>Ga0209373_10003755_pt1 | contig 13703 bp, 10 predicted proteins | sample Higcelweek5metaG_FD_187173 | JGI IMG/M metagenome (GOLD analysis project Ga0209373, IMG submission 187173) | Freshwater pond sediment microbial communities from the University of Edinburgh, under environmental carbon perturbations - High... | ecosystem: Environmental > Aquatic > Freshwater >...
CAAGACCGCGCTGGGGCCGATCACCAAGGCCGGAGACCGCTATTTGCGCTCCCTTTTGGTGGTCGGCGCTACCAGCACCCTGTGGCGACGCAGCAAGAACCCGGACCCTTGGCTGGTGGGAATGATGGCGCGCGGCAAGACAGCGCGACAGATTTCCGTCGCCCTGGCCAACAAAATGGCCCGCATCGCTTGGGCCGTCCTGGCCAAGGGCACCACCTACACCCAGCCGACGGCGATGGTCGCCTGAGCAGGAACACCCACGATCAACCAGTTGCGAGGGCGATGAAAGCGTGATGGCGACCGGTCAATCCAAAGAACGGCAAAACCCAACGACTGTCCTGGCCACAAAGGTCGGTAACCTGATCGGGAGCCCTTCCGCGGATCACATCATGGCCAGCGGTCAGAGTGCCACGCAAACAGGCCGGACACATGACTGCACCCGACCGCGGCGTGATCACGCGAAAATCTCCTTGCAACGCAGGGGCTGTCCACACAGGACACCAGTGGGTCATGCCCGGCCATGACGCTTGCTTTGTGTAGCCGGGGCGTCCTAAAGGTCCGGCGCCCTCAACCATCTGGCCGCCGCACTCCCGGCAATGCGCCCGGTGGCGAAGCAGCCGGTCAGCAGGTAGCCGCCGGTCGGTGCTTCCCAATCCAGCATTTCGCCCGCCACGAAAATTCCGGGCCGCGCTTTCAGCATCAGATCGTCGGTGACGGCGTCGAACGACACGCCGCCCGCCGTGCTGATGGCCTCGGCCAGCGGGCGCGGGCGCAGCAGGGGCAGGGGCAACGCCTTGAGGGTGGCGGCCAATGCCGCCGCGCCCTCGGGTAACGGCTGGGCCAGTTCACGCAACAGCCCGGCGGCCACGCCCTTGATCCCGGCGCAGCGTTCCAGGTGATGCGACAGCGACCGGCTGCCGCGCGGCTTGGCCAGGGCGGCGGCCAGTTTGTCCTGGTTCCAATCGGGTTTGAGGTCCAGCAGCAGCACGGCACCGGGGCAGGCATCGCGCAGGGGCGCCGACAGGGCATAGACGGCGCTGCCCTCGATACCGGTGGTGGTGACGACGAACTCGCCCTTCAGCGCGCGGTCGCCAAAGCGCAGCCCCACCGCCTTGACCGGTTGACCGGCGAAGCGGTCGCGGAAATGGGCGCCCCATTCCACGTCGAATCCGCAATTGGCGGGTTTGAACGGTGCCATCTCGATTCCGGCCTGCTCCAGGACCGGCAACCATCCGCCATCCGAGCCCAGTTGCGGCCACGACCCGCCGCCCAGCGCCAGCACGGTGATCGCGGCGGTGACGGTGATCTCGCCTTGGGGCGTGGCGAAACGGTGATGGCCCTCGGCATCCCACCCCAGCCAGCGGTGACGGGAATGCAGGTGCACGCCTTGCGACCCCAGGCGGCGCAGCCAGGCGCGCAGCATGGGCGCCGCCTTGAAATCCGTGGGGAAGACCCGGCCGGAACTGCCGACGAAGGTTCCGATCCCCAATCCGGCCGCCCAATCCCGTTGCTGTTGCGGGCCGAATTCCGCCAGCCACGGCGCGAAGCGCCCGGCCTGGGTACCATAGCGGGCGATGAAACGCTCCAGCGGTTCGGAATGGGTCAGGTTCAGGCCGCCGATGCCCGCCCGCAGGAATTTGCGCGCCGGAGTCGCCATGGCATCGAACACCTGCACCGCCAATCCGGCGGCGGCAAGGTGCTCGGCGGCCATCAATCCGGCAGGACCGGCGCCGATGACGATGGCGGATAGGGAGGGAAGGGAAGCCATGGCCCATCTGTGCCCGGCTTCCCCGGTGCCGTCAACTCTCTATGGCCACTCGGCGGGGCTGGAGCCCAGCGGCGCGGTCATGCGCTCCCAACGCGACGGTGTGCGTTCGTAATCCACCACCGGTCCGAGATAGGTCAGCTCGCCGAACGGCGACGGGCTGGTCAGCAGATATCCGGCCAGGGTCTCGGGCGGAATGACCGGCGCGGGCTTGCGGTGCGGCACCGTGCCCTGGTCCTGCACCCACATGGCGGTGCGGCACAACGACACCCGAACATGATAGCTGCCGCCTTCATCGGCGCGGCGGATCAGCGCCGCCAGCACGCCCAGTGCCCCCAGGAAGCCGGTGATGTAGTCGTTGGGATAGGTGGGCTGCAACGCCGGTTGGGCGGCGCTGCCCTGGGTCACGGTCATGCCGGTGGCGACCTGGGCCAGCTGTTCCCAGCCGGGACGACCGGCCCACGGGCCGGTCCAGCCATAGCAATCCAGCGACAGATAGATGATGCCGGGGCGCAGTGCCGCCACCTTCTCGGGGCCGAAGCCCTTGCGGGCGATGCCGCCGGGGCGGTAGCTCTCGGCGAAGACGTCGGCGTTCTTGACCAGGCCGCGCATGCGCGCCACGTCGTCGGGCCGCGTCAGGTCGCACAGCGCCGCCAGCTTACCGTGGGTGGTGTCCACGTCGAAGGGCGGCAGGCCGGGATGGCCCGGCCAGGTGACATGCATCACCGTGGCGCCCTGTTCCGCCAGGGTCTTGCCGCAGGTGGGACCGGCGATGACGTGGGTCAGGTCCAGCACCCGCAGCCCCGACAGTGGCCGCGCCGCCGGTTTGAACGGTTCGGGCGCCGAATCGCCGATCTTGGTGATCTCCACCAGCGGCATCGCCGCCAGCGCCTTGCCCTGGGGATGTTCCAGCCATTCCACATGGCTGCGGGCCATGGCGCCGCACAGGCCGCGCGCCGCCACCGCATCCTCAAGCGCCTGGGCGTCCCATTTCTTGACGGCGGCGGCGATGGAGGCGGGCTCCATGGTGCAGTTCAACAGCTCCAGCAGGCCGTTGCGCAGCAGCGGAAAGGCACCGTGCGGAAAGAACCAGCGGCCATCCTTGGTGGGATAGAAGGTGGTCAGCGGATAGCTGGGCTCGTTCTGCGGAATGACATAGCCGTGCTGGGACTGGTAATTGACGCTGAAGGTGGACAGCGCCCCGGCCTGGGCATCGATCCGTACGCCCTGACGCTGGCCCGAGCGGCGGCGCCAGATTTCGGCCACCGCCGCCGCCTGCGCCCCCAGGGCGGCGGCGGCGCATTCGCCGACCCGGAACACCGAATCCACCCATGGATCGTGGCCGGTGATGGTGACATCGCCGATGGTCGGCCATTTCAGGCCCAATTGCTTGGTCAGGGCATCATAGATGGCACTCATGCGCGGCCTCTCCCCCTCCAGGAATAGTGGCGGGAATGCTACGCGTTAAACGCGATCATGCCCATATAACATTTACCATAGGAAAGTATTGTGCGCCGGGACGGACAAGGTCCCTACCCTGGACGGGCGATCCGCGCTAACCTTGCCTCCGCACCAGCCACAAGGAGCGATCAGGCGATGGCCGCGGCGATGAAGGACGAGCGTATCCGGGGCGTCCTGGCCCCCGTTCTGACCCCGTTCGACCGGGACCTCAATCCAGACACCAAACGCTTTGTGGCCTTCTCGCGGGTGCTGACCCAATTGGGTATCGGACTGGCGCCGTTCGGCACCACCAGCGAGGGCAATTCCCTGTCAGCCGAGGAAAAGCTGGTGCTGCTGGAGGCCCTGGCGGCCAGCGGCATCGACATGGCCCGCGTCATGCCCGGCACCGGCACCTGTTCCCTGGCCGAGACGGCGCGGCTGTCGTCGCATGCGGTCAAGCTGGGCTGCGGCGGCGTACTGATGCTGCCGCCGTTCTATTACAAGAACGTCACCGAGGAAGGGCTGTTCCGCGCCTATTCGGAAACCATCCAGCGGGTGGGTGAGGCGCGGCTGCGGATCTATCTGTACCATTTCCCCCGTCAGACGGCGCTGCCGATCACCCTGGCGCTGATCGAACGGCTGCTGAAGGCCTATCCCGGCGTGGTGGTGGGCATCAAGGACAGCTCGGGCGATTTCAACAACATGGAGGCCATGCGCAAGGCCTTCCCCGGCTTCGACGTGTTCACCGGGTCCGAGGCGTTGGGCCTGCGGATGCTGCGCCTGGGCGGTGCGGGCATCATCTCGGCCAATGCCAACGTCAACGGCGCCGCCATGGTCGAACTGGTCAAACGCTGGCGCGACCCCGAGGCCGAGGGTCTGCAAGACGCGCTGACCGCCTTCCGCATCGCCATGCAGGACTTCCCGCTGATCGCCGCCCTCAAGGCGCTGGTGGCCCGCGCCACCGGCGATCAGGCCTGGCGCATCACCCGGCCGCCGCTGGTCGATCTGACCATCGAGGCCGAGGATGCCATGGTCCGGCGCCTGCAAAAGGCCGGGTTCCCCGTCTGAGCCAGCTTACCCGAACGGGTCGTCGCACTTGCTGCACATGGGAACGCCGTTCAGGTCGCCGCAGCGGAAGGCGTCCAGGATGCGTTTGAATTCCGGACCTTGGCGGATTTCGGCCAGGGTCTGTTCGCCCAGGTGGCCGATCTTCAGCTCGGCGTTGGAATCGTAGCAGCCGCAGGCGGTGACGGTGCCGTCGCAGAACACGCCCACCGCCTTCAGGAAGATGCGGCACGGCGTGCGGTGCTGATAGGTCAAATCCTTCAGCGACCACACGCCCAGGCGCTCGAAATAGGTGCCGTGCTGGACGTTGCCGCCGAAATTGTTGGCGACCACCGTATAGACCCGTTCGATGCCGTGGCTGGCCAGGAAGGCGCGGGTGCGGTCGCGGACCTCGGCCCAATTGTCGCCCGAGCACACCGCCTTGACCATGAAATTGGTCTTGCTGCCCTGGGTCAGCGCCGCCATGCGCTGCAAGTTCTCGATCACCCGTTCGAACTTGGCACCCACATAGGTGGATTCATAGCTTTCCTTGTCCCAGCCCGCGAACGAGAACTGGATGTAGGACAGGCCCATTCCGGCCAGCTTGGCGCAGCGTTCCGGGGTCAGCGGCGTGCCGTTGGTGACGATGCCGACCTCCAGCCCCTGGCCCACCGCTTTCTCCAGGAATTCGAACACCTGGGGGTGCAGCAGCGGCTCGCCCTGGCCGGACAGGATGTGCAGCTTCTTGACGTTGTTGGCGGCGCATTGCTCCAGCACGCGCTCGAACATCTCGGGTTCCATGAAGCCGGAATTGGACTTCCACACCTCGTGGCCGCACATGGCGCAACGCAGGTTGCAGCGCCGGGCGATCTGCACATAGACCTCGGTGGGGGCCAGATCGCGGTCCTCGGCCCATTTGACCATGGACCCGCGCATGGTCGCCAGATCGCGCGCCCCTTCCTCGTGCCGTCCGGCGGCGTCCAGGGTGATGCCGCGGCAATAGCGGGTGCGGTTGTCGGACTTGATGCGCACGGCGGCATCCACCAGCGGTACCGCCTCGGGCGCGCGGCCCTGGGACACCAGGGCGCCCGCCATGCCCAGCATGCTGTCCAGGTGGTTGGGGGCGATGGACAGGATGCGGGCGAAGCCCTGCTCGGCGTCCGCCCAACGTTCCAGCGTGCTCAGGATGGCGGCACGGTGGAACACGCAATCGGGATTGTCGGGAAAGGCGGCCAGCAGGGCCTCGGCCTCGTCCAGGCGCTGGGACATGGCAAGGCGCTGGGCACGCTCCAGGGCCTCGGCCGGGGTTTTGGGCCTCGGGGCCTTGGCGGGGGATGATTTGCTGTTTTTCGTCTTGGCGGGAGGGCGGCTCATGACGTCTCTTGGGAAAAGGGGGGCTGGCATGGTAGCAAATCGCCCACGCCCATGGGTATGGCCTTTCCCGACATTGTCGGGACTCGTCCCATGGGGCATAGTAACCGGTGCACTCCGGGGGGGAGGCAGGAGCATTGACCACGACCCACGATCCGCATTCCGAGGCGCAGTCCCCGGCGTCTTCCGCGCGTCCGGCGCGGCGCTGGCGCTTCGGCATCCGCGCCAAGCTGCTGGTGGCGGTGGGAACGGTCGCGGCCATGACCCTGGTTTCCGGCGTACTGGCCTGGAGCCGCTATTCCGACATCGAGCATCTGCTGACCCAGATGACGCGGGACAATCTGCCCAGCGTCTCGGCAGCGCTGAAACTGTCCGAGGCGACGGCCCGGCTGGCCGCCGCCGCCCCGGCACTGGATGCGTCGCAGACCCAGTTCCAGCGGCAGAACGTCTTCATCGCGCTGCAACAGCAATCCGAGCGCCTGCGCGGCCTGATCGAAAGCCTGGGCAGCACCGGCGTCAGCGCGCCGCAGATGGAGGAATTGCGCGGTCTGATGAGCGGTATCGGCGGCAATCTGATCAGCCGCAACGGGCTGGTGGAACGCCGCCTGACCCTGCTGGAGCGCCAGCGCCGCCTGTCGGCGGTTTTGGGCGACGCCGACGACCGCGTGCATGAATTGCAGGAACAGCGCGGTGTCGCCGAGGCGGTGTTGCCGCTGGTTGCCGATGCGGTGGTGGCGCTGCGCCAATCCTTCGCCGCGCCCGATACCGATTCCCTGGCGCGCCTGCGCCGTAATTACGACGATTATACCCGCCGCATCGCCATGCTGGTCGAGGCCAATGGCAGCGGCGACCCCAATCTGCGCGAGGTGGCGCGGCGGGTGGTCGCCATGGGCTCCGGCCCCGACAACGCCTTCGAACTGCGCGCCCAGGTCATGGGGCTCGAATCCCGTCTGGCCGCCGCCAACGAGGAAGGTCGCGATCTGGTTGCCCGCACCGGCGCCGCCGTCGGCCACGTGGTGGCAGTGGCCGAGACCGCCGCCGCCGCCAACGAAATGCGGGCCGAGGAATCCCTGTCCGCCGGGCGCCGTACCCTGATCCTGATCGCCTTCGGCACCTTTTTCGGGCCGCTGCTGTTCGTGTGGCTGTATCTGGGCCGCAACATCGTGGTGCGTCTGGCCGGTCTGGCCGAGACCATGCACCGTATCGTCCAGGGCGACACCAATGCCACGGTGGCGCGCTCGGGCGATGACGAGATCGCCGACATGGCCGATGAATTGGTGGTGTTCCAGAAGGCCCTGGCGCAGTTGCAGGAATCCTCGGAATTGCTGCGCGAGAGCGAGCAACGCATGCGCACCGTCCTCGACACCTCGCCGCTGGCCCTGGCCATCTCGCGGGTGCGCGACAATTTGGTGCAATACGTCAATCCGCGCTGGGCCGAACTGTATCAGGTCACCGAATCCCAGGCGGTGGGCATGGATGCCGCCACCTTCTACGGCGATAGTGCCGACCGCGCGCGGGTGGTGGAACTGGTCAAGGCCAACGGCTATCTGGCCGATTACGAAAGCCGCATGCGCCGGGCCGACGGTTCGGAATTCTGGGCGCTGGTGTCGGCGGCACTGATCGAGATGGACGGCGAGGTGGCGGTCTGCGTCTCGACCACCGACATCACCAAGCGCAAGGAGGGCGAGGCCGCCCTGGCCGAGGCCAAGCGGCTGGCCGAGGATGCCAGCCAGGCCAAGTCGCTGTTCCTGGCGACCATGAGCCATGAAATCCGCACGCCCATGAACGGCGTGCTGACCATGGCGCAATTGCTGGAAGAGATGAACCTGCCCGCCGAGCAGAAGGAAATGGCCCGCGTCATCCGCGATTCGGCCACGGCGCTGCTGACCATCATCAACGATATCCTGGATTTCTCGAAGATCGAGTCCGGGCGCCTGCACCTGGAGACGGTGGAGCTGAACGCCGTCGAACTGGTGGAGGGCGTGGCCGAGCTGCTGTGCCCGCGCGCCCAGGAAAAGGGTATCGGCCTCATCACCTATGTGGATCCCGGCCTGCCGGAACGGCTGCGCGGCGACCCGGTGCGCCTGCGCCAGATCATCACCAATCTGGCGGGCAACGCCATCAAGTTCACCGAAAAGGGCTGCGTGCGGCTGTCGGTCGAGGCGGTGGAAGCGGGGCAGCACCCGCTGCGCCTGCGTTTCGCCGTTACCGATACCGGCATCGGCCTGGACGACGAACAGCAGGCAAGGCTGTTCGAGCCCTTCACCCAGGCCGACGCCTCCATCGCGCGGCGCTATGGCGGCACCGGGCTGGGCCTGTCCATCTGCCGCCGTCTGGTGGCGATGATGGGCGGCGATATCGGTGTGGAAAGCCGGGTGGGCGAGGGCTCGACCTTCTGGTTCAGCGTGCCGCTGGAGGTGGCGTCCGATCTGGCCGAGCAAGGCCCCGATCTGGCGGGCATCGCCGCACTGGTGCTGGCCGAGGGGCCGGTGGCGGCCGAGGCCATGCGGCAATATCTTGGTCATCTCGGCGCCCAGGTGGCGGTGGTGGCCTCGACCGATGGCGCGCTGGCGGCGGTGCGCGCCGCCGCCCTGGCCGGGTGGAGCTATGACGTGGTGCTGATGGACGGCGCCCAGGATTTCCGCCTGCGGGTGTCGGTGGCCCGCGCGCTGCTGGCGGCGGCGGGCTCGGCGGCGCCGACTCGCATCATCATGGTGGCGCCGCACTCCACCTATTCCATGGCCGCCAGCGACGCGCGCGAGGCCGGGCTGTTCGCCACCCTGTCCAAGCCGGTGCGCCGCAACGCCCTGTGGCGGGTGGTGGCGGCGGCGGCCAATCGCGGCTTCCTGGACGATGTCGAGGAAGACGTCGGCCGCATCGACGAAACCTATATCCCGCCCACCTTCGAGGAAGCCGCCGCCGCCGGGGCGCTGATCCTGGTGGCCGAGGATAATCCCACCAATCAGGTGGTCATCCGCCGCCTGATGGAGCGCCTGGGCTATGCCATCGAGATCGTCGGCAACGGCGTCGAGGCGTGGGAACGCATGCAGATCCGCGATTACGGCCTGCTGCTGACTGATTGCCACATGCCCGAGATGGACGGCTACGAGCTGACCGTGCGGGTGCGCGCCTGGGAACAGGAAACCTTGAACCGCATGCCCATCGTGGCGCTGACCGCCGACGCCCTGGCGGGCACGGCGCGCAAGTGTCAGGAATGCGGTATGGACGCCTTTTTGGCCAAGCCCATCGATCTGGCGCAAATGGATGCCACGCTGCGCAAGCTGCTGCCGCGCGCCGTCGCCCTGCGCCGCCGCCGCGGTCAGGGCGAGGCGCTGCCGCCGCGCCCCGAGATCGCCGCTCCGGCCGAGGACACCCGGCCGCCGGTACTCGATCTGGCGCCCATGCGGGAAATCTTCGGCTCCATCACCGACGACGCCCGCGAATTGCTGCAATTGTTCGTGGACAGCACGCGGCCACTGGTCGAGGAAACCCGAACCGCCCTGGAGGCGGGCAAGGTGGATGACGCGCGCGAGGCATCGCACGGCGCCAAGGGGGCGGGCAATTCGGCAGGCGCCTATCGCTTCGGCCGCTTGTGCGCCGAGATCGAGGCGGCCTGTGCCAGGGGCGACGGCGAATTTGCCGAATCCCTGCTGGCGCCCATGGAAGCCGCCTTCGAGGAAACGGTGCAGGCCATCGCCGATCTGTAATACCGGCCAACCTTTGTGCCGGTATCCTGCGGCCATTGAGGCGGCGGCCAAGAGGCCGGATGGCCTCGCCCGGCGAGGGACAATACAACCGGCCAATTTTGGCCGGTTGGTATAAACCTACGATGCCAGCGCGTCGATGATGCGGCATTCGGCCACGGTGTGGGCGCAGCAATTGACCATGCCGCTCAGGGCCTCGCGCAGTCTTTCCAGTTCGGCGATCTTGCGTTGCACCTCGGCCAGATGCTCGGCCGCCAAGCGGTCGGCGTCCTGGCACGGGTATTCCGGGTGCACTGCCAGCCGCAGCAATTCCCGGATGGCTTCGATGGAAAAGCCCAGGTCGCGGCCCTTGCGGATGAAGTGCAGCCGCCGCAGATGGCTGTCGCCGTATTGCCGGTAGCCCGCCGCCGTGCGGTCCGGTTCGGGCAGCAGGCCGATCTTTTCGTAATAGCGGATGGTCTCGACGTTGACGCCGGTCTTCTCGCCCAGTTTTCCGATGCTGAGGGCTTTCATTCCCGCTTGACCCTGTAGTGGCTACAGACTCCATGTTGGTGCTCAGGTGCCGTTTGTCCAGCTTTTCGTGCGGCGCCGGGTAAGAACAGGAGTGCATTTCATGGGCGCCAGTTGCTGCGGGCACCACTGCCACGACAAGACCGATCATCACGGACACGACCATGGCGCACCGCCCCCGGTGGCCATTCCCGCCGGGCGCGGTAGCTCGTTCCGGGTCACCGGCCTGGATTGCGTCGAGGAAGTGACCATCCTCAAGGCCGAGATCGGGCCGTTGGTGGGCGGTGGCGAGAATCTGGCCTTCGACGTGCTCAATGGCCGCATGATCGTGCTGGCCGAGGGCGTGGACAGCGCCGCCATCATCGCCGCCGTGGCCCGCACCGGCATGACGGCGACGCCGTGGGACGCGGCGGGGGGCGGTGATGCCCAGGACAGCCGCCGCCGGATGCAGGCCATCCTGGCGGCGGCCAGCGGCGCGGCCACCGGGTTGGGCAGTCTGTTGGACGCGGTAGGAATTGGGATGTGGGGCGTGCGCGCCGTCTTCGCCGCCGCCATCCTCATCGGCCTGTGGGTGGTGCTGCCCAAGGCGTGGCTGGCGGTGCGGCGCCTGCGCCCCGACATGAACCTGCTGATGAGCGTGGCGGTGGTCGGCGCCGTCGCCTTGGGCGATTGGCTGGAGGCGGCCACCGTCTCGTTCCTGTTCGCGCTGTCGCTGGCCCTGGAAAGCTGGAGCGCCGGGCGTGCCCGCCGCGCCATCGCCGCGCTGATGGATTTGACGCCGCCGACGGCGCGGGTCCGCAACGCCGAGGGCGGCGAAAGCGAGGTCAGCCCCGATCAGGTTCCGGTGGGGGCGGTGTTCGTGGTGCGCCCCGGCGAGCGCATTCCGCTGGACGGCATCGTGCGCGTGGGCGACAGCAGTGTCGATCAGGCGCCCATCACCGGCGAAAGCCTGCCGGTGGCCAAGGCGCCGGGGGCCGAGGTGTTCGCGGGCACCATCAACGGCGACGGCGTGCTGGAGGTGGAGAACACCAAGGCTGCCGCCGACACCACCCTGGCCCGCGTCACCCGGCTGGTGGCCGACGCGCAAAGCCGCCGCTCGGCTACCGAGCGGTGGGTGGACAAGTTCGCCGCCATCTACACCCCCATCGTCATGGCGGTCGCCCTGGCCCTGCTGCTGGTGCCGCCGCTGCTGCTGGGCGGCGATTGGGGCGAGTGGATTTACCGGGCGCTGGTGTTGCTGGTCATCGCCTGCCCGTGCGCCCTGGTGATCTCGACCCCGGTGACGGTGGTCGCCGCCATGGCGGCGGCGGCGCGGGCCGGTGTGCTGGTCAAGGGCGGCGAATATCTGGAAAGCCCGGCGCGGCTGAAAGCGGTGGCCTTCGACAAGACCGGCACCGTCACCCAGGGGCGGCTGACGGTTGAACAGGTGGTGCCGCTGAACGGCCATGACGCGGCGGCGCTGCTGGCGCGGGCGGCGGCACTGGAAGCCCGCAGCACCCACCCCATCGCGCGGGCCATCCTGGCCCATGCCGCCGCCCAGGGCGTCACCCCGGTCCCCGCCGACAACGTCCAGGCCATTCCCGGCAAGGGCGCCACCGGCACCATCGACGGCCGCTCCTATTGGCTGGGCTCGCACCGTTATCTGGAGGAACGGGGCGTCGAGACGCCGGAACTGCACGCCCAGGCCGAACGATTGGAGGCCGAGGGCCAGTCGGTAGTGGTGATCGGCAGCGACCGCCATGTCTGCGGCCTGATCGCCCTGTCGGACAGCATCCGTCCCGAGGCCGCCGCCGCCCTGGCCGCCTTGCGCCGGGCCGGGGTGGGCACCCTGGTGATGCTGACTGGCGACAACAATGCCACCGCCCAACGCATCGCCGCCAGCTTGGGCATCGACGAGGTGCGGGCCGAATTGTTGCCCGAGGACAAGGTGACAGCGGTCGAGGAACTGGTGGCCCGTTACGGCACGGTCGCCATGGTTGGCGACGGCGTCAACGACGCCCCGGCCATGGTCAAGGCGTCCTTGGGCATCGCCATGGGCGCCGCTGGAACCGACACCGCTATAGAAACCGCCGATTTGGCACTTATGTCCGACGATCTGGGCAAGCTGGCATGGCTGGTCGACCATTCCCGCCGCATGCGCGTTGTGCTGCACCAGAACATCGCCTTCGCCCTGGGCATCAAGGCGCTGTTCACGGTGCTGGCCTTCGGCGGCATCGCCACGCTGTGGGGGGCTATCGCCGCCGACATGGGGGCGTCGCTGCTGGTGGTGTTCAACGGCCTGCGCATGCTGCGCCAGGGCGGTTCGCGCCCCGCTTGACCGAACGCAAAGGAGACGATCGTGAATAACGCCAGCATGAACGGAGTGTTATGCCCCCATTGCCGGGTCGATCTGGTGATGTCGGAACGGCAAGGCGTCGAAATCGACTATTGCCCCAAATGCCGGGGCATCTGGCTGGACCGTGGTGAATTGGACAAAATCCTGGAACGTGCCGCCAGCTATGAGACCCAGTTGCAGCAACCGGCCCCGGCGGCGGGCAACCCTTGGGGACATGCCGCGCCGTCCTCGGGCCATCATGGCGGATACGACAAGCATGGCGGCCATCACGGCAAGCGCGGTGATCGCCACAAATCCTTCCTGGAGCGTTTCTTCGACTGACGTAAATCCACATGACTTCCCAACCAATCAAGGACGCGCCATGGGCGCCGCTGTTCGCGGCGTGGCTGGTGGCGCTCGGCTCGACCCTGGCGGTGCTGTTCATCGGCGAGATCATGGGGCAGACGCCCTGTGTGCTGTGCTGGTATCAGCGCGCCTTCATGTTTCCCCTGGCGGTGATCCTGGCGGTCGCCTGCTATCGCGGCGACGGGGCGGTGTGGCGCTATGCCCTGCCGCTGACGGTGATCGGCGGCGCCATCGCCGTCTGGCACACCCTGGTGTTCAGCGGTCTGGCGCCTGCCGCGCTGGAACCTTGCGGCGCCGGGCCGTCCTGCTCCAGCGCCAACATGACCATCCTGGGCGGCGTGCCGCTTCCCCTGTTGTCGGTGGCGGCTTTCGGCGCCATCGGCGTCCTTCTGCTCATGGTGCGAAAGAAAACCTCCGCATGAACAAGCGTATTCTCGTCATCCTGACGGCCATCGCCGCCATTGCCCTGTTCGCCGCCGCCGGTTGGTGGGCTGGCAACGAGGATTCCGGCAAGGCCGGGCCGATGGTGGCCGATTCCTCGCGTCTGGTCCGCCCGCATTCCGTGGTCTTCGGCCCCAAGGATGCCCCGGTCACCATCATCGAGTTCTTCGACCCCGCCTGCGAGACCTGCCGGGCCTTCTATCCGGTGGTCAAGCGCATCATGGACGAATTTCCCGGCCGGGTGCGGCTGGTGATGCGCTACACCCCGCTGCATCAGGGATCGGACGAGGTGGTACGTTTGCTGGAAACCGCCCGCTTGCAGGGCAAGTTCCAGCCGGTGCTGGAAGCCGTCTTGCAGGCGCAGCCGGAATGGGCCAGTCATGGCGCCCCGCGCCTTGAGAATGCCTGGAAAGCGGCCGCCGCCGCCGGTCTGGACGTGGCGCAGGCCCGTGGCGCGCTGATGAGCCCCGAAGTGACGGCGGTTCTGGAACAGGATGCCGCCGATTCCCAGGCCTCGGGCGCCACCAAGACACCGACCTTTATCGTCAACGGCAAGCATCTGCCCAGCTTCGGCGCCCAACAGCTTTACGATCTGGTGGAAAGTGAAGTGCGGGCGGCGCCCTAGGTCCTGTTGACAAAGGGGATTCCCAAACTCGCCCGGACGTGATTCAACACTGGCCTTTGTGGAGACCAGTGGCATGCGTGGCGATCTGACGGACGAGGAATGGGGGATCATCGGGGCACTGCT
>Ga0209373_10003756_pt1 | contig 13703 bp, 12 predicted proteins | sample Higcelweek5metaG_FD_187173 | JGI IMG/M metagenome (GOLD analysis project Ga0209373, IMG submission 187173) | Freshwater pond sediment microbial communities from the University of Edinburgh, under environmental carbon perturbations - High... | ecosystem: Environmental > Aquatic > Freshwater >...
CATTGCAGCAGAAGATCGCCTGGACCGGTATTACCTTCTTCCCTTTATCCGCGAGGCGGATGAACCTTTGCGGAGCACGCCGTTATCGTACTCCGAAGCGGCAACGCTTCGGCAACAGATCAAGGAGCTGGATTCTCTGCTTACTTTCCAGGACGACACAAGCTGGACATGCCGCAGTCGCTCGTATATTCTCTTCATCTTGTTTGCCCTCTCAAGGACCGATGAATCGAAGGCGACCTTTATCGCACAAGAACCGGTGAAGACCTATAGCCCGCTTGTCGCCGATGTGATCCATTTCCTGCAGACAAACTATCAGGAGAAGATCACATCCGAAAGGCTGGCTGCACAATTTCATACGAATCGCACGACTCTTCTTGCCGAATTCAGTCGAGGAACCGGCCAATCCGTCAATCGCTATCTGACGCGTCTTCGCGTAACCATGGCGGCGGCTTTGTTGCGCGATACGGGACTCTCGATGATGGAGATCTGCGAGAAGACCGGATTCTCCGATATCAGCTATTTCTGTAAGACCTTCAAGAAAGAGATCACGTATACACCGTCCGAATATCGACGACGATGTGCATCCTGAACGCGGAGGAGACGCATGCGGGCATTTAACCGGCTCATTCTTCTGATGATGATCCTGATTGCCGTGTGCTTTGCCGCGGCGAATCTTCTGTTGTCGCAACAACATACTGCTGTCGCGCGCGAGTACCGCGTGCAAATCGAGCGGGCGGCGGCCGATATCGCGGCGGTCGGCGAGGAGAATCTTGATCTCGCCCTATATCCGATGCTCCTGCGTGTTGAGCGTTATCCGGAGGATAGCGATGCCGCCGTAAAGGACAGCGCCTTCTTTGCCGGAGCGGATTCGGAATACGCGCTTCGCCGGGTTGACGGCAAGCTCTATCGTTTCGATTACCGGGATAATAGCGGCGATTCGATCGCGGCAAGTTTCTGGGTTGTGAACCTTACAATCGCTCTGGTCGCGGCGCTTCTTCTCGGGACCCTGATCTATCTGCGGTCCCGCATGCTCGCTCCGTTTCGCCGCCTCTCCGAGGTGCCGTTCGAGCTGGCTAAGGGCAACCTCACGCGCCCTCTCGGAGAGAACAAGAGCCGTTACTTCGGGCGCTTTGTCTGGGGAATGGACCTGTTGCGCGAGAAGCTTGAGACGCAGAAAGCGGACGAGCTGAAACTCAGAAAGGACCGGAAGACCCTGATTCTGTCCCTCTCACACGACATCAATACGCCGCTCTCGGCGATTCGCCTCTACGCGCACGCCCTCGCGAAAAACATCTACGACCAGCCGGACAAGAATCGCGAAATCGCGGAGAATATCGAGGCCAAGGCAGCCGAGATCGAGGGTTATGTATCGGAGATGATCCGCGCTTCCGGCGAAGAATTCGTAACGCCGGATGTCCGCGACAGCGAGTTCTACCTGGCTGCGGTCATCGAGCAGATCAACCGGTACTACGCCGATAAACTACTGCTCCTGCGCACAACCTTCACGGTCGGAGAGTTCACGGACTGCCTCCTGAAGGGCGACGCCGACCGAGCGATCGAGGTGCTGCAGAATCTTCTTGAGAACGCGATCAAATACGGTGACGGCCGCGAGATCCGTATTCTTGTGACAGAAGAGGAGGATTGCCGACTTGTCGCGGTGACGAATACCGGGAACACATTGCCGGAGAACGAATTGCCGCATGTTTTCGAGAGCTTCTGGCGCGGATCGAACGCCTCGCGCCGCGAGGGCAGCGGACTCGGTCTATTTATCTGCCGAACACTGATGCACCGGATGGGCGGCGAGGTTTTCGCGAAGATCACCGGAGAAGAGATGACGGTTACGGCGGTTTTTCGCAAGGCCTAAGCGTCGGACCGATTGTCGACGATGCACTTGCGTCCCTCGCGCGAAATCAATGATGCGGATGCGTGTGCTTCTCATCCGTCACGAAATGCCGGTGCTCATGCTCATGCTCGACAAGCGCTTCACCTCCGCCGGGAAGGGCGATTAGGTGCGTATGCAGATGCCGGTGGCGAACCAATAGCGTATCGATGACAACCAGAACGGACCCGAGAACCATGCAGCCGAACGCGAGAACAAACGGAAGACCGATGATCTCCCGCAGGAGAAGAATCGAGAGCAACACGCCGACAAACGGTGCGATCGCATAGTAGGCACTCGTCTTCGCCGCACCGAGCTCCTTCTGCGCGCGAACATAGAGGAAGATACTCAGGCCAAACGAGACGAATCCCAGAAGAAGGGCGAGAAGAGCCGGCTGAATCGGCGGAAGGGGCTCTCGGCGCAGCAAGGCGACAAGCGCAGATCCGATTCCGCAGAAGATACCCTTGATCATCACGATCTGCAGGGTGTTCTTCGAAGAGATCTTGCGCGTCAGATTATTCTCGAGACCCCAGCAGAGTGCCGCCGCGATGATGAGAACGGAGCCAGGTGAGAAGGTAAGGGCCGTGAAGTCCTGCACCGAGAGAAGCGCGCTGGCGAGGGTTATAAGAGCGATTCCGATCCAGAGGCGAAGGGTAATCTTTTCGCGAAAAAACACCAGGGCCAGAAGACAGGTCGCGACGATCTCGAAGTTCGAGAGCAGCGCCGCACCGGAGGCTGCGGTGACCCAAAGGCCTGCCATGAGAAGACTCGGAGCCGCGATATCCAGGACAACCATGCCGATGGTATAGGGAAGATCCTTGCGCGATAAGCCTTCCGGCTTCTTGCCCGGACGCGTCAGGGACAGAAGATAGATGGCGCCGATCCCAAGTCCCGCGCCGAGATACAGAAGCGCCGCGAGATAGGTCGGAGCGATCTCGCCGAGGAGACCCTTGGCGAACGGTGTATGAATCGCGTAGAACACAGCGGCCAATATCGCGGAAATTGTCGCAAGAACCTTCTTGTTTCTCATGGGTTAACCTCTCGAAAACATATATGATCTGTATCAACATTGTACAATATCGCGAGGTGTGAATCGCGGCGTTCTCGCGGTCGAATGGCGGGAGTCTTGATCTTTGATAAAAAATGTTAGGAATTCTTGTAACGAATCATTGCATTGCCTCGTCTAATGAGTGAGGGCAGAAATGCTGCCTTGTGACGGAGGGAATCTTTATGCGCAAATCGGTGATATCTCTTTCTCTACTTACAATGGCTGCACTGCTTACGAGCACATCGTGCTCGCTTTTCGAGACGAATCCGACGACGGTCGCATTCCAGACGACAGAGATGACAGTTACGGTGACAACGGGGGAGACATCGGACGCCGGTGCGCCGGAGAAGCCGCTGGAATCGTCGGAGGCGTCGATGTCGGAAGAGAACAGCGTCGAATATCTGATAGATCTTACCGCGACCTCTGTTTCCCTTCAGAGCGTCTATCTGCTCTCCCCGCAGGAGGTTATCGTGGTAGACGATTCGATCGTTGACGGAATCACGGATTCTGTGACAGGTCCGAAGACCCGCATTCCCGGAGGTATGGTTGCCATCCCAATGGATACAGACGGCAATATTGTATCCGAGATTGACCAAGAGACGTTGTTTGTACTCATGGATGGACGATGTGTCCGCTTCGATGTAGCTACCGCAAACGACGGGGCTTTGCTCCTCAACGGATTATCTGTCGATAAGCTTCTCGGTCGCCGCGTTGCAGACGAACTCTATCGCAAAATGGACGTCCAACCGGAGGGCGAACTGCTCGCGATGACCGAGCCCGATCCCGACGTAAGCTATGAGATTCTGACCCTTCGAACGGATTGGGACGGCGATGGCAAAGAAGATACCTTCCGGCGCGAGGCGATTAGCGACTCCCCCACGATAAGCGGAACACTCAGCTTCACGGATGGGGCGACCGGTGAGATGACAGATGTGACCGCCCTCTGCGGAACAACGGATGATGGGTATACGAATGCCCTGACAAGTAACACGTTCTACTATGATGACGGGACGGGAATGAAGGCGATCATTGACTGGGTCTACGTCATGGACGGCGATGCCGTGAGCTATATCTATACGTACGATAAGGAGAACATCCTTCAACTCGAAACGATCGAAGGTCGACTTGCAATCGAAGACGGCGAGATATATCTTCTGGAGAGAAGCCGGGTTTTCGGCAATCTTGAGGATATGATTGTTCCGGTCACCTTCGAGGATCAGTCGATCGTTGTGTCGACGATCGGGGTCGAGACATATTGGAATGCGAATTCTGATGCAGTGAGCGATGAATCGATTCTGCCGGAATTCTACTCGGTTTCCTTACAGGAGATAACCGCCGAGAGGATGACGGGAGATGCCATAGATACAATCACGATTCCGGCCGGCATGGCGATTTTCCCGCTCTATACGGTCGTCGACGAGAGCGGTGCCGGGGTTCTCTACTTCAGGACCGTGGACGATAGTAACTGCCAAATAAGTTATGTGTTGGAGGATAACGGGTGGAACCCTTTATTCGGTGGCCTGGAGCAGCGGGATCTGTTCTGGTGCGCATTCGGTGGGTGAGAATAATCTCATACCCACGGTTCTTGTCGATACCTGCTCGATTCCCGGAAATGGAAGAAGAAGTGAAGGACACATCAGGTCAGTATTCTTTCGGAGGAAAGTATTATGAAGAGATCGAAAATCGTTCTGGTCCTAATCGTTCTAGCGATTCTCGCATCGAATACAGCCTGTTCTTCGCAGGGTAAGGACGAACTCGTACAGAGCTCCGCGGTAACAAGTGAGACGATGGCCTCGACGACGATCCTGCAGATGACGGAACCGGCCGTAAATATTCAGGAGACAATGCCTGAGATAATAGCGACACCGACAGCGGCAATCACCGAATTGGGGAAGGGAATCGAGTATCTACGAGGCCTCCCCAGCTCGCGAATCTCGGATGGATCCTATTTCCTCCTGTCCGAACAGGAGGTCAAGATGATTGACGTTCAAGTTGCCGACGGAATTGTTGCGGAAGATCTGGGATCGCTGATCCTAACCGCAGGAACCATCCTCGTGCCTCTCGACGCCGAATACGAACCCTCGATGGAGCTTACGGGGGATACGATCTTTGTACTGCTTGACGGCAGGTGCATATCGTTCGACATGACCGTCGGACAAGAGGGAGAACCTCGATTCAATGGACTTGCAGAGGCAGATATTCTCGGACGCAGGGTCTACCCGGAGTATCAGGATATGGTTGTGAAGGATTCGGGCGAGCTTCGTGCGATGGAAGAACCCGATCCGAATCTGACGGTTAAGGTTCTAACTATTACAACGGATTGGAACGAAGACGGAGTCAAGGATACTTTTCGCCGCGAGTTGATAGATGGATCAGAAGAACAAAGCGGTATGCTGATTTTCATAGACGGGGCGACAGGAATGGAGACGGATGTCACGCAGTATTGCGGGACGCGAGATAATGGCTTTATCGATGTGTTGACCAACGGTGCTTATCTCTTTGAAGATGAAGAAGGGAATCGTATGATCCTGGACTCGTTTGATGTCTGCAGCGGCGACATTTCGACATTTCTCTACACCTATGATCCTGAAATCATTTTCGCAAAAGAGGAGATTTACGGAGACTTTGACGTCAAGAACGGGGAACTGTTCCTCTTGCGAAATAGCATGGTGTTCGGGAACCTCGAGCAAATGATCTACACGGTCACTATTGAGAAGGGGGATTTCCGGGTGTGGGATACATCGATGGAGCTCTACTGGGCGGAGAATCGGGATGCGGTAGAGAATGCGTCATCTCAGGCATCGGTATTCACATGTGCGTTACAGGAGCTTACAGCTGAGCGGATTACAGGCGATATCGTAGAGACGATCAGGATTCCAGTCGGCATGGCGATTTTCCCTCTCTATACGGTCGTAGACGAGAGTGGTGTGGGGGTTCTCTACTTCCGGACTCTGGCGGATGGGGACTGCATGGTGAGTTACACACTGGATAATGAAGGTGGGGAACCGATCTTCGGTGAGCTTGATCAGCGAGACCTGTTCTGGTGCGCATTCGGCGGATGATCAGAGGGGATTTCCGGTGATACAATAGAGACAGTCACCATGCTGTCCATTGTTGATACGAGAGGCGCGACTTCATGAGGAACCGACATCTACAATCGAATCTTCTTCTTCTTCTGACGGCCTTAATCTGGGGCTTCTCCTTCGTCACGCAAACCGTCGGTCTGAAGATCCTCGGACCATTCACGTTGAATGCACTTCGTTTCACCCTCGGCGCGATTTCCTTGTTGCCGATCCTGTTCTATTTCCGCAGGAAGCGTGCGCGGACTGCGGCCGCCAATCTCGCGACCGTGTCGAGCGAGGGTTCGACATCCGCGCCGCCAGCACATGAGCCGGTTCTGTCGCGGGCCTCGATCGTTGCGGGCGTCATCATCGGACTTGTCCTTTTCGCTGGAATCTCGTTTCAACAGATCGGCATGCTCTACACCTCGACGGGCAAGGCCGCGTTCATCACGGGCATGTACATCGTCCTCGTCCCGGTTTTCGGGCTCTTCCTTCGGCAACGTCCGCGCCGGAGCACCTGGGTCGGCGTCACAGTTGCGGCGGTCGGCCTATATCTGGTCAGTGTACGAGAGGATTTCACGATCGGTTTCGGCGATCTTCTTGAGATCATCGGCGCCGGCCTCTGGGCGGTCCATATTCTCGTCATCGATCACTACGCGAAAAAATTCGACACGATCCTCTTGTCGTTTCTGCAGTTTGTCACCTGCTCAACATTGAGCTTCGGGGCGGCGCTACTTTTCGAGAATATCACGATCGCGGCGATCAGCACGGCGATCCTTCCCGTGCTCTACGGAGGATTCCTTGCCGTCGGTGTCGCGTTCACGCTTCAGGTCGTCGGACAGAAGCACGCGGATCCGTCCCACGCCGCGATTATCTTCAGCCTTGAGGCGGTGTTCGCCGCGATCGGCAGCGCGCTGCTGTTGGGCGAGAATCTCGGCGTACGAGGGTATGCCGGTTGCGCGCTGATGCTTCTGGGCATGGTTGCGACGCAGATACGATTCGAGAAGAAGGAAGCGCAAGTTTTTTAAGAGGACCGACATTCGACTTTGGAGTCCCCACAGAGTATTATCTCCCAATGATTACCGTTAAAAATCGGCGGGCCTCGCGATTTTAACTTACTCTGTGTACCGGCCCCTTCGTGATGGTTATTCGTCAATGAGGCACATACGAAACAGGCTTTTCCCTGGGTTTTCGTATGTGCGTCGGTCCCTTCGTGACGGTTATTTATCATTGAGGCACATACGAAACAGGCTTCTCCCCGGGTTTTCGTATGTGCGTTGGTCCCTTCGTGGCTGTTATTTTTCATTGAGGCACATACGAAACAGGCTTCTCCCCGGGTTTTCGTATGTGCACTGGCCCCTTCGTGGCTGTTATTTTTCATTTTTACCTGATCCAAGCGGTATCGGCTCCCCCAAAACCAGACCCGGTCACACGGAAGCTATATCGAAGGGCTGCATACCGCACGCGAGCGATCCATTTCGCACCAAAAATCTTTGACATTCTGACGATTTTTCGCGAAAAGGCTAGAGGCGATTTACTGTTCTTCGCGTATAATGATAAAAAGGATCTCTGTACTACAGGACGAGGCTCTTCCTTTGTGAGGATTACCCGTCGAGACCTTTGATTTGTCGCTAGAAGGAGAACATGCATGAGTGCCAAGCGAAAGACACCCGCGCCACAGGATCCTTGGTCCGTCGATATCGACCAGTTCGGAGGAATCGAGCCGGAGAGGATTAAGGTTGGCAAGAAGGAAGCGGATCCGCGCGAGACCTTCGTCGTTTGGATGCCCGGAGAGCCGCACGCCTCTGTATCGTCTTCGCAGGATTATGATTTCGCGACGATTGAGTATCCGAAGGGAGACCTCCGCCGGCGCTTTGCCGATGCGTATCGCAAGAACCTGAAGGATGTGTCGATTCGACTGTACAATGTGCGGTTTGATTCGCCGAGTGAGTCGAGTGAGATTCTGAATGTATATATTTACCTCTATGAGGACGATCCGACGGTGTCGTATCGCATTGAGGATACGAGTCATATTCTGATAACGACGTTTTATGAGACGCTTGAGCAGGCTCCTTTGCCGAGTTCTCCCTTGTACCGTCAATTTTTTGTGAAGAATATTCGGACGGTTATGCGGGAGACGCTTCTGCATCAGTCCGAGGATCGACTTGAGACCGCTCTTCATGCATCTTTTCCGGAGATTGTACGTGTCTGCGCGATGAACAGTGTGTATTTGTTCGTGCGGGGGGACGCGTTTGAGTCCCTTTGCGCGGATCCGGCGCGTCTTTATGCCCTTCGGGGCTTCGTTTACGACTTACTTAAGCAAGAGGATGTGGATCGGGTCCTGCGTCGCGAGGATTTTCATATTCGCGTGGATAATGTAGATACCTATATACATACCGGCGGACATCACTACTTCAACAGCGATTATATGTATTCTTGTCCGGAGATCTGAGTACGATTCTATCTGATTTTCTTATACGCATAACCATAGAAGCATGCATGTGATTATTCGACATACCAGGAGGCACAGCATGGCGTATATATTCCTTTGCCACCCGACCTGCACCACTTGTCAGAAAGCCCGCGAGTGGCTCGCGCAGCATAAGATATCGTATGAGGAGCGGGATATTCGCGCCGATAATCCGAAGGCACAGGAGCTTGCTGACTGGCTCGAGAGAAGCGGGCTCCCGATACATCGCTTCTTCAATACGAGCGGTCAACGGTACCGCGAGCTCGGCTTGACGGCAAAGCTTCCCGACATGACCCCGGAAGAGCAGATCGCTCTACTAGCAACGGACGGGATGCTCGTTCGGCGGCCGATTCTCGTTGCCGGATCTCTCGTTCTCGTAGGTTTTCGCGAAAAGGAATGGGAAGAAGTACTCGGGAAAACGTAAAAAGAAATTTTCGCTGGCGTTCTTTTCGCGCTTTCTTGTGATGATGGGAACGATCGCGCTTACAACGCCCCGATAGCCGCACTTGTCTCGTCGCACCATCGAATCATGCCTTCGCAGCCGATCATTCCGCTTCGTAAAACCGCCCGGAGGAATACTTCGCGCTTCGCCGTGACTCCCGATATTCCGGCATCAAGAGATGCTTCCATCGCCCGATACGTGGCAAGACGCGCCTCGTGATATTCCTGATACTCCCGAAGCATACCGAGGATCTTCTCCTTCGGTTGATCGCTCGCGAAAAGAAACTTCAGAAAGAACTCCGACCGCACCGGCTGTGGCTGTGGCGGATCGGTGAGCCATCCATCCAATTCTTCCTGCCCGCGCGCGGTGATCCGGTATCGGATCTTGCCCGTCGTATTCTCCTCGTCGATCGTCTCGATCAGACCCTGCTCCGTGAGCATGCGAAGTGTCGGATAGATATGTCCGAAGTTCTCATTCCAGATCCCCGGCAAAACCGTGTCACAGTACTTCTTGATGTCGTACCCTGTCCCCGGACCGATATGCAGAATTCCGAGAATCGCATACATCGACTTATTCTTGAGTGCCATTTATATCTCCTTCTTCATCGCATCATGCGTGTGAACCAACCGTTCGATCGCGGCGGCCGCGTCCTCGCGGGACGGTCCCGAACACATCTTCCCGGCCATCACCCGTAGACGCTCGCGCATCGCGTCATCGCCGGATAGCCTCGTGATCGCATCGCGAAGTGCCTCGGATGTCACCGCCTTGAGGTCTGTTGTCTCGCCAAGCCCGAGCTCGACGATTCTTCGCGAGACAATAAACTGATCATTCGCGAAAGGAATAGCCAGCATCGGCACACCGGATAGAATCGCCTCGTGCGTGCTGTTGAAACCTGCGTGGGTGATAAAAACCGATGAAAGCGGCAGGACCTCAAGCTGTGGGACATAGGCCGCCACCGTCACATGATCGGGAATCTCACCCAATTCCTCGCGCGCGATCTTTCTCCCGATCGCCAGAATACCGTGGTAATCTGAGCCTCGCAGCGCATCGATACAAGTGCGATAGAACGCAGGATCTGAGATCCCGATACTACCCATCGAAACCAATACAATCGGTCGACCGTCTCCGGGAAATTCGAAGGATGATTCATCCGTTCTTTGCCGCTGGGAAGGGCCGACGAAGAGATATCCATCGTCCGATCCGTCCGCCGGCTCCGGCATTCCGCCGAATTCGCGTCCGGTATACACCAGATTCAGATCCCCTCGGCTCACGAAAAGCTCCTGAATGGAGCACGGCTCGATGGCGTACGTCGCAGCGATCCTCTCCATGATCGCGATGCTTGCATCAAGTTGCGGGTGGAATCCCGGCACCAGCATACGGTCCGGAACAGGAGCCCGCTGCATCGCAAAGGTCGAATGCGAGACGACGACCGGCACCTCGAGAATCTGCCGCAGGAAATGGGCACCTCCGAAAACGGAGTCGCAAATAAGAACATCAAACGTCTCGCGCCGGCAGAGCTCGATCACCTCAGGCAGCATCGCCTCGTCCCAAGCGAGCATGAATTCTGTGAGAAGGAAGAACGGATGCCGGTCCGATGGCCGGTACCCGGTGTAGAACCGGGAGAGCCCATCCGAGAACGGGACAAATCTTGCGCCGAGTTCCTGGACCGCCTCGCGAAAATCCTCGCCGGTAAAATAGGTGACTTCATGGCCTTGTCGAACCAGAACCTCGGCCATCTCAAGTGTCGGATGTACATGTCCTTTCAGGTTCGCGTTCACAAAAAGGATCTTCATCGCTTTGCCTCCAACATGGGTTTACTCCCGCCGGCTGACGTCAAGCCGACTGTCTACAAGCATGAATATTATCAATGACAACGGTATCAGAGTGATATAGCCTTTTCGATTATCATAGATCAATCGGGAGCAGATGTAAAGAGTGAAGCAAGAAGAATATGCCGAAAGCAGTGGGTTAGCTGTCTGACGCAGCGATGCCTGCGACATGTGTTACAATCAGAAAAGTGGTAAGCAAGAGAAACCGTCGAAGAGTTATGCGACCGCGAGGTACTCAGGGAGGCGATCCATGCTTGAGAAACGCGATTCGAATATCATCAAGGCCATAGCGATTACCCTCGTCATCCTATCGCATCTCTCCACGATGCTTCCGGCGATCGACGACTATACGCGAAATCTCCCGGCAACCGGCGGCGTCTGCCTCTTTCTCTTCCTGTCCGGTTACGGAACGTATCTTTCCTACGCGAAAAACGGAATGCATCGCGGCTTCTGGGAGAACAAGTTCGACCGGATTTTCCTGCCGTACTGGATCGTGACACTTCTTTTTGTCCTTCTGATGCGCCGCGATCTGTCCGCGTCCAACCTCGCGAGCAATTTCCTGTTTATTGATTTCGCAAGGAATATCGACGGCAGCATGTGGTATATGAGCTTCATTGTCCTCATGTATGCACTGACCTTCCTGATTTTTTTCGCGAAAACCAACGACCTGATCAAAATCCTTCTCCTGGGTGTGGCCTGCTTCTGTATTCGCGGCATCGCTCTCGAAGGGACGTTTTTCGACAAATGCAGTTGGCAATTCACGCAGAATAGTTTCTCCTATCCTCTGGGCATGCTCTTTGCCTGGATGAGCACGACCCAGGTCGCGCAGAAATGGGCCAGCGTCCTGCGTCCCACAACGGTAAAGATCTTCTTCCTTCTCTTCGGCATCGCCGGATATACGACCGTAACGCTGCTATTTCGTGGCTCTCTGGAATATTTTCAGATTCATGGGATATTCCTCTGTATGATTATCTTCTCTCTGGTCAGCCTGATCCGACCCCTTCTGCCGGAGCTGCTTGTTCGTGGTCTGAATCGGGCGGGGGAAGCATCCTATACGGCGTATCTTGTCGAAATGAAGCTGCTGATCATTGTCGCAGCGATCCTGCCGAGCGGAACCGCTATCGGTAAGCTTGCACTCTTTGTTGTTCTTCTTGCTGTCAGCACAATAACGTTCGAGCTTCTATGGCATTTCCTGCGTAAACTTACGAGGAAGAATGATCCAAAGTCTGCGCCAAAGCCCGTATAAGCCAGTCTGCCCCGTTCTGTGAATAACGTTGTGAATGAAGTCGTTCGGTTTGCGAACCCGCTTCATTCTTACATAATGTCGCCTCTAGAAATAAATATGTCGTATATAGTTGACACAGTGTCGTCAAGATGCTATCTTTATCAACAGGAGGTGATGAGATGACGCGCAATATTCCGATCAAGGTGGCACGAGCCGAGAAGGACATCACACAGGGGCAGCTGGCGGAGGCCGTCGGCGTCTCCCGACAGACGATGAACGCGATTGAGCAAGGGAACTATAATCCCACGATCAAGCTTTGCCGGGCGATCTGCAGGGTATTAGGGAAGACACTGGATGAATTATTCGGGGAGGAAGAAGAATGAGTACGACGAACAACACCTATGATGAGAGACAGATTATCGAGAGAGGCAAGGCTTTTCAGATTGGGTTTATGACGGCGGTTGTTTTGCCGCTGATCACTTTTTTTGCGACGGGCGTGCTGGAGATCAAGATCGAGCCATTGGCGCTCTTCTCGATTCAGACCACCGTGCCGATCATGATTTGCATGATGGTGCTGATTCTGAAGAACGCCTATGACCCCGTGAACAAGCGCGTGGCGCCAATCCTGTGCGGCATGTTCTCCGCGATCGGACTCTATCTGATCATCTTCTCCGGCGTTCGTGTCTATCAGGGGGTGGACAGCTTCATTCTCGATGGTGTCGTGACGAACACGACCGGCTTTGTGATCGTCGGCCTGGCGATGATCGACACCGGTATCGTATATCTGATCCGTCGTTCTAAGGACAAGAAGGAACTGACGGAGGAGTAATTTCGGGTTAGTGACTTGCCCGAGTTACTACGTTTCTTCAACCGCGAAAAGTATCGATTTGCTCCAGCAAGTGCAATTAAAATGCATTAACTGGAGCAAATACACATGAATGGAGCGGTTGCCGCCCAACCTAAAAATCAATGGAGAGGTGGCACTCGTCCTAAACATCAAACGACTTTGTTTGCTATTGGCATGCTTCTGTTGATACAATTTGATAGGAACAAACTCGCTTCAAGCACTCTCCCGACACCGTATGGATCATCACGGAGGATCCGCATGCTTCTTGAACTCCTGAAGGGCTTCGGAATTGCCGTCGCCTACTTCCTGATCTGCGTCACAGGTGTCCTTCTTCTGCGTCGCTTCTTCACGCTCCCGAAAGAACTCTATCGCAAGACACTTCATACGATCATCCTCGGATCGATCTTCGTCTGGACCTACGCGTTCGAGACGTGGTGGGTCGCAGTGATCGCGTCCGTCCTCCTCATATCGTTGGTCATTCCTGTCCTTCTTCTTGCCGAACGTTTCCTTCCCGGCTACTCCGACCTTCTCTCAGAGCGGAAAACGGGCGAGGTGAAATATAGCCTCATAATCGCTTTTCTGATGTTCGCGATTATCCTTACCATCTGTTGGGGGATTCTCGGCGAGCAGTATCTGGTCATCGCATCCGTCCTCGCTTGGGGGCTGGGCGATGCCGCAGCCGCACTGATCGGCAAGCGTTTCGGCCGCCATCATGTGGAGGGCAAACACATCGAAGGACGTAAGTCCATGGAGGGAACTCTTGCGATGTTTGTCGTCGCCTTTGCCGCAGTTCTCGCGGTTCTCCTCATCAACGGCTCCGCACTTCGGATCGGTTACATTCCGGTCGCACTCCTGACCGCTGCAGCTTGCGCCGCTGCGGAACTTTTCACGAAAAACGGCA
>Ga0209373_10003757_pt1 | contig 13703 bp, 10 predicted proteins | sample Higcelweek5metaG_FD_187173 | JGI IMG/M metagenome (GOLD analysis project Ga0209373, IMG submission 187173) | Freshwater pond sediment microbial communities from the University of Edinburgh, under environmental carbon perturbations - High... | ecosystem: Environmental > Aquatic > Freshwater >...
TATTAGTACAGCCCCTGCAGGTCATAATCCCGATGGTTATTTCCCCAAAAGTATTGGTAACGTAACAAATTATTCGATTTCTGGTCTAACAGCTGGCATTGGATACACCTATTGGGTTCAGGCAGTTACCTCCTTGAGCGAATCGCTGGCTTCGAATACCGTTGAGGTCTCAACCATACCGAATTCCCCGGTAGCAAATGCTGCAACCCAAATTAAAGAGACTTCGTTTAAAGCCAACTGGAGCGCTGTTGAGAATGCAACCGCTTACAAGATTTCGGTATGGAAAAAGCAGGGTGGGCAATATGTTGATGGTTTTAATGGTGAAATTGTAGAAGGAACCAATGTGGTTGTGAAGGGATTATTACCTCAAACCGTATATCAATACCGGGTTAAGTCGATTGCAAATGGTACAGAATCAAATTGGTCTGCCAATACAATTGATGTTACAACCACTGCATCAACGGTAACTCCTCCCGTTGCACAGCCAGCAACTAATATAACAACTACTTCATTCGTTGCGAATTGGAATGCTGTTGCAGGCGCCACCGGATACAAGCTTTGGGTTTACAGTAATACAAATACCGGATATAATCCTGCTGGTTTCTTTCCAAAGACAATAGGGAACGTTACAACCTTTACAGTACCCGATCTTACGCCCGGTATCAGCTACAGCTATTCCGTTCAGGTGATAACTGATTCAGGTGAATCTGCTTCTTCGAATACAATCGGTTTAAATACAAAACCAAATCCACCGGTTGCAAACCAGGTGCCGGCATCTATTAACTCTTTCTATGCAAGCTGGGAACCAGTAGAGAATGTGACCAACTATAAATTATTTGTTTGGAAAAAACAAGATCACCAATTTGTAAATGGGTTTAACGGAAAAGTTGTTGAAGGCACCTATCAAAAGGTTGATGGGTTGTTGACACAAACAGAATATCAGTACTGGTTAACTGCTCTGGCTGGAGCTGAAGAATCTGGTTCGTCAAATATCGTTGATGTTACAACTTCATCCGAGGCTGTGACAATTTATACGCTATCGCTTAGTTCTCAGCCTGCTGGTGCAGGAAACCTAAGCGGAGGCGGATCTTACAATGAAGGAACAACAGTTACTGCCCATGCAAGTCCAAAGGAAGGGTATAGCTTTGTAAACTGGACAGAAAACGGAACTAAAGTTTCCATTTCAGCCGATTTTACAATTACCATTTCAGCTAACCGTAACCTGGTTGCCAATTTTAGCCAGCAAGCACAAGATTACACTGTTACCTCTTCGGTATTTCCGGTTGAAGGAGGAACAACTGATATTCCTTCAGGAACCTTTACTTCGGGAGAATCTGTTACCATTACCGCAACACCATCAGAAGGATATAATTTTGTAAACTGGACAGAATATGGAACAGAAGTTTCAGCATCATCAAGTTATACATTTACAGTTAACGGCAATCGTGATTTGTTAGCCAACTTTACTCAGCAATCAGAAATTTACACTATTACCTCATCGGTTTTGCCAATTGAAGGAGGAACAACCAATATCCCCCTGGGTACCTATCCTTCGGGAGAAACGGTAACCATTATTGCAACTCCTTCCGAAAATTTCAATTTTGTAAACTGGACTGAGGATGGAGTAGTGGTTTCAGAAGCTGATACTTTTTCATTTGAAACTAATTCGAACCATAACTTAGTGGCTAATTTTTTACGACAGGTTCCGAATTACACAGTTGTTTCTTCTGCCGTTCCTTTAGTTGGTGGTACAACCAGTATTCCATCGGGTACTTATCCTTCTGGCGAATTAGTTTCAATTACTGCTACACCGGCGATAGGATATGACTTTGTAAACTGGACTGAAAATGGTGTGGAAGTTTCAAAATCAGTAGAGTATACTTTTACTGTTTCTGATGATCGCATTTTGGTCGCCAATTTTAGCAAAAAATCATTTACTATTTCGACAGAAACACTGCCTGTAATTGGTGGGTCGACCAATATCACTTCAGGAAATTATTTATACGACGAGGATGTAACACTAATTGCTACACCTGCTGATGAATATGTTTTTGTAAACTGGACTGAAAACGGAATTGTAAGTGCATCAACTCCCATTTATATATTTAATGTAATTAGAAACCGGCATTTGGTTGCCAACTTTAAAGAAAAGACATATTCTGTTACTGCTGAGGCAAAACCTGCTGATGGGGGAAAGATAGAAATTGATTCAGATGCCTATAGAAAAGGAGATACCTCTTCAGTTTCTGCAACTTCAAACGAAGGGTATGAATTTGTTAATTGGTCTGTCAATGGAACTGAAGTATCAAAATCGCAGAATTATTCATTTACTGTTTCAGAAGATGTTCATTTAACAGCCAATTTTAAATTGAAAAAATATGAGGTGAAAGTTTCTTCAAACAATTCTGCATGGGGTTATACAAATTTTGCTTCTAAGATTTTTAACTATGGCGAAATTGCCTCCGTTAGTGCAATGCCAAATTGGGGATGTCAATTTATTAATTGGACCGAAAACGGAATTGAAGTAACGAAAGACCATTTTTACTCGTTCACGGTTTTAGGTAATCGAACACTTATTGCCAATTTTCAAAATATCAATGGTTTAAAGACCAAAGAAGAACCTGTTCTGAGTATTTATCCGAATCCGGCAACCGATTTTATTTCGGTAACAGGGTTAACAAAAGGTTCAGTTCTCAAATTATTATCAATCTCAGGATCTATAATTTATGATTTGGTGTCAGAAAATGAGAATGTAACGATAGATATTCGAAAATTGAGGAAAGGTATATACTTAATTATTGTTGATGCTGGTAATTTGAAGGTTACTCAAAGAATAGTAATTGAATAATCGAATTTCTATAAAATTGATATTCTCTAATGTAAAAAGGAGCGTTACATCGGTAGCGCTCCTTTTTTGTTTTATTTATATTCAAAACTATCTGATTTCTTCAACCGCTTTTTCGCCCATTTCGATGGCGGATAAATTCATTGGGATTGTTTTATGATGCCTCTCGGGTAACGATTTTTCGAGCCCTTTCTTCACATTCTCCATTTTTACAATGGGTTTAATCTTCAGAAATGCACCCAAAACAATCATGTTAAAAATCATGGGTTGACCCTGTTCTGCTGCAATCCGGGTGGCATCTACCCGATAAATCTTAATATCGGTACGGGTGGGTTCTTTAATAATCCCATTTGGGTCGAATAAAAGGGTTCCGCCTGGCTTAACCTTGCTTTCAAACTTATCGAGCGATTGCTGGTTGAGGATGATGGCTGTATCGTATTGGTTCAATACTGGCGAAGAAATACGTTCATCACTAAGGATAACCGTTACGTTAGCTGTTCCTCCGCGCATTTCAGGCCCATACGAAGGGAACCACGAAACTTCCTGATCTTGCATGATACCCGAATAGGCAAGGATTTTTCCCATTGACAAAACTCCTTGACCTCCAAAACCTGCTATAATGATTTCTTCTGTCATGATTCTACTTTTTTAGTTTTTGGACCTGATATTTTTCTGCACTGTCTCGTTCGCTGTCTTTCAAATCGCCAAGCGGATAAAATGGGAACATGTTCTCTTCCATCCATTTATTCGATTCAACAGGATTGATTTTCCATCCCGAATTACAGGTTGAAACCACTTCGACAAACGAAGTGCCAATATTCTTGGCTGAGTTCTCGAATGCTTTCCGAAGTGCTTTCTTGCATTTTCGGACATTTGCCGGTGTATGAACGCTTTGGCGTGTCACATAAGCTGCTCCGGGCAGCTGTGCAATCAACTCGGTTATTTTCAGCGGATAACCGTTCAGGTCGATATCTCTTCCATACGGACTTGTAGAAGTAACCTGACCTAATAAGGTAGTGGGAGCCATTTGCCCACCGGTCATTCCATAAATGGCATTGTTTATGAAAATCATCACAATGTTTTCACCACGGTTCACGGCATGCATGGTTTCACCAGTGCCTATTGCGGCAAGGTCACCATCGCCCTGATAGGTGAATACATATTTTTTGGGGTTTATCCGTTTGTAGCCAGTTGCCAATGCCGGAGCGCGCCCGTGGGGAGCTTGCAACCAGTCAATATCGAGATAATAATACATCATGACAGAACAACCTACAGGAGCTATTCCAATAGTATCTTCCTGTATCCCCATCTCTTCAATTACTTCGGCTACTAATTTATGAACTACTCCGTGACTGCACCCATAACAATAGTGCAGTGGAGTGTCGGTCATAATTTTCGATTTTCCGTAAACCAGATTTTCCGGTTTTATAATATCTTTTACTGATAATTCGTCCATTTTTCTTAACCTCCGATTAATTTTGAATGTAACGCTTCAACTACTTCACTCGGTGTGGCAATAACGCCTCCCATCCGGCCAAAATGTTCAACTTTTTTCTTCCCGTTTACAGCGAGCCTCACGTCTTCAACCATTTGTCCTGAACTCATCTCAACAGATAAAAACCCTTTCACCCTGTCAGCTAATTCACTGATAATTTTTTTGGGAAATGGGAATAATGTGATTGGTCTTAGTAATCCAACCTTTACGCCTTCCGCACGGAGAATGTCGACTGCTTTTTGGCTAATTCTGGCAGAAACGCCATAAGCAACAATGATGTATTCGGCATCATCGCATAGTAAAGCTTCGTAACGAACATCTTCGTTTTCCATTTGCCGGTATTTATCCTGAAAATTCTGATTGATTTTTTCCTGTTTTTCAGAAACCATTTCGAGCGAAGTCTTGATATATCGTTCGCGGTGCGATTTTTTTCCTGTTGCTGCCCAGCTTCCATTGAGTTCCTCTATCTGTGCCTCAGTCCACCTTGGTTTAAAAGGACTCAGCTCAACCTTTTCCATCATTTGGCCAATCACACCATCGGTAAGAATCATGGCCGGGTTGGTATATTTGAATGCCAGTTCGAAAGCAAGATCAACAAAATCGTTCATTTCCTGAACAGATGACGGGGCAAGCACAATGAGATGATAATCGCCATGACCACCGCCTTTGGTTGCCTGAAAATAGTCGGCTTGCGAAGGTTGGATGGTGCCAAGACCAGGTCCGCCACGTTGTACGTTTACGATGACAGCTGGAAGCGCAGCGCCAGCCAGGTATGAAATCCCTTCAGACATAAGGCTTATGCCCGGACTCGATGAAGAAGTCATCACCTTCTTGCCCGAAGAGGCGCCTCCATATAACATATTAACTGCCGCTACTTCACTTTCGGCCTGTAGTACTACCATACCCGTTTCTTCCCACGGGCGACGGGCCATCAGGGTTTCCATCACTTCAGATTGAGGTGTAATTGGATAACCGAAGTAACCGTCGCAACCACAACGGATTGCCGCTTCAGCGATTACCTCATTCCCTTTCATTAATCGTAAGTCTCCCATATTATGGTTGATTTTAAAGTTTCTGATTAAATTATTACTCTGTACACAGTCAAACAATTATCGGGGCAAACCATGCCACAATTGGTGCAACCATTACATGCCTCAGGGTTCGACATGTGAGAGTAATGGTAACCCTTGCTATTTACCTCGCGGTGGAGGCTCAAAACATTCTGAGGACAAGCTACCACACAAAGGTTGCATCCCTTGCATTGTTCATTGTCGACTACTACTGCTCCTCTTGCTTTCGCCATTTTATTTTTATTTTTTTATTTATTATTCCTTGTTTCTTGTTTCTCGATTCTGGATACTGGATGCTCGATACTGGATACTCGATACCGGATAATGGATAAGTTCCAAATTTCAAAAACCAAATTCCAAAAAAGGCAACTTCATTCAGTCTTTCAGTATCTCAGTCTTTCAGTTTATTCAACAACCGGATGGTCAGTATTAAACTGCTTCAACCTTTGTTCCAGATCTCCAAACTGATTTTTATTTACTGGCGCCACACAAGCCCTCAATCCCTCCATTTTACTGCCGGTACTTAAAAGAGTAATAGCGCTTATGCCATAACACATCAGCTCTTGAAGTAGTTCGCCTGCCTTCATTCCCGGGTAACTCAAAGTAAAATAAAAACCATCAGCAATATCCTGATCAATGTCCTTGTCGTATAATATATTAAATCCGTTTGATGTAAAAAGCTGTTTCATAATGTGCGCTTTATCGCCGTATTCTTTAACCTCTTCCACAAAATTGAATGCACCATCGTTTGCAGCTTTAAACATGGCCGCCATGGCAAACTGTACCGAATGGGTTACTCCTGAAGAGAGGGCATATAGAGCGCGATAAATAACTGTGTTCCCAAATCCTTTCATTTGAAATCTTTTTTCAAGGTTTGGATAATTGCGGTTATACAATTTGTCAGACATTACTACAACAGCAATACGTTGCCCGGCATACGAGAATATTTTCGAAGCGGAAATAAACAAAACATAGTTGTCGGTGTAGTTCGCAACCGAAGCCTGATAAGGCGGAACACCGGGTTTTGAAAAATCGTGCCGGAAATCCATGCCAAAATAGGCCAGGTCTTCCATCACAATCACATCGTATTTATCGGCACATTCGGCAATGATCTTCAGTTCTTCATCGGTCAAACAGACCCAGGTAGGGTTGTTGGGGTTTGAATAAATTACGGAATGGATATTTCCTTTAGAAAAATAAGATTCAAGTTTTTCCCTCAGTTTTTCTCCCCTGAAATGAAATACGTCGAACGATTCGAATTTGCTTCCAATCATCACAAATTGTTGTTTTTGTACCGGGAAACCGGGATCGATAAAAAGGGCAGTATCTTTTCCCTCGTCGCAACACGAAGCTACCTGAAACAAAGCATACGTTCCCTGCATCGATCCTGTAGAAGGCACACAATTTTCGGGATTCACATCAATGTTCATGAAATTCTTTACAAACCGTGCAGCTTCTGTTTTCAACTCGGGAATGCCATTGATATTCGGATAAATGGAAGCCACCCCTTTTTTGAGCGCTTCAATTTCGGCTTCAACACCAAACCGCGAGGGGGGTAAGCCCGGTACACCCATCTCCATGCGGACATATTTCTCTCCCGTTTCGGCTTCGATCATATCGACCACCTGAACCACTTCTCGAATGGAAGCTTTGTTCATGTCGGTGATGTTTAATTTTGCCAGTTTTTCCTTTACAATTTCAGTATGAATGAGTGTATTTTTAGTCATGTTTTATTCTAAGGTTGAAATAGAAAATAATGTTAGATTTTTAAAATCAGATAAATACTTGTTTACACGTCATAAATTTTCCGTTCACCCCGAACGTACTCGCCCAGTATCGTTAGACTGGTAACGTTTTTCAGAACTTTATGAATGGCATGTTCGTAGTTGTTGTTGTTTTCCCATTCAATATCTACGTGAAATGAATATTCATCGGGTTTTCCAATAATAGGGACCGATTGGATTTTGGTAAGGTTGATTTCGTTTTCGGCAAAAATATTTAAAACCCTTGCCAAAGAGCCATAAAAATGTCCTACTTCAAAACAAATTGAAGCTTTGTTTGATTCTTCGGAAATCAGACTATGCTTTGACAGAATTAAAAACCGGGTATAATTCCGTTTGTTGGTTTCAATTCCCTTTTCCAAAACTTCCAAACCGTATATCTGTGCTGATCTTTCGTTACCGATGCACGCTACTTCCATCAACTTATTTTTTGCAATGTTTTTTGCCGAGCCGGCAGTGTCAAAGCTATCGTCGAGTGATATCTCCCCGAAGGTTCCGTCAATATATTCAGCACATTGCTTAAGAGCTATTGGATGAGAATGAATTTCCTTAATGTCACTTTTTTTCACGCCAGGCAAAACCAACAAGTTCATTTGGATATGAAGATAAATTTCACCGATGATCTTAAGGTGAAAATCTCTCATGAGGCCATAATTTTCGAGCAAACTACCGGCAATTGCATTCTCAATGGCCATAACAGCTATATCTACGTCATCAGAATCGACCATCTGGCATACCTTACGGAATGTGCGACATTCAATGATTTCAATTTTTTCGTCGTTGAAATATCGCTGTGCGGCATCTTCATGAAAAGAACCGACGATACCCTGTATTGCAACTTTTTTCAATTTCTCCATTTTATGGAACCTCTCATTTTTTTAATGGGTTATAAAAAAAAACCCGGGTCATTTATTCCCGGGTTTTGATAATATTTTCTCGTTATCACTCCGCCGGGAATAATTTGGTAATTATAATTATAAAAATAGAATCAAATTTAAGAGTCATAACTAATCAGTTTTAAATAAAACATATCAAAAAGTTTTCCAGACCTTTTAATGAAAATTGTTTTCCAGGCCGGGAAAATAACAAAAAACAGAAAAACAATAAAATAAATAACTAATATTTAATCATTCTACGTTGCAATTCGCAGAAAATATTATCGTTATATCTTGTATAAATCGCTGGATTTCAGTAATTCGAGCTCGTGTTTCTGCAATACTTCAATACATTTTTGAACATTTGTCGGTCTTATTACAATGTTCGCAGTATCGCCTATCGAAAAGGCGTACATGTATTCAATTGATATCCCTTCATCGTTCAAAATTACGAGGGCTTTCGATAAAGATCCGGCTTCATTCGGGCAACTCAGGCATATTACATCAGTAAGGTTGACCGAAAATTTATTCTCTTTCAGAATTTTCAAAGCCTTTTCTGGTTCAGAGACGATCACTCGTAAAATACCAAAATCACTCGTATCGGCAATACTGAAAGCAGACATGTTGATGCCGGCTTCTCCCAAAATGGTTGTTACCTCGCTCAATCGTCCCGATTTGTTTTCGAGAAAAACGGAAAGTTGTTTAATGATCATGACGGTAATTTTTAAATTTGACGGTTATCAATCACTCTTTTAGCCTTGCCAGCTGAACGTTCAATTGTTTTTGGTTCAACCAGTTGAACGGTAACAGAAATACCCAGTGTGCTTTCGAGGTTGTATTTTATCTTTTTTGAAAGATTCTGTAGTTCTTTAATCTCATCGGAGAAGAATTGTTCCTGAACTTCAACCTGAACTCTGAGAGTGTCGAGGTTACCTTCACGTTCTACTATTAATAAATAGTGTGGCTCGGTTTCGCTCATGTTTAATAGTATGCTTTCGATCTGCGATGGGAAAACGTTCACGCCGCGAATGATTAACATGTCGTCGCTTCTGCCTTTGCATTTTTCCATTCTGACCAAGGTGCGCCCACATTCGCATTTGTCATAAATCAACCGGGTAAGGTCGCGGGTACGATAACGTAAAAGTGGTATTCCTTCTTTTGTAATGGTTGAAAATACCAATTCGCCTATCTCTCCGGGGGCAACAGGTTGTAATGTTTCAGGGTCGATTATTTCGGGGATAAAATGGTCCTCGTTTATATGCATTCCAGCCTGAAAAGTGCATTCGCACGAAACACCAGGCCCCATTATTTCACTTAATCCGTAGATATCTATTGCTTTGATTTGTAATTTTTTCTCAATTTCTTTCCGCATGTTTTCCGACCAGGGTTCGGCACCAAAAACACCTACGCGAAGTTTTAAGGTAGAAGGGTCGATTTTCATTTCTTCCAAAACCTCCGCTACATGAAGAACATAAGAAGGTGTGCAACAAATTACTGTCGATCCGAAATCTTGTAACAGTTGAATCTGTTTTTGGGTATTTCCACCCGAAATTGGAATAACACTGGCTCCAAGATTCTCTGTTCCATAGTGTAATCCAAGTCCTCCGGTAAAAAGGCCATAACCATAAGCAACCTGTACCAAATCGTGTTTGCTGACTCCGGCCATGCATAATGAACGGGTAACATTCTCCGACCACATGGAAATATCGTTTCGCGTATATCCCACAACTGTTGGCCGCCCTGTTGTTCCCGAAGAAGCATGGATCCTTACAATTTCTGACATTGGTACGGCAAATGTTCCAAAAGGATAATTGTCTCTTAAATCGGTTTTAACAGTAAACGGAAGCTTTGTAATATCTTCAATTGAACGGATATCCTCAGGCATTAAGCCGAGATCCTGCATCTTTTTTCTATAGTAGGGTACATTGTGATAAACGCGATCAACGGTTTTTTTCAATCTTTCAGACTGAATCTGACTCATGGAATCACGTGAAGCACATTCAATTTTTTCATTCCAAATCATAAGGCATTCGTTTAAAATTGATTAAAGTTAAGGTTGAAAGCATTCAAACCTCAATTTGTAAAGATAATCAGTATTCTGTATTTAAAAAAAAGTGATTTATTTGAATTCAATTACAAGAATGCTATTAAAAATGAAAAAAAGTGACAAAAAGGCAATTTTCATCAAGCCATATGCTCTAAAAACATAAAATAGATAGAAAATGGTGGTTTAATGACATAAAAACACGATTAATAGTAAATTTGAAATGATAAAACACAAAAAAATCTTTTAAGTCTTTTAGATTTTCTATCAAGAATGAGAATAATTACATATTTTATGTAGTATACCCCATAGAAAATAGGCATTAATTATAAAATAAATGTTAAATTATTGAATGCCCCCCTTTGTTGAATCATTTTTTTAAAATATAACTCTACTTTTGAAACGGGAATAGAGAAGTTTATTTTCCGAATACGAAGAGAAAGTATAAATGTTGAAATTTTAGAAAATCAAGTATAACCTTAAAAAATGATGTTATGAAGAAAGTTTACGGTTTACTGTTATTAGTGCTAATGGTGATAGCAGTTGAGAATGTTAATGCGCAAGTAAGTCCGGGGGTGGATATTTACAGCAGTTATGTTTGGCGTGGTACAAAATTCGGTACGGGTCCGGCTATTCAACCTTATGTCGATTATACCACCAGTGGTTTTTCGGTTGGAGCATGGGGCTCGGTTTGTACTTCAAACGATGAAGCCTACGAAATGGATCTTTATGCAAAGTATGCTTTTCCGTTTGGATTAACCATTGGTTTAAACGATTACTATTTTGGAAGCTCTGATTCTTCCGGTTTTTATGTTGGTGATTATTTTAAAGGACCATCGCACTACATTGAGCCAACGTTAAGTTTTTCGGTGAAAGGCTTTAGTTTGATGGGCGCCTATATGATTGGAGATGGGGTTGCCGATACCTATCTTGAAGCAGGGTATAGCTTCAGTAATATGAGTTTGTTTGTTGGGGCTGGTAACGGGCAGTATACTGCCGATGGCGGATTCAATGTTTGTAATGTTGGAATTAAAGCTACCGAATCGATCAAACTAACCGATAGTTTCTCGCTTCCGATCAATGGTTCGGTAATACTGAACCCCTCTACTCAGGCTTTCCATATTGTAGTTGGAATTTCTTTATAAAATAAAATCATTGAGTAGTCAATCATAAAATTCTAGGATAATGAAAAAAATTGAAGCAATAATAAGGAAGTCAAAATTTGACGAAGTCAAAAATGCCCTGAAGGAAATTGGTATTGACTTCTTTTCTTACTGGGATGTACGGGGTGTGGGCAAATCGCGCCAGGAAAGAGTTTTCAGGGGCCGGGCTTATGATACAAGTGTTATTGAACGAACCATTCTTTCGATTATTGTTAGGGAGAAGAATGTGGAAAAAACCATAAACTGCCTGATAAGTACTGCAAAAACAGGTGAAATTGGCGACGGGAAAATATTTGTATCGAATATTGAAACCGCTTACCGTATCCGTACGGGTGAAAAAGGTGACCAATCGCTTTTTATTGTTGGAGAAGAAGAATAATCATAATCAATTTTAAAAAGAAGATAAAATGAAATCAAAATATAAAAAATATTTGAGTTTGAGTGCGGTACTCATGTTATTTGCAGGAATAACCCCGCTCATGGCACAAGATGTTGCCCCCGAACCAGTAATCAGTGCCGGAAATACAGCATGGATGATTGTGGCAACTGCTTTTGTGTTTTTAATGACTTTGCCTGGTTTGGCATTCTTCTATGGAGGTTTGGTACGGCGTAAAAATATTCTCAATGTCCTCATGCAGTGTTTCATCATTGCAGCTGCAATCACTGTTGAATGGGTTGCATTTGGATATAGCAATGCATTTGGATCATCAACCGGAGCGCTTGCACCCTTTATTGGCGGGTTCGACTGGGCATTCCTGAAAGGAATAGGTATTAGTGATGTTAGCCCTTATTATATTTCACAGGCTACAGAGCGTATTCCACACATTGTGTTTATTTTATTCCAATGTATGTTTGCTATTATTACTCCTGCCCTGATTATCGGAGCATTTGCCGAGCGAATTAAGTTTAAGGGATTTTTCATTTTCATTCTATTATGGGCAATTTTAGTTTATAATCCGGTTGCTCACTGGGTTTGGTCAGGCGATGGTTGGTTGTATAAACTGGGTGCACTCGATTTTGCAGGTGGAACAGTAGTTCACATTAACGCAGGTATTGCGGCTCTTGTTATGGCAATTCTAATTGGCAAACGACGTGGAATAAACGGATCACCAACCGTTCCTCATAACATTCCATTTGTTGTGCTTGGAGCCGGTTTACTCTGGTTTGGTTGGTTTGGTTTCAATGCCGGAAGTGGTTTAGCTGCTGATGGTTTGGCCGGAAGTGCCTTCTTGGTTACACATGTGGCTGCTGCAACCGCTGCGCTTACATGGGCTTTGATCGAATGGTTCTCCCACAAAACACCTTCAACGGTTGGTATAGCCACCGGTGCTGTTGCAGGTTTGGTTGCCATTACGCCAGCGGCAGGTTTTGTCGATGTTGGCGGTGCAATTGCCATTGGAGTACTCGTTTCGGTTATCTGTTTTATTGCCGTAAGTAAAATTAAACCCAAACTGGGCTACGACGACACGCTTGATGCATTTGGCGTACACGGTATTGGTGGTATTATCGGAGCTATCGCAACAGGTATTTTTGCGACACCTGCAATCCAGGCTGCATATAGCGGTGCTTTATCTGGCAATATGAAACAGTTATGGATACAGCTTTTAGCAACTGGTGTTGTTTTAGTTTACAGCGGTGTTATGACATTTATCCTTTTTAAGATTATTGATAGATTTACTGGTATCAGGGCTGAACCAATTGTTGAAGAGGAAGGTCTCGATATTTATGAACACGGTGAATCAGCTTATAACTAACAGATATTTACTTTACTTACCAATTATACCTTTAGTACATTTCAAATTTTCAAATTCAAAGGGGCCATCTCAATTTTTTGAGATGGTCTTTTTTTGTTATTTACAATTCACTCAAAAAAGTTAAATCGCCGGATTTCTATCTGAAAAACTTTCTTTAGCTTTGGTAGTGAGAGGAATATCTCTATCTCGAACTTAAATTAAAATAATTTCGAATAACATTATGGAGCAATCTAACTTGAATTCGTACAATTCTATTTAATATTCGTATTGTTTTTATTCATTTGAAATTCATAACTTTCGTAAAAAGGGGATATACAAACCTTTCATTAAGTTTTCTTTTTGAGTTGTCTTTTCCCGTCAACATAAATATCAAGAGATGAAAAATCAACTAATCCTATTCAATATGAAAAAATCGATCATTCATTTCATGATAGTGTTATTCATTACATTATCATTCCATGCAATTGTACCAATATCATGGGCACAATCTCCGCAAAAGATGAGCTACCAATCGGTGATCCGCAACAGTAGCGGACAATTGGTCGCTGATAAGCAAGTAAGCACACGAATCACAATCCTTCAGGGTTCCGAAGCCGATTCTGTTGTATATACCGAAACCCAAACATTGAACACGAATGTCAACGGACTTCTGTCTATTGAAATTGGAGCCGGTGTA
>Ga0209373_10003760_pt1 | contig 13696 bp, 12 predicted proteins | sample Higcelweek5metaG_FD_187173 | JGI IMG/M metagenome (GOLD analysis project Ga0209373, IMG submission 187173) | Freshwater pond sediment microbial communities from the University of Edinburgh, under environmental carbon perturbations - High... | ecosystem: Environmental > Aquatic > Freshwater >...
AATAATGGTAAATGATACTTTTTTTTCATCTCTTGTCAATATACCATTCTGATTTTACGATAGAAAGTATATGCCCGTTCTATTTTGGTTTTCCGAAAATCTTCCATCGACTCAAAATCCAAGACCAGTTTGAACGGAGTTCAAACATGGGACCAGAAACAGTTTTCGTCTCTTCCAGTTTTTCGGAAAACCAATTTTGCTTGGGGAGAATACATATTGTGATTTTTTGTAAAATGCTGAGCTGGAGGTGGTTTTCGGGGGCATGATTTGGGGAAAGGGGTGGCTTTTATGAGCTTTTGTGAATTGTTCCCCAAAAAAGTATTTGACAAAAACTTTCAAAAGAATATAATACCTTGCAATACAAAGTAATATATGTTTATGGAAAATATTTCAACTCAAATGCGAAAATGAATCCTTGAATACATTATTTTGGGAATTATTGCGACAGGAGATGTGTATGGGGCAGAGATTATCGAGCGACTCAAATCTGGAAATCTTATCGTAGCAGAAGGCACCATCTATCCGCTTCTTTCGCGACTCAAGACCGATGGACTCATCACCTACTATTGGATAGAGTCGGACTCAGGGCATCCACGTAAGTATTTCCGACTTACTCCAGAAGGACAAAATGTTTTGATTTTGATGGAAAAGAGTTGGCTAGAACTGAAGCATGCGATAAGCACTATCTTACAAAAATAATACTTTTTAATCTTTCTTTATGGACCAGTTTGAATCTTATCATCTCAGTATTTCTGAGAAAAATAGAAAAATTGTTGAGGCATATCTTTCCAAGATGCACTCCTATGTTTCGACGCATTCACTCGATGAAGAACTCTACCAAGACATCGAGACCAGAGTCTTTGAAAAGCTTTCCCAAGCCGAAGTGCTGGATCAATTTCATATTGTGCAAATCCTCAAAGAGGTCGGAGAACCCGAAGATATTTTTGCCGATAGCGTCCCTTCACAAGAGAAACTCATCCCCAGCGAGCTTTGGTTTCTCAAACTCCAACAAGCAGGTTGGTATCGAGACAACACACAAGCGCTGGTACTGGGAATTTCAGCTCCACTCTGAGTAAAATTATGACTCTGAGTCTGGGCTATGAGAGGACTTTGGGCTTTGGCAATCTTTTTCTTTGGACTTTGACTCTGAATCTACTTTTTAACAGGTTGGATCTTGCCGGTAAAAGGAGTCTCATACGAAGGAATGAATGCTCTTGGCTACTTTTGGAAACAATTCAAGCTTCTCTTGCAAAATACTCTGAAAAATACACTGCATACCTTGAGAGTTGGTATAGCATGGGTGTGGAGAGTACTCGCGAGCATTGTTTTATTTTTGTATCGTCATTTGGGAGGAGGAGTTCGTTTTGTCTTTTTTGGAGTAATCGGTCTTGTGATGCTTTTTGGAGTCTTTGGACTGATGACTTTGGCAAGTTTTAAATTCACCAATTTTTCGTATGCCAATATTGACTTTACTTCGATTTTTCCTGAGTATGCATGGTGGGGAGTCTGGGCAGGAATGCTTGCTGGAAGCATCTTTGCCGTTGGAAGTCTTCTCTTTGCCTTTTCAAGAAAAGTGATGCATCACTTGTATCGGTTCATTGCGGTGGTGAGCAGTCTGTGAGCCATATTCTTTGCCATCTCAACCTGATGGTCACTCGCAAGTTTCTTTTCTCAGAGCCAAGAATATGTGATAGAAGTGACTTGAAAAATACCATCTGCGAGTGGAAGCATACTGTTTGAACCAAAAATTGATGAATTTCAATGGATGCACACTTCTCATCCTATTTCTGTTGCTTTTGAAAATGCGACAGGAAGTGAAATTCATATCCGTCTTGAGTCAAAGATCACATGAGATGCACACTCTTCAAAAATCATTGCACAAGGACAAAATCCACTTTCTCTCCAGTGGCAGGGCAAGACTTTGGTACTTGATTGGAAAAACCAAACTCGTTTTGCCCAAAAAGTCCCATTTCCTCTTATACAAGACCGTTTGGTAATCTCATTGCCAGAGGGGGTGTCTCTCAAACTCAACGAATACAGGTACTATTATGAATCGGTTGGTATCGCTCCTGAGTTGGAAAAATATACTGACTATTTCGATGCTCAAGACGGGGCGGTCTCATACAACAAGAACCTCAAGCAATTTGTTGCAAAACCTTCCAAAGAAGCGATTGAAGAAGCGAAAAAAAGATATCTGGAATCCTACGTGATCGACCATTTTGACGAAGTTACTCCCATCCACCATCAAGAGCGTTTTAAAAGAAGCTACTATAGCTATGAAAACAGAGAATATGATTGGAATTTTGACGAGGTAAAATGGGATGAGAGCACTCCAAGCTTGCTTTGGGTGGGGTACAGTGATAAAAGTATGGATCTTCAACTTTCTCTCAATGTGGAAGAGTCTGGAGACGGAGTTGAGATTTCTGAGGTGAATTTTTCAAAAGTTGACATCCATCCTGAAATGTATGATACGATGTTTTATACTGATACCAAAGCCATAGAATCGTTTGTGATGACTCACAAATAAAAACTTTTGACTTTTACGATAATTGAAATATACTTGATTAGTCAAATATATTTCAATTATTTTTTTGTATGGAACATGCAACTTTGGATTTTATGGTAGCGCTTGCTAAATTTTACTCGGTGTCTCAAAAGACCTTTGATGCCAGACTTGGAGGACTTGGATTTCAAGATTTCCTCGTGATGTATCACATTTCCCACGCTCCTGATGGAGTGCTTCGTCGTATTGATCTTGCTGAAAAGATGGGGATGAGTGCTTCTGGAGTGACACGACTTTTGATGCCAATGGAAAAGATTGGACTGATTCTCAAAGAGAGTCATGCACATGATGCCAGAGTCAGCTTGGTACGACTTTCACAATCTGCCATGGTAAAATATGAAGAAGGTTTGGAACGTTTTCAACTCTTTGTGGAAGAGAAGTTTTCCCAAGAAGATCTTGCCAGTCTTCCTGCCTGTACCAAAGTCTTTCAAAATCTCTGAGGAAAAATGCTCTGGAATTAAGCCACAAGTCACAAGTCACAAGCCTGTATCCTGAACGTCCCCCCCTTTTGTCATCCTGAACTTGATTCAGGATCTGTCGGAGGCACAAACATTGTTCAATGATTCAACAGAGTGCTTGAGTCTCGACATTCTGGTCTTTGCCATCAAAACTCTCTTCCATAACTTTTCACTATTCATTCCCTTGAAATGTGAAGAAAATATTTTTTTCTTGGATTTGACGATTTCTTGAATATATATTAATTTTCCCTTTCCTATTTTTCTATGAATATAAAAATTATTATCCTCCTCGTTGGATTTCTTGATATCCTTGGAATCGGAATCTTTATTCCGACGATGCCAGAATTGGCAACGTATTTTGGAGTGTCTTCACACTCCATCTCGTACGCGATTGTCCTTTATGCTTTGTTTTCCTTTCTTGCTGCCCCAGCTCTTGGACAACTTTCAGACCGTCACTGACGTAAAATAATCCTTGCGCTGTGTATTCTTGGAACCTTTCTTTCTAGCCTGATGATGTGTTTCACGACCGTGTTTTGGGTGTTTCTCCTCGCGAGAGTCCTCAATGGAATCACCTGAGGAAATATTGCAGTCCTCCAGTCGATGCTTTCTGATATTTCCAAGGACAAGGCGGATAGAATGCAAAATATGGGGATGATTTGAGCCCTCTTTGGGATGGGATTCATCGTGGGACCGATTGTTGGTGCCCTATTGCTCCCAATCTCTATCAAAGCACCATTTTACTTTATGGCATGCTTGGCACTTATTGAGCTCTTTGTAGTAGCTATTTTTCTCAAGGAGACCAATACCAAACTTGCAATAAAAGACATTTCTTGGCATCCTTTTGGAACTATTTTTAAATATCTCAAAACCTCCGAGGTCAATCTTTTTTTGATTTCATATTTTATCTTAATGCTCTCGTTTTCTATGTTTCAGGGAATGTTTCCTGTATTTATCAATCAAGAATTTTGAATCCCATGAAAATATGCAGGATTTGTGATGTCTGGGGTTGGGATACTGATGGCACTCAATCAAGCTTTCTTGCTCAAGCATTTTTGGCTCAAACGTTTTTCTTTGAAAGTGTTGTTTGTCATGGTGAATGTTGCTATTTTCATTTCTTTTTCCTTGCTTTCTATTATCTCGTATTTTCCTCTATTTCTTTGAGTATTCTATGCTATGATTCTCTTTGTAGGACCCGTAGTACCCATTTATTCAAGCGAAATTGTCTCTGCAACCAACGAGCAAGACCGAGGGGAAATCATGGGAGTGCTGAGCTCGCTTCAATCCGTGACGATGTTTATCTGACCACTCATTGCCTGAGTACTGATCGATGCTAAGATTTCCATCTTCCTCTGAGGAGTTGTGATTATTCTCTTCAACCTCGGACTGATTGGGAAAATTTACAGACACCTGAAATAACCAAAAACACCTCCAACAGGAGGTGTTTTTTTTCTTGTGAATTCTCAAAAGAGAAGTATAATACTGGGGAAGTAGCACCTGCGAAAGAAAAACTTGAGTACAAAAAAAGGGAATCCTAAAGCACCAACACCTTTCAGAACCCTTTCATATTTATACGACCAAGGTATATAGAAAACCATCTTAAAAGTCAAAATTTTTTCAAAAAATAAATATTTGTTTTGAATCAATGGATTCACTCACTTCATATTTCCCTTATATTGCATTTTCCAAAAAATATATATAATATCGAGTTATAGTATTATATAATTGCGTGAATATGAGCCTGACATTAACAGTGTCTATCATGACACATGCCTCACTTTCCAAGGTCTGGCAGACTTGGATACACCCTGACCATATCGTACATTGGGCATATGCAAGCCCAGAATGGCATTGCCCAAAGGCTTCCAATGACTTAGAGGTAGGAGGTCACTTTTCGACCACTATGGCTGCGAAAGATGGGAGTGCTTCGTTTGATTTTTCGTGAGTGTACACCAAAATCATCCCATACAAGCTGATTGAATATACCCTTGATGATGGGAGAAAGGTTCAAATCGGCTTTGAATCGGAGGACGAGGTGACTTCGGTCTATCAAATTTTCGAGAGCGAGCCGACTCATTCTATAGACCAACAAAAAATAGGTTGGCAAGCAATTCTTGAAAATTTTAAACACTATGTTGAGATGCTTTAGAAATTTTTGAGACCATTCATGAAAACTTTCTTTTCTGTGGTATCCTTTTTCCTCAAACAAGAGAATGTAACTCCTATTTCCTAATCCAAGCACTATGTTTACCATTCCCTATACTATCCGTCAAGAAATCTTGGTGAATGCTTCTCCAAAGGACATCTGGAAAAATATCGTCTCTTTTGAACGCATGCAGATTTGGTCTCCTTGGCTCGTACTTGACCCGCATACACAAGTAACGGTACGAGGAACCGATCAGACTATCGATTGTGAATATTCTTGGAAATCACATCTCTTGGGTGAAGGAATGCAAAGGCATACCCACATCGATGAAGAAAAAAAAGTAGAAGGACAGATGCTCTTTCAAGCTCCGTTTCAGGCAATCTATCAGATAAGTATGTCTCTAGAACCCGTTTGAGACCAAACGAGAGTGATTTGGTGGATGCAGGGGAGGGCTCCATTTTATCTCTTTTTTATGAAGTGGATGGTGACTCCTTATATTTCAAGAGATTTTCATAGAGGACTGGTGATGCTGAAAGAGCTCTGTGAGACTGGAAAGATCGAAACAGCAAGTGTGTATGAAGGAGAAGCTCAAAGAGAAGCCTTTGCCTATATTGGAATCAAACGTAGTTCTACGCTTGAAGCATTACCAGAACTCATGCAAAAAGATTTTGCAATGGTAGTAGATTTTGCAAAAAATAATAATCTTTCTTTGGGGCAAGGAATCGCGCTCTATACCTCACAAACCAATCCCTACAAAAACACTTATGAATTCATTTCCTGATTTCAGTTTTCCAAAGACCAATTTGAAAAGATTTCAACTCAATGAGAAATTATAAAAGGTCTCTACCCTACTACCAAGACACTCACCATTACTCATCATGGAGCGTATCGTTTTTTATGAAATTCTTGGACATTGGCGTATGCACGTATCACCACTGACCGTAAGGTGATGCAAAAAGGAATGCCAGCATACGAACTCTATATTTCTGATCCATCAAAAGTTCCAGAAGATGAGCTTGAAAGTGAAGTGCATGTGCCATTGTATTGATAAAAGGAAAAGATGGATGGTGTAAAAAACCTCTTTGCTTCATATTCAGATTTACCTTATCTAAGCAAGAAAGACAATGAAATTTAATGATTTTTGGAATCCTTAAAAAAAAATATCTCAATTGTTTCTCTGGCTTTTGAAACAAGTTTTGAAATATTTTTAGATTTTTATCGATAACGGTATTGGAGAGAAGAATATGTTCTTTTAATAACCTGACATCTTTGCTTGTTGTTTGATTTCAGATTCTGTCAAGACACGATTGTAAATTTTTACATCATCAAGTATTCCATTAAAATGTACTCCACTGCATCATCCAGCAGAGAGTCACATATTGAATATACCATCCCGTCATCAAGGTTGAAAAGCTCATTCCATTCTTTGATCTATTAATTTTCAATTAATATATAATTTAACAACTCCATCTTTGAGTCAATACGTAGCAGTAAGGAGGTAATCGGTTCATAATCTTAAATTAGAAGGGGAGTAGGTGATACCACTTCATTTATTATCTCTAAAAATTATATAAGCAGTTCAAATACAAGTCGTCATTTCATAGTTTCTGGTCATGATAACCATATTTGAAGCATCGAGAGTGGTATTAGGATTCATTTTGAATATATAGGAGACGGTTTCTCCAGTTCCCTCTCAGAACCAATTAAATCAAGCTCAGTATGATTCATTTAAAATTTGTATATTGTCATCTGCTCAATCAAAAAAAGTTCATCTTCAAATTTTTCATCATGTACCTCATATAGATATTCATCAGCTTATTATTCCATCATTTCCATTTCCGCTTAAGTCTCTTAATTTTCGATCTGTTGTTAGACTTTCCATATCCCAATATCAGATAAGACTCTTATCTATAGTATTGAAACTCATTTGAGCTTTTTTTATACAACTTCAAGACGATGATGAAAGATTATTGTTTCATCAATTTACCAAAAAACATACATTTGAATCTAAGATTCATCCGTTTCATACACTGTCAGGAATGACTATCAAACTTGGTAAGCTTGGATCAAATGTGTACGTTCACTTTACTATAGTGGATAAATTCTCAGCATACGTGGATGGAATATATGATGTTTCAGAGTTTTCTTTGTTGGTGGCGATTTGATAATAAGGACCATTTCATAAAACACTATAGATGTATTTTTCATTGGTAAGAGGGTCAAGTGGTAATGTATTCATATTTATACTATGAATAATGTTTTGACCGATAATTCATTGTTTTACAACATTGTTTCATCAACTAAAAGTGATAGCATTGTCTGGTTCTGGAACTTTTCCTGTTTTGGTGAAAAATATTTCAACTCAACTTTCAACATTTTTTAGAGTACTCAGACGATTGCTGTCTCTTGTGAGAGATTGGTATCATTGGAAATTTACAAAGGCTATAGTTGCTAGAATTGCTAGTATCGAAATTACTATGATGAGTTCAACGAGTGTAAATCAATTTCTTTTTTGTCAGTGGAAAGAAAAGTTTATAAGAACTCAAAAATTTTTTTTGTAGTTCATAATCAGATGATAAGAGTGAATAAAATAAACATAATTTTTCTATTTCTTATTATGAATAGATAATATTTTTTAAAATTTTGAGAATATGAAAGGACGAATAGTAAGAATACACTTATTCTCATTACAAATGATAGCTTTTCTTCAAAAAAGTCAAGTTATATTCTCGTAGGTATCAATTAAGTAACCGTAAAGAATTAATTTAGGATTATATTTTTATTAAATGGCTTTCTAAAAGGTACCATTATAATATTTTATCTTAAGTTATTTTCTTACAAGCACTAAGTAGCGAAATTATGGGATCTTTTCATACCAGTCTCTCCAACTTCTGGCTGTTTTTCCCCAAAGGATGAGGCTATTGATCAAGACAGATTCTCCAGTAGGTCCCCACGCTGGCAATGCGTGACCGAGATAGGGGTTGTATGAGAGTGAGAAATCGAGGGCTTTGAGTGTTTTTTGAAAAGCCTCTTGATTTCCTGCCGTGTGATACACTCCCAAAGCCAAGATTTGAGCAGAAGAACTATATCCCATCACACATGGTCAAGAGCTGAGGTGAAAGTGCGGGGTTTCATCACGTGGCACATCCCTGACGAAATACATTCCAAAGGATTCATCGACGAAGTATGATTGAAATTTTGGGTACTGTGAGACAAAAAACTCATGATCCATATCATAGAGATACGATAGCATCCACACTTCTCAGATGCCCCTTGATTGATTGCGCTCTGGCCTCCGACTGTAGGCTTCTGAGAGCATAAGCCCGTGAGCATTGACATCTTTTTTTACATTTTCAAGCCAAGACGCAATGAGTGCTTGGTTTTTTTGTGCATCTGAGTGTTTTTGACGAATGAGGTCCGTGAGATAGAGTCCATAGTAGGCATCGATATTATCAATATACCGAGCAAGGTCTTGATAGGATTCTCCATTGTTTTTAGGATACTTGGAAAGATATCAGGCGATCAGGTCACTGGTTTGATAGAGCTCGCTTCTTTTTTCTTCCATTCAGAGCATCACCATCGTCGCAAGGGTATGGAGTTTGTGTCACTGATAGATGATTCCGTACGGGATTTTGGTTGGTTGGACAAACTTCTTTTTTCCTTCTCCATTTACGTACTCATACACAAATCTTGCTTCTTTTTGAGCAAATTTTTGAAATTCTTTGTCAGAAGGATTGGCAAGATAGATGTTTCCAAGTGCATAGAGATAAAACGTGTGAGCAGAGAGGAGTCCCCAATGTCCTCCATAGATGCCATAGTCTTTCTCATGCAGTTTTTTGGAAATGTAATTGATCTGTTTCTTGAGGGCTTGGTGCGTTTTTTCCGAGTCGTGGAAAAAATCTACTTTGTTATTTTGAATGGTTCCCACCATTCCTTGTCCGAGATAGATTCCCAGATAGAGGAGCATGAAAACAATCAAAAAGACCAAAAAACCAAGGATTTTTGTTTTTGAATTCCATACATCAAGGAGAAGGTGGAAGAGCCAGTGTGTTTTTTTTGTTTCGTGAGTCATGTTGGAGGGGTTAGTAGTATTCGTTTCTGACATTTTGAGCAAAGCTCAGAACCTGAGTTCAGGATGACAAAGAGGGGGCGTTCAGTCATGACAAACTATTCAGGAACCTCTCAAAAACAAGTAGTTCGAGGACGAAAAAATTTTTCGATATGAGCTTACTTGTGCGTAAGTGATTGAGAAATAATTTTTTCTGACAAAGAAATACGAAGTTTTTCAGAGGCTCCTTCACTTATTTTATCAGCTTATACACTTTTGCGATATACAAGAGATTAAAAAACAAGATGCCCGCACATCCGACAAAGATGGAGATGTCTCTATCTATTAATATTCCAGCAATCAGTGGTCAAGCTATCATTCCAATGGATTGAAAAGAGCCCAATACTCCCATGATTTCTCCGCGTTCTGATTCATGGGTGGCTTCCACGATTTCGCTTGAGTAAATAGCAGAAGCCAGTCACGCAATTGGAATCATAAAATAAAACACTCAGAGAAATGCTGGAAGTGAGGTGAGGAATGCCAAGAGACAAAACAAAGCAAATACTCCGATATTTACGAGCAAAAAAAGGTGTTTCAGCTGAAAAAAATGCATCCGAAATCTTTTCAAGAGAATTGCTTGATTGATCGTAATCACCAGCCCTATTCCTCAGATAATGTACCCTACGAGATTTCCACCCAGTCCAAACTCAGTATGCAAAAACACGGGGAGCATTCATTGATACACCGAAAAACTCAAGACAGCAATAAAAAAAGAGCTCAAGATAAGATTGACTCTTGGTTGGTTGAAAAACTTCCACAGACTCCCAAAAGGGTTGATAGAGATACTTTTGGCAATACGGTGCATATTGGTTTCCTTCAAAAAGAAAAATACGATATAGGTTTCCAAAGTTGCCAATCCTGTCATCACAATAAAAGGAGCTTTAATCCCAAAATTGAGAAGTAGTGAACCGATGATTGGTCCTACAATAAACGCAGTTCCGTAGATGGCTCCCAAAAGACCGAGATTGTGGGTTCTTTCTTCTTTGGTGGTGGAAACATCTGAAAAAATAGATTGAAGCACCGAAATATTTCCTCCTGTCACCCCATTGATGACACGGGAAAAGAGAAAGAATCAAAAGATTGCGGTGAAACACATCATCAGATTGGAAAGAAAAGTTCCAAAAATACACAGCATCAAAATATGTTTTCTCCCAAACCTATCAGACAATTGTCACAAAACTGAGGCAGATATAAACGAAAAAAAAGCATAGAGCGAAATAGCAAAAGAGATTCTATAAGCAGAAACTCTGAAATAGTCAGCCAATTCTGGAGTGAGTGGCATGAAAATAGAGAGTCCAAGAACATCAAGAAAAGCAACCAAGAGGAGAGTGTATTTTATTTTGTTCATAGGGAGGAGAATTTATAGGAGTAGTGATGAACCCAAGTTTGGTAGTAAACTCTTCTTGGCGTGATTGTCAGCATAAATTATATTTTTTTCTTCCGTGAGTGCAAATTTTTATGTTATATTAATATGTTTTTATGAGACGTCGATAGAGACTCCATTGAGGAGAGGTACTTTTTGTGCGAGGTCGATAGCATACGCAATCGTAGCATCTATGAGCGCTTCGTTGGGATAGTTACCAAACTGTTCTTCAAACCGAGTTTCTATCTGTTGGGAAATAAGTTCAGAAACACTTCCACTTGCGGGATCAATAGAAAAGCTTGCTCTTCCAAAGGGGCGAGGAATTTTTTGAATCTTTTGTGTTTGTACCCATTCATTGAGAATTTGTTCGATGGGAGCTTTGTTTTTGTGTGCTTTAAAATGAATGACGACCGAGTCGTTGTGACTCAAAAAACCCAGCAAACTGCTTGGAATTTTGACTTTGATACTATCTTGGGAGTCTTTTGCGAGTGCGGAGAGTTTTACTGCGAGTGCAAAGATCTTTGATACCGCATCAAATCCTCTGGCATCGATACTCAGGTACTGTTTGAAATTGACTTTTTCTTGACTCTCATCACGGTACTGAGAATTCAGTGACAGCCATGCTGGATTTTCTCCATACTCGATGCCTGATGTGTCGTCACAGAGTCGTTTTATTTCCTCGATCGTGGCACTATAATACGCATTTTGTGCTTGTACTTTCTGTAGATAGTCCACCAAAAATAAATCATTATCTGCACTTTCACTCAGTGCCGTAAACTCATCTCTCGTGGTGAGCATGGTATAGATGATGCTTCCTACATTTTTGGGAGGGACTCACTTTTGAGTATTTTCTATGACCTCAAAAAGTTCCTTTTTTGCATATCTGACACTCGGAGACTGGCTAAAATCTTGTGCCAAAATCTCTGAGATTTTTTGTGCGATGAATTTTATGTCTCCAAAGTTTTTTGTATCGGATGATGGCTTCATAAGAGGTCCTTTTTCCACGTTCTTCATACCAAAAGCTAAAGAGTATTTGGACCATGATAACATATTTTGCAAAATATGACAATTAAATGTGTTTTTTTGGGGCATTACCGAAATCAAACGAACTCGCTTTTTTCAAGTGACTCAATAAACGCTCTTGATGCAAGCAAGTTGACCCCCTGAGATTTTGCCGTGACTGCTGATGGAGCTCATGTTTTGAATTATCTCTGAGGCAACCAATGGATTGAAGCCGATCCAAATTTGATGAAAGTAGTCATCGAGACCGTTCCCACAAATAATTATTGGTTTTGAGTTCCTGTGGTGGTGTTGAGGTGGAATTTTGAACCATAAAAAAAACTACTTCTTGGAAAAGAAGTAGTTTTTTGAATTTCACATGGTGGGGCAACCGTGTCGCCCGTCGAACAGAATTATATAAATATATGATTAATAATCAGGCTGAAGTTATAATGATATGTGAGAATTTAAGGAAAGTAATAAATAGTATCTAAAAATTATTTATATTTTAAATACTCAGATTCAGTAATAATTTCTCAATCTTTATAATAATAATTTTTATCTTTTCAAAAAAATACATATTTGTTTTCATCTGATATAAATATATCATTTAAGTCCTCAAAAGTATTAATATCAGTATTTGAGATTCTTTTTTGTTTAAAATAAATATTATTTTTATCTTTTGAATATACTTCATTAATTGGATTAAAAGAAGCATAGTCCACATCTTTAATTATATTATTCTCATAAAAAATATTATTACTGTCTTTAGAATAGTTTCATAATGGAACTCAATTTGGTAAAGATAAATTTTCAAAAGTTTTTGAATCAACTCATTCAATTATTTTATCTTGAAAATATACATTATTTTTATCTTTTGAGTATCAATATGATAAAGTTGTAAATGACTCTTTATCAGTACTATTCATCATCTTATTTGCCCAGTAAATATTATTTTTATCTTGTCAGAAATCAAAATTAAAGGTACTTCAGTCAGGATGAGTAAAAGCTATAATAGGCTCAAAACTATCATAATCAACATTTTCTATTTTTCATCTAGCACATGAAAAAATATTAATTCAATCCTTAATATAAGGCATTTTTATAACTTCAACATTCTTAATATTAACTCCTTCTATTTTTTTTCAGGCACAATACAATCAATTATTATCTTTATAAAGTGTAAACTCTAATACTTCCACTGTACTTGGGTCAATATTTTTTACCACAACTCATGCTTCATAAAAATAATTTTTATCCTTTGCGTATACTAAATCTAAAGCTTCAAAAGTGGATATGTCAGCGTTATTTAATTTCTGACCGTTAAAATATATATAATCTTTATCTTTTGCATAATAATGAAAATAATCCTTTAAAAATAACTTATCATTAATTAAATTATCTTTACTAGGAGAAAGAACATCAAAAGAATCATAATCTGAGACTAAAACTTGATTATTAAAATATATATTACCACTATCTTTACTATAATTTCATCATAAATTAATTTTTTTATCTATCTCATTTTCTTTTATCTCACTTAAATTAGTATTATTTTTATAATTTCAACAAGAAATTAATATGAAAGATAAACAAAATATTAAAATAAAATTTTTCATATTTTTTTGTTAAAAATAAATTTATCTATTTTTACTTTACTTATTATTTAATTTTTTTCAATTTAATTTTGCAACCAACTCAAAAAGTGCAGGTGCAATTTCTTTAGCATATTTTCTGATATTGCTCTTAGCCTCTTCAATTGTCATATCATCAATATAATAAGCTGAATTTATCCATATCCATTTTTTACCTTTGTTATCAATATAACTTTCTCAATTTTCCATATTTTTTTAGTTAAAAATTAAAGCAAAAACCACCTTGTGGTCCTCGAACTTTACTTTTATCTATTTTAAGCCGTTTTGCAAAATACCAAAAAGCACTTTTCCTTTATTCAAGAGAAAAGTGCTTTATCTAAGCTTTTTAAAAAATGGTGGATCGAGCGGGATTCGAACCCGCGACCTTGTCCTTAAGAGGGACCTGCTCTACCAGCTAAGCTATCAAT
>Ga0209373_10003762_pt1 | contig 13692 bp, 7 predicted proteins | sample Higcelweek5metaG_FD_187173 | JGI IMG/M metagenome (GOLD analysis project Ga0209373, IMG submission 187173) | Freshwater pond sediment microbial communities from the University of Edinburgh, under environmental carbon perturbations - High... | ecosystem: Environmental > Aquatic > Freshwater >...
GACCCAAAGGCCAGAGACTGAAAAACCATCGTCGGCAGCGCGTCGCCGCCGTCGTTGGTGGAGCGCTTTCTAAACACCCCAATCCAACCCGTCAACCGTTTTTTCAACCGCCGCTTCACTTTTTTTCAAAACACCGCCGAAGCGATACCGAAGCCATAGAGCAAAACCAGATGACAGACCGTCAGTGGACCGCAGTTGCTGACCCCATCTGCCAGGCAGCAACCCGATCACGGGCATTGCGGCGCAGGCTTTCATAGTAGAGCCCGTAATCGAACCGGTGGTAACTGCCCCACAGCACGCTCAACATGTCGTAAAAGCCGGTCTGGAACCAGGGCAGATGCACCAGCACGACACCATCCTTGGTTTGCGCCCCCACCATGCCCCGCTGCGGGGCCGGCAGTGGAATGGCGGGGGATGTGTCTGCCGGAACCGCTGGGGGGAACGGCATGCTGCCGGGGTTGGCGGTGGCATCGGCCGTGCCGTCCCGCCGCCAGGTCAGCGGGTTGACAACAACCGCCGGGGCCTGTCCGTGGATATAGGCATTGCCCCACCAGTAGCGCGGCTTTTCAATCAGCGTTGCCATGGCCAAAAGGCCGGGCTGATTCACGTTCCAGGAGATGAGGCAGCCGATCTGGGTCGGCTGGTCGCAGATGGGCAAGCCGATATCCGCAAAACTGTCTGGCACATAGGCCCCGATGGCATAGACGACGACCAGCCGCTGCTGCACCGGTTTACCAAGCACCTCATCCTGTAATAGCCGGATCATGTGACCGGTGCCCTGGCTGTGGGACGCCAGGATCAGCGGGCGACCATCATTGTGCTTTTCCAGATAATACTGGAAGGCTTGGCGAATATCGCCATAGGCCAGCGTCAAGGGGCCGTCATGGGCCAGACCCACCAGCGATGATTGCCGATAGCGCGGGGCATAGATACGGCAGCAGCCGTTGAAGACGCTGGCCTGGTTCAGCAGCACCGGCGCGCTTAATGCCGCCGGCACATCAATGGGCACGTTCCAGCGATCGTTGGAGGTGTAAGTGGTTGGGTGGATGAAAAATACATCCGCCGGCGCCGACGCCTCGTCAACCGCCACGTCCCCCGCCGGCACCGACCTTTCCAGCCCATTGCGACCGGGCAAGGCCAGCCAGGAGGAGCGGACGCTGTAATCCGGTGCTACCGGTGCCGCCGTTTCCTCAAACGGTTCCGACGGCTGGCGGAACCCCATGGGCGGCCTGGAACAGGCTGCTGTCACCCCGGCCAATCCAATAATGGCGGCAAGACGAAGTGCGCACCGACCGAAACTGCGGTTTCGCAGCGGCATGCTGATACCTCCCTGATGAATGGGAATCCCTTTGTTCGGGATATTCCTCGTTCGGTTCGGGTGGCGCTTTCCCGTAAAACTGCGGGCGGCGCGCCACAGCGCCTTGTACTTTACCTGGGTAAACTTCCCCCGGCGGGACCACATACCGCCTCCACAGCGGCAGCCATCCCCTTGACAAATCGGGCAGACAGTTCCCGCGCGTCACCGGAGCTGACCAGCCCGTTGGACAATTCATCAATACGGCGTGTATCCGCCAGCGAATAGGTGTAAGCCCCGGTCAGGAACTGGAAGCTCCAGTAAATATCCTTTTCCTGGGCATGGGGGAGAACACGGCGCATCAAGGCGATCATCCGCAGGGAGATCACATTGAACGCTTCCGACATGAACTGGCGGAGTTGGGGCGAATTATTGATGTGGGCGATGATGGTACAGTAATTCTTCCAGCCCGCATCCCGCGACATCATTTCAAAACCGGTCTGCACAAAAGCGTTGATCACCCCTTCCAGCGTCATGGCGTCACCCATTTCCGCTTCATATGTATCAAACACCTTCATACGGATGGCATTGACGACAACGGCCCGCCGCTCAATCACCTCTGAGAACAGACCCGCCTTGTCACCAAAATAATAACGCATCAGCTGGGCAGGAATGCCGCTGCGCTTTGCCACTTCATTCAAGCTGACGCCGCCATACCCCTGCTCCGCAAAGGCAGCCTCTGCGGAATCAAGGATTTGCGTCATTGACGCTTCCCGTCGTTCCGCCTGGGAGCGCCTTGTGCGTCGACCGGGGGCCACGTCAGGGACATCATCAATGGTTTCAGACAGGCGTGACGTCATCATGGCAGCACTTTAGCCAATTCCGTCTGTTGACGCAACAGCACATATTTCTTTTTTTTAAAGAAAAAACTTGACGCCAAAACCAGCCAGCGCCACGGTGAATGCGTAAGGATGCAATGGACCGGTTACCCGCAAAGCAGAACCGGCCGGCAGCAGGTGCCGAAACAAATAATCAAATCAGTGTGGGAGGAAACGGATGCGACTTTTATGGTCGTCAGCCCTGGGGCTGACCGCATTGGCCTGCGTGCAGGCCAATGCCCAAACAACATCCAACGGGGTCGACAGCGACGGCATGGCCCTGGAGGAGATTGTCGTCACCGGTTCCCGCGCCATCCGCAACGGTGCGCAGGCACCAACACCGGTAACGGTGGTCAGTGTGGATGAGCTGCAGGCGGGCGCGCCGGGTACCATCGCCCAGGGCCTGAACCAGCTTCCGGTGTTCCAGGGGTCCACCAACGCCGCGTCCGGTCAGCTTTCCGCCACCGGCCCCAATTCCGGCAGCTTCCTGAACCTGCGCAATCTGGGGGCACAGCGCACGCTGCTGCTGCTGGATGGGCGGCGCACGGCGCCTTCCACCATTACCGGCACCACGGATACCAACAGCCTGCCCCAGGAACTGGTGAAGCGGGTGGATGTGGTCACGGGCGGTGCCTCGGCGGCCTATGGCTCCGACGCCGTGGCCGGTGTGGTGAATTTCGTGCTGGATACCCGCTTCACCGGCATCAAGGCCAGTGCGGAAGGCAGCCTGACCACCTATGGCGACAATGGCACCCAGAAATATACCCTGACCGGCGGTAACAGCTTTGCCGGCGGACGCGGCCATATCGTGGTCAGCGGTTCCTATTATGATTCCGATGGTGTGGACAGCGTGCGCGACCGGCCCTTTGGGCGTGATGCCAATCTGGTGGTGACCAACCCCGCCAACCCGACAGAAAGCATCATCGTCGGCAATTACAGCAGCAGCTTTTTCGCCGATGGCGGCCTGATTTATGGCGGCACCGGGCTGGGGATGGGCACCCAGCAATTCGCTACCGACGGCAGCGTCGTACCCTTCAATGCCGGCACCATCGTGGATGGGGAACTGGTCGGTGGCCAGGGATCCGTCGCCAGCCAGACCCTGCTGGCCGCCGTACGTTCCAAAAGCCTGTTCAGCCATGCCGAATATGAGGTGACGCCGGAACTGACGGCCTTTGTCGAAGGCAGTTATGCCAGTGTGCATAACCGGTATAAGCAGACCGAGAATTTTCATATCCCCGGCTTCAACGCCCCCACCATCCTGCTGGGCAATCCCTATATCCCGGCGGCCCTGCAGGCGACGATGATCGCCAACGGGCAGGTCGGCTTCCAGTTGGGGCGGCTGGACCTGGATATGCCGGCATCGGTGGCCGACGCCACCAACCAAACCTATAACGCCGTCACCGGCTTCAATTACGAATTCGCCCCGGACTGGGAACTGGAAGGTTATTACCAATATGGCAGCAACCGCCAGCGCATCAAAACCGAGAATAACCTGAATTACGCGCGGTTCTTCGCCGCCGTCGATGCTGTACGCGACCCGACTACCGGCAACACGGTCTGTCGCGTCACGCTGACCAATCCAGGTCTTTATCCTGGCTGCGTGCCGCTGAACCTGATCGGGTCGGGCAGCCCGTCGGATGAAGCCGTCGCCTATGTACAGGGCACCGCCTATTACAAGGCCGATGTGACCCGGCAGGTGGCCGCCATGACCGTGCGCGGCACCCCCTTTGAATTGCCCGCCGGGGAAGTCAGCTTCGCCGCTGGCTTTGAATATCGCCGCGAGGAGGTAAAGCAGGTTTCCGACGAGATTGCGCAGACGCCGGTCTCATCGGTCGGTCTGCGCGTCGTGCCGGCCCAGGTGCTGGCCAGCCCTGGCGGCTGGCAGTTGACCAATATCCAGCCGATCAGCGGCTCCTATGATATTCGGGAGGTCTTCAGCGAGGTGGATGTGCCTCTGCTCCGCGACCTTCCGCTGGTCCAGTCGTGGAGCGCCAATGCCGCTATCCGTTATACCGATTACAGCACCAGCGGCGGGGTAACGACCTGGAAGCTGGGCAGCGTCTGGCAGCCGCTGGACAATGTGACGCTGCGCGGCACGGTTTCCCGCGATATCCGCGCGCCCAACATCTCCGAACTCTATTCCCCGGCGGTGCAATCGTCGCTGACCACCGTGCTGGACACACGCAATAATGTTTCCGCCAATGTGCTGGTCAGCGACGTGGGCAACCCCGACCTGCAGCCGGAAGAAACCGATACCTACACGGCCGGCATCGTCTTCCGGGCGGGTGAAAACAAGAATTTCACCGCCTCGGTGGACTATTACAACATCGATGTCAGCAATGTGATCAGCCGTTATACCGGCCAGCGCACCATTGATCTGTGCACGGCGTCCGGTGGCACAGGTTCCATCTGTTCCAACCTGATTTACTCCAACCCGACCGCGCGCACCGGGCTGATCCGCATCATCACCCCGCAACTGAACCTCAGTGCGTTGAAGACCAGCGGGCTGGATTTCGAAGTCGGCTATAATACCGATCTGTCGGACTGGTCATCGATAGTGGACGGTACGCTCTCCCTGCGCGGGCTGGCGACTTACCTGATCGATTACACCCGGATCGAACCGGGGGCACAACCGATTGATGCCACCGGCGTGGTGGGCGGCATCTATTCCAACCCGCGCCTGTCGGCCAAGCTCAGCGCCACTTACAACAAGGGCGACTTCACCTTGTTCCTGCAGGAACGCTTCATCGGTTCCGGCAAGTTCCAGGCGGGCACGGAGGTCTATAACCCCGCTTTGGCCGACAACCATGTCTCAGCCGTCGCCTATACCGATATCAGCGCCCGGCAGGCGTTCGACATGGGCGGTGGCAAGGTCGAATTCTTCGCCACGGTGAACAACCTGTTCAACAAGCAGCCGCCGGCCCTGCCGTTTGGCACCTTCAATGTCGTCTACCCGACCAATCCGCAGCTTTACGACATTCTCGGCCGCAATTTCACCGCCGGTTTCAAGGCCGTGTTCTAACCAGCTGTCGCTCAAGGAGAGATGGAGCATGTCCCCTTCCAAACAGGGCCGCGGACAAAGCTGGCGATTGGCCCGGCGTGATCTGCTGGCCGGTGTCGCCGCCCTTTCCACCCTTCCGCTTGGTGTCGCCATGGCGGGTGGGATGACAGCCAGCCTCAGCGACGATGACATCATGGCCTGGGCCAAGGCCATGCATGCGTTGGGGGCGGCAGACCGCTATGGCTATCGGATGCCGGGAACGGCATCCGACCATGCCAATGCCAACTATATCGCCGGTGAGCTGCGCAAGCTGGGGCTGGTGGACGTGGTGCTGGAGCCCGTACCGGTGGCTGTTGCCTTTCCCGACCGCTGGTCACTGGAAATCCACGCGGATGGGAAGCGGGAGGCTGTACCCTGTTCCTTCCTGCGTTATGCCGGCTACACCCCACTGGAAGGCGTGACCGCCGAGTTGGTTCATGTCGGCAAGGGCAAAGAGGCAGATTTCGCCGCACAGAATGTGCGCGGCAAGATCGTGATGGTGGATATCGGGTTGCCCGCCAGCGCGCCGCGCATGGGGAAGCAATACTACACCCGGGACCGTAACGGCACCGTCGCCCAGGATGAGGCGATTTTCGCCTGGCCGCCCGCCAATCTCGCCGCCTCCTACAAGCTGGCCGTAAAGCACGGTGCGGCGGGCTGGATTGGCATCCTGGACCTGTTCGGGGATGATACGGCGGAATATCATCACTGGTACGCCGGCTATGAATTGCCGGCAGTGACGGTCAGCGCCCGGACGGGCGAGCGGCTGCGGCAGTCGCTGCCGCCCGGCACGAAGGCGACCATCACGCTGACCGGCACACGCGGCCAGGGCACCAGCTTCAATGTCTATGGTACCTTGCCGGGGCGCAAGCGCGACGGCTATGTGCTGGTGAAAAGCCACCATGATGGCTGGGCCACCAACGAGGCGTCGGGGTCGGCGGTGACACTCGCCGTGGCCCGGCTGTTGAGCCATCAGGGGGCCGCCCCCCTGGACCGGGATGTGCTGTTCTTCTTCCGCGCCAGCCATTTCGGTGTCGGCTGGACCATCTTCCCCGAAGAACGGAATATGTCGGTGACGGATGCCACACGGATCTATGGCCTTGATCCAGGTTGGGAGAATTTCAGCAGCAAGCTGCGCGACCTACTGCCCCGGATCGTGGCTGCCAACAATATCGAGATGATGGGCCGCCAGTACCGCCCCGCCAAATCCGGCAGCACCGGCAATGGCTGGGAACCGACCGATCTGGCCTCTGTGCGTTACTGGGGCGTCACCGGACCGGAAGGCGGGGCGAACCCGGTGCTGCTGGATGCCGTGCGGGGGGCCATCGACCGCCACGATCTGGACCGGTCGCGCATTTCCAACTTCCTGCTGGGGGATGGCTGGGATCTGACGCAGCACGGCATCCCGCTGGTCAACTGCATTTCCCACAACATCTACCAATTCACCGCCAAGGATACGCCGGAAACCATCATGCAGGGCAAGCTGCTGGATACGGCGCTGGCCTTTGCCGACATCGTGCGGGCGCAGGATGCAGCCGGGGCCGCCGCCCTGCGCCCGGCAACCTATGTGCCGTTTCCCCACTGATCCGCCCTTCCCGCCGGCAATCCCCGGCGGGAACACCCTATGCGAGGGTTCATGCGCGTTTTCACCGGTTCCATCGCCACGGAAACCAACACCTTCGCCCCGGCACCCACCGGACGCGCGGCGTTTGCCGAGTTCTATTATCCAGCCGGCAGCCGGGCAGACCTGCCCGGCCCGTTCGGTTCACCGCTGTTGCTGGTCCGCGAGCAATGTGCCGCCCTGGGCTGGGAACTGGTGGAAGGGCTGGTGACCTTCGCCCAGCCCGGTGGGCTGGTGGAACGGGCGGTTTATGAAAGGCTGCGAGACCAGCTGCTGGGCGATCTGCGCGCGGCGGGGCCGGTGGATATCGTCTTCCTGGTGCTGCATGGCGCCATGGTGGCCGACGGTTACCCCGATTGTGAAGGCGATATCCTGCGCCGCATGCGGGAAATCACCGGCCCGGACACCACCATCGGCGTGGAACTTGACCCGCATTGCCATCTGACGGATGCGATGATGCAGGCCGCCGACCTGCTGGTCTGTTTCAAGGAATACCCGCATACCGACATACCGGACCGCGCGGCGGAGCTGTGGCAGCTTTGCGTGGCGGCCCGGCAGGGGCGGTGTCGCCCGGTGATGCGGCAATTCGATTGCCGCATGCTGAACCTCTATTACACCAGCCTTCCCGACATGGCGGATTTTGTCACGCGCATGAAGCAGGCGGAAAAGCGACCGGGCCTCCTGTCGGTTTCCCTGATCCATGGCTTTCCCTGGGCCGACGTGCCGGACGCCGGCACAAAAATGCTGGTGATCACCGATGGCAACCCCGATCTGGGGATTGCTGTGGCGGAACAGTTGGGCCGTGCGCTGATCGATATGCGCGACCATACCATGGGGGTTGTGCTGGATTGCCAGCAGGCCGCCGCCGCCGTGCTGGCGGGAACCGCCCGTCCGGTGGTGCTGGCCGATGGGGCGGATAATCCCGGCATCGGCGCGCCAGGGGATTCCACATATCTGATCCATGCCTGCCTGCAGGCCGGTATCACCGGGCTAGCCGTGGCCTTCCTCTGGGATGCGGCGGCTGTGCGGGCAGCGATGGCAGCGGGGGTTGGGGCTGAAACCACCCTGTGTATTGGTGGCAAGGCCTGCGACCTTTCCGGTCCGCCGCTGAAAATGCGGGTCCGGGTCGACCGGATCGTGGAAAATGCCATCTATGGCTTTGAGCTGGGGCAGATGCCGCTGGGCGATGTGGCGGTTGTCAGTGGCCAGGGCGTGACCTTTGTGCTGACCAGCCTGCGCAGCCAATGTTTCAGCCCCAACGCCTTCAGCGATTTCGGGGTCGATCTGGCCAGCCACCCGGTTCTGCTGGTGAAATCCACCCAGCATTTCCGCGCCTGGTTCGCCCCCATGGCGGGCACCATCCTGTCGGTTGCCGCGCCCGGCGTCGGCACGCTGGATTTCCCGACACTGGCATATCGGCATATCCAAAGGCCGATCTGGCCACTGGACGATATCCACCCCGAACCCAGCCGATAAATCACAAAAACCATAACAGACGGACAGGAGGAAACGCATGGATGGGAAGGGCCCAATCGCCGCAACCCCGAACAGGGCTGGCCCCTTCTGGGTGCCCACGGCCACGTCATCGCCGGGATATCGCTGGTTCGTCCTGGCGCTTTTGACCTTTGTTTACATGCTGAACTTTCTGGACCGGCAGCTTCTTTCCATCCTGGCCAAACCGATCCAGGATGATTTGCAGGTGACGGATGGCCAGCTGGGCCTGCTGGGTGGGCTCTATTTCGCCCTGTTTTATTGCGGCATTTCCCTGCCCGTCGCCTGGTTTGCCGATCGCGGCAACCGGGTGCGGGTGTTGAGCGTGGCCTGCGCCTTGTGGAGTGCGGCAACGGTCGCCAGCGGGCTGGCCAGCTCTTACGCGCAACTGGTGCTGGCGCGCATGGCCGTCGGCGTGGGGGAGGCCGGGGGTGCCCCGCCCTCCTATGCCATTCTGTCGGATTATTTCCCGCCGCACCAGCGGGGCCGGGCGCTGGGCCTGTTCAATCTGGCACCGCCCATCGGCCAGGCCCTGGGCGTGGCCTTTGGGGCCGCCCTGGCCGCGCTTTACGATTGGCGTCTGGCCTTTATCGTGCTGGGGGCTGCCGGTGTGGTGGCAGCGGTGATCGTCTGGGGCACGGTGCGGGAACCGGCGCGCGGCGGCAGCGACCCGGACGGGGGCAAGGCGGCTGCGGCAACGCCAAGGGCCAGCTTCTGGCGCGGCGCGCGTGATTTCTTCCGCCGCCCGGCGCTGTCGCTGGTGGCGTTGGCATCGGGCGCGACACAGTTCATCACCTATGCCATGGCGAATTTCGCCGTGCTGTTCCTGATGCGGGAAAAGGGCATGGCGCTGGCGGATGTCGCCCTTTACTTCTCCCTGCTGGTGGGGGTGGCGGTGGGTGGCGGCATCTATGTTTCCGGCTGGCTGGTGGACCGGCTGGGCCGGCGGTCGCCGCGCGCCTTTGCCCTGGTGCCCGCTGGCGCCCTGGCCCTGGCGATACCGTTTTATATCGGCTTTGTGCATGTACCGGACTGGCAGACGGCCATGCTGTTCCTGTCCATCCCGTTTTTCCTGAATTTCTTCTACCTGACGCCCGCCATCACCCAGGTACAAAACGCGGTGCCGGCTTATCAGCGCACGCTGGCCGGGGCCTTGCTGCTGCTGGTGATGAACCTGATCGGTCTGGGCCTGGGCCCGACATATCTGGGGGCGATGAGCGACCATTTCCGCAGCGGCGGTGCCGACAATCCCCTGCAACTGGCCTTTTACAGCCTGCTTCCCTTCTACCTGATCGCCATTGCGCTCTATCTGGCGCTGTCCTTTGCCATCGGTCGCGAAAGGAAAGGCGTATGACCAGATATTCCTGGCCTTTCAGCCCCCTGCCACCCAAATCCCCCATCTGCCCGACACGGTGACACGACCATGCAGCATTACGAACTACTGCTCGACAAGTTCCTGCACCACGCTGCCAAGTGGCACCCTGATACCGCGGTGGTGACGGGTGGGGATGATGGATCGACCCGGATTGGCTATGCCGACCTGCTGGAACGTTGCAACCGACTATCCGGTGCCCTGCTGGCCCTTGGCTTGCGTTTCGGGGATCGGCTGGGAACCCTGGCCTGGAACAGCCAGGCCCATATGGAATGCTGGTACGCTGCCCTCGGTGTCGGCATTGTCTGCCACACACTGAACCCGCGCATCGGTGCCCCCCACCTGACGGAAATGATCCTGAAGGCGAATGACCGGGTGCTGGCCGTCAGTCCGGGGCAAGATGAACTGGTGGCCGCCCTGGCCGCCAACTGCCCCTGCGTCGAACATATCGTGGTGCTGGATGAACCGGGCGTGGCCTTTACTACCCCGCCAGTACCCCCCCGCGTGCGGGTGTGGCGTCAGTCCGACCTGCTGACAAGCCTTGGCACCCCCACGCCATGGGGTGGCTTCGCGGAAACGGCAAATGCCGGGCTGTGCTTCACCTCCGGCACCACGGGGGCACCCAAGGGGGTGCTTTACACCCACCGGTCCAACTATCTGCACACGCTCAATATCGTGCAAACCGATGTGCTGGGGTTGAGCGCGCAGGACAGCGTGATGGCCGTGGTACCGATGTTCCATGCCAATGCCTGGGGCCTGCCCTTTGCCGCTCCGGCAGTGGGGGCGAAATTCGTGCTGCCGGGGCGGCGCACCGATGGGGCGCGGCTGGTCGAGTTGATCAACCAGGAAGGGGTGACCATCGCCGCCGGCATCCCCACCGTCTGGCTGGGCTTGGTGGATCATCTGGACCGGCACGGCGGTGAATTGCCCAGCCTGAAACGGGTTCTGCTGGGTGGCTCGTCCGTACCGGAAGCCCTGATGGAGCGAATTGAAAAGCGCCTGGGTGTCGTGGTGCAGCCCAGTTGGGGCATGACGGAACTGTCGCCGCTGGGCACGGTGGCCGCCGTCAATTCCCCCCACCGCAGCGCCAGGAATTCCGGCCGTCCCTGCGCCGGGGTCGATCTGCGGCTGGTGGATGAAAACGGTAGCCCCCTGCCCCAACAGCGCGGCGCAGAAGGGCGGTTGCAGGTGAAAGGCGCCAGCGTACTGGACCGCTATTTCGAGGCACCCGAAACCGCGCTGGATGGCGAGGGCTGGTTCAATACCGGCGATCTGGCCGTGATTGACGCGCATGGCAACCTGACCATCACGGGCCGGACCAAGGATCTGATCAAATCTGGCGGCGAATGGATCAATCCCGGCGAGATCGAAGCCATTGTCGGCGCAGTGGAAAGCGTCGGACTTGCTGCCGTGATCGCCCGTGCCGATGCCAAATGGACCGAACGTCCCGTGCTGATCGTGGAGGCGCGCGTCGGACAGACCATCGACCAGCCAGCCCTGATGAACCTGCTGGAAGAGCAGGTTCCACGCTGGTGGCTGCCCGATGCCATCATCCAGGTGGAAAAGATGCCGCTGGCCGCTACGGGTAAGATCGACCGGATGAAACTGCGGCGGGATTTCGGCCAGCAGGGATAATCCCCCCCCCCGACAGGCCGAAGCCATATCATACCAATCTCCCTTGATCGTGACCGATCAAGAGAGATTTCGCTTATCCCTCATGCGCCGGGCGGGCGCATCCGCGCCCTTGGCTCGACGGCGCACGAGCGCCGGGCTGGCGGTCGCCAGCCTCCAACCCGCCTTGATCTTGAACGATCAAGGCGGGTTTCGTTTGCCCTTGCATGTCGGATGCAGCCATCATGCTGCCGGACTGAAAAGCACTCTAGAAGCGGGTTTCCAGCGAGATGCCCAGCGTCCGCCGGCCCTCGCGCACGTTCCAGTTCACATAATTGCCGACATTGGCGAAGGGTGTTGCCAGGATGGCCGCCTTGAAATTCTCATCAAACAGGTTGCGGGCGAACAGGCCGACACGCCAAGCCCCATCATCCGCCCCCAGCCCCATGGATACATTCATCACGCCATAGGCCGGATGCTTGGTATCGGGGTTACCGACGGCATTGTAGGTCTTATCCCGCCAGGCATAGTTCACATTCATGTCGAACAGCAGGCCGTTGAACATATCGCGTTCATAGTTGGCCCCCAGCGTGTAGCTGACCTTCGGCGCATTGGCCAGCGGGTTGCCCTTGGCCTGATAGAGCGGGTTGGCGCTGGTGGAACCGGTGGCATTGCATTGTGCCGCAATGGCCGTTGCCCCCTGCTGCTGGATAGAGTTGGGGCAGGCCGTGACATAATCGGTGAATACCGCATCCGCGTAGGAGAGCGAGGCGTTCAACCGCAGTTCCTGGGTTACCTGAAGGTTCGATTCAAGCTCGAATCCTTTGCTGCGCAGGCCGCCGGCATTCTCCGTCACAAATTCGGAACCGCGCAGCACGGCGGTTTGCAGGTTCTTATACTTGTCGTGGAACAGGTTGCCGTTCAGCGTCAGGCGCCCATCCAGCAGGGTGGTCTTGGCACCGATGGTGAAATCATCCACCGTCTGCGGGTCCACCTCCGTGCGCGTGCCGCTGAGCGCCGAGAAGGTGACCGTAGGCCCCAGATAGCCATGGGCGTAGGTGCCATAAAGCAGCACATCATCCACCGGCTTGTATTCCGCGCCGATGCGGCCCGACAGGCTGCTGTCATTCACCTTGCCGGTGGAGCGTGCGCGCGGGGTATAGGGCGTTACAGTGGCCGGCAATTCCGGGTCGATTTCCGACCAGTTGCTGGCCTCCACCCAATCTTTTGACACACGCAAACCGCCCAGCAGGCTGAATTTATCATCCAGATGCAGCTTGCCATCGCCGAACAGGGCCGCGCTTTCCGTCGTTGTTTCCCCCTGGTTCAGGCCGGCGGTGATGGAAATGGCAACGGGGGCAAAAGGAAGTGCCGGGCGCAGCAGGGCGCTTTCACCCGTCTGTTCCACCTTCTGGCGCGACAGGAAGATACCCGTCACATATTCAAGCCTCTCGCCGTTGGGCGATGTCAGGCGGATTTCCTGCGACAGCATGGAACGGGCGGTGTTTTTGCGCCGCGCCTCGAAGGTGGAAAGCGGACCGGCATCAATGGCATAGACACTCGGCTTCAAATCCTGCCCGCGCCAGGCGGACAGGGATGTCAACTCGTAATCCCCCAGCAGCCAGTTCAGTTCCAGCGAACTGCCATAATTGCGCTCATCCTCGTTCCCGGCCCCATTTTCCACCGACACTTCATTGTCAAAGGACGGGGTGACGCCCAGCGCCGACAGGTCGACGCCCGGCAGATTGAAGCGGGGGTCACCGGTCGGCACCTTGTTGAGCGTCCAGAGCTGGCCCGGCCCCTTCTGCTTGCGCCGCGAATAGTCGGCAATCAGATAGGCTGTAAAGTTGTCGGTGGCTTCCAGCAGCAGCTTGCCGCGCACACCCTGGCGGGTGGTGCCGCCCCATTCCTCGTCCCGCACCACATTCTTGACAAAACCGTCATAGCGGCGGTCGAACGCATAGATGGCCATGGCCGCATTGTCGGCCAGCGGTACGTTCAGATTACCGTGAATATCCGTTTCATCCAGGGAGGCGTAGGAGGCGAAGATATCGCCCGAAACAGCCGTGGTATCCGGGCGGCGAGTGGTGATAGAAATGACACCGGAAGAGGCATTCTTGCCGAACTGGGTGCCCTGCGGGCCTTTCAATACCTCCAGCCGTTCGATATCGCCCAGGCTTTCCACCGGACTGCCGAAGCCGACAACGACGCCGTCCACCACAACACCGACAGGGCTGTCGGAGGAACTGGCAAAACCGCCGGCACTGCCCACACCCCGCAGCCGGAAACCAGCGTCATTGGGTGTAGAGCCAAATTGTACACCGGGTGTGGTGTACTGAATATCGGTCAGGCTCTTGATGCCGGTCGCGGCCAATTGCTCGGCGC
>Ga0209373_10003763_pt1 | contig 13683 bp, 9 predicted proteins | sample Higcelweek5metaG_FD_187173 | JGI IMG/M metagenome (GOLD analysis project Ga0209373, IMG submission 187173) | Freshwater pond sediment microbial communities from the University of Edinburgh, under environmental carbon perturbations - High... | ecosystem: Environmental > Aquatic > Freshwater >...
ATACATCAGCCCTTCAGAGCTTTTCAAAATTGCTGCTTAGAGTTATTAACAACAAACCGAAGTTATGAGTCTCCCCCTGGACCCCCTCATTGTGAATCTTATTAACTACCTTTGATTTAATATTGGTCCTATTCCAGTAGACCATCTAATACAACAAACATAGCAATGATATTATGTTTTATATCTAAATAGTTGAATTTCGAATTTTTTAAGCCGGATCAAGTTAAATATCACCGAGGAATACATTTTAGACGAAAACTCAAACTCACAGTATCCATATATATCTGTATTACTGATTATTAAATTGCCAAATACATAGTATGTAATGCCTGGATTATTCAATATACATTATTTGTATATACTATAAAGTCTGTGCATCGTTTTGCCCACATCTATATTTGCAAATCAATTTCAAAACTGCAAATATGAGAACAACAAATCTTTACTTTAAATCAGCAATTGTGCTTTTGGTGTTTTCTTTAGCAACATTAATCGCGGTTGCACAAATACCTTTTTCAACTCAGCAAACTGTTGAAAACAGTATTGGCATTTCGAAAGAAAATCTCAGGCTCATATTGTCCGATAACAACCAGAAACAAACTTGTAGTTTAATGTTTAAGGGACAAATTGATTATAAAGACAATATTAAATCGGGTGAAAGTGTTGCTGTTATTCAACCAAATCGAAACGAAATAAATGCCATTAAGAAGAACATTATTGTTGATCTGACAAATTCCATTATTGGTTTCAGAAATTTTTTGGAATTAAACAATATTGAATATGTTTATGCAGACAGCATAAAAATCAAAACAGCAAACTTAATGACACCGGAAGAGGCAAAGGCCTATGCTGCAACACTTGTTGATGATAAACCAATGCCCTTCAGAGTTGAATATAACGATACCACCAGAAAAGAATGTTATATTTTCCGACTTTCCTATTATAAATCAAAGCTTCTGGTTTCAATGGGAAATTATTCCGAGAGCTTACTGAATGGATATATTGATGAATTGCAAATGTTGATTGAAGAAACGAAAAACAAGCTAAGCAAATTTAATTAACCTGTTTAAAAAACACATCTATGAGAAAGCTCGTTTTTTTATTGGTTATGGTTCTTTTAAACATGGTGTTTTTAATAAGAACTGCATACAGCCAGTCAACAGCTACGACGTGTAATAATGCTGATCCATTCTGCACTGGAACAACATACACTTTCCCGATGGCTGTTAACACAACAGCTGAAACAGGTCCAAATTATGGATGTCTGTACCTTTACCCTAACCCTGTCTGGTATTATTTGAAAGTTGCTACTTCGGGCAATATTAACATTTCTATTTCCTCACCAACAGGAAATGATGTTGACTTTATTTGCTGGGGCCCATTTACATCTGCTAACGGTCCTTGTACGGCTCAACTTACCGGAAGCTGTTTGCAGCGAACGGGAGTATCATGTGAATATCCAGGCACTCAAAATCCAACAGGCTGCTGTCCGGATAATACAAATTTGGGAACTTTCACGTACCCCTCGGGAAACATTGTAGATTGCAGTTATGACTGGCAATCTAGTGAAACATGCCATATTACAAGTGCTGTTGCCGGCCAGTATTATATGCTTCTAATTACTAATTTTTCTAATGACGAAGGGGATCTTTCTTTTTCTCAAACAGGAGGAACAGGTGCAACTGATTGTTCCATTATTGCTCCACCAATAACGAATAATGGACCGTTATGTGTTGGGCAAACACTTCAGCTTACCGTGACCAACCCTGTGGCAGGTGCTACATATGCATGGACGGGCCCTAATGGGTTTACATCTACCACCATGAACCCGACGATAACCAATGTTACTTCTGCAAATGCAGGTGTATATTCATTGATAATTACCGTAGGTGGCACAAGCAGTGCTGCTGTAACGACAACTGTTGTTGTTAATGCAACTCCGACAGTAACTGCGAATGCATCACCAGCGGCAATATGTAATGGCGGAAGTTCAACAATAACAGCAGCCGGCGCCAGCACGTATGTCTGGAACGGTGGTTCTACAACGAATCCACGTACGGTCAATCCGACAACAACAACGACCTATACCGTAACAGGAACATCAGCCCTTGGATGTACAGGTACCGCGTCAGTCACGGTAACGGTAAACCCATTGCCTACAGTTACTGCCAGTGCATCACCGGCCGCAATCTGTAATGGTGGAAGTTCAACAATAACAGCAGCCGGTGCCAGCACGTATGTCTGGAACGGTGGCTCTACAACGAATCCACGTACGGTCAATCCGACAACAACAACGACCTATACCGTAACAGGAACATCAGCCCTTGGATGTACAGGTACCGCGTCAGTCACGGTAACAGTGAACCCATTGCCTACAGTTACTGCCAGTGCATCACCGTCAGCGATATGCAACGGTTCAAGTTCATCGTTGAGCGGAACATCGACGGTGGCAGGCACAACGTATTCATGGAATCCAGGTAGTTTATCGGGTACGCCAGTAATAGTAAATCCGACGACGACGACAACATATTCAGTAACAGGAAGTACAGCAGCCGGTTGTACCGGTACTGCTACGGTAACCGTGACAGTAAATCCAAAACCGACAGTAACAGCGAGTGCCACTCCTGCAACAGTATGCCCCGGACAGACTTCAACACTGAGTGCATCGGGAGCATCAAGCTACAGTTGGAGTAGTGGAAGCACGACAGTAAATCCTGTTGTTACGACAACCTATACGGTTACCGGAACCTCAGCCGCTGGCTGTACGGGCACGGCCTTAGTGACAGTAACAGTCAATGCTGCAGCAACGATAACAGCGAGTGCCAGCTTGGCTACAATCTGTAACGGAGAGAGCTCGTCACTGACGGGTTCAGGTGGATCAACCTACGTGTGGAACGGTGGCTCGACCAATAATCCATACTCAGTAAATCCGACGACGACAACGACCTATAGTGTAACCGGCACAACCGCCATGGGATGCTCAGGCACTGCTACGGTAAGTGTAACTGTGAATCCGCTGCCGACAGTGACAGCGAGCGCAACCCCTGCTGCGATCTGTAATGGTCAGAGCTCAACAATCGCCGTCTCTGGTGCGAGCAGCTACGCATGGAGTCCGAGCGGATCAGGAGCATCATTTACCGCCACACCATCTTTGACAACTACCTATAGTGTAACAGGCACAACTGCTGCCGGGTGTACCGGTACCGCAACCGTGACATTAACAGTGAACCCGCTGCCAACCGTTACCGCGACAGCCACACCGTCCGCCATCTGTGTCGGTGAGAGCTCAACGATAGCCGCCTCTGGAGCAAACACGTATTCATGGAGTCCAAGCGGTACGGGAGCCTCATTCACTGCGAGCCCGACTACAACGACCACCTACACCGTAACCGGTACAACCGCCGCAGGCTGTACGGGTACAGCAACTGTCACATTGACTGTTAATCCGTTGCCAATTATAACAGCGACTGCAGCGTCATCAAGTATTTGCCTCGGATCGTCAATAAATCTGACCGCCTCAGGTGCGAATTCATACAGTTGGAGCACTACAGAGAGTACCAACCCGATCACAGTAAGTCCGGTTGCAACCACGACTTATTCAGTGACAGGCACAACTGCCGCAGGTTGTATCGGTACCGCCACAGTAACAGTAACGATAAGTCCAAGTCTGACGATAACAGCGACTGCGACCCCAGCTGCGATCTGTCTGAATGAAAATACGACTATAGCCGCAACTGGCGCCACGACCTATGCATGGAGTCCGAGCGGCACAGGAAGTTCATTCACCGCCAGTCCGGCCGCAACCACGACCTACAGTGTGACCGGATCGGATGCCTGGGGTTGTACAGGGACGACAACAGTAGTATTAACTGTGAACCCGCTACCGACCGTGACGGCAACAGCCACACCAGCCGCGATCTGTAATGGCCAGAGCTCAACAATCGCCGCCTCAGGCGCCAATACTTACGCATGGAGTCCGAGCGGATCGGGATCATCATTTACAGCAACACCATCCTCAACGACCACCTATAGTGTAACGGGAACAACAGCAGCAGGCTGTACGGGTACCGCGGTAGTGACACTGACCGTGATCCCGTTGCCAACCGTAAACGCGAGCGCCACACCGGCAACTATTTGTAACGGAGAAAGCTCAACAATAGCAGCATCCGGTGCGAACAGCTACGCATGGAGTCCGAGCGGCTCTGGAACATCATTCACTGCCACGCCAAGCTCGACAACGACATACACAGTAACAGGGACTTCAACTGCCGGCTGTACGGGCACAGCAACCGTGACACTGACCGTGAACCCGCTGCCTACTGTTACAGCGAGCGCCTCACCGGCCGCGATCTGCAACGGTCAGAGTTCAACAATAGCAGCATCCGGTGCGAACAGCTACGCATGGAGTCCGAGCGGCTCTGGAACATCATTCACTGCCACACCATCTTCGACGACCACCTATAGTGTGACTGGCACCACAGCTGCAGGCTGTACGGGTACCGCAACCGTGACATTGACTGTGAACCCGCTGCCAACCGTGACAGCGACAGCCACACCGGCCGCCATCTGTGTCGGTGAGAGCTCAACAATCGCAGCCAACGGTGCGAACACGTACGCATGGAGTCCGAGCGGATCTGGATCGTTATTTACAGCAACGCCATCTTCAACAACAACCTACAGTGTAACGGGAACAACCGCCGCAGGCTGTACAGGCACAGCAACTGTGACATTAACTGTGAACCCGTTGCCGAATATTGCAGCAAGCGCATCACCATCTGCGATTTGTATGGGATATAGCTCGACAATTGCTGGCAGCAGCGGAATCAGTTACATCTGGGACAATGGACAGAACGTGGTGTCATTTACTGAATCACCGACCGTGACCACAACCTACAATGTAACGGGTACCGATGCAAACAACTGCAGCAATACTGCTACTGTAACAGTGATATTAATGCCGGGACTGACTGTCAATGTGACCCCAGGCACAGATGATATTTGCGAAGGAGAAAATACAACCCTTACGGCATCCTCGCCGGGAAGCGGAGTGGGATACAGTTGGGACAACGGATTCAATACGGCATCAATCACAGTGAGTCCGGCTGCCACAACTACCTACAGCGTAACAGGAACCGACGCTCAGGGCTGTTCAGGTACAGCCACCGCAGTAGTGAATGTAAATCCGTTACCGGTAGTATCTTTCACTGCCGATCCACTCACAGGATGTGATCCGACAACTGTAAACTTTACAGACCATAGCACCGGCAACATCACAATCTGGGATTGGGAATTCGGCGACAGCGAAATCTCAGGATTGCAGAACCCGAGCCACACCTACGGAGCCGGAAGCTATTCCATAACGCTGACCGTAACTACCGATGCCGGCTGCCAGTCGTCCTTCACGATGAGCAACTACATCACCATCCTGTCCAATCCAAATGCATCGTTCACCGCCAATCCACAGGTAACCACTGAAGATGATCCGACCATAGCCTTTATTAATCAATCGTCTGGGTCAACAGTTTTCAACTGGAATTTCGGTGACGGATCAGGTGCAACAGACAACACTGAAAGCCCGGCCTACACCTACGTAGGCAATGGATCATTTGTTGTAACATTGTGGGTCGAAAACCAGGCCGGATGTGCTGATTCTGCCTCCATGACAGTGACCATCAAACCGACATTCACATTTTATATGCCGACATCATTCACCCCTAATGGTGATGGAATCAATGATAATTTCAGCCCTTCAGGAACCGGATGGAATGAAGATGAATACAGTATATACATATTCAGCCGCTGGGGAGAGCTTGTGTTTAAATCAACAAGCATCAACCATATCTGGAATGGAATGATGCCTGATGGATTAACACCTGCACAGGAAGAATGCTATACCGCATTTGTACAAGTAATGGGAATGGATGGTGAGGAACGCCAATATATTGAGCATATAATTCTCTTCAGGTAAAAAGTTACAAAACACAAATTTAGATTTTTTCTTCAATACTATAACCTTTGCATCAATCAGACCGTTGGTTTTACAAATGAAATATATATCAGTTATATCCATATTAATAATTATTACTGAAAAGGCTTGCTTCTTCAGATTCCCCCTCTGAAGTTACCCCCCCTCCAAAAAAGCAGCCTTTTCTTTTTTTCTTTTTGCTGACATTTATATTATCAATTTATGATATTTGCTCATACCCCGATTAGACAATGGCATAAACTGGCATACAGACTAGTAATTGCTGATTCATGCAATACAGAAACCACTACAGACTTGATCGCTATTTGGAAGACCTACATATTTCATCTTTCAAGGATTCTGGCATGGATGATTATTTTTTTGTATGTTTGCTTTAAATTTTCGCGGAATGAAAACTATATATTATTTTTTGATATTTTGCTTTTTATTCCTGATAGTCCTATTTGTGCTGTGGCCGAAAAAAGAAGCTCCCATCACAAATCCGGATCAATATGTCGAAAATCTTCTAACTGTAGTTGAAAAAACTCTTGAGACTGACTCAAAAAACGCCTCTCTTAAATTAGAAGAAGCCTTAAAGTATCAAAATGAAATTAATGAAGAGACACAACTTCGTTTGTATAAAACTGCAGGATATACATATAATTACTTACAATCATATCATCTATCTTTAGACTATTGTTTCAGATATCTGGAATTGCAAAACGTTATGGATTCATCCAAATCACATTTTGCCTACAATAACATTGGCAGTGTTTATTTAACGTTGGGTGATACTGTCAATGCACGTAAATATTTGGAAATTTCTCTGGCACGTTTAAACAATGCAATAAAAAACGATAATCTGGAAATTGATAATGTAGAGTCCTATCTTGTTTACAACAATTTAGCTATTTTGGAGATGAAAAGCGGCAATTATCTCCGGGCATTACAAATGTTAATCCAATATAAGCAGCATAACATGGAGCTTAATGACACTGTTGGCGTGTTACGTTCTTATATAAACTTAGCAAATGTGTATTTTTATTTAAAAGAGTCGAATCTTGCAAAATCATATTTATTTAAAGGGATAGCTTTATCGAAAGAAATTAATTCAGATGCCGACCTTGCAAAACTTTTTTACAATCTTGGTAATTATTATAGTAGTTTGGAAAATGATTCTGCATATTATTACCTGCACAAATCTTTTGAGCTTAGCGATAAACATAAATTGAATAACACCAAATTGGTTTCCGCACAAGCTCTCTCAGATTTATACGAAACATGTCTAAATTACAAGGAAGCAAACTATTATCTTCGAATAGCAAAATCTCTCTCTGAAGAAAACATTGATATTGAAAGTAAAAAAAAAATAGAACTATTAGAATTTGAACACGAACAGAAAATCAAACAGCAGAATTTGTTACTTAATGCGAAGAGACGGGAATCGTTTTTAATTATCAGCTCTTTATTGTTTTTGGTCATAATGGTACTTGTATTCTTTCTGTATCAAATACAAAAGGTTAAGTCAAAAACCAGAAAAGTAGAAAATGAATTGCTTATACGTAAGTTGGCAGAAAAACACAAAGAACTCACAAGCAATGCTATTCAAAATTGGCAAACCAGCGAAATTATTGAAACTACGCACAAAGAATTATTGCAATTGAATTTAAAATCAGATGCCGCGACAAAAAAATTACTTTCGCAAATAATTTCTAACCTTAAGAAAGGCAATCGTGCTTTTAACAAAGAAGAATTTGATAAACTTTTCATGGAAACAGATGATGTATTTTACAAAAAACTGCTCAACAAATACCCCACCCTAACTAAAAATGAGATCAGACTTTGTGCTTTTGCCAAAATGAATCTTTCAGTTAAAGAAATTTCTTCCATTACTCAACAAAGTTCAAACAGTATATTGGTAGCTCGTTCACGATTGAGAAAGAAAATGGGAGTTGAAGAAAACTACAGCCTAACAGTTTTTTTAAATCAGCTTTAATCGAACTTTGCATTGCACCACTGCAACATCCAAGATAAATCCTAAATGCTCATCCCAATATTGGCAAAACACAGATTTTAAACATTATATCGCAAAGCCGGCCACAGCGCCGGCTTTTGAGTATATTGAGTTGTCAAATGAACAGAAATCTGTTCATTCCCGAATTAGATCAGAAATTGTCATTGCTTTATTATGAGAATTCTATTTCATTCGGTCAGAAGGAATGTAATTCCGATTTCTGTTGGCAGCCGGTGCAATTTAAATTCGGGTTTTTATAGATTCTGACAGTGGCTGCTATTCGGATTTGATCGGTTGGGACAATGGAGGCGGGGTTTTCGTTTGTAAGAGCTACTGTTGGGTTGTCCCTATCCCCATTTTCAGACAATGCTAAAGTAGACTATTTTCTTTAATTATTGAGTCTTCAAGCTTTTTTCCCGGGGCGCGCCCCGGGAAAAAAGCTTGGGAGCCGGTTTCAGCCCATTCTTTTGGGGTTTTATTTTGTAGCGATTCGTGCGGACGACGCTCATTAAATTCCTCGATCCACTCCTCAGTAAGCAATCTCACTTCATCCAAATCGAAAAACAAATACGCGTCAAGGATGTCAGTGCGATACGACCCGTTTAAACGCTCAATTAAAGAGTTTTGAGTTGGTTTCCCTGGCTGGGTGTGTACATGTTTTATTTCGTTCGTTTCACACCAGATTTCGAAGTCTTTTGAAATGAATTCAGGTCCGTTATCCATTCGTATCCTTTTTGGTTTTCCTCTCCATGAAACAATTTCATCCAGTATTCTAATCACACGCACTGATGGCGGTGATGTTGAAATTTCCACAGCCAGTACCTTGCGGCTGTAATCGTCAATAGCATTGAATGTCCTGAATTTTCTTCCACTTGCAAGACTATCGCTCATAAAATCAATACTCCAGCATTCGTTGATTTGTGTCAGTTCAACCAGAGGTTGTTTTATTCGTTGGGGTAAACGGCGCTTGCCTTTCCGGCGTTTGTTGTAGCGAAGCAATGTATAAACCCGGTACACCTTCTTGTGATTCCATGCTTTTCCGGCTCGGCGCAAATACGCAAAAGTTTTTGGAAATCCATGTGTAGGATGTCGTTCAATATGGTTTTGCAATGCTTCAATCACTTCGCTGTCGTTGCGCCGGCTTTTGTAGTAATGCCGCGCTCTTGACAGTCCTGTGGCTTTATAGGCCCTGTGAACGCTCACTTGTAATCCGGAGCAAACTTCTTCAATCAACTCTTTTTGTTCGCAGGGCCCGAAGTTTTTTTTGACAGCACTTCCTTTACAATCTGATAATCCAGGCTCAGATCAGCAAACATCTTCTTCAATCGGGCATTCTCAGCTTCCAGCTCTTTAAGCCGCTTCAGTTCCGACACTTCCATGCCGCCATACTTGCTCTTCCATTTGAAAAAAGTTGCTTTACTGATACCATATTCCCGACACAAATCGAGAACAGTTCGGCCGCTCTCATACTCTTTCAGTATAGCGGCAATCTGCGTTTCTGTGAATCTTGACTTTTTCATTTTTTGACAGTTTAAAATTAATAATTCTTTTCTTTCGAAAAGTCTACTTAAAAACTGTCTGAATTTTGGGGAGACTTACAGTAATACGTGTTTGCTCTTCCTGTGTAGGCTTCTGTAAATTTGGCGTCTGCTTTTATGGCACTGGTGTAATCGGTCAATGCTCCGGCGTGATTTTTCGCTTCAATTTTTACGGCTGCGTTTTTACAGTATTCGGCAGCAGTCTGACAGTAGGATGTAAAGATTACTACTGAGAATATTATAAGACCTAATGCTTTTTTCATTGGCCGAATGTTTTAAGTTGTGCGACAAAAATATGCATTTGTTTTATAAAATTCAAATTTCCGGTGTTAAAGATTGAATAAACATTCCTGAATTAAATAAGCAGTTCTGTCATTTGCTGAAGCATTTAAACATTCATTACTGATTTCTAATAGTATCTTTGAATTCAAATTCAATCAATATGTCAGTTTTTAGTTTTGGATACTATATCGACGGAAAACCGTACAAGGTTTTAGATGAAAGGCGCATGAGAGCCAGCGCCGGTATCATGATGCTGCTGGGAACCATTGCAACAATCAACGGATTCGTTTTGCATCAGTACACAATCATTCCCTATATCATGGGCTTTTTTGTGCTGAATTTTCTGATTGGTCTTTTTATTAACCCCTTGTTTTCGCCAACTGTTTTGCTGGCTTGGTTATTTGTGCGGCGGCAGTCGCCCATACCCATTGGCGCGGTTCAGAAAAAATTTGCATGGAGCATTGGGCTGCTTCTTTCAACATCCATTTTTATTTTATCACTTTATCTGCAAACAGATGAGTCTTATTTTCACAATGTATGCATGCTGTGCATGTTGTGTCTGCTGATGCTCTATCTTGAAACAGCATTTGCCATCTGTGTCGGCTGCAAGGTGTATGATCTGGCCATTAGAGCTAAGCTGCTCCCTAAACCCAAAGAAAGACCCAATTGCATGGGCAACAGCTGCGAAACAAAATAGAAGGGATTTGTGTGGCTGGATCAACTGCTTGCATTACAGATTCAGTCGCTGATTCCGTAGTGCATTGATCATTCTTGAAAGTTTTTCAATCTGGTCGCGACTTTGATTTGCAATGGTCTCTTCAATGAATTCCAGTTCAGTTGAAATAATTATTTGATTGAGCAGTTCCATTAAACTACTATAAGCATATTGATAGAAATGCGCTTGATCTTTCGCACTGGTTCTCGAGCTTCCTTCTGCAAGATTGGAGCATACGGAAATGGAGGCACGTCTCATTTGTGTTACAAGACCAAACTTTTCATAGTCTGGAAATGTGACAGTGAATTTATACACCATCTTCGACAAAATTTTGCTTTCTTTCCAAGCTTCCAGCTTTTCAAAACTATAAGTAAATCCCATTTTATTTTGATTTTAAATTGAACTTCTCAACCTCCAAACTTCTCAACCCCTCAACTTCTAAACCTCTCAACCCCTCAACCCCTCAACCCCTAAACCCCCTCAACCTCTAAACCCCTAATGCGCTTCCAGCCACGTCATTCCATGTCTCACATCCACTTCCACCGGAACTTTCAGCGGTAACGCGGCTTTCATGAGTCTTTCAATTTCGGGCTTCACAATGTCTATCTCTTCTTTAGGCACATCAAACACCAATTCATCGTGCACCTGCAAAATCATTTTTGTTTGCAGCCCGCTTGTTTGCAGCCATTCGTAGATGTTGATCATGGCCAGTTTAATCATGTCGGCCGAAGAGCCCTGAATCGGGGCGTTGATGGCGTTGCGCTCGGCAAATCCCCGTACAAAACTGTTGGTCGAGTGTATGTCTTTCAGGTATCTCCGCCGGTGCATCAATGTTTCTACATAGCCATTGGCGCGCGCAAACAGAATGGTGTCGTCCATGTATTTTTTAATCCCCGGAAATTGTTCAAAATAATTATCGATGATGTCCGCAGCTTCTTTTCGGCCAATGCCAAGCCGCTCTGAAAGCCCGAATGCAGAGATTCCGTAAATGATTCCGAAGTTGACCATTTTTGCATGCCGGCGCTGCTCTGGTTTAACATCGTTTAATGAAACCCCATATACTTTGGCCGCCGTAGCCGTGTGAATATCGATGCCCTGACGAAACGCATCTACCATGTGTTCATCGCCCGCAATCGATGCAATGATGCGGAGTTCAATCTGGCTGTAGTCGGCCGAAATCAACACGTGATTTTCGTCGCGCGGAACAAATGCTTTGCGTATTTCCTGTCCGAGTTCGGTGCGAATGGGAATGTTTTGCAGATTCGGATTCGTAGAACTGAGGCGGCCTGTAGAGGTTACTGCCTGATTGTAACTGGTGTGTACACGCCCTGTTTTCGGATGAATCAATTCGGGCAATGCATCCACGTAGGTGTTCTGAAGCTTTGACAGCCCGCGGAATTCCAGCACTTTTTCAACAATCGGATGGCGCAATATATATTTTTGTAACACGTCTTCCGATGTCGAATATTGTTTTGTTGCAGTCTTTTTTGGTTTCTCTGCAATTTGTAATTTGTCAAAAAGAATCTCGCCCAATTGTTTCGGACTCGCAATATTAAAGGGCTGTCCAGCTAACTGATGAATGTCAGATTCAAGTACTAAAATTTCTTTACCAAGCATCAGCGAAAACTCTTTCAGCGAAACAGGATCAATCCGGACACCGCTTCGTTCCATGTCTTCAAGCACTTCTATCAACGGAGTCTCTATGTCGTAAAACAATGCTGTCATGCCATAAGTGTCAAGCTCTGGCTCTAGAATTTTCCATAATTTCATCGTGACATCGGCATCTTCGCAGGCATAATCTTTTAGCTTTTCGGAACCGACATCGAATATTGAAATCTTCTGTTTCCCGCTCCCCAATAGCTCTTCGAATGTAATGGTTTTATAATTCAAATAGTTCTCGCTTAAAAAATCGAGGTTGTGCCGGAGCTCTGGCTGCAAGAGATAATGAGCCAGCATGGTGTCGGCGAGCTTTCCTTTAACGGCGACTCCATGTGTGCGTAAAACAGCTATATCGTATTTTAAATTCTGTCCGACTTTTACGGTTATTTCATTTTCAAATATCGGCTTTAGTAGTTCCAGCGCAGCTGTGCGAAAATTATCCTCTTTGGTATGTACAAAAAACGCCTTGCCTGGTTCAGTGCAGAATGAAATTCCAACGAGTTTTACAATCAGTGTGTCCAGTGAATCCGTTTCGGTGTCAAAGCAAATCAGGTCTTTCTTTTTCAAGTCTGCAACGAGCGTTTCAAGACTTTGAATGTTGTCAATCAACTGGTATTCATGCTCGGTACTGTTGATGTTGCTGATGATGGAATCGAGTCCGGCTCTGGCTTCTACAAAGTCCTGATCGAACAATGTCGATTGACCAATAGCAACAGCAGGTGTTTTTTCGGCAATTACCCCCATGGTATCCCACCAGCGTTTTGAAAAAGTTTTGAATTCCATTTCTTCGAAAAACTTCTGCAAAGGCGCAAAGGGCGGCACTTTCCATTCAAGCTGCGAGGGCATGAATTGTATGGGTACATCGATAATAATGGTTGCAAGCTGCTTCGAAATCATGGCCGATTCTTTTCCCGCCAAAACTTTCTGTTTCATGGTGGGATTTTTTATATCATCGACATGTGCCAGCATATTTTCAACGGTTCCAAATTCGGCGAGTAATTTTTTTGCACCTATCTCACCAATGCCGAATATTCCCGGAATATTATCTGCCGAATCACCCATGATGGCAAGAATGTCTATCACTTGCTCTGGTCGTTCAATCATAAAGCGGTTACACACTTCGCGTACTCCCCACACTTCAGCTGCAGCACCGAATTTTGCAGGTTTATACATGAAAATATTTTCACTTACAAGTTGTCCGAAATCTTTGTCAGGTGTCATCATGTAGGTTTGATAACCCCGTGTTTCAGCTTCTTTGGCCAGTGTTCCAATTACATCATCAGCTTCGTATCCATCCACTTCCAGAATAGGAATGTCCATCAGCTGCAGCATTTCCTTTATGTATGGAAGTGAGATCGATAAATCATCGGGCATGGGTTCGCGATTGGCTTTGTAAAAATCAAACTCATCGTGTCGTGCTGTGGGTGCTATGGTATCGAAGGCCACTCCCAATAAATGCGGTTTTTCTTTATTAATTAAATCGAGAATGGTGTTTGCAAATCCAAGAACA
>Ga0209373_10003765_pt1 | contig 13683 bp, 12 predicted proteins | sample Higcelweek5metaG_FD_187173 | JGI IMG/M metagenome (GOLD analysis project Ga0209373, IMG submission 187173) | Freshwater pond sediment microbial communities from the University of Edinburgh, under environmental carbon perturbations - High... | ecosystem: Environmental > Aquatic > Freshwater >...
GGGCTATGTCGACAGCGACGGATTCCTGTATGTTCTTGGAAGATTCAAAAGTCTGCTCATTGCTGACGACGGTGAGAAATACAGTCCTGAAGGAATTGAAGAGACAATTACTGACAGGTCACAGTATATAGATCAGTTAATGCTCTGCAATAATCAGAACAAGTACACTTCTGCACTTCTCGTGCCCAACAGGGATGCCCTGCTCCGGTGGGCTAAGAATAATAATATTAGTCTTACTGATCCCAAAACTCCGGAGGCTCTCCTCCTTGAAATAGAGTCGGTGATAAGCCAGTACAAGCAGGGTGGCATCTACGGCGACCTGTTCCCCTCAAGATGGCTGCCTGCTGCCATAGCGATTCTCGATGAACCGTTCACTGTCGACAACACTCTCCTTAACAGCACAGGGAAGATGGTCAGGGCAAAAGTAGTTGACCGTCACAAGGATAAAATTGATTATCTCTACACTCCAGAGGCTAAAAACATTGTGAATCCCGGTAACCTGGAAGCGATAAAAAAGGTTACCGGCATTAAGCCGGAACACTAATCCGGCAGTCTTTTCCTGACTTTTGACCAGGTATCTGTAATTAAAAAACTCTCCTCCATGTAGCCGATCATTTTTGTAAACCTTTTCATCGGTACTGCAAAGGTGAGAGTATTTCCGGGAACACACTTTCGGGCTGACGGGTCAAACATGCCAATCACCGCCCTCTGCCTTTCTGTCAGACTTTCAATATAGGGGTAATGAATAATTGAGCTGCATCCGGAACCAAAGGGAGTGATAGTACCGTTGGGCTCTGCCTGATCGAAGTTGGCAAGTGTGAAGAGACCGGATAAAACATCAGGAGTTGCAAAGAAAATCACCACGTCGGGTTCATCTGTCTCTTCAAGTTTATCCCAGCGCTTGAAGACCAGGTTCATGCCGGAAACAGGTAAAGTCCTCTGGGATTTTAAAAAATCCCTTACAAGTTCCGGTGATTGAAGATATCTCTCACCGTCGATTTTTTCGTTGCCGCAGGAAAGGAAATATTCAAATCCGGGCCTGAGTTTGTCAGAATATCCAAGGTATCTTTTTCCACCTCCGCAGGTTATTCTCTCTGCATTATAGACCAATGATCTCCCGTTCCTCACATTTGCGAGGTCACATATTATACAGTCCCATCCTTTGGGTTTCTCTGCCCACTCGACGCCGTGGTCAGTGACAGAGTAATAAAATACGATGGGCAGGTCAGCCCCACCGAAGTATTTAACCCACAAGGCCAGAAAGGATTCCTTTAATTCCAGATTCATCTCATCATCATTTATTAATCGTAAAGGTAATTATTTGAATATCCTTCCCTGCCGGATAACATTTTTAAAAGAATATTATCCATTTGTAAATTATCACCGATGAACAAAATATTTCTGCCTGTGTTATTAATCAAATTTTAATCCCTTATAAAAATGTGGAGCCGCGGAACCACTATAATAAACCGGGGCAGAACTGAAAAGCCAGACGAGTAAGAGCCATTAAAACTTGTTTTTTATGAAAAGAACTTACAGAAGTTTAGGTCTGTTGCTGGCAGTAGGTGCGATTTCCTTACTGCAGGCATGTCAGAAAGATGATCAGTTTAGTGCTGAATCAAATGCAGTCGCTCTCAAGAAAGCCGGGACACTGAATAACCCGGACCGGACTTTTTACAGCCCGACACTTACGGTTGGCAATGGTGTTGCCAGGGCATGGGTTACAGAAAACCTGAATGGGGAGCCTGTTGCGGTGGGAGTCAACCTGTCGGAAAAGGCGCTTGAGAATCTCCCCGATGAACCGGCAATGTTTACTCTAACTCTACCCAAAAAAAAGGGTAAAGACTTTTACACTCTTGTAGAGCTGGACTGGAATCCTCACGGACATGAGCCACCTCATGTATATGACCTGCCTCATTTTGACGTTCACTTTTACATCATTCCGGATGAGGAACGGATGGCCATTCCGCCTCTTGCTCCGCCCCTGATGGACGAGGCTCCGGACTCAAAGTATCTTCCTCCGTTATATATCCAGACTCCGGGTGTTGTTCCGCAGATGGGCGCCCACTGGGCGGATGTGACTTCCCCGGAATTCAATGGCGGAACCTTCACAAGGACTTTTATCTGGGGCTCCTATGACGGCGAATTAATATTCTGGGAACCGATGGTAACACGTGACTTCCTCCTTTCCAAGCCTGATGAGATTATCAATCTCCGTCAGCCGTCTGCCTTCCAGAAAGACGGATATTACGCGACTCAATACTGTGTGACCTATTCGGTCTCACCGAAACAATATACAATTGCATTGCTGAACCTTCAGTATCACGAGGGTGAGTAAAGCGGGCAGTTGTAATAATTCCAAAGGGCACCTGCTGTTGGTGCCCTTTGCTTTTCCGTATTTCAGGCAAAGATCCCGGAGAATTTCTTACTACCTGGATTTCGGGATGACTGTAAAACCAACCATCAGGGAGGTGCTGCTGCCTGCCCTTACACCCACATCAAGACTCCCGGAACCAACAAACCAGCTCATTCCGACCAGAAAAGAGGGTGTAAATGTGGCTTTACTGCCTTTCACAAACGATACAGCCGCCTCTGCTCCCGCGAAAGGGCTGAAATTATGCTTTGTGATAGGGTAATAAACCTTGGTCATCACCCCGATGCTTGTCTGCAAAGAGACATCTTCACTTTCAAAATTACCTGAAATCTGCTCTGACAGCGTGGCCGCAATGTCCCATTTGTCCATTAACAGGAAAACCCCTGCCCTTGCGCTTAATGCTCCGTTAATGTTTTTATCCGAATCAATGCGCTGCGCACTTCCTATATAAAAGAACCAGGGGTGCAGTTCAGTATTTGAAAGGGATTGCGGAGCCCCGACTATTACAGGCCTGGGGTCTGTGTCCCATGAATCTATAAGAACAGCCTCGCGTGAGTTACTGTCATAGCCCCATAACTCCTTAACCGTTCCGTACTGCACTACCACAAGCGACTCCTGCCAGCTTTCCGTCAGGTTATTCATGACTGCCTTTCTGCCTTCTCCTGACATCCGGGCATAACTTACAAGGGCATCAAGCTTCAGTTGATTTCCCTGCGTCAGACCGGAAGCACTGAAGTAGGTATTGTATACCGGAAGTACGTCAATCCTGAATGATTCAGCCTTCTGTATCAGACTCTGGCCAAGTACCGCCTGGAAACCAATCGCCAGGACTGCTATAACTGTTAGAAACCGTTTCATCTTTTCCGTTACCTTTTACCGAAATAAACACTGCGTCCGATTGACATACCTACGGTCGTGACTCCGTCTTTGGGAAGAAGTGGCTGATAGCCGTCAAGAAATATGTCCCAGCTGCCTGTCTGATCACTGTTCAGGAAGCTTAACCCGACTGATATTTTTAAATTCAGACCTATGCCACCCCCTGCGAAGCTGCCCTGAAGTCCGTAACCGGCCACAAATGCCTTCGAGCGGGAATAATTTGTCAGTCCCAGGGTAATTCCTGTGGCTCCGCTGCTCCTTATCAGACCCAGGTCAAACGAGGTATTGCCGGCACCTTTCTTAACAATTCCGAACCGGCCATTAATGCTGATGAACGACTGTGTGAACATGCCCCCGGCATAGGCTATAAGCCTTTTTGAGTCTCCGCCCGTTTTTGTCAGCAGTGTCCCGACCGGGCTGACCGGCCTGACTTCTGTTCCAATTCTTGTCTTCAGGGATGCCAGTCTGGTGTCGAGCATTCTTCTTGTCTCTTCCATTTCAGGAGCGTTGCCGGCAACAGTAAGGGCTTTTTCAATTGTCCTCGCAGAAGGGTTGAGCATACCTGCCCTTTCCAGTGCAATACTGTACCCGACATAAGGCAGCACCTCATCAGGGTAACGTGCTGTGATCTCTTCAAAAAGTACTGTCGACTTCAGATAATAACCCTGAGCCGTCAGCCTGTTGGCTCTTTTGAAACTGTTCATGGCATCTTCCTGAACAGCCAGGGCGTCTTCCGAATTACGGCGACCGTATTTAAGGAGGAAGCCAGGTGCTTTCGCGGCTATCCAGTCCGGAACCGGTGCGCCTGAACTGCCCGCGGCAAAATCGCCGGAAAGCCTTTCATAACCCATCAGGGCGAAAACCTGGGACGCATAGAATCCGGCATCCGGGCTGGCACCCCTGTAGTTCCATATACGGTCAAGCCTTGAGAGGGCGGCATCATAAATCCCGTTCAGGGCAAGTACATAGGCATATTCAGCATTCAGGGAAACATTGGCTGTGTCATTTGACAGGAGCAGTGAATATGCAGGAATAGCCCTGTCAAATTTTTCGGTAAGCACAAGCGCCCTCGCTACTTCGTATGAGGCAGCTGCACTGACGGAAAATCCTCCGGCTTCAGTTGTCTGTTTGCCCCTGCTTTTATTTTTCCCCTGCCCCGATAAATTCGCCGGGGAGACAATCAGTGCAACAGCAATCACAAAGACCAGTGCTGCCTTGTTTGCCGTTGGTTTTATTCCTGACCCTGTAGATTCGGACATACGAAATTTATAAGCTTAGTTTTTCCTGAAATGAATACGTAATATTCTCAATTATATCGGTAAATCTCTGTTTGAGCGACTCCTGATTGCTCTGATTCACCTGTTTAAGAACTGAGGCAAGCTCCTTACTGTCATCCTTCATCTGGTCAGCAAGCTGTTTCCTGCTTTTTTCAATTTCGGAAACCTGCTTCTTTAAAGTGGCAATCTCGGTTTTGTTCAGTTTCGTGTTGACTTTCAATTCCTCGAGCTTAGCCTCAATGGGTACCAGTTGTTTCAGCAGTATGCCGTCCGCCTCAATCACCCTTGTCACCCTGGGGTTCCAGTCTCTGATTATCACCGAAAGTGCATCGATCTCATTCTGGTACCAGGCAAGTATTTCAGTTGTTGGAGTGATATATCTTACAATCTGGTCATTTACAGGCCGTTTTGCATAACTCACTGAAACGGAATTCTCTCCCGCAGCCGGGTCAGTTTTTGATGAACCTACCTGCTGTATGACCTCTCCGTATCTTTTTCCAATGACACGGAGGCTTTCGTTCCTGATCTCCTCAAGATTACCTGCTATTTTCTCGCCACCCTTCACCATGGTTTCCCTCGACTGGCTGTAGGTGCCCCTGTAGAGGCCCAGTTTCTTTTGCAGCGCCAGAATATCTGCGCTGTATGCTTTTGTATCGGCATTTTTCTTTTCACGAAGCTCGGATTCCACCTGTTGGATCTGCCCGTTTACTTTTTCAATATCAGCCATATACAGCAACACCTGCTTGTCCCATTCAAAAATCACGGTTTCAAAGCTTTTAAGCTGGTTTTCATTGAACTTAATGAGTTCGGTCAGCGGACCCACATAATTCAGAGCCTCAAAAGTCTGTTCCGGACGTGTCTTATCTGCCTCATTGGCTGCAGCGAAATAGGTCACCTGTTTCTGAGGTTCGGGGATGACTTCAGCTTTCTGCTTCTCTGGCACCGGATCATTCTTCACAACAGCCTGCCCTGTAAATCCTGCTGCTGTTTTCATCGCCTCAATCACTACGGGCGACACATTTGCGCTTTCCAGACCTTTCAATCCGCTTTCACTTAGATCAAACTGCACCGGGGAGCTTTTAATCATATCGGTTATCAGCTCTTCGGAAAGATTTGCCTTTGACATTTTAATGACTGAACTGTTTGTAAGAGTCTCTGGTGTTTGTGCCTGAAGAAGGGAAGCTGCAAAGAACAGCGACAGTATCAGGGAGATAGATCTTTTCATTTGGGTATATTATTTCATGTTACTTTTCCTGTACCTGCGAGGACTGACGTCCCATTGCCTGCTTCATTTCCAGGATGACATCCGAAGAAACACCCTGTGCTGACAAATCAATTATTGCATCAACCCCGAGGTTGAAATTAACCTTTGAGCGTCTGATAATGGAAATTATCAGCTGATCCGCCAGTTCAGACTTCACCAGCCCGGTTATGCTGGCATTTGTCAGCACTTCAGTTTCAGCATTAGCCTTTTCTGCCGGTTTGGCTGCCTGCAATCCGGCAAGCACCTTTTCTATTCCGACTATTCTTATAAGGAAATCCTTGCCCGGATCAAAAACCATAAGCCCGTCACCGTAGAACTTTAAAATGCCTCCCAGTTCCTTCGAGATTGTGATTGCAGCCACGTTGTTGACGGCATAGATCTCCATGCCGGTTGAAAAGTAAATCCTGTTTCCTGAGGGATCAGCCGTTACCGATAGTATAGTTTTGTCTTTTGACAGGGAGGCAAGTACCTTATAATCCTTTGTTGCCGGATCAAACTGGCATAAAAGATTTCTGGTCGCAAAAAGCAGGGTGTTGTTAAATTCCGTCACCGACTTTATGGGGGAGGTCAGTTCAAAGAGGATTTTATGTTTTCCGCCGGGAGACAATTCATAAACCCCCTTGTTGGTTTTTCCTGTGCTCCTGTCATAGACATACATTACTTTTTTCCCGGCACTGATACCCATATCACTGTACGGCAGCTTGTAAAGGCTGGTCAGGGTGCCAAGAGAGTCGAAATAACAGATTTCATTATCCCTTACTACCATCAGCAGCCCGTCAGGCGAAAATGCGAATGAACTGATTGTGCCTGAAGCTGGCTTCCCGAGAGGTTTCATCCCTCCCCAGCCCAGGAGAAAAGCCCTGTTTTCAGTGGATAGCATGACATGACGCTCGGGGGTGACATCGAGGGTCCCAATGAAAGCTGCATCGAGGTTCATTGTTTTGAGCAATGCAGAACTCATCAGCACTTCATAACGCAGGGAATCTGGTGCAGGCATCCCGCTCACCTGAAGACCTGATACAATCAAAAGTACAGGGAGGATAATTCTTTTTATCGATAGCATACTGCAGAATATTTTATTGAATTTCATCAGAGACCGGCAGAAGAAGTCGGTTGTCCAAGCCAGGTTGCCGCTTTTGTAATCTGTCCGAATATTCCCGGGCCTTCGCCGCCGGCAACCTCACCGCCCAGGTCCTCCCATTTAGAGTTATAATCACTTGCAGAAGAGGCAAGCTTGGCAATGCCCGTACCCTGGTCGATAATATCTACAATCTTGTCAGTGATCTTTCCCTGGACATCACCGACTGCCTGATTTGTCCAGTCGGTCATCGTATTTTCAGCTGCATTCCTGAAGCTTGTCATCGCTCCCTGGGGTATGTTGCCGTCCCTGAAGTCCTGGATTGCCTTTGCATTCTCAGCCCAGATATTTACAGCAAGGATTCCCGGATAGGCTGCACCGTCAGGTAGCCAGCCGGCGAGAGTTACGGCGGATTCGCGGACAAGTTCAATTCTGGGGTGGTCATAACGGACATTGCCTGTGCCGCTGCTTTCTGGCAGCGGTGGTATTCCGATGGGTTCAAGATGATACCATGCTTTTTCGGAGCCGGGCATCTGAACAACAGGCACAGCAGCTTCGGTCTGTGTCTTATAAGTTGTAACGGATTTGTCTTCAGGCTGTTTTAACCCGGCCGGATCAACTGTCCCTGTCCTGTCCGTAAGGTTGACAGCCGTGCCGTGACTGAACGTCGTAAGCTTCATCAGCTGTTCCACCCAGAACCTGTCAAAGTCCGGATTTCCGGTCAGGGGTACGTCTCCGGCAGCAAGAAGTGCATTTTTGTCAACTGTCACGCCCATTGACTTCATCTTCTGAACGTAGGCATCCAGGAGGTCTTCGACAGCCCTTGTCTCGTGGGCCGAGAAGAATGCCTTTCCTGCCAAAAGCCCCTCAAATGATACTGTACCAGGCTCAGCAATGCCCGAAGAACTTCCGCCGGGTCCTGAAGGATTGATATCACCACCCACACACGGACCACATACGATTACAAGAAGGCAGCTTCCATCGGCGAATGCTGACCAGTCATCGCCGTTGTTGCTAAGCTCCTGCTGCCGGTTATATTCGCATGCTTCCTTTGTATAGTAAGTGATGGGCGGAAGCATTGGATAAGGAATACAGGGACCCGGCCCGGTATGTGATACGGTTTCTGTAAATGTCCATCCCTGCGCCTTTGTCTCTCCGGGATTCAAAAAAAACAACAGAGTGCAGGGCAACAGTGTCAGAAAAAGTTTTCTCAGCATGGTGTCAGGATATGAAATTCAGGTCCTTAATAATTACGGGAACGTGTGAATGTAAAGAAAATAGTATTACACAATTTATTTTTTTTGACCACTTACTGACAATTGTTGACATACTACTACCGCAAGGAAACCAACCGGTAAATAATTATATGTATTACATATTGGGTTTCAAAAACAAATTATTAAGTCAGGTGCCATTTCTTTTTGGTTTTTTTTACTTTTTTTGTATTACAAATTTCGGACATCATAAAAAAATGGACAATCAGGACCTGAGTTTAAATCTCAGGACAATAGATACAAGCAGCCTCGTTGACAAGGTTGAGATGCGGCTTATCGAAGTCTTTCTTTACAGGGAACTGCAACCTGGTGACACTATACCGAAAGAGACCGAACTGGCGACACTTATGGGGGTAAGCAGAACGGTTATAAGAGAGTCTTTAAACAGGCTGAAGACTATGGACCTTATCGAGTCGAAGAAACATAAGGGAACAATTATAAAGAGTCCCGACCTTTCGGCTATTTTGCGCAAATCCATTATTCCCCGGATGCTCGACCACAGGACACTAATGAATATTTTCGAGATTCGTCTTGCACTCGAGGTGGGCATGTCTGACTTCATTTTCAGCCGCAAAAAGGAGGCAGATATTGAGGAACTTTCGGCGCTGGCTGATTTGGAACCTGACCATTCAGAATCTATCCTTTTCGACATGAACCAGGAACTTAAATTCCACGGTAAGCTTTACCAGATGACCGGGAATGATACTCTGGAGGATTTTCAGACACTTCTGCTTCCCGCATTCCAATATGTTTACAGTTCAGGAATGCTGAAAAGCAAAGGCAAACGAAGAAAATACATATCGCACAGAGGGCTTGTCTCCCTCCTGGATGCCGGAACGGCTGACGAATTCCGTGAGGGAATGAGGAGTCACCTGGAAAATCACTACCACAGGATCCTTTCTGCAGACCCCGTCCCGGCAATTTAAACTCCTTTTAACTTCATCTCAGCTGCCGGCAACAGCTTATTGCGCACCTCAAGAAATGCAGGTTCTTCCTGCAGTACCTTCCTGTAGGTATCACAAGCCCCTTCATAGTCTCCCGTTTGCTCCAGTACTCTGCCCAGGAGCAAATAAGTATTAAGGTATCTCCAGTTGCATCCCAGTGACTCCCTTTTCAACTCAAAAAGTGAAATAGCATAGCGTAATGACTCGGCTGCCTTTACTTTTGACCCCCCCACGAAAGCGGGCATACTGGCTTCCGAATTGGCCTTTTCGATCCACACAGCAGGATTATCACTTCCGGTCTCAAGTGCCTTCTCAAGCTGCTTCAGGGCTTTCGGTCCTAGTGACATCGCCCTGGCAGGATTGAGCTCCATACGGAAACCCAGGAGGGCAATCATGAACGCCCCGGCTTCAACCTGCCTGTCATGGGTAGCGGCCAGCTGGTAAACATTCTTTTCAAAATCATCAATAAGGGGTCTGGCGCCGGCTTTATTTCCTTTCCCGAGGAGATAGCCTATATACCCGTACCGGGCTTCCGTGAGCGTATACAGGGTGCACGATGACGGATCTTTGAGCCATGTATCGGCTGCCTCCTTCATACCCTCTTCCCACAAACCTATGTCGCTGTTGATATAACCTTTGTAAACAGTGCAACTGTTGCAGGTACCCTGTCCTGTCAGGGTAAATGAAATGAGTGTCAGGGCAATTGTTCCGAGCAAAACTTTCATCACAAACAGCCAGCGTCACTTTGACGTAGTTACCGGAACAAGTGAGAGCGGAGGTTTCTCATAATATTGCCCGATTACCGGTATGCCACCCTCCTCTGCAGGTTTCATCTGCTGGAAGTATTTAACAAGAGCCAGCCATTCTTTTCCTTCCTGGATTCCCGGCAGTGACTTATCAAAATCTGCAACTGCATTATCCATTTCGGTCACCTGGATTCCGTTTTCATCTTTTGGTACAACATTTATCAGTCCGAAAGATTGCTTCTTGATAATTCCCACGAAATCAAGCATATATGAATTAGCCACGATTGAATAAAGACGGGTATCTTCTTTTCCGGTCAGTATCGGGCTCACAGTTCCGTCGCGGTCCGTGAACTCAAGTTTCTTTACCTTTTTAAATATTCCGCCTTTCGGATCATATTCGATGCGCAGGTGTGAATAATAGCAGAAATGCGAAGGTGTGGAAGCGGATGACATTATCAGGACCTCGATAATATTCTTCAGTTCTCTTCCGGTGACATAAAGTTTTGAGAGCGGATAGCCGGGAACCCTGTCAGCACCGGACCCCAGTGACATCACGCGAAAAACATCGGCAATACTCTGTATACCTGGCATTATCGGGTCACGCAGAACACCCGCTGCCACCATGGCAATATCGGTTCCCGGACCGTCAGAATTCATATAATACCAGATTGCATCGGCTACAAGCGGACCCAGGTTGCTCTCTGAGCCATGCCTGGTCTCGTCATATGTAAGTGTGAACGGTGCGAGTACAACGGGCTCCCCGTATTCGTATCCAAGAGGAGCCAGTATCCCGGAGTTTACCTCCGATGCCTGAGCTTCAATTGCCGCCTGAATTGAGGGATCTGCAACGACTGCGTCATTAACCGGCATCGGCACATACTTTTCAAGCGAAACCTTCCCATCGGTTACTACCAGATCCACTCTTCCGACGTGACTTCCAGCACCGCCTGCAAGTACTATCGGGACTCCTTTAACTACTATAGGTTCCTGAAGCAGAATATGTGTATGTGCAGAGATAATGAGATCTATACCTTTTACCTTTTGCGCCAGCTTCACATCTTCACCTGTCCATTCTCCGTCCTTGCCTTTTGTAATACCGCTGTGTGAGAGACATATCACAACATCGCACCCTTCCTTACGAAGCTTCTTTACAAGCTTTTTGGCCGCCGGTATCACTTTGTTAAATGTTACCGGAGGCGCATATGGAGCAGACTCATCGGCATCCTTGCCCATGAGTGAAAAAATTCCGGTTTTGAGGCCATTCCTTTCGGTAATTGTGTAGGGCACGATAAGGCCGTCACGCATGACTTCCTCGAACAGGTCATCAGCGGCGTCATCAGGGTTCGTCACACCGTTTCCGAGGAGGAGGACAGGCAAGCCCCCCCTTGCAGATGCGGCTTTGACTGTACCGGCAAATGCAGCAGGACCAAAATCAAAGTCGTGATTCCCGAGAGCCACAACATCATAACCTGCTTTTTTCATGAGATTCAGCTGGAATCCCGTTGAGGGCTCCAGCGCAGCAAAAAAAGTTCCCATGAGGCAATCGCCGGCATCAAGGACCAGGGTTGAGTTCGGATTTTCAGCCTTCACCTTTGATATTATTCCAGCAATTCTGGAAAATCCTCCAATAGTTACATCTCCATCGGCTGTCAGTGGTGTGTAAGCCGATTCCGGGGCATAACCCTGCAGATGCGAGTGGAAATCGTTGGTGTGCAATATTGTAAGCTTCTTTACCTCCTGGGAGTAAATCACAACCGATGCACCCAGAAAAAGCATCAGAAAAAACAGTCTTTTCATAATATCTGAAATTTGGGATTAAATTAGGAAAAAAGCATCACATCAACCCGTGAGGATAAGAAAAGAATTTTCCAGTCCCGGGCGGACCTGGTTCCGGAATTACAAAAATGATTCTTCTGTCCGGGATATCAGCCCGTACAGGTATTTACAGGCAGACTACAGGTATATCGTGAAACCCATCCTTATTGCAGGGCCTGAATATATTTCACGGAAATCATCCTCATTGTCTTCGGTCTCTTTCCATACTATCCTTGTATAGCCGGCCGTCATATCAAATGTCACCATATCGCCAATGGGAACCGCCGCGCCAAGAAACAGTCCGGCCGTGGACAGTGAATAACGATACACCTCCTCTATGGACCCCGAAGTCGGCCATTTATCAATGTATGATCCAAACAAAATTTCAATCTCTGCAAAGGGGTAGATTTTTTCAAGTGGATAGTAATACCTTACTACAGGACCGATTGCAAATGTGGTTTCAATATATTTCCCCTCTGAGCCGACATGCTGACTTGAAGACCTGGCTAACATTGTTTCGAGGCCAGCTGCCAGGTTATCCATTATGAAGTACGCTCCCTTCGGAAGCAGGCTGAAAGTCCTGATATTGTCCTCATTATAGGAATTTGATCCTGACCTGTGTTTGGTGTGGAGGAAGCTAAGGCTCATCATATCAGAACCCCATGATCCGCTCATGCTGGCAGTGGAAGTAACCCCGAGCATAATATTGCCCTTTGCCAGTTGTGGAGGCTGTGCAAGTGCTCCTGATGCAGCCAGTAAGAGGGCAGCTGTAAACAGTATATATCTTTTCATAATCCTGTCATTTAAAGGTAAATGTTGAATCCGATCCTAAGGCCAATCCCTGAGGTAATAAAATAATCCGTCTCTTCCGTCTCAACATTAGTATTCTTTACTGATGAGCGAAGATACCCGACTGCAGCATCGAACGTGACTTTATCTCCCAGGGGCAGGGATGCACCTATTGAAACTCCAAGCATGAGAAAGGGAGATTTTTCATCATCATCGAACCAGGATTCCTTGATTGTTCCGAAAATAGACTCAGCCTCGATGAACGGATAGAAATTTTCGAGTGGATAATAGAACCTCACAAAAGGCCCAATTCCAAGTGTGTTTTCCTTATAGGTTTCATCATACTCCAGGTCCGTTTCCGCGAAACCTGAGGCCACTCCCTGCAAACCTGCCACAAGGTTGTCAGTCACGAAGTACCCTGCTTTCGGCAGGATATTGAAGGAAGTCATCTTGTACCTGTCTTCAGCGGGGTCGGAGCCATATTTGTATTTTATCTTAATGAAGCTCAGGCTTAGGAATTCCGTGCTCATGCTACCGTTAAGTGCAACGGTTGATGTAACACCAAGCAACAGTTTGCCTTTTTCAAGTTGCGGTTGTGCTTTTACTGATGAGATACCCAGAAAAAGAACCGCCAGAAAAACAGAGATTTTCTTCATAGTCCGTTTTTTAGATTCGCCTACTCTTGAGTTTTTCAGCTTACACTCCTTACTCTTTAGAGGATTTTCAGGGACTCCTTATTTCGGGCAGGATATGCTTTACAATCTGGTAATAACAAAGTTACATCCTGAAAATAAGGAAGTCAATTTTATTTAGCTCACCTGAATTGAGGCTGTGGTTTAGGTTGAGGCTGAGATTAAGATTTCCAACCTAATAAGTTCGGGAATTTAAGTCCGCCATCCGGCGGCTAAGACTTCCGACATTCGACTTCAGACATTCGACTTTCCGACATTCGACTTTCAGACATTCGACTTTCAGACATTCTTTCTACACCACCTCCGCCACCACATATGTGGATCCGCCGATGAATATCATGTCATCTTCGGCAGCGGCCGTCCGGGCAGCATCCAGGGCTAGTGCAACGGAGGGATAAGCATTACCCTCCAGACTGTACCTCATGGCTTCAGCTTTCAGCACATTTTCATCCAGGGCCCTGGGAATATCCGCCCTTGTAAAATAGTAAACGGCGTCGCGGGGAAAAAGAGGCAACACCTGGGACAGATCCTTGTCATTCACAAATCCGATAACA
>Ga0209373_10003766_pt1 | contig 13682 bp, 12 predicted proteins | sample Higcelweek5metaG_FD_187173 | JGI IMG/M metagenome (GOLD analysis project Ga0209373, IMG submission 187173) | Freshwater pond sediment microbial communities from the University of Edinburgh, under environmental carbon perturbations - High... | ecosystem: Environmental > Aquatic > Freshwater >...
CGTGCGTGCCTATATGCGGTCGCTCGCCTTTTTCGAACGGCTGATCATCGGCCTGCGGTACGAGGTGAGGGGGCTGGAAAACCTGCCGAAGGAGGGGGCCTTCCTGATCGGGGCGAAGCACCAGTCCATGTGGGAGACGATGAAGCTGCATCTGATCTTCCACGACCCGGCCATCGTGCTGAAACATGAACTGCTCCATATCCCCATCTGGGGCTGGTATGCCGCCAAATCCAAGATGATCCCGGTGAAACGCGGCAGGCGTGGGGCGGCCATCAAGTCCCTGGTGGAAGGGGCGAAGGAGATGAAGGCCATGGGGCGGGAGATCGTTATCTTCCCCCAGGGCACACGCGTGACGCCTGGCGTCTATGTTCCCTACAAGGTAGGAATCGCCATGCTGTATGAGGCGCTGGACGTGCCGCTGGTGCCGATGGCGCTGAATTCCGGCGTCTTCTGGGGCCGCCACAGTTTCATCAAGCGGCCCGGTATCATCACGATCGAGTTCCTGTCCCCCATCCAGCCCGGTTTACCAAAGGAAACCGCCTTGTTCGAACTGGAGGTGGTGCTGGAGGAGGCGAGCGACCGGCTGGCAACAGCGGTAGGCGGACCCGCCACCCTGAACCCGGTGGCTGCCGGTCACGCCAAGCCGGGGCGATGAGCCGGACCCTCTAAGGACCGATCAAGTCAACAAATTGATTTGATTTACAAAATGACGAGTTTCATTTTCCTGTCGCGCAAGTCTCGCATGGGCCGCACCGGGCTGAAGGCGGTTCTCCCCTTTCATCAAACACAATATCCCTGTTCCCGGGGTGGCTTGACCTCGCACCAGGGAGCTTTGCGATGAAAAAGATGATGGGTGCCACGGCTGTGGCCGTGGCGATGCTGGCTGCGGTGCCGCTGGCCCAGGGTGCCGATACGATCCTGCCCGAGAATGTCTATATCTCCACCTCCATCGGGGTGGGAATCGGTGCCCAGACGACACAGCGTGACAGCCTGATCGCCAATGCGACCGGTTGGGACCGGGAGCATGGCTTCAATGCAGGCCTGGCGGTCGGTTATCAGATGGATGATTTCCGCTTTGAACTGGAAGGCACCTATGGCTGGCTGCTGCGGGCCAAGGGCAGCCTGCCCAGCACCATCACCGTGGATGACGGTTTCAAGGTGAAGGGCGATGTCACCATGTGGACCGCCATGGCCGGCGCCTATTACGATTTTCCCGTCACCGCCATCTATCAACCCTATGTCGGCGGTGGGCTGGGTGTCGCCGGTGTGAAAAGCGACAGCGACATGTTCCTGGTGGATGAAGACGTCAATCTGGCTGGTTTCCTGGAGGCGGGCCTGAACATGCGGCTGACCGAAGGGCTGACCTTCGCTCCGGCCTATCGTTATCTGCGTGTGCGCTCCGGCAATGATTATGAGGATGTGACCCAGCACACAGTGAAACTGTCGCTGCGCGCCCGTTTCTAAGACGGGTGGCCGCCATGCGCGGCGATGGCGGAGGGGGTGGATGTTTGGGCTTCCCTCCGCCGTTGAACCGGTCTATATATCGGCCATCTTAATCCCATACGGACACCAGCTGGCGGGCTTCGCCGGCGGGATGCTCTGCTTTGCGGGTGGGCCTTTGGCCCGCCTTTTTGTTTATCTGGGTCTTGCTTTACCCCTGCCGCCAGGCTTGGGGCGGGAAGCCCGGGACCGGAAGAAGCGTTAGGAAGAACATGGACGTGCTGGCGCGCATTGTAGAAATCATCGGCCCCTCGGTGGAAGCCATGGGCTATGAGATCGTGCGTTTGCAGCTTTCCGGCGGACAGCGCCCGACCCTGCAGATCATGGCTGATCGTGCTGATGGTGCGGCGATGACGGTGGATGACTGCGCCGATATCTCCAACGCTGTTTCGGCATTGCTGGACGTGGAAGACCCGATCAGCAGCGCCTATAATCTGGAGGTCAGCAGCCCCGGCATCGACCGGCCGCTGACCCGCCTGAAGGATTTTGAACGGTTCAAGGGCTTTGAAGCCCGGATCGAAACGGAAATCCCGCTGGATGGGCGCAAGCGCTTCCGAGGGGTTCTCTACGGCGTTGAGGGCGAGGCGGTGCTGATCGCGCTCGATGCCAAGACGGCCCAGGCACCCAAGCGCAAGCCGGGTGCCAAGGTTTCTGCCAAGGCCAAGGCCGAGGCGGAGGGTGCCGCCGCAGTGGCGGCCGGTATGGTTGAGGTGGCGGAAGTGCCCTTCGGTCATATCGCCCGCGCCAAGCTGGAGATGACGGACGAACTGCTGGCCGTTGCGGCGGCAGAGCAGGGTCTGGCGGCCGGCGTGGAAGGCGGGGCCATGGATGTGGACGACGATGCCCGTACCGTGAAGCGTCCCAAGGGGCCGAAGGGTCCGGGCCGCTTCTCCGGCAAGGCGGACGCCGCCGCAGAGGACAGCGCAACCATCGAGGCTCAATCCCCCGCCAAGCCGGCGCGGGATTGAGCGGACGTATCAGGAATAGAAGGCAGGGTTCGCCAGGATGGAACTGCTTCAGGTAGCCGACGCGGTCGCCCGCGAGAAGAATATCGACAAGGAGCATGTGCTCGAAGCCATGGAGGAGGCCATCAAGAAGGCTGGCCGCTCCAAATACGGGCACGAGCATGACATCCGCGCCCGGATCGACCGCCGTACGGGCGATATCCAGCTGACCCGCCATATGGAAGTGGTGGAGGTTGTTGAGAACGAAGCGACGCAGATCGATCTGGCCAAGGCCCGCCGCAAGAAGGCGAATGCCGCGCTGGGCGATTTCGTCGTTGATCCGCTGCCGCCCATCGATTTCGGTCGTATCGCTGCACAGACCGCCAAGCAGGTGATCGTGCAGAAGGTGCGCGAGGCCGAACGTGACCGTCAGTACAATGAATATATCGACCGCAAGGGCGAGATCGTGAACGGTCTGGTCAAGCGCGTCGAATATGGCAATGTCACCGTGGATATGGGCCGCGCCGAAGCGATCCTGCGCCGCGATGAGTGCCTGCCGCGTGAGCATTTCAAGACCGGCGACCGTGTCCGCGCCTACATCTATGATGTACGCAAGGAACAGCGCGGACCGCAGATCTTCCTGTCGCGTACCCATCCGATGTTCATGGCGGGCCTGTTCAAGGCCGAAGTGCCGGAAATCTATGATGGCATCATCGAGATCAAGTCCGTGGCCCGCGATCCTGGCTCCCGCGCCAAGATCGCCGTGATCTCCAAGGACAGCTCCATTGATCCGGTGGGTGCCTGCGTCGGTATGCGCGGTTCGCGCGTGCAGGCCGTGGTGGGTGAGCTGCAGGGCGAAAAGATCGACATCATTCCCTGGAAGCCCGATCCGGCCACCTTCGTCGTCAATGCACTGGCCCCGGCGGAAGTGGCCAAGGTCGTGCTGGACGAAGAGAATGGCAAGATCGAGGTGGTGGTGCCCGACGATCAGCTGTCGCTGGCCATCGGTCGCCGTGGTCAGAATGTGCGTCTGGCCAGCCAGTTGACCGGCTGGACCATCGACATCATGACCGAGGCGGAAGAGCGCGAGCGTCGTCAGGCCGAGTTCAGCAGCCGCAGTGCGCTATTCATGGAAGCCCTGGACGTGGATGACATGATCGCCCATCTGCTGGTGAACGAAGGTTTCGCCTCGGTTGAGGAGATCGCCTTTGTCGACCTGAACGAACTGACCGGTATCGAGGCGTTTGACGAGGATGTCGCCGCCGAGCTGCAGGAACGCGCTCAGAACTATCTGGCTCAGCAGAACGAGATCCTGGACGGCAAACGCCGTGAGATGGGTGTTGCGGATGACGTCGCTGCCCTTGAGGCGCTGACTCCGTCCATGCTGGTGAAGCTGGGTGACAAGGGCGTGAAGACGCTGGACGATCTGGCCGATCTGGCCGGTGACGAGTTGATCGATATTGTCGGCAAGGATGCAATGACGCTGGACGTGGCCAATGAGGTTATCATGGCCGCCCGTGCGCATTGGTTCTCCGACGAGGAAAGCTCTGATGCCTGATCCTTTGGGATCGGGCTGACGGGCAGGGGAGTTCCGGGTGATGGATGCCGCTGACAGCATAACCGACCAGGCCGGTGACGGCACGGTGCCGGTGACGATGGCGGCCCCAGAGCCCGCCTATCCGCCGGAGCTGGATGCCGAGGCGCAGGCGGACGAACCGGAAAATGTGGCGGGGCGAAAAAGCCCGCTGCGGCGTTGCGTGGCCACGGGCCGTGTGGGGGACAAGGCGGGCATGGTCCGTTTCGTCATTTCCCCGGATGGTGTACTGGTCCCCGACGTGGACGAAACCCTGCCCGGTCGCGGGCTGTGGTTGACGGCGGATGCCCATTTGGTTGAAAAGGCCCTGGCAAAGGGCCTGTTCGCCAAGGCGGCCCGCCGGGCAGTCAAACCTGTTCCTGATCTGCCGGCACTGTTGTGTCGGCTGGTCCGGCGCCGGGCACTCGGTCTGGTCGGTCTTGCCCGTAAGGGCGGGGGCGCCCTGGCGGGGTTTGAAAAGGTACAGGCTGCATTGCGCTCTGGTTTTATCGGCCGTTCGGGCGGTGCAGGCCAAAAGAGTGTAGGGTTGTGGTTGGAGGCATGTGACGGGTCCGATGATGGTCGGACAAAGTTATATGCCTTGGCGCAGGCGCTCGGGGTGCCGCTGGTCGATCTGTTCGACCGGGCGGAACTGGGGGCGGCTCTGGGCCGGGACGAGGCGGTGCATGTGGTGCTGGCGGCAGGGCCGTTGGCAAAGCATATCCGTCGTGAGGTGGAACGGCTTTCCGCACTCGGCGGAGCAGGCTCCTGAAGGTTAGGGGCCTGATTAGGGATCAACGGCTTACTGTCGGATTAGGGATGAGCGATACCAACGACCAAAACCGCGACAAGAAAGTACTCAGCCTGTCCGGTCGCGGCACGCTTGGGCTGGGTGGGGGCAACAAGCCGAAGGCGGCTAACAATGCTGCTCCCGCACAGCCCGCTGGCGGTGCTGCAGGAACCGTGCGCCAGAGCTTTTCGCACGGACGAGGCAAGGAAGTAGCGGTCGAGGTCAAGCGAAAGAAGACCTTCGAGAAGGGCGCCGTTCCCGGCGTGGCCGATGGCGGCGCTGCCGCCCGTCGTGCCGCTGAAGGTGCGGGTGGCGGTCGTGGACCGGCTGCGCGCAGCAATGGCCCGCGCGTCCTTAGCGATGCCGAGCGTGAAACCCGTATGCGTGCTCTGCGCGTTGCTGCGGTGGAAGCGGAGAACGCAGCTGTGGAGGCTGCGGCCCGTGCGGTTGCCGAGGCAGAGGCCAAGGCCGCTGCTGAGAAGGCCGCTGCTGCCGCCGCTGTCGTGGCTACGGAAGCAGAGGCTGCGCGTGCCCGTGAGCCGCAGGACGAGGAAACCGTCCGCCGCCGCGAAATGGAAGAGCTGCGCGCCATCCAGGCGGCCGAGAAGGCTGCCGTCGATGAAGCCGAACGCAAGCGCAAGGAAGCCGAGGATGCACGCAAGGCGGAGGAGGCCCGCAAGGCCGACAGCCGTCCGCGTCCGGCGACCTCTGCCGGTGATGATGCCCGTCCTGCGGCCTCCCGTCCGGCGGGTGATGCGACGCGTCCGGCTGTGGGTGCCCGTCCGGGTACCGCCCCGGCGCCGGCTGATTTCGAGGACGAGGACAGCCCCCGCCGCAAGGTTGCAGGCCCCGGCAAGGCGGCCCCCGCCAAGGTTCCGGCGGCCCCCACCAAGGCCAAGGGCGACGATAAGCGTCGCGGCGGCAAGATGACCATCTCGCAGGCACTGTCCGACGATGATGGCAGCCGCCGTGGCCGTTCGATGGCCGCTGCCAAGCGTGCCCGTGAACGCGAACGCATGCGACTGTTTGGTCGTCAGGAGACCCAGAAGGTGACCCGCGACGTGACGATCCCAGAGGTCATCACGGTGGGCGATCTGGCCAACCGTATGGCTGAACGCGGCGCCGACGTGGTGAAGGCCCTGATGCGTATGGGCGTGATGGCCACCATCACCCAGACCATTGATGCCGATACTGCCGAACTGGTGGTGCAGGAACTGGGTCACCGGTCGTTCCGTGTTTCGGAAAGCGATGTGGAAATCGGTGTGAAGGGCGAACAGGACCGGGTGGAAGACCTGTGTTCCCGTGCGCCGGTCGTCACCGTCATGGGTCACGTCGATCATGGCAAGACCTCGCTGCTGGACGCGCTGCGCCGTACCGACGTGGCGGCCCGCGAGGCCGGTGGTATCACCCAGCATATCGGCGCCTATCAGGTGGTGCTGAAGTCCGGTGCGAAGATCACCTTCATCGACACGCCGGGTCACGCCGCCTTTACGGAAATGCGTGCCCGTGGTGCCAATGTCACCGACGTGGTGGTGCTGGTGGTGGCAGCCGATGACGGTGTGATGCCGCAGACGATCGAGGCAATCAACCATGCCAAGGCGGCTGGTGTCCCGATCATCGTCGCCATCAACAAGTGCGACCTGCCGTCCGCCAAGCCGGAGCGTGTCCGTCAGGAACTGCTCCAGCATGAGCTGGTGGTGGAAGGCATGGGCGGCGACATCCTGGACGTGGAAGTGTCGGCCAAGGCCGGCCTGAACCTGGACAAGCTGGAAGAAGCCATTCTGCTGCAGGCCGAAATCCTGGAGCTGAAGGCCAATCCGAACCGCAGCGCCGAAGGCGTGGTGGTGGAAGCCAAGCTGGACAAGGGCCGTGGCCCGGTGGCCACCGTGCTGGTGAAGCGCGGTACGCTGAAGGTGGGCGATATCGTCGTCGCCGGCAGCGAGTGGGGCCGCGTGCGTGCCCTGGTCAACGACCGTGGCACCAATGTGCCGGATGCCGATCCCGCCACCCCGGTGGAGGTGTTGGGTCTGGGCGGCGTGCCGCTGGCAGGCGAAGAGATGGCGGTGGTGGAGAGCGAGGCCCGTGCCCGCGAAATCACCGAATATCGTGCCCGCAAGAAGCGCGAAGCCGAATCGGCCAAGTCCGGTCGTGGCAGCCTTGAACAGATGTTCAAGCAGATCCAGGCCGGTGAGGCCAAGGAACTGCCGATCGTCATCAAGGGTGACGTGCAGGGTTCGGTGGAAGCCATTTCCGGTGCGTTGGAGAAGCTGACGGCGGAGAACACGGAAGTGAAGGTCCGTGTGCTGACGTCGGGTGTGGGTGCCATCACCGAGAGCGATATCACGCTGGCCAATGCGTCCAAGGGTCTGGTTGTGGGCTTCAATGTCCGTGCCAATCCGCAGGCCCGCGATATGGCAAAGCGTGATGGCGTGGAAATCCGCTACTACTCCATCATCTATGACATCATTGATGATGTGCGGCAGATGCTGACCGGCATGCTGGCGCCGACGCTGAAGGAACGTTTCCTCGGCAATGCCCAGATCCTGCAGGTTTTCAACATCACCAAGGTTGGCAAGGTCGCCGGTTGCCGTGTGTCGGAAGGCACCGTCAAGCGGGGCGCCAAGGTCCGCCTGCTGCGCGACAATGTGGTGATCCACGAAGGCACGCTGAAGACGCTGAAGCGCATGAAGGACGAAGTCCGCGAAGTGCGCGAAGGGTTCGAATGCGGTATGGCCTTCGAGAATTACGACGATATCCGCGAAGGCGACACGATCGAAGCCTTCGAGATGGAGGAGATCGCCCGCGTCCTGTAAAAAGGGCAAGGGGGGATCTTCCCCTGGTATCTGGAAGTACGACCGACCGGCTTTGCGGGAAACCGCAGCCGGTCGTTTTCGTTTTGGGCGTAGTTTTCCTGTCCCGCGCCATTCACTGGTATTGGTGCCTGGCATCCTGTGCTGGTTTACACTTCCATTCATGCTAGGTTGAGATACTAAGCCTGAGGTTTTGTGTTGGAGGCCCCGGCGATGCGCCGGCAGCGATATTCCTACCCCTATGCGGCGTTGGCGCCGCTTTTCCATGCCGTTCCCCGTTTGGCCCGTCTCCTGCGGGCGGCTCGCGCGTTTCTGCTGATGCTTGGGCTGCTGCTGCCAGGGCAGGCGGCACTGGGTGAAGTGACCAAGCCCGCAGTGAAGAAGCCGGTTGTCAGCAAGCCAGCGACGGTCAAGAAGCCCGCTGCCAGCAAGCCCAAGATCGTCAAACCGCAAGGTGCCAAGGCGCAGGCCAAGCCCCGTCGGGCGGCCAGGCCGGTGGTGGCCGGGGTGACAGCTGCCAGTGCGGCTGCCCTGGCGCTGGGCACGGCCCCCGCCCCGGCCCTGCCGGGCAATGCCGACCCCGCCTTGCGCAACCTGGAAACCGATGCCAAGCAGGGCAATCTGGAAGCGCAGATGGCGCTTGCCGAACATTTTGCTTCCGGCACCCCGCCCGACGCGGCGGATATGCGCCGTGCCGTCTATTGGTATGGGCAGGCAGCGGCCAAGGGCGATGCCGACGCCTGCTGGACCCTGGCAGAGTTGTTCCGGGGCGATCTGGGCCTGCCGCCCGACCTGGAACAGGCAGGCAACTGGTACCGCAAGGCGGCGGAAATGGGGCATGCAGAGGCCGCCTTCGACATGGGCCTGCTATATATGGAAGGCTATGGGGTGGAGCGTGATCCCGCGCAGGCGGCTGTCTGGTTCGAACAGGCGGCGGATGCCGGCATCGCGCGTGCGCTTTATATGCTGGGTGCGCTGTTTGAACAGGGGGTGGATGGCGCCCCCGATCGCGATGCTGCGACCGGCTGGTATGCCCGCGCGGCGGAAAGCGGCGATGTGAATGCCCGCACAGCCCTGGCCCGCCTGGCGGCGGGGCAGGATAATGTGGCCCTGGCCGACGGGCCCCCGCCCGGCATGCTGGGCGGCCCGCCCGGCGGTGCTGCCGCGCGCCGTGTGGCCGTCAGCAATGCCGGGGTGGCGGGGGGTGCCCAGGCCAGTGGTGCTGCCCCCGGCGCCCGCCCGGTGGCGGTGGATCAGGATGGGGTGAAGGAAATCCAGTCCCGTCTGGCCAGGTTGGGCTATCACAAGGGCAAGGCCGATGGTTTCCTGGGTAAGCGCACCGTGGCCGCCATCCGCGCCTATCAGCAGAAGGTGGGGATGAAGGCGGATGGCAAGGCCAGCCAGACCCTGCTGGAAAGATTGCGCCGGGGGTGACTGCCCCCCCTCCTGAAACTTCCTCCCACCCCTCCGGCACTGCCTGCGACGGGGCCGGATGCCCATAAGCGACAGAACGGGACAGGCGCATGATGGTGCTACGCGGCAGGGCAGGGCGTTGGCTGCGTTATACCGCCTATGGGCTGGCCGGGCTGGTTGCCGGCTCCACGCTCTGGGTGCTGCTCTATACTGTGGTACCGGTGCCGGTGACGCCCCTGATGCTGATCCGCACGGTGGAAAGCGGGCAGGGCTGGCAGAAGCACTGGCAGCCGCTGGAACGGCTTTCCCAACACCTGCCTGCTGCCGTGATCGCGGCAGAGGATAGCCGGTTCTGCCTGCATGGCGGCGTGGATTGGGACGCGATTGAACAGGCGCTGGAGCGCAATGAACGCGGCGGCACCGTGCGCGGCGGCAGCACCATCAGCCAGCAGGTGGCGAAAAATGCCTTCCTCTGGCCTGATCGGTCCTGGCTACGCAAGGGGGTGGAATTGTGGTTCACCGGGCTGGTGGAAACCATATGGTCCAAGCGCCGCATCGTGGAAGTCTATCTCAACATCGTGGAATGGGCGCCCGGCGTTTACGGGGCCGACGCGGCGGCGCGCCATTGGTTCGGCAAGCAAGCCGCTGATTTGACCGCACGGGAAGCAGCCTTGCTGGCCGCCATCCTGCCCAGTCCGCGCAAATGGAAGGCAAATCCGCCCGGTCGTTATGTCGCTACCCGCGCCGGGATCCTTCAGCGCCGTATGGAAATCGTGCGGCGTGACGGGCTGGATGATTGCATGGGGCGGTGAGGCTGCGCTGTTCGACAGGCTTGCTCCGGTCGGGAAGGCGTCGTTCCACCCAGCTATCTGCATTATAAGGGAAAACAGGCCTGCCGGGATGCAGGTTTGTGGCGACATATCATGCTCGCCAGCATAGCATGGGGTGGCTTTGGTCAGACGGTTTCGGCCTGATAGTCCCGCCCCGCATATCGGGAAATCGGCTGGCAACGCCCAAGTTCGTTGACAGGTGCCGGGTATCATGGCAGATGCCGCAAGAGCCGCAGTGCTGCGTTCTGGGCGCTTTGGAATTGATGGAGGTTATAGGTGGCCAAGCCCGAATGGGGGGTTAAGCGCATTTGCCCGAGCTGTGGCGCGCGCTATTACGATATGCGGAAGGATCCGCCGGTGTGCCCGTCCTGTGGCACCACCTTTGATCCGGAGGCGCTGTTGCGTTCCCGCCGGGCGCGTCCGATGCCGGTTGATGATCTGAAGAAGCCCGTCAAAGCGGTTGAGGATGAAGAGACGCTGGACGTCGAAGCCGAGGGGTTGGATGAGGTAACGGTGGAAATCGGCGAGGATGAAGCCGATGTCGCCGACGATCTGCCCACCGACGATGTGGCCGACGATGTTGTGGACGAAGATGAAGACGTCCTGCTGGAAGATGCCGACGAACTGGATGATGGCGACGACATGGGTGAAGTCGTCGATGTCGAAGGTGACGAGGATCGCTGATCCGGCCAGGGAAAGGCATCAGGTTGCATGAAAATGACAATCGGCTGAATTTTTCCCTTGCAATGGGGGGCGGCTTTCTCCATAAAGCCGCCCACAGCGCTGACGACCCAGGCAGCGCCGACGAGATTGGGGCCATAGCTCAGCTGGGAGAGCGCTACAATGGCATTGTAGAGGTCAGCGGTTCGATCCCGCTTGGCTCCACCAAAACGAAAGGCCCGATCGGTGATGGTCGGGCCTTTTGCATTCCAAGCCTTTGAAATCATGAATGCTTTCGCCATGCACCCACCGCAGGGGCAACCCCTGCATCCCGCAGGTGGGGAAGTTGCATTTTGGCCTTGCATCCGCCCGCCCTTTTCTCCATAAAGCCGCCCACGGCGCTGACGTCCCAGACAGCGCCGACGAGATTGGGGCCATAGCTCAGCTGGGAGAGCGCTACAATGGCATTGTAGAGGTCAGCGGTTCGATCCCGCTTGGCTCCACCAGATATAAAGCCCGGCCGGTAACGGTCGGGCTTTTATTTTTGGCATTTGGGGTGGATGCATGGGGGCTATTTTGCCCCTTCAGCGGTTTTTCCCTGATTGGGTGGCAGAATGCATTTTTCATCTTGCATCCGGCCCCGCTTTTCTCCATAAAGCCGCCCACGGTGCTGGCGACCCAGACAGTGCCGACGAGATTGGGGCCATAGCTCAGCTGGGAGAGCGCTACAATGGCATTGTAGAGGTCAGCGGTTCGATCCCGCTTGGCTCCACCAAAACAAAAAGCCCGACCGGCGACGGTCGGGCTTTTTGCATTCGGGTTCCGTTGGGCAGCGGGTGGGGGGTCAACGCGCCGGCAGGTGCTTCCCCAGTGCCCAACGGGACAGGTACATGAAGGGCGTGTCCAGCAGCGACAGGGCCACGCGCAGCCCATAGGTGCCCAGGATATAGGTGAAGAACAGCGCCTCCCAGCCCACCGGCTCGGGCGCGAACACCACCCAGGCCAGTACGCTGAACATCACATTGTCGACCAGCGAGGACAGCATGGTGCTGCCATTGTTGCGCAGCCACAGGTGCCGGTCGCCCGTGGCCCCCCGGATGCGCTGATAGACCCAGACATCGAACAACTGGCTGGTCAGGTAGGCCGTCATACCGGCGGCGAACAGGGCCGGGGCGGGTGTGAACAGGGCGGCGATATGGTCTTGCATGCCCAACGCCCAGGCCATATCCGTGCCCGCCTGCGCCGCATTCATGGGGCGGAAGCCCAGCGTCAGCATCATCAGCAGGGTGAACAGCAGATAGGCTGCAAAGGACAGGAAGACGGCCCGGCGCGCGGCGGCGCGGCCGAAATGTTCGGTCAGGATATCGGTCGCCAGATATGTGGAACCGAACAGCACCGTGCCCATGGCCACCGGATGGTCATAGAAGCCGAACTGCACGGCCTTCAGCACCTCCACATTGGCACTGATCACGGCGACCGCGATGTAGAGATAAAGCCCCGCCGCCCCGAACAGCCGCGCCATCAGCAAGATGGACCCGAAACAGAACAGGGCCTGGAACAGCAGCAGCGCTTCGGGCGGCACCTGGTTGAGAAAGGCGATGAGATCGGCAGGGGAGAGCGACATGGCGGGCGGACCGGCAAGGGTGACTGGTTGGAATGACGGCGACTGCCGCCGCGCCGCATGAGCGGCGGAGCCGCTGCCCGGCGCTGAGGGGGGGCAGACGTCTGGCGTAACAAACCCCCAAACGGCAGCGGCCCCGCGAAACACCCATGAAGGGGTTTCGCGGGGCCGACAATACCGTCAGCAGCGAACTGTAACCGTCAGAAGCCGAATCAGGCGGCGATCTTGGCGGCCAGAACCTTCTGGATCTGCTTCTTCACCTTGCGGGCATCATCGTCCAGCTTGGCGTCAGCGATATCCAGCAGAGCGGCGTCCAGGCCACCCTTGTGCTCGATCGTGCGGATGCCGTTGGTGGACAGGCGCAGGCGGATCATACGGCCCAGCGCGTCCGACATCAGGGAGGTTTCCTGCAGGTTCGGCAGGAAGCGCCGACGGGACTTGTTGTTGGCGTGGGAGACGTTGTTACCGGTCTGCACACCCTTGCCGGTCACGGCGCACTTGCGGGACATCGAAACACCTATCTTGAAGCTGCTGGCGGCCCGCGAGAGAACTACCGGGCGCACCGGACACGATAAAACCAATCCAGCCAAGGCTAACCCTGGCCGATGAAGCCGCGTTGATAGACGACGCGGCCCCCTGAGTCAAGCCCGCGGCCCCCTTTCATTGCCGCATAGCCGCCTTCAGCGCTGGCGATCTGGTTCCCGCACGGTCAGCAACAGGCCCAGCCCCAGCAGGAACAGGGCCACCACCGTGCCCATACCGGCCCGCTGGGTGGCGAACAGGCTGACGGCGGCCCCATAGAACAGCGGCCCCAGCACGCCCACGGCCCGCCCGGTCAGGGCGTAAAGGCCGAAAAACTCCGTCTCCAGCCCTTTGGGGGCCAGCCTTGCCATCATGGACCGGGCGGCGGCCTGGGCAGGGCCGAAGAAGCAGCCCAGCACCAGGCCCAAGGCCAGCAGCCATTGCTGGTCAGGTGTGAAATCCAGCGGCAGGTTCAGCGCCGGGGCCCAGCCCCAGGCCGGTGTGCCAATGGCAATCAGCCCCGCACCGGACAGAATCAGCCCGATAATGGCGATGATCAGCGTCAGCTTGGCACCGATCCGGTCATCCAACCAGGCGAATCCGATGGCGCCCAGGCCCGCAGAGACATTCAGCAGGATGGCGAAGAGAATCAGCTGTGCTTCCGTCATGCCGAAAATGATTCCGGCATAGATGCCGCCAAAGGCGGTGATGGTATTGATCCCATCCCGCCACAGGGCAGATGCGATCAGGAAGCGCAGCAGATTGCCATGGGCGGGCAGGCTGCGCAGGGTGCGCCCCAGGGTGGAGAGCCCGTCGCGCACGATTCGCCCCAGGGGGGCGGCATTGCCCGGCCGATCCGGCACCAGCAGGAACAAAGGCAAGGCAAACAAGCCATACCAGATGGCCACCAGAACAGAGGTGGCGCGCACCGGTGCCGCATCCGCCTTGTCCAGCAGGCCGAACAGGGGTGTGTCCGTCTGCAACAGCAAGAACAGGCAGCCCATCAGCGATAACAGCCC
>Ga0209373_10003768_pt1 | contig 13678 bp, 12 predicted proteins | sample Higcelweek5metaG_FD_187173 | JGI IMG/M metagenome (GOLD analysis project Ga0209373, IMG submission 187173) | Freshwater pond sediment microbial communities from the University of Edinburgh, under environmental carbon perturbations - High... | ecosystem: Environmental > Aquatic > Freshwater >...
ATTATGTATAAATATTGAATTATTCCGAAACTGTTGCGGCTACGCCTTGCAAAAACCAAGCTGAATGAGGAATCCACTGTTCGGTCCAGCGCCATTCGTTGCCATCGTCTTCAAACCTGAAGTCAATGCCTGAACCGTCGGGCTTTTCTTTGTTACCGGTTATACCGTTCGAAATTCCACCTTTTCCAGTTCCATGACCATACATCGATTTCATGTAAGGAACATTGTTCTTCCCTTTTTGGTACATAAAACAGATGTCAAATGGGTTTCGTCCCAACACCCATGTGAGCTGATGATAGGCAAATTGCATCAAAGCGTCATTCTGTTCAGGAAACTTTTCTTTGGGATAAACCAACCTACTGCCAACCAAAGCGGCCGCAGCTAATGATCCCAAACGGGCATTTTCACCCTGCCACCACCAACCACTCTCATTTTCATGAGGTATGAAAAACCCATCCATTACTTTTCCATTCAACAAAAAATTCTGACGGGCATAACCAAACGGGTTCTCCACTTTTGAAGTAACAGCAAGATTATAATCTAACGCTTTTTTAATGGTTGAAAGGGCACTGCTCCTGAAATTGGGTTCGGCTTCTTTATCGAGATAACGAGCCAACGCAATTATTGGCAAACCAGCATCGGAAGCATGCCAAAATGGACGGTTACTGTCGTTGGCAATAAAATATCCATCAGTTGAAATACGCTTCGAAAGGTTTTGAGCTCTTTTGCGGGCTTCATCGCGATAAATTGCTTTATCGGTAGCCAACCACAATTCGGTTGATCCCATCAGTGCACAATAATCATCAATGATGTTTTCTTTCCCGTCGTCACAATAGTTTAAATTAAATTTTTGCGAATGGGCAAATGCTTTTTCAGCCGCAGCTAAAAATTTCACCCGTAGTTCTGTATTCACCAATTTGTTGTTCGACAAACGGGCCAGATCGGCAATGGCCATTCCAGCTCCTTCGCGATAAGCACACTGGTAATCGGAAGTTGTTTTGCTGTCGGCCAACAAACCAACCACTCTTCTTGCCGATGGATCTTTATCGAAATAGCTAAAAACAGTCATGTAGAAATAGCCTTCGGGGTCGAGCGATTTCATCAGATAATCGGCGCCATACAAGGTTTCTTCGAGTAATTTATCAACAGCACCAATCTCTGACAACAAATCAGAGCAAGTTTCCAAAGTGTTGATCATTGACCAGACCACCAATGGAGTTTGCTGTGGCGACATAAAGTTAGTGTAGGCCAAATGCGAAAAATATTTGCTCACATCGCCCGAAGCATCGCACCAACCTCCAGTTAAATCAACGGTTCGATCACTTCCGAAAAGTTTCAAAGCTTTATCGGCACCTAATTCCTCGGGCGAATTGGCCCGTTGATGGTTATAAAATCCAACTATTTCAGGAATAGTACTGCGGGCTATTGCCTTTTCGCCAATCTCAAAATTGGCAGAAGCAAAGAATTGCCCTCCTGTTTTTAATTCTAAACGAAAAGTTCCATTCTGATTGAACGTTGTGAAGTCGATCGGATAATAAAACATCCCAGAAAACCAGCTGTCCAACCGTTGTGGAACCGGCAATTGAAATTGAACTGCAATTTCGTCTTTCAACGTATTGACCAGATAAAGCTGAGCCTCTTTTTCAATCTGAAATTTACTTAAAACAACGGCACCCTTTGGGGAATTAAGGTCATAAGCCACCTGGCTGGAAACGATACGAACCTGTTCTTCAGAAGAAATCCAGTTTCCATTCATTCCTTCCAAAATTTTCTGTGCATGCAGATGATGAGTTGTTAATAAGAAAAAAACCATTAACAACGCGATTTGACCGAATAATCTCTTGATAGCCATTTTGTTGTAATTTTTTAGAACTATTTTTTCATCAATTGATAACAGGTTTTCCCTTTCGAAGTTGAGATTACCATGTTGTACATTCCAGCTTTTAGTTCCTGAATATCAACTTCAAATCGTTTTGCACGATGTTCAAACACAGGTGATGAAACCAGCCTTCCAATTGAATCGTAAAATTCAACAGATGCTTTGGTTTTTCCATCTGATTCAATATAAACAAAATCAGAAGCTGGATTTGGGTAAACCTTCATTTTTAATTCTTTGGTTACTTCAGCAACACCAAGAGGAACGGTTTTCTCAATTTTAAAGTTATTAAAATTAAAACCATCGGTATCGAAAGCTAAACGAATAATGTGTTCGCCGGCTTCTAAAATAAAACGTTCGCTGGTTACATCTTTCCAAGTCTGCCAACCACCAGTGCCTGGTACCGTAATTGAGCCTGAAACATTCACACCGTCGCATTCTACATGGAATTTCTTATTCGAATTTGACGATGCAACTCGCGAAACAACACGGTAAGTTGCGGTTTCAGCAACATCTACGGTATATTCGAGCCACTCGCCCGCACCAATGTAACCAACATTGTAACCTCCCGTTTTATCACTGCACGTTTCAATATCGACAGCGTCACTCCTGTATGATTTCCCTTGATTGGCAACATCGTTATCTTTAAATGTGAGCCCATTGGCTCCAGCATCGTAGTTCTCTACCTCAATTGTACCTGGAATTGTATTTTTTGTATGATTGAAAGCGTTGCGCGTAGCACCAGAAACTGTCAAATTCATTGATGCAGAACCAGAACGATATTGATGATCGGTTCCGGTAATCTTCAACTCATATTTTCCGTCTGACAAATTTTCGATAACAAATGTCGCGGTATCTTCTTTGCTCGTAGCCATTAAAATACCATTAACTGTAACCGCAGTTTCTTTAAAAACTCCGTCGCTATCGTTGGCAAAGGCGGTAAATTCAAATGAATTTGAAGCGATGGTTGCATCTCCCGCGGGTGAAAGGAAACTCATAACAGGTGCTTTGTCTTCGGGATTATAGCTTTTCCGTGCATCGTCAATGGCCTTCAGCAACGAATATTCATTATATACATCGTACGACAAAGCCCAGATCATGATACCACCTGCACGCTCCAACGCAAGAATTGTTTTCTTCTTAATTGTTTCGATACCATTATAATAAATTGCATTGCCGATTGTGTCGTGCAAAAAAGCATCGGGCCATTTCACAATAATTTCGTTATAGTTTTTGTAGTCCCACGAAACCAATGCATTGAAAGCATGGCAATAAAACGGCACACCAACAATGAGCTGTTCTGTTTTTGTCCCTCGTGCAGCCCATCCTTCAACACCTGTAACCGCGTCTTCATATAAAGAATGGTGCCGAACAGAATTTGGATCCCATTGTCCCGAGAAATCATAACTCATAATGTTGATAAAGTCGAACAGCGGAATGGTCGAATTCTTCAAACCATCGGTTGCCCCACCGTTCAACGCTGCGGTAATCAACAAACCTTTGGGACGAAGCGAATCGCACAATTGCTGAATAAATGCACCATAGTTCGAATTGATAGCCGAGCCTTCTAAATCAACATCAACTCCCTGCAACTTGTATTTATCGATATACATTGCAATTTTATGAATGAACCCGGCACGTTTTTCCGAAGTTGAGATCAAATTGAAATAGGTATTCATTGTTGTTCCGTAACTGGCAGCACCTCCACCAATGGAAATCAACACTTTCACATTGCTGGCGTGTGCTTTCTCAACCAGCTTGGTAAGTCCGTTGTTCGATTCGACCAAATTACCACTGGCATCGGGATTTTGAAAAGCCCAGTTAATGTGCGTAAGTTTCGAACAATCGAGATTGTCGATGTCGTAATTCATGTTAGCCCAGTTGGGGAAATAACCAACAACCTTAAAATCGTTGGTTTGTGAAAAACCGCTTTTTTCGATTCCCAAAAGCAGGAATAGCGCAACTAAAGGAATAAAATTTCTCATAAAAGTGTGTTTTGACTTTCTTGGAGAAAAAGCTCTCCAATTGAAGCCGGGTTTATTTTAAAGGCATGTTCCACTTCAAAAATAGAACATGTATAAATCTAAACCAACTCACTGTAAACTATTTGCTTAAATTGGTAAACATTGGAAAATTTGCGTTGACACAACAAAACGATTGGAGATTACAATAAGCTTTAATCTAAACCAAAAAAGGGGGCTGATTTTTTCTAATTCCAGAAAATAGACGCGAAATTTTCAGAAGCACACTTACTGCCGCCATGGCAAATTACAATTTACCATCTGAATTAACTGATTGATTTTTTAGTCGGAGAACATTTTGTTATTATTCTGTTCCGATTTTCAGTAACCGTTACAATACAATAAATTACAAAAACAGGACTCTTTGTGGTACAACTAAATAAGACTGAGCACAATTCGAGTGAAAAAGCATAAAAAAAGGGGACATCAATTAAGAATATCCCCGTCCCTTAAAAACCATTATGATTATACGCACTAAACAATTAAATCTTATTGTGTTTTTTCGTCTTTTCCGAAGACTCTTTAAAAATCACCACAACAACGGCAATTAAAAAGATTGATAAAGCAATTACAAAAGGGATCATACTGTTTCATTTTTTGGGTTAAACTTCTTGTCTATTAAACGACATCACTGTCAATATATTGCGTTTTTTAGTATTTATTTCAAATTTAATTAAATTGACAATAAAAGTCAACTAATATTTTATTAACTACTTTTCTACATTTGATGATTACTTAAAACTGAAAAAACACAACCTTCCTTTCAATTTTGTAAACTTGCGCTCCATAAAAAGAGAAGAATGTATTTAAACTTAAATATCAATCCCCGTGCCAAAGCTCTAATTTTTGACATTGACGGAACATTGGCCGATACCATGCCTGCGCACTTTGTTGCTTATCAGAAAATATTGATGAGATATGGAGTTGAATTTACTCCTGAGCTTTTTAATTCGCTTGCAGGCTCACCCATATCAGCTCAAATGAAACTGATCAAACAACGTTTTAATCCAGATGGTTTTATCCCTGAAATGGTTGCGGAGGAAAAAGAAATTGAATATCGAAAAACGCTTCATCTTACTCAACCCATTGTCCCGGTTGTAGATATTTTGAAGAAATATTATGGGAAATTACCCATTGCCTGCGGTACCGGAAACGACAGAATTACAAGTATTAAAACATTAGAAGTAATTGGTGTTTTAGATATGGTTGATGCTATTGTTACCTGCAATGATGTGGAGAATGGAAAACCAGCGCCAGACACCTTTCTAAAATGCGCTGAATTATTGAACGTTGCCCCTAAAGATTGTCTGGTTTTTGAAGATGCTGATCTTGGCATTCAAGCTGCCAACAATGCCGGAATGATGATAATAGATATCAGGCAATATTTATAATCATTCAATTACAATAAATAGAAAAAGCCAGGTTAATCCGGCTTTTCAAAAACAGTCACTTCATAACGCGAGTTAACTTTTACTCTTTTACAAATCGGGTTTGTAAGTTTTCTCCCTGCAAATTGGCTTCAACAATATAATTTCCAGGCTTAAGATCATTCACATTCAATGAATGGATCAGGGCAATTCCATTCTTATTTACAACTTCAGTTTTTTGCTTTTTGCCATTAATATCGTAAATGGCAATCTCAACCTTGCCCAAAAAAGTGTTGTTCACTTGCAACGTAGTAACTTCGTCAACCCAATTTGGATAACAGAGAATGGCATTCCTGTTTTCGTTTTTCAAGTTCGAAACACCAACCCCACCATCCTTCGAAATAAACATCAGTTCAATACCTTCACCAGTTCCGAGATTACGTGAATATTTTTTTTCTTGATCGTTGTTCCAATGTTCATGAACACCTAAACTTCCAATGTTTGTCCCATCTCCTTCGGGATCATACTGAATACCTTCGGGCCACCAATCTTTTGAAGCAGCCTGATGCAGGTAATCATCAATTGCACCAAAACGCACATAAGCATAACGCGGCGGCGAGGTGGTAAGATCTTCTTCTTGAATTTCAGCCTGATAAATATCGAGTGCAACCGATTCAATGGCTACAGGATCGAACGAAAGCAAAATGGAACTCGACCAGTCGTTGTTAAACGGTGCTGATTCAAATTTCATCGGAGGATCATGTTCATACGAGGTTCCCCAAAGAAAGTCACCAAAATAAATCAGGGTTTTTCCGCCAAGGTGTTTATGCCCCATTAAATCGACCATTACCCGGTATTGATTATATTCTTCACGCATGGGTTGATCGTAATCGATACGGTGGAGCCCTGGATGAAGATGCGACGAACCACCACGGGTATGTGTTCCAAAATGGTTCTTTGCAAAAAAGGTTACTCCTCCCCAGCGATGAGCTTTTATTGCCGGAATATTCAGCAAATAATCGGCATCGACATGGCAGGAATAATAGGCATCAGACTTCTCTCCCAAAACAGTTCCTTTATCAGAATAAACAATCTTCCCTTCAGTGGTTTCGATAAGCTGATATCTTTTGGGTTTATTATATTTCGAAATGTAATTGATATTGGGAAACTCAGCACTCCATTTGTCATAGCAATGTTTGAAGATGTTTGTAAACGGATCACCAATGTAAATGTTTTGCTGCGGAACACCGGCCACATTCACCAGTTGGCGAAGCATTGCCAACACTGCCTGTGGCGAAGTATCGACATTTCCGTAATTGTCGTCATTCTTAATCGACAAATCGCTGTTCACACTCCATGCATGTACGTGATTGATCTTGATAAAGATGGTCTCATTTTTATCGTATCCAACCTCCCCTTTTCCATGGGTTTTGTTGAAATATTTAAATGTTGCCTTCCAGGCCGCAGCTTCACTCTCTTCCCCTGTAAGCGCCAGCAATGCATCGCAAAGCATTTTATCAACAACGGCTTGATCACAGTTTTTATCTAAAAAATAGCCATCCCCAAAAGTCTTTGATTTGCAGGCTGCATTGGTCGCATCGGGATTATGTACCCAAACCACCCTGCCTGGCAAAATTCCCTTTGCTTCACCAATGGGGCGATTCGGGCCAAGCGGATCTTCGTAATTATACTTAGCAACAACCGAAGCACTGCTCGTTTTTTGTTCATTCAGCAATGAAACCACCAACGCAGCAACGGCCAGTACAAAAAACGAAACAGATAAGGCAACCCTTTTTTGCCTTATTCCCTTTCCTGCCTTTTTAATGAGATATACCGATGCGACTAAACCACCAATATAAGCGGCAAAGGAGGCTGCCACCGGGAATGCCATTTTCATGCAGGGGTAAGTTGCCCGCGAAGGTTTAGGAATTACCCGGACAAGTATCCATACAATGGCAATAATCCCCATAACAGGGAATAGAAATCTTACTAATTTTGACGAGAAAGTACGGGGTTTAGCATTTGGAAAACACCGGACAAAGTGATTAAATCGCATAAATACAGGTTATTCGTTAAGTGGAAATAAAAGTAAGAAAATAATTGTTTCTCGATAAAAAACACCCCAAATCGAAATCGAAGGTTCCTCTTTCAGAAAACGTACCACAAAAAACAAATGCCTGCTATTTTTTTTTCTTTTGCCGGAGTTTAGCTTCGGCTTTGGCTAAATTCTGCTGCACTCGGTATTGAACAACTTTTTCTATCAACGCATTAGGAATGGGCTGTTCAATGGGGAACCTGACTGTCCCTTTTGAGGTTTCATACTTCGAAAATTCAGCCGCAAAAGCGGCAATTCCTTCTGCACCGGGATAAAAACCCACATGTTTTTTATAGGCCGAAAAATGGACCAGATTCCCTTTTAACGTAAAAGTTGGAATCCCATACGAAATGGTCTCTTTTGCATCAGGGGCATTGCGTTGAATAGTTGCTCTTAGCTGCTGCAATATTTCCTGTACATCAGGCGGGTAGCCCATAATGAATTCGTCAATGTTTTTTGCAGTTTCTTTCCCATCCATAATCCTTCTGTGTTATTCGGTTTTAATCATCGAATATAAATTTTGACAACCTCCGTCTTCTTAATCCTAATCGTCAAACTCTCCGTCGCCCAACTCCAGGGCTTTTACTGGAGCTATGGCATTTCCGGCAATGCCACGAATAGAGCCATACATATCGATGGTGTTGGTGATTACTTTTTCTATCTGCTTCTCGCGCTCCTTCCAAATTTTCTGCATGGCGCGCTTTTCGCGGTCCATCTCCATCTTCAGGGTTGAAAAACCTTCGACAATAGTTTCTACCCTTAAACGGAAATCGTCGCTTACCAAATAGTGATATAGAAGCTCCATTTTATCCCCTTTATTTTCCTGTGAGGAGCGAATAGAGTGTTCCCGAAGGATCATTTCGCGCAACACCACCAACAGGTTTTTCACGTCGTGATAGGTGCAAATCCAAACACCGTCTCTCCGTCCAAAGCGCTCCATATCTTTTGGCAACACCTCGGAAACAATAACAGCTAAAACCGCACCTTGTTCTCGCTGATCGTCCTTCAGTTTTTCGATCCACTGTTCAGAGAAGGTTTTAGTTCGTTTGCTTTCGTAAATTATTTTACCACAAACCTGCTGCAGCGGGTTCACCACTGTTTGGATAATGTCGGCACCTTTTACCCCTTTGCCCACTTCATCGATTAAATCAAAAGGAAATTCGGCACGCAACAAATCTTCAAGAGCCAGTTCTAGCACTTCTCCCTGCATTTGCATAGAGCCTTGCTCGGCTTTGCGCTGCATCTCTTCAATCAATTTCTTTTGATCTTCGAGTTTCTTTTCAAACTCCCGTATGCGCAGGTCGTTCTTTTCCTGTTCCTTTTTTCTGATCTCTATGGCAATCTCATCGCGCTTTTCGAGCATCTTTTTCTCCATATCGAGCTGCATCTCCTCATGTTTCTCTTTCAGCTCAGCCTCTCTTTTCAATATAGACAGCTCCTTCTCCTTCAGCTCACTATTCTCCTTTTTACGCTTTTCGTTTTCCTCTTCCAGTTGATTGATCTTCAACTCAAATTCATCCTTTGCATTCTTTTTGAGTCTGATCTTTTCTTCTTCGAACTGTTTAAGTTTTTGCTCAAACTCCTCGTTTGTATTCCTCTTCAAACGCTCTTTCTCTTCATTCAAAATTCGAATTTTCTGTTCCAGTTCCTCGTCGGTGGTTTTCTTCAAACGAAGGCGTTCTTCTTCAATTTTCTTCTCCAAACGCTCTTTGAAGAGATCATTTTCTTTCTCCTTCTTTTTCTCAAACTCCTCCTTCTCCTTTTCAAGATTATCCTTTTGTTTGTTGAAGATGGCAGCTTGCTGAGCAATCTTTTTTTCGTACTCTTTTCTTATCTGCTCTTCGGCCTGATTAAAAAAGGCATCTTCAACCGGGAACTGATGACCACAATTGGGGCATTTTATGTTGTTTTCCATATGATTTCGTTGGGTCTACTTTTTTCTCATTCTTCGGGACACAGCTACCAGGTAATACACGTTGAGCACAATGGATAAACCCATTAAAAACCCTTCGGTAAAATCGAAAAATGGTGTTGATGGTAGAAATTTTTCCATAATTAGTGCTATGGCCAGCATCACAATTCCAATTGGGAGGGCCAACTTTTGCATCAATTTACGTTTTGCTTTATTTTTCATTTGTGTTTGCGATTAACTAATCATGATCATTTCATGGTATTTCAATTTTCAATCGGGTATAGCATAGGGATTAAACGCTATTTCCCACAGGTGTCCGTCGGGGTCAGCAATATAACTACTGTAACCACCCCAAAAAACATGCTGAGGTTCTTTTACAATTGTCACCTCATTCAATCGAAGAAAATCGATAACATCGTCAACTTCTTTCTCGCTTCGGGTAAGATAGCTTAAGGTAATACCTTTAAAACCGCTGCCTGAAGCATCAATTGTTGCATCTTCGGCCAAACTGTTTCTTTTGTACAACGACAATAATAGGCCACTTAACTGAAAGAAAATAATTCCTTCGCTGCTCATTTCAGAGCGCTTCCAGCCAAATTTAGTTTCATAAAAATCGGCTGAACGTATTAAATCCTCAACACCAAGAGTGATAAATGATAATCGTTGTTCCATAACAGTGCTATTTAAAAGATTTCACGGTTCTGTATACTTTACAAAACCAAAAACGGTTTTTTTCAAAGATACTTGTTTTGAAAATTTCTACACATAAATGTCCTTCCGGGTATAAAGTCTGTACGAAAGCCCTGTTAGCAACAAGGTAAGTCCAATAAAGTAAACAAGATTCCAAACCTCGAGTTGATATTTGGGATTCAACAAATCGGTATTTACATATTTGAAAGGACTCAAATACCCAATAACGGCTGCACTTTCGGTGATTTTCGAAAGTGTAAGAATAAAATAGAAAATCAGCACAAGTCCGATACTAAATGTTGTAATTGGCTTTGCCCTTTTTACCAGTGTTGAAATGAAGAATCCAATGGCAGCAAAAAGAAAATGCAGCAATAGAGTATAGAATGTAAGGATTAGAAAAGCACGAATACTGAAAGGTCCTTTTGTTACAATTTCGATGCAAATGAAACCGACGAGTGAGCAAATGAAATTCAATAAAAAAACATTGAGAAATATAACCGCCAGTTTGCTAAAGAAGATTTCACTTCGTGTAAGCGGTCGTGTTAAAAGATACTCGGCCGTTTTGTTGTATTCTTCCTTCAACAGTATATTCGATGAGAGAACAACAGCAAAAACACTTCCCAGAAGCATTAGGTAGATAACATTGTTGACAGAATAAAATCCCAACGCTGAGAGTAAGTCCTTAAAATTGGAGATGCCCTTGAATTGCAAGGCTCCTTTTGGAACAAGACTCATCATACCCATTACTTTCGACTGGTTTTGAAAGAATGTAGGATATACCGCCATAGTTACCGCAATTAACAAAGTGATGACAACAGTCCACACGATGAGTGTTGAAGCGTTTCTTTTCATCTCTTTTAAAAACAGGTTCTTGTTCATATAAGTCGAGGTTTAGTTATAGTAGTGCATGAAAATTTCTTCAAGCGACGGTTCTTCAATGGTTAAATTGGCAATCGTCTTACCCGACATCAAAACAATCAGGTTATTGACATCGCCTGAATACATAAACGATAATTTATTATTCACACGCAACACGTCACTTTCCATCCCATTCAGCACAATGCCCTCCATTTCAGCCTGATTATCAAACTCAATGCAAACTCTTTTCAATTGCCTTTTCCTAAGCGTTTCAATCTCCTCAACCTTTATAATTTTCCCTTCTTTAATAATGGCAACCCTTTTACAAATTAATTGAACTTCGTTAAGCAGATGAGAAGAAAAGAAAATGGTCATCCCTTTCTGGTTCTCCATTCGTAAAATCTCAAAAAATTTCGATTGCATAAGCGGATCGAGCCCAGTGGTGGGTTCATCAAGAATCAACAGTTTCGGACGGTGCAATAAACTTTGGATAATGGCAACCTTCTTGCGGTTCCCGAATGACAAATCGGCAATTTTTCTGTTAAGATCAAGCTCAAACCATGAAGAAAGCTCTTCGATGCGCTGTTTCCCATCTCCAACATTATAGAACCTGATGCAATAATTCAGAAATTCATCAACATTCATCGACGAATAAGCATTGGCATCGGAAGGGATATATCCGATCAGTTGTTTTATCTTTTTGGTATCCCTAATTACATCCATTCCCATAATGCGGGCACTGCCGCCAGAAGGAAAAATCAAGTTTAAGAGGATGCGGATTGTGGTTGACTTCCCAGCTCCATTAGGTCCAATAAACCCAAAGATCTCTCCTTCGTTGATTTGCAGGTTGACCTTTTCAATCCCTCTGGCTTTGCCATATGATTTTGAAAGATCGGTAATGTCAATTATTGGTTCACTCATCTTTTGATTTATTGGCTTGGTTTTAATTCTACTTTAAGATGATTCTTCATTTAAAACATTGAAAAGAAATATGCGGAACAATTTAGCAAATACTGTCGATCAATTGGCTTAATACAGGCAAAGAGTAACCACAACCACGTTTTTTTTCAATTATTTTATATTCAAAATTGAATGTATTTATTAGACAAGTAACTGCAACAACACCTCCTTTTCCTATTCAATGTTGTTTAACATTTAAGCCATCAACATTTTTTCACCTAAATAGCAAAAAAGACAATAAAAAGCAAAACAACAATTGCTTCAAACACGACACAAAAGAGACCAACAACTATTAAATCAACACATTAATCGACACATAATCAAGACTACAAAGAACCAAGCCTTTCCCGTAAAATTTGATTTCAACGAATAAAAATTGGTATTCTTGTTACAAAAAGAGAAGTTGTACAACCATTAAATATTTTTGCGCAATCGTTTGCGCATGAAAAAAATATTCAATATGTTTGCGTAATAACTGAATGCAGATTTTATTCGATCCTAATAGATGAAATCTGATAACTAGTTCTTTATTAACTAATAAAATAAAAAATTATGAAAAAAATCTACTTACTTTTTTTTGCAGGCATCATTGCATTGAATGTTAGTGCTGCTGACAAAAACGTATTGATTACAGGGAAAAACGACCCTGCAATTGATCCCATTGCCCAAAAATTCATTGATGAAATTGAAGCAATAGATGGAATTGCTGTAACACATCTTATTATTGGTGACTATAAAGCCTTAGCACCAGAAAGCTTTGTGGATTACGATGCTGTAATTATTTTAGAAAGTCCAGCTTCTGCCGACATAACAAACGTGGGGACAAACTTCGATGTTCCTGTAATTAACTTAAAGTCATACGGGAACCAGAAATTCGCGAAACCTCTCTATGTCACTCAGCCAGAGGTTGGTTGGACTACCCAGAAAACTTACGACATTTCGTTGGGTGCTTTGACAATGATTGTTGAAAACAACGATGATATCTTAAAAGATTATTCGGTTGGTGAAGAAATTGTTTGGTCAGAAGGAACAGAAAACACTCTCGGAATTGCCGATGCTCACTGTCAAACATACGACTTAAGTCTTTCAACTGTAACCGACGTACAAGCTAGCGCTACTCTTTTGGGTTCAATTAAAGAAGTAAAAGATGCAGGCACTGTAACTCCCAATTTCTTTTGGAAAATAGAAGAAAATGCAACTACTAAACGCATGGTTACATGGGGCATACATCATGGATTCTTAGGACAAGCCACTGACGATTTCTGGTCAATCATGAAGAATTCAGTTTATTGGGTTCTCAATATGACTCCTGTATCTGTAAATAGTATGGCATCAAAATTCGATCTGAATATTTCAGCGGTTAGTGCTTCAAACATCACAATCTCATTAAACATGAAAGAAAATGCAAACGTTTGCACATCTATTTATGATTCAATGGGTAAATTGGTTTCAACCCAGTCTGACATTTGCTACAATGGAAGCAATTCAATTAACGTAAACCACAATTTAAGCAAAGGCCTTTATATCGCAAACATCAGGATTAATGGCAATTCAATTAGCAAGAAACTTCTAATTAAATAATTATCGGTTATCCTACAAACGACATATAAGCCTCATAGTCATTTATATGTCGTTTGTTTTTTTTCATCTATTACACACATTCTTTAGTTAACACTTCCGAACACCAAGAAAACAGGTTTCGTTTCAAAAAGCAACCGACAAATTTCAACAAATTGGGGAACGCACCGCTTACCTTGGTTTGTCTTTAATTCTAGCATGGTAAAAAAACATTCTGCTACAAATGTTGTATCTGTTTCACGTTGTTGTGTTTCTCTTCAAAATGCAAGGTCAGTATAAAGCCAAAATCCTCTAATTGGTAAATTCTAGCCCATAATTGCA
>Ga0209373_10003770_pt1 | contig 13674 bp, 10 predicted proteins | sample Higcelweek5metaG_FD_187173 | JGI IMG/M metagenome (GOLD analysis project Ga0209373, IMG submission 187173) | Freshwater pond sediment microbial communities from the University of Edinburgh, under environmental carbon perturbations - High... | ecosystem: Environmental > Aquatic > Freshwater >...
CGCGCCTCGCGAGCCGTCCATCGAGACAAGATCATAGTTTTTTCCGTCGATGACTTTGGTATCCGTAGCGGCGTTTTCTTCGAGGATTTTCTTTGCCTCGTCTGAGTCGCTCATGTTTGTCTTTGACTCGCAGACGATGAACGGACTGAATGAATCCGCTTTTGTAATGGACATTGTCGGCTCATAGACGCGAACGTCGACCGTTGCCCCGTTCTTCGTGGTTCCGGAAACGGTACTCACGGGTTCCGTCCCTGATTTGGGCTGAAAGTCAGACAAATTCGGCGAATTACACCCAATTACGGGCGTAACTAATAGAAGCACCAGAAGTTTTTTGACGCTCTTTGCTCTTTGCTCTTTGCTCTTTGCTCTTTGCTCTTTGCATTTGAGACTCCTTACTTAGATTTACTTGGTATTTAGGATATCTCAAATTTACAATAAAGCAAGATTAAATTTACTGTGTAACAATTCTTTGGGAATGATGATCGCGAATAAAACCCGCCAAGCACATCGTCACCATCAAGATGGCCGACGACTGCCCCGACTCCGCCTTCACGATCCTCGCGTTCGGCTATACAGATAAATGATTTCACAAAAAAAGGGCTGCCGCAATCGCGACAGCCCTTTTCGGAATTATGTATCCTTTCCTTACTTAATCTCGATCGTCTTGATAAGCGGATAGCCGTTAGTTTTCAAATCCCTGACGTAGATTTGACTATCGTCAACGCAATACAGTTTGTCGCGGCGAACGTAGAAACTGGGCGTAATATACTCCCCGGTGATCCATCCCTTGATCTCAAGTGTTTCAGGATCATGGATACTGATTGCCGCTTCCCATAAATCTTCCTGCCATAAGCCATGTCCAACTAGCAATACGTTTCCGTTATTGTACATCTGAAGGCAAAATGGGTATTTGTTATTATATTGAAAGGTAACGCCATCGTACGTAAGCTCCAAGGTTTTAACGATCTTGCCTTCTTCCGGACTATATAACGTGATTTGCGGTATGGTTGCGTTTCCGTTATTTATCGCGATCTTACCGCTTGGAAGTTCAAGTGCGGAATGTCCCCGAAGGCGTGGATCGGCGCAACCATTCGCGGGCGTTAAGCCGGTCACCGTAAATGGATCAAGGGTGATTTTTGAGAAAGTCGGGTTGGAGCCGTAACCGGCTACTCCATAAATGGTTCCGTCCGATGCCTCAAATATGGAATCAAACGAGTCGGCGGTTGGGCAGTTTTGCGCGATACTATCCGTGTCATAATCGATTAACGTCAGCCGCAATGCGTAATTCACTATTACCTTATTAGCCTTTGGCAGGTAGGAAAAATCGTGTTCCAAGGCAGATGGAAGCGCGATCCTTCGGCTCGCGCCTGTCGATGGCGTGATTGACCAAGCTTCTTTCGGCGGGTTATTGCAGGGCACTCCGGACGAGCAAACATAGACTCGGTCTTTAATAACTCGGGGATTCGTTGGAACTCCCCAGCCACGGGTACACTTGAAATGTATGGTTCCCGCGACACGATCGTTAGCGACGTCAATGACGTAAATAGTATTGCCGTTCCATGTATCCACCGCAAACCAATCGGATTCAATCGCGAAAGGGGTAAACGCCATGGGCTCCAGGAGCGATTCCTTGCCGAATCCAAAAAGATCGCAGGAAGATAAGGATAGAAATACAGAAAGTAAGACGCAGAGTATAGATACTTTTTGCGAGAGTTTCATTCGTGAGTCCCCTAACCAATAATTACTTGGTATTTAGGATATCTCAAATCTGCAATAAAGCAAGATTATGTTTACTGTGTAACGGGTCTTTGGAGGGGTAAGCGAGAAAGGGGAACCTTTGAAAAGGTTCCCCTTTCTTTTCCCTTCTTAAAATGCTTGCGACTTCCAGCCGGAGGGGGTGAGGATCGCGAGTTCGCGGTAGCCTGAGGCGCGGGCGGCGGCGTAGGCGCGGTCGTAGGCGGCGGTTAGGTGGCTCGCGGAGTGGGCGTCGGAGCTGACCGTGACGGGGACGTCGGCGCGGCGGAGGAGGGAGAGAAGTTCGGCGGAGGGGTAGACGTCGTCCATCGCCTTGCGGGGAATGGCGCCGGTGTTGATCTCCGCGATTTTTCCCGAGCGCGCGATCGCCTTGACGGTCGCCTTGAGCTCGCGGCGGTACCAGCTCGCGCCCTCGTCGAAAAAATTAAGCGCGCCGTTTCGCTTGCGCGGGAGGTCGAGGTGGCCGACGATGTCGAAGCGGCAGGACGAGACCATGTCGCGGACGGCGGACCAGTAGGCCTCGATCGCCTTGCGGCCGTCGCCGCCGAAGCAGGCGGCAAGCCCGCGCGCGACCTCTTCGGTCGGGGCGTCGACGGACCAGAGGCCCGCGGGGAAAATCGTCGCTTCGGTTGACGCGCGCGCCGAGCTTGATTCGCGCGTCGCATTTGCCGCGCGACGCGGCGCGACGCGGCGGCGCTCGGGCATGACCCAGTGCACGGAACCGATGAGGTAGTCGGGCTTGAACTCGGCGTAGAACGCGGGGTCCGGGGCCGTGACGCCGGGGATCCAGTCCGCCTCGAAGCCCGAGAAGATATCGATGACGCCGGCGCGCGTTCGCTTAAGGTTCGCGATCGCGGCGAGGTAGTCGCCATACTTATCGCACTCGAGGTGCCACGCGGACGACAGGGGCCAGGCCGCGTGCGCGGAGAAACCGATCGCGTTCATGCGGAGAGCGATCGCGGCGTCGACCATCGCCTCGGGCGAGTCGTTGCCGTCGCAGAAGGTCGTGTGGACGTGAAAGCTCGACGGGCCGGTCACGAGAGTCCCTCCGACGCGATGAGCGCCTTGAGCCGCCCGAACGCGCGACCCATCGAGCGATGCAATGTCTCGAGCTCGTTCTTTGGCGCCGTGGCGGCCGACTGTTCCATCGCGAGCGCGGCCGCGGCTAGCCCGTTCGCCGTCATGTTGAGCGCGCTACCCTTGATGAGGTGCGCGGTTTGCTTGATCGCCTCGCGGTTCATCGCCTGGATGTCCTCGCCGAGGAAGCCCATGTGCTCGGCCGTCTGCGCGATGAACTCAGCCGCGAGCGAGCGGGCGCTCTCGATGTCGCCCATCAGGATGTCCCTGAATTGGTCGCCGTCGAAGTCGTCGGTAAGCGAGCCGAGGGAGGCGGGGATGGGTTGGTTCGCGGGCGCGGATTGGCTCGCGGAAGTTTGCGCCGCGGAGTTTTGGCTCGCGGTGGCTGGCTGGCTCGCCTGCGTCGCTTGGCTCGCCGGTGCGCGTTCGGGAAGGTATTCTTTCATCACGTCGAATATGTCCTGCTTTTTATAGGGCTTCGGGAGAACGGCCGTCATCCCGCTCGTCATGCATTGTTCCTTGTCGTTTTCGCCCGCGCTCGCCGTGCACGCGATGATCGGGAAAACGTAACCGCGTCGCCGTATCCAGGACGTGGCCTCGTAGCCGTTCATGCGCGGCATCTGGATGTCCATGAACACGAGGTCGATCCGTTCGGTACCCACGAGGTTCGTCGCGTCTTCGCCGTCCTCGGCCGCGAGAACCTTGGCGCCGGTTTTTTCTATAAACGTCTGCAGGAGCTTCCGGTTTACCGGATGGTCCTCGGCGATGAGCACGGTAAAGCCCGCGCCGAAAAGGTCGTTCGCGGGAACCGAGGGCGCGCCGTTCGGCGCGACTCGCGCGCCGGCGGCGTGAAAGCCCTGAACCTGCGTCCGGGCCGATGGCCGAGGGGCCGCGCGCGCGGCTTGAAGGGCGAGGGCCGCCTTGACGAGGGAAGGTCGCTCGGGCGCGCGCGTCGCGGTCGAGCCCGAAGTCGCGCCCGTCGACTCGGCGAGCGGCTCGAGCTCCTCGACGACCTCGAGGTCGATCGTGGGCTGGAAGTGCTCGGCGAGCAGTTCAGCGAGCATCCGCCGCTTGATCGGCTTGTAGAGGTATCCGTTGAACCACTCAAGGAGTTTCATCTTCGCCTCGGCGCCGAAGCTTCCTTCTGGCACCATCATGTAGAGCTGCGCCTCGTTGATGCTGTGGTCGCGGTTAATCTCCGCCGCGAGCCGCCATCCGTCCATCTCCGGCATGATCATGTCGATAAAGACGATGTCGAACGGCTTTCCCTCGTCGCGCGCGGCCTGGAGGGAGACGAGCGCCTCGGCGCCGGAGTTCGCGATCTCGGAATCGGCGAAGCCCATCGACGAGAGCGTCTTGGAGAGGATGCCCGAGGCGACGGAATTATCGTCGACGATGAGAAACCTGGTTTCCCTTCGCCGGGGCAGGGGCGCCATGGGCGAGGACTCGGTCGACCCGACGAGCGGGAGCTCGTACCAGAATATCGAGCCCGAGGGTATGTTGTCGCTGAGGCCGATGCGGCCATGAAGGAGTTCGACTATGTTGCGGGAGATCGCGAGGCCCAGTCCCGTTCCGCCGTACTTTCTCGTGGTGGAGGAGTCGGCCTGGAAGAACTGCGTGAACATCTTGTCGTGGAGGTCCCTTCGCACGCCGATGCCCGTGTCGATAACCTCGACGCGGAGCCGCGAACCCGAGCTGCCGGCGGTAGGGTCGATGATCGGAAACGCCTTGACCAGGACCTGTCCGCGCTCGGTGAACTTGACGGCGTTCTTGACGAGGTTTAGGAGGATCTGCCTGAACCGGACGGGATCGCCGATGGCCTCCGTCGGGAGCGTGGTGTCGATATCGACGCAGATCTCAAGGCCCTTCTTGTGCGCTTCCATGGAGACGAGGTCGATGGTGCGCTCGATGACGTCCGAAAGGTCGAACGGTATGCTCTCGATCTTCATCTGCCCCGCCTCGATCTTGGAGATGTCGAGGATGTCGTTGATCAGGGTGAGCATGACGTCCGCGCTGAAGCGCACTTGCCGCGTGTATTCGCTTTGCTCCTCGTCGAGCTTGGTCTCGGAAAGGAGTTCCATCATCCCGATGATCGTCTGTATCGGCGTACGGATCTCGTGGCTCATGTTCGCGAGAAACTGGCTGCGCGAAAGGCTCGTTTTCTCGGCCTGTTCCTTTGCCTTGGTCAGCCCGATCTCGCGGCGTTTCTGCTCGGTGATGTCCTCTATGACGCAGAAAAAGCCGTCGCCTTCCTGATTCTGGATGACGAGCCGGCTCCAGCCGTCAAGGCCGTCGAGGGCGGTAGTCGGGAAGTCGAATGTCGAGGTTGCGCCGCCGTTCGGCAAAAAGGCTCGCGCGAGGTTTTCCGGCGGGATCGGGAACCTTCGGGATACATAGTCGGCGAGGTGCCGCGTCATTCCCGCGCGGGCGTCCGCCTCAAGATCCGGGATGACCTTCAAGGCCGCCGGGTTCCAGTCCTTGGGGATGCCTTCCGCGTCGAGGATGATAACCGGGATCCTGAGGTTCATGATGAATCGGTTGGCGAATTCCGGGTCGTTGATCATTCTAGAGCGCGCCCTGCAGGACTTCGATCGCCTTTTTCAGGATTGCCTCCGGCTTGAGCGGCTTGATCATGTAGCTGCGCACGCCGGACGACAGAACCTTCAATACCGCCTCGCGCTGGCTTACCGCCGAGAGCACGATGACCGGGGTCGTCACGCCGTTTTCGCGCAGCTTGAGCAGGACCTCGAAGCCGTTCATGCCCGGCATCATGAGGTCGAGGAAGATGAGGTCGAAGCGCGCGGAGAGAACCGCGGGGATAAAGGACTGGCCGGACTCGAACTGCTCGGTCGTCGCGTTGATCGCGGCGAAGGTTTTCGCGAGGACGCCGCGTATCACGACGTCGTCGTCCACGACGGCTATCCTGAAATCCTTCGCGAGCGACTTGAGGGTCTGCAGCTCGCTCTTGAAGCGCATCTCGAGGGCCGAGTCGGCGCCGCCGTTTTTTTGGTCGACGCTCAGTATGCGCTCGGAGATCAGGGTTGACTTGTCCTTGACCGGGTCGATGTCCTTCAGGAGCGAGTCGATCGCGTTCGAGAGGTCCTTGACGACCTGAATGTCCGCGTATTCCTTGTTGCCGGCGATGAATTCGCTCGCGAAGGAATTGAGGGTGAGTAACTTGATGTTCCGGTTGCGCACGCCCGAGCCGGCGATCACGTTGTCGAGGAGGAGCTCGAGGTTCGGCCCGTCGATGTAGGTAAGCTCGAGATCCGTCATCATGATAAGGACCTTGGGATAGGCGAGGGCGTAGAGCTCGGTGAGCTCGCGGATCTTGTACTTAAGGAGGTCGATCTTCTCTCGGTTAAGCCCCTGCGCGATCTCGACGAAGATGATGTTGTCGTTGACGCGCGCCTCGAGGATGCAGGGCGTGGTGTCGATCTCGAACTCCACGCCGATGTACTCGGTGATCGCGGCGAAAAGCTGGTCGATCTTGATGGGCTTCGGGAGCACCTTTTTGATGCCGTATTCGGAAAGTTTGGTTAGGTCCGCCTTAGAGACCTGCTGCGCGAGTATGATGGTGGGTATGTCGCGCGCGTTCGCGTCGTTGCGCTTTTTCTCGAGGAGGTCGAGGGTGTCTTTCCCGTTTGGGCCCATCGCCATGATGACGAGGTCCGGCAGCATCGTCCGCATTTTTGATATGCTGTCCAGCGGGCCGACGCCTATGATGACCGACACGTTTTTGTCGCTGAGTTTGTCTTTTATGTAATCGCGGAACACGTCCGACTCGTCTATTAACAATACTTGTTTCATGGCCTATAGTATATATCGAAATCGCTGGAGTAATACAGGGGGAAATATGAAAACCGCGTATGTTTTTCTCGTCGACGGGTTTGAGGATATAGAGGCGATCACGCCGATCGACTGCCTGAGGCGGGCGGGCGCGAAGGTAACGGTCGTCGGGGTTTCGGGCAAGGCGGCGGTCTCCGCGCGAGGGCTCACGGTAAGCTGCGACTCGCTTCTATCCGACGCGCGCACCGGCCCTTTGCCCGACCTCGCCGTCCTTCCCGGCGGTGGGCCGGGAAGCAAGAACCTTGGGGCTTCCACCGCCCTGCGGGATTTCATAGGAAGGATGATGGCGGAGAAGCGGCTCGTCGGCGCGATCTGCGGCGCGCCCGCGCTCGCGCTCGGCGCGTGGGGAATGTTGGACGGACGTACATGGACGTGTTTCCCCGGCATGGAAAAGGGCCTTCCCGGAAAGCATCTTTCCGATAGGGTCGTCGTGGACGGGAACCTCGTGACCTCGCGGGCCCCGGGAACCGCGGAAGAGTTTGCGCTTACATTAGTCTCGATTTTGTGTGGTGCTTCCGCTGCCGACAAGCTCGCGGAAGAGATTCTCGCGAGAGGTTAGTTCGCGGTGATTAGCTCGCGGGTTTAGCTCGTGGGTTTAGCTCGTGCGGGTTAGTTCGCGCGGGTTAGCTCGCGGGTTTAGCTCGCGGGTTTAGCTCGCGCGGGTTAGCTCGCGCGGGGTTTTTCCCGGCGAGTGTTACCCCGCGGGCGTGAAATTGCGGGGATTAGTTCGCCGGCGACATCGCGGCGAGCTTGCCGCGTAGCGCGGCGAAAGCCTCGGGATCGAGCCGGGAGCCGGGGGCCATGAGTACGGCTCCGGCCGCCTCGTTCGCGAACGCGAGCGCCGCGTCGATCCCCGCTCCCCGGAGCCTCGCCGAGACGAAGGCCCCGTCGAACACGTCGCCGCACGCGGTGTCGTCGAGGGGTTTATCAACCGCCGTCACTCCCGCGTCGAGCCTTTTTCCCGCCACCCACGCGCGGGCGCCGAGCGGTCCCCTCTTTTCGACTATGCAGGGAAAATCCGCGCCTTTAAGCGCCGCGTGCTCACGGGTTAGCCAGCCGAACGCGGCGTCGACGGCATCGATCGGGTTGCCGGAATTTTCCGGCGAGATTATCTGCGGGGCGCAAAAGGCCTCGCATTCCGGCAATAGCCCGCGAAGGGCCATGGCGAAAGCGCTTGCCTCTTCGGCGTTCATGAAAAGGGTCACGTCGTTTTTCTTCAGGATCTCAAGCACGCGGGCGGGGTGCGTACGCGCTATGTCCGCGGAGCCCATATCGAGAGCCAGCGGTACGCGGTGCGTCCGCGCGAGGACGGCGATATGCTCGGTAACCTCCGCGTTGCGGAGTACCTGACCGTCAAGGAGTACGCATCGCGCCTGGGAGAAGAATTCAGGCGGAACGCTTTCCGGGCTGAAGCCGGTGGCCGCGGACGGCGAGCACGCGACGGACTTAAGGTCGCCGGGCATTCGGATGACGAGGCACCGGCCCGTCGGGACGGTCTTGCTCTCGAGCGCGCAGCGCACGCCGGAGGCGGAAAGGTCCGCCTCGAAGGCGCGCGCCCATTGGTCGCGCTCGCGGTCTTCGGTGCCCACGCAGCCGACGAACGTGGTGGTAAGCCCGAGCGCCGAGGCGGCCTTCGCCGCGTTCGACGCCGAGCCGCCCGATACGAAAATGGGATTTTGGACGGCGAGAAGGAGTTCGTCAAGCCTGCCCGGCTTGACGTGCGCCGAATGGTTGGGATGGAGCCCGAGCGATAGCGCGGACTCATCGTCGGTAAACCAGAAGATGTCGAGCAGGGCGTTTCCGATCGCCAGAATGTCCATTCGATGCTCTCCTAACCGCCTAAGGTTATTTTTTCCCGGGAATGTGAACGATAATGTCCGCGAGCCTGGGATTCTTCTCGAGGTCGCGCTTCAGGCCTTCCTCGCGCGCCTTGTTTACGTAGTCGGGCGACTGGAAGGAATAGGTGAAGTTCGTGTGAACGTCGTAGGTTCCCTTCATGAGCGCGTACGCGTCCTCGGTCATCACGAGTTCCTCGTCGGTCGGGATGACGAAGATCTTGATCTTGGAGTCGGCGGCGCTGATGCAGGTTTCCACGTTGCGCGTCATCGCGAGGTTGTTCTTCGCGGCGTCGATCTTGATCCCGAGGTGCTCAAGGCCCTTGCAGACATCCTCGCGAACCTGCTTGCCGAACTCTCCGACGCCCGCGGTGAACACGAGCGCGTCGGGGGTTTGCCCCATCGCGGCGACGTACGAGCCGATATACTTCCGCAGGCGGTAGGTTTCCATCTTGAACGCGAGCTCGGCGCGCTTGTCGCCGGCTTCCATCGCCTTGGTCACGTCGCGGCGGTCTACGTACTTGCCGGTGATCCCGAGGAGCCCGGACTTCTTGTTGAGCGCGTTGTCGACTTCCTGTACCGTCATTCCGGTCTTGCGCATCATGTAGAACGCGAGCGCGGGATCGCAGTCGCCGGAGCGGGTGCCCATCACGAGGCCCTCGAGCGGGGTGATTCCCATCGAGGTGTCGAAGCACTTGCCGTTCTTGACGCAGCACATGGAGGCGCCGTTGCCGATGTGGGCGATGATCACGTTGGTGTCGGCGGGCTTTTTGCCGAGGATCACCGAGGCGCGCTTGGCGGTATAGAGGAAGCTCGTTCCGTGGAAGCCGTAGCGGCGAACCGCGTACTGCTCGTACCACTCGTAGGGAACGGCGTACATAAAGCTGGTGTCGGGCATGGTCTGGTGCCACGCGGTATCCATGACGGCGCAGTGGGGAACGTTGGGGAGGACCTTCTGCGCGGCCTCGATGCCCATGATGTTCGCGGGGTTGTGGAGCGGGCCTAAGTCCTGCACCTCGCGGAAGGTGTCGAGGATCTCCGGGGTGACGATGACGGACTTGATGAACTTGTTTCCGCCGTGGAGGACGCGGTGACCGACGGCCTTGATCACGCTCATGTCCTTGATGACCCCGACTTCGGGATCGGTGAGGGTGCGGATGATCAGCTCGACGGCGATCGTGTGGTTGGGGCACTCGTGATTTACCTTGTATTCGCCCTTGCCCTTGGCGTTATGGGTGATGGAGCTGCCTTCCTGGGTAACCCGCTCGACGACGCCGGAGGCGAGAACGTCTTTGTTGTCCCAGTCGTAAACCTGATATTTGGCGGACGAGCTGCCGCAGTTAAGCGTGAGAATGACCATAAAAAATCTCCTGAAAAGATAGGGTAAAGATAATAAAGCAAGATTCTACCCTTATTATAGACGACTTTCAAGGCGGTGCGCTTTCCGCTTGGCTGGCCTTTACCGCGCATCCGTAGTACAATGCAGCAAAAGCCACCGGGAGGACGGAAGATGACGGACAAGAAACACGAATGGTTTGAGAGCGAGTCGTTTTGGGCGCAATACTCGCCCGTTCTGTTCGACGCCAAGCGCTGGGCCGAGGCTCCCGACGTCGCCGAGGGAGTCCTCCGCATCATCGGCGCGCCGACCGACGGGAAGGCCGCGCAGGGTGGTCATGACGGACATGAGGGCCATGAAGGCCATGAAGGCCATGAAGGCCCTTACGGCGAACTTGGCCCGAAAATACTCGACGCGGGCTGCGGCCCGGGACGCATTTCCATCGAGCTCGCCTCGCGCGGCGCCCGCGTGACCGGCGTCGACCTTATCAGACCCTTCCTGAACGCGGCGCACGACTCCGCCGAGGACGAAGGCGTCAAGCTAGACCTCGAGCAGGCGGACTTGCGCGAATTCGTCCGACCCGACGAGTACGACGCCGCCATCAGCCTCTACACGAGCTTCGGCTACTGCGACACTATCGAGGACGACATGAGGATCCTCCGCAATATTTCCTCGTCCGTGAAGAAGGGCGGGTGGTTCATCCTCGAGATGACCGGCCGCGAGATCGCCGTGCGCGACTTTACCGAGGGCGAGTGGTTCGAGCGCGGCGGGTTTACCGTCCTTACCGAATTCTCCGTCGTCGGCGCCTGGGAGGCCCTCCGCTCGCGCTGGATGCTCATCGACGAAAGCGGCCGCAAGATCGACCACGTGTACGACCAGCGACTCTACTCCGCCATCGAGCTCAAGCGATTGATGCTCGCGAGCGGCTTCTCCTCCGTGGAGATCTACGGCGACTTCGACTTTTCCCCCTACAACGAAAAGGCGCGGACCATGGTCCTCGTCGCGCGTAAATAGGTGTATGATGCTCGCATGACAGAAACAACCGAAGCGGAAATCCGCGACCTTATCCCGCGGCGAAAGAGCGACTCCTCCAAGCGCGATTACGGCAGCGTCCTTGCCATCGCGGGCTCCGAGTACTATCGCGGCGCCGCCGTCCTTTCGAGCGCGGCAGCCCTCCGCGTCGGCGCGGGCTACGTGACGCTCGCGTGTCCCCGATCGGTCGCCGTTTCCGTCGCCGCCGTCCTGCCGGACGCGGTTCTCCTTCCCCTCCGAACCAAACATGGGTGCCTGCGCGGCATGGAATACCCCAAGGTCGCCGCCGCCGCGCGCCGCGCCGGGGTAATCGTCCTTGGCTGCGGGCTCTCGAGCCCCTCGGGCGGGACGCATAGCCTCCGCCGGTTTTTCAAGCGCGTCATGGGCGTCCTTTCGGGGCTTTCCGTCCCGGTCGTGCTCGACGCCGACGGCCTTAATCTTCTTGCCGAGCTGCAGCCGCTCGCGTTACCCGCGAGTCTCGTCATCACCCCGCACGAGGCGGAGCTCGCGCGTCTCCTTAAAACCGAGGTCGCGGCCGTTCATGCGGACCGCGAGGGAAACGCCGCGCTCGCCGCGAAACGGTTCGGCGCGGTCGTCGTCCTTAAGGGGCACCGCACCGTCGTCGCGGATCCCGTAAGCGGCGCGGTATGGGAAAACCCGACGGGAAATTCCGCGCTCGCGAAGGCGGGCTCGGGGGACGTCCTTTCCGGGATGATCGCCGGAATGCTCGCGCAGGGGCTTACGCCCGCGGACGCCGCGCGCGTGGCCGTGTTTCTGCACGGGCGCGCGGGCGAGCTCGCGTCCGCGGAGACGACGGAGTACGGGCTTCTCGCCTCGGAGCTGGGGCGCTTTATTCCCCGCGCGATCGCGGGTGTTATCTCAGGGAAATAGAAAGGGGAAGGCGTCGTTCGGCCGCAGTCGGTCGATCTCGACGCGGTTTCGGCCGAATTCCTTGGCGCGGTACAGGGCCATGTCCGCGCGCCGCATCAATTGCTCGATCGGTTCGTCGTCGCCGGTCCACTCGGCCACGCCGACGCTGATGCTGCCCTGCCAAGACTGAAAGACTACCTCGCGCACCGACTCGCGGATGCGCTCGGCGAGCCCCCATCCGCCCACGATGTCCGTGTCGACGAGCAGGACCGCGAACTCCTCGCCGCCGATCCTTCCGGAGACGTCCGTCTCGCGCACGCACGACTCGATCTCCCTCGCGATATCCCTCAGCACGAGATCCCCGGCCGAATGACCCCAGGAGTCGTTGACGATTTTGAAGAAGTCGATGTCCGCGATCAGGAGGACCATGGGGCACGGGATGCGCCGCGCGCGGGCCATCTCCTCAAGCGCGCGCTCGAAGAAGTACCGACGGTTTTTCATCCCGGTCAGCTCGTCGAAGCGCGCCGCGATCTCGAGCTTCGTCTGGATCTCCGCGTTTTTCCGCAGGAGCGAGACGAGCCTTCGGTTAAGGACGACGAAGATCGCGAGAAAGCAAAGGCCGATAACCGACTGAAGCGCCGCGGCGCGCGCCCAGCCTTGGCGTATCTTGGCGAAATCGCGGGAGACCATTACGTATAGCGGATATCCAAGAAGCCCGTTGAACGAGGCGGCGCGCTTAACCCGTTCCGTCGAGAGAATCTCAACTACCCCGAAGCCCCGCGAATCCTCGATACGGAAATCGAGCTTGCTCCCGACGACGTTCGGGTTGTAAGGGGTGCGCGCGAGCACGAGCCGGTCCTTGCGGATTAAGAGGACCGCGTAGTCGGTCCCCGTCGTTAGATCGGCGAACTTGCGGTCAAAGGAATCGAAATCGATCATCACGAGGAAGCCTCGGTATCCGCGCCCGTTGGGACTCAGTCGGTACGCGATCGGTATGGACCACTGTCGCGTTATTCGGCCCTTGATCGGCTCGCCGAAAAAAACCTCCGAGCCTTTCATGCCCGTCAGCGCGCGGAAGTATTCCCTGTCGTCGACGGAGGCGAGCGGCTCGATCGAATAGCTGGGAAAATAATACAGCCCGCCCGCCTCGGTTATGAGACGGATGTCCGCGACCCCGCCGTTTCGCGTGCGGAATACTTCGACGAATCGGTTAAAACCGGGATCAAAACGCGGGTCGCGCTCGGGGTTTTGGCGTATCCACTCGTCGAGAAGCCTCATCGTGACGTAGATTTCGTCGAACATGCTTTGCGCCCGCGCCGACGCGGACAGGTCCAGGATGCGGAGCCGTTCCTTTTCGCGATCCATGGTTGAGCGATACCCCGACGCGATGAAGCTCGCGAGGGACGCGAGGATGATCAATACCCCAAAGACGGTGATGATCACGTTGATCGAGACCAACTGACCCGCGCGAGCGTCGATGTCCCGTGCTTTTGTCCCGTTCGCGAGCATGTTTCCCCCCGCAATCTTAAGCATAAGCCGGGGAGGGTGCCTTGTCGAATCGCCTGAGAGTTTACATTATGATTGTTGCAAATATAAACAAATAAGATATACTGATGATAATTCTACATTTTCTGGAGTGTTTTCTATGCAGATTCGCAAGATCCGCGCCTCCGCGCGCTGCCTGACGGCCTTCTTCGCGGCTTCCGCCATTCTTTTTTCGCTGGTCTCCTGCGCCTCGGCGGCGTCGGTCCCCGACTATATCGCGTATTACGCCGACACGCCCATCGCGGCTCAACCGACCCCTGTCGCGACGCACGGTAAGCTGGCGATTAGCGGATCTCAGCTCGTCGACGCTACCGGCAACCCCGTGCAGCTCAAGGGGATGAGCCTGTTCTGGAGCCAATGGGGCGGCAAATTCTA
>Ga0209373_10003771_pt1 | contig 13668 bp, 7 predicted proteins | sample Higcelweek5metaG_FD_187173 | JGI IMG/M metagenome (GOLD analysis project Ga0209373, IMG submission 187173) | Freshwater pond sediment microbial communities from the University of Edinburgh, under environmental carbon perturbations - High... | ecosystem: Environmental > Aquatic > Freshwater >...
AAAGGGTTACCGTATTATCCTCACAATGCCGGAAACGATGAGCGTTGAGCGAAGAAATCTGTTGAAAGCATATGGTGCGGAGCTTGTCCTGACCGAAGGCACGCTTGGCATGAAGGGTGCTATCGCCAAAGCAAAAGAGCTTGCCGAGACTACTCCAAACAGCTTTATCCCCGGACAATTTGACAATCCTGCCAATCCTGCTATCCACAAAGCAACAACAGGCCCGGAAATTTGGCGTCAGACCGATGGGAAGGTCGATATATTTGTTGCAGGTGTCGGTACCGGCGGAACGATTACCGGAGTGGGTGAATATTTGAAATCACAAAACCCCAACGTAAAGGTTATCGCAGTTGAACCGGCAGGTTCCCCTGTTTTGTCAGAAGGTAAGAGCGGTCCTCATAAAATTCAGGGTATCGGAGCAGGCTTTGTGCCGAGTGTGCTGAACACATCCGTTTACGATGAAATCATCCGTGTCGAAAACGAGGATGCGTTTATAACAGGAAAAGAGGTCGCACGCAGCGAAGGTATCTTAGTCGGTATTTCCTCCGGTGCTGCAACATGGGCGGCAATAAAAATTGCAAAACGCCCAGAAAATGCCGGAAAGACCATCGTTGTGTTGCTACCCGATACAGGAGACAGATACCTTTCAACTCCGCTGTTTACGGAATAAGCCATTGTATGCTGTTGACAAACCGATGATCGCAATGAGCGGCGGAATTGGCAGCTCCGTCGCTGTATTTTAAAGCACAAAATTTTTATTTAAGCTGTTGACAAATATAATTTAATCCATTACAATAATTCATATAAAGTCTATATGATAAATTATATATAAAGGAGGCACATTCATGTATTCGATTATTTTTAAAATGCTCCGGCACAACTTCAGGAACGGACGAATGTGCCGTTGTAAGTAACCTACCCTAACTCAAATAAAATTTATTTAATGAAAGAGGTAACTTACAATGAGTAATAATAACTATAAATTCGAAACACTTCAGCTTCATGTCGGGCAGGAAAAGCCCGATTCCGCGACCGACGCAAGAGCGGTTCCGATCTATGCGACCTCCTCCTATGTATTCAAAGATTCCGCACAGGCAGCAGGCAGATTCGGTCTTTCCGAAGGCGGTAATATATACACCAGACTGATGAATCCGACGTCGGATGTATTTGAACAGCGTATAGCGGCGCTTGAGGGCGGCGCAGCAGCGCTAGCAACAGCCTCCGGTGCGGCTGCGGTAACCTACGCCATACAAAATATCGCGCATTCCGGAGATCATATCGTATCTGACAAGCGTATTTATGGAGGCTCTTATAATCTTCTTGCACATACTCTTCCCGATTTCGGCATTGAAACCACCTTTGTTGACGGCAGTGACCCGAAAAATTTCGAGAAGGCCATTAAAGCTAATACAAAAGCAATCTTTATCGAAACTCTGGGAAATCCGAACTCCACCATTGTTGATGTGGATACTCTCGCGGCTATCGCACATAAAAACGGCATTCCGCTGATTGTAGACAATACCTTTGCAACACCCTATCTGTTCCGCCCGATTGAGCACGGCGCAGATGTTGTAATTCATTCTGCAACAAAGTTTATCGGCGGCCATGGCACGGCTATCGGCGGCGTGATTGTTGATTCAGGCAAATTTGACTGGGCGGCAAGCGACAAATTCCCCGGTCTTTCAAAGCCGAATCCGAGCTATCATGGCGTTGTGTTTACCGAAGCGGTAGGAAATCTTGCATACATAATAAAGATAAGAGTAACCTTGCTCAGAGATACCGGCGCGACTATCAGCCCATTCCATTCCTTCCTGTTCTTACAGGGGCTTGAAACATTATCCCTGCGTGTTGAACGCCATGTTGAAAACGCTTTAAAGGTTGTTGAATATTTGTCTAACCATCCGCAGGTTGGAGCCGTCAATCATCCTGCACTCGAGAATCATCCCGACCATGAGCTGTATAAAAAGTACTTTCCGAACGGTGCCGGTTCGATTTTCACCTTTGAAATCAAAGGTGACGCAGACCGCGCGAAGGCGTTTATCGATAAGCTTGAGATATTCTCCCTTCTTGCCAATGTTGCCGATGTGAAATCGCTGGTTATTCATCCGGCAAGCACAACGCACTCGCAGCTCAGCGCCGATGAGCTGCTTGATCAGGGAATTAAACCGAACACAATCCGTCTTTCCATAGGCACAGAGCATATTGATGACATCATTGCTGATTTGGCACAGGCATTTTAAATTTTAAAATAATGCTAGCCAAAAATCCCTTCAATCAATACCTCAATAGAGATTGATTGGAGGGATTTTTCATGAAATGAACCTTAAAATAGAAAACAGGGCGTGTTTATGAGAAGACAAATTCATATAGCAGCAATACATGATATTTCTTGCTTCGGGAAATGCTCGTTGACGGTAGCGTTGCCGATTATTTCGGCAAGAATCATTTTATGAAGTACGATACCCGACGCACTACGTCATATTTCATTTTACAGTGCCGTTATTCATCAGCGCTTCTCTTGCAGCCTGCTTCCAACTGTGTTATAATTTTATAGAACTATTTTACAGACGGAGGAAAGGCTATGTTTGAAGGTACTCTTGTAGGCAACATCACCGGTGTACTGTATTTTTGTATATTTATACTGGCAGGCATCTTTATTCTCAACCGTATTTTGGTCCAGGAACGGCAGCTGGTGCGTCTCTGGGCGGGTACGGTGGCAGGCTGTGTACTGCTCATGTGGCTGCCTGCTCTGGTTTCTTTTGTACTGGGCTTCAATATTCTCTCCCATGCAATCGCATTGGCGCTGCTGGCAGTGCTTTGTGTGATCATCTTTTTAAAGACAGCCCAAAATCCCGCTCCGCTTTTCGTCTTTAAATGGAGCGGTGATATTCCTCTGATCACGGCACTTTTCATACCGGTAATGTTCTATTTTGCCTTAACGCTTTTTAATCACACATTGCTCCCCAACGAAAATGACGGCTTTACTACGGGACAGTGCACCTTTGGAGATATGAACCTGCACCTCAGCTTCATCACCACGCCTGTGGCACAGGGTACTTTCCCGCCTCACTATAATATACTCCCGTCCGCCTCCCTCTCTTACCCCTTCCTGGGAGATACTATTTCTTCGTCCATTTATCTGTTCGGCGCATCTTTACGCATTGCCTATATGCTGCCCATGCTGGCGGCGGCAGCCACTGTGTTTTTGGGCGGTTATCTGTTCTTTTTCTCTTGGCTGAAAAGCAAAGCAAAGGCCGCCCTTGCATGGGTGCTCTTTTTCCTCAACGGCGGGTTTGGCTTCATTTATTTTCTGGATAATCTCCGCACGGATCCGGACAACTTCACCCGTATTTTCACCGCCTACTATGAAACACCTACCAATCTGTATGACAAAACTGTCCGCTGGGTCAACGGCATCGTGGATATGATGATTCCTCAGCGCGCCACGCTCTTCGGCTGGATGATGCTTTTCCTATGCCTGTTTCTGCTGTACAAAGCCATCCACGAAAAGAAAAAGTCTTATTTCCTGCTGGCAGGCATTTTTACCGGGCTGACCCCCCTCATCAACACCCATGTGTTTTTATCACTGGGTATTATCTGCGCCGTATGGCTGCTGGGCAGTATGATGGCGGATAACCGCGATACCTCCTCCGAAAGCGATAGGAAACAACGGGCAATCTTTCAATATCTGATGTATGCTCTGGCATTCGGTTCATTCCTGGTTCTGCTGTTCGCCGGCTATAAAGCCGACTGGGACTATCTGGCCGGTATAACCATCTTCGTTTTTCCCGTGCTGCTGGGCTACGGCATCTATCAGCTGGCATTACAGATCAAAAAGGGCAGACTTCCCGAGCTGCTGGGCACATGGGGCTTTTTCCTGCTGGCTGTTCTTTTGTTGGCGGCTCCCCAGCTCTTTTGCTTTACCTTTAAGCAGGCAGCCAGCGGCAGCTTTATGCAGCCTCACTTCAACTGGGTCAATGAAAATGACAATTACATCTGGTTCTACATAAAAAATATCGGCCTGCCACTGCTGCTGCTTGTACCTGCTATTCTGGCAGCTGATAAAAAGCAGCGTCTAATGGTCGCTCCTGCCGCATTGCTGCTCCTGCTGGCGGATACCATTGCCCTCCAGCCGAACACCTATGATAATAACAAACTGCTCTACCCTGCCTTCGTACTGGTTGCAGGTGTGGTGGCCGCCTATATGGTCGATCTATACGGCCTTCTGAAGCATATCAAGGGTGCAAAAGTAATCGCAACGATAGCGATTGTACTTTGTGTGTTCTCGGCAACGCTTACTATTGGCAGAGAGATCGTATCTGCTCAATATGAGCTTTATGATGAGGCACAGCTGGAGGCCGCCACCTATATACAGGAAAATGCACCGGGCGACGCCACAGTGCTTACCAATGACCGCCATAACAACGCCATCTCCAGCCTGACCGGCCGGGATATCGTCTGCGGCTCAAATACCTTCCTGTACTTCCACGGTCACAATACCGAATATCAAACCCGTCAGGCCGACATCCGCCTCATGTATTCTTCTCCCGAAGAATATCTGTCTCTCTTTGAAAAGTATGAGGTAGACTATATCATGGTCAGCTCCCCCGAGCAAGCCAGCTATCAGATAGATGAAGACGGTCTGGCGCAGCTTTTCACCCTCGTTTATAATCAGGATGATGTAAAGTTCTACGCCGTTACCGCACGGGCGGGAAATACAAAGGAATAGAGTTTATTTAAAATATATTGTCAGCCCTCAAAAAGCCTGACAAATGAAAAAATGTCATCAAGTGCGCTTATAACCCTAAGCGATCATTGATGGCATTTTTCTTTCATTGAAGCAAATGTGAAGCTCTTTTCATGACTGTCGGTTGGCAGGACTGTAAGGATTGCTTTCTCAAAGCCTGTACGCATATGCAAGCACTTTATCTTTTTCACAAATTCGTTCACCTTGCTATTATTTAAAATATCATTTACAGCGTTACACCATCTTTAAATATAGCAATTTCACGAAAACCTATGATTTCACCGGCTGTATTCTTTCCGTTTACAACCTCTAATACATCATTAAAAAGCTGTCCGGAAATCTTATCAATGTTTGTATCTTCTAACATTGTGCCTGCATTAAAATCAAACCAATTGGTTTTCATGTTGAAAATTTTTGAATTTGCTGCAATTTTAAAGGTAGGTACTGATGTTCCCAATGGAGTACCTCTGCCTGTCGTAAATAAAAGTAACTGACACCCTGAAGCGGCCATCGCTGTAGTGGAAACAATATCATTACCCGGTCCGTATAGCAGATGCAAGCCATTCTTCCTGATCTTTTCGCCATAGTTTAAAATATCAATAATTTCACTGCTCCCGCCCTTTTGGATACAGCCCAGGGATTTTTCTTCCAGTGTACTGATCCCGCCCTCTTTATTTCCCGGCGACGGGTTATCATAGATGATTTGATTATGACTGATAAAATAATTCTTAAAGTGATGAATCATATCTACTATCTTCTCAAAAATCCTCTTATCCTTTGCTCGATTCATCAGTAAGGTTTCTGCGCCAAACATCTCGGGCACTTCCGTTAAGACTACTGTGCCGCCATTGGCAACCAACATGTCAGAAAATCTGCCAACGAGAGGGTTTGCAGTTATACCGGAATATCCGTCCGAACCGCCGCACTTTAAGCCTACTTTCAGTTTGGAAATGGAGACCGTTTCTCTTCTGTCTGATTGCATTTCATCATAAAGCTCTCCTATCAGCTTCATGCCTTCCGCATATTCATCAGAAACTGCTTGGCAAACCAAAAACTTTATTCTTTTCGAATCATAGTGACCCAGGTAACCTTTCAGTATTTCAATATTTGAATTTTCGCATCCAAGACCAATAATTAACACCCCTCCCCCATTTGGGTTGGTTGCTAATCCTGCGAGAATTTTTCTGGTGTTCTCTTGATCTTCTCCCATTTGCGAGCAGCCATAAGGGTGTGTGAAGGAATAGGCTCCATCATAGCTATCCGATTTGTAGTACTTATCTGCAGCCATTTTTTCCAGGTTTTTAACAATTTGATTTACACAGCCAACAGTCGGAATAATCCATATCTCATTTCGAATACCAATATCACCATTACTTCTTACATATCCTGAAAACGTCTGCTCTACGGAATAGGATACGGCATGCGGCTTTTCTTTTTTGTATGTATATTCCGCATCCTCTGCCAGATTGGTTTTTATGTTATGGGTATGGACCCAATCACTCTCTTTTATATCTTGTGTGCTGGTTCCGATGGGAAATCCATATTTTATAATTGCCTCACCTTTTTTTATATCCCGTAAGGCAATTTTATGTCCATCCTTTAACCGCACTGCCACATTATCATTCTGATGTATTTTCAAAAATTCTTTCATAATGCAGCCAACGCCTTCTGAATGCCGTTTTCGCTGATCTGGGCATAGTAATGATGGACACAATCATACATATCGGATAAGTCGGCATCCCATAGGGCTTCATTTTTTAAAATATCCGAAACGGAATATTCCTTTACGAAATTTAATGCATCAATATCATCCTTTGCCAAATCCTTTTTATAAAATTCTATCAAAGCCGCAAAAGAAAAAGTAAGCGCTTTGGGATATTCACCGAAAATCCTTTTGTATTCCAGTATAGATGGCAAGACTCTTACCTTAAACTTTGAAATTGAGTTTAAAGAAATACTTAACAATTTATGTTCAATGAACGGATTTGAAAAGCGCTCCAAAACATCATTTGCATAGGATATCAGCTCTTCTTTTGGCAGATCAAGCGTCGGTATGATTTCTTCAAAAATACCCCTTTTCATATAGGTCAATATGGCTTCATCTTGGATACATTGCCCGACCGTTTCTAAACCGTATAAATAAGCAGCCAGAGCTGTCATGGTATGCGCACCATTTAAAATTCTAACTTTTCTCTTTTTATAGGGGGTAACATCCTTCGTCCATATAACATTTAGCCCTATTTTATCAAAGGGTAGTTCTTCTGATAAATCTTTTTCGCATTCAATTACCCATAGATGAAACAGCTCTGCCGTATCTACTAATTTGTCATTATATTTTTCAGAAAGCTCCTGAGAAAATCCTGTCACGATTCTGTCAACCAGCGTATTTGTGAAGTAGTTCGCATTAGAAATCCATTTTATGAAGCCCTCTTCCAGTCCCCAAATGCTGCAATACTTTAGTATGCAGGCTTTTAGCTCCGTACCATTATTGTCTATCAGTTCACATGGTAATATGATGAATCCCTTCGAAACATCACCATGAAAGAATTTATATCTTTCATATAAAAAGACAGTTAACTTCGCAGGATAGGAGGAAGGTGGTCTATCCTCGAATTTATCGTTTGCAACAAACTCGATACCGGCTTCCGTCGTGTTTGAGACGATAAATCTTAAATCAGGGTTTTGGGCGCAATCTAAAAAATCCTGATAATCGGTATATGGATTAATACCTCGGGATATTACATCAATTCTTGTATGTTCTTCTGTGGCCTTGCCATTTATAATGGATCTGAGTATAAGATTATACTCGCCATTTTGCTCGTTAAGTAATTTCACCAACCCATTTTGAATAGGTTGAATGACCACAACCTTTCCATTGAAAAGGTGGCTTTTATTTAGCTTATCAAGCATATAGTCGACAAAGCCCCTTAGAAAATTGCCTTCTCCAAATTGCAATACTTTTTCCATGATCTACACTTCCATTCCGAAATAGGCAACTGCGTTGTAATAGCAGATACCTTCAATTATCTTCTTTAAATACTCCATATTCATGGGGTATTCTCCTTCTTCCACCCATTCGCCAATCAATTCACATACAATTCTCCTGAAATATTCGTGTCTGGTATAGGATAAAAAGCTTCTGGAATCAGTCAGCATTCCAACAAAATTGCCAAGCACGCCTAAGTTTGCGAGCGCCTTTAATTGCGCTTTCATCCCGTCTTTTTGGTCATTAAACCACCAGGCCGAGCCGAATTGTATTTTTCCCTTTATATTCCCTTGAAAATTACCCAACATAGTGCCCAATGTGTAATTATCCTTAGGATTCAGCGTATAGAGTATCGTTTTCGGCAGAGAATGATCTTTTTCTAAATGATCCAGAAATTTCGATAACGGCGCTGCTATTTGTAAATCATTAATGGAATCGAATCCGGTATCCGCGCCCAGTTGATGAAACATTTTCGTGTTATTGTTCCTCATGGCCCCTATATGCAGCTGCATCGTCCAATTATTATTCGAGTATTCTTTTCCCAGCATCAAAAACAAGTAGGTTTTATAAGCTTCTTCTTCCGTTTGCGATAAATTTTCGCCCCTTAAAGCCTTTTGATAAATACTGTTCGCTGCGTTGATGTCCGTTTCACAGAACGGTATATATTCAGCCGCATGATCAGATAATCTGCAGCCAATAGAATGAAAATATGCAATTCTCTCCGAAAGCGCTTGCGTGACCTTATCAATATGATCCAGCTTATAGCCCACACAAGCCGATAAATCATCTATATATTTTCTGAAGGTATCTCGTCTGATTTCCATTGCCTTATCAGGTCTGAATGTCGGATAGACCTTAAAGCTTAATCCTTGTTCGCTCAAAAGCTTATGATATTCAAGATTATCTGTCGGATCATCCGTAGTACAAATAACTTTTACATTTGATTTAACAATAAAATCTTGACAGCAAAATCCTTTGCCCTGTAAACACGCTTCTGTCTTTTCCCATATCAGAGGAGCTGTTTGTTCATTTAGCTCATCAAATATATCAAAATATCTTTGCAATTCCAAATGACACCAGTGATACACCGGATTTCCAATACAAAAAGGCAGCATCTCGGCAAAAGCAATGAATTTTTCATAATCCGTTGCATTACCGGTAATATACCTTTCGTCGATGCCATTTGAACGCATAGCACGCCATTTATAATGATCACCGTAAAGCCATAACTGCGTAATATTCTTATAACTTATATTTTCATATATTTCTTTCGGGCTGATATGACAGTGATAATCATAAATGGGCAAATCCTTCGCAAACTGATTATATAATTGTTTTGACATATCACTATGCAATAAAAAATCCTCATTTAAAAATTCTTTCATTTTCTCCCCCTGAAAAATATAGATCAGCGATGAAGTAAGGAGGCATCTCCTATAAGCTCCGCGATATCTACAATGCGATTTTCTTTTATAGAAAGATTCGCAGCAATACCGACGAGTATAGAGTTCGCACCCGCCAGTGTACCGGCAGAATGTCCCAAAGGATCAGGAACGCCCTCGTGGAAAAGCATATCGCGAAGCCGAACATCGCCACCGCCATGTCCGCCATTAGCCTTGGATACCTTATATTCTGTAATCATATTGCTTAGGTCGAATATTTTTATGGAATTGCTGTTTCCCAGTGACTGAACGCCCGTTTCGGGAAGAAATGCTTCCAGTCTGCCTTTTGAGCCGTTGATGGATATTTTCCATCCCTCATAGGCTGCCGTTGCATTTAAGGAATAGGACATAACGGCTCCGCCCGTGTACTGTACAATCACAGACATGGTATCGTAAATATCAATATCTTCCGCATATACACAGCCATCTTTATGATAACCATCCAAGTGCTCATTATTTTTATATAACTCAATTTCGCTTTCATTTAACTCATAGTAGAATTCGCATTCGGATTTATGCGCACAGGTGCAGCAACGCTCGCCTCGGAAGGCACCATTCTTACCATACTTATTCAGCTTTCCAAATGCAGAAACCTTCTCAGGCTGCTGATCCAGCCACCAGTTCACAAGGTCAAAATGATGGGTAGATTTATGAACCAATAAGCCGCCGGACTTCTCCATATGACCGTTCCACCTTCTGAAGTAGCTTGTACCATGTGCGCCAAAATCCATTACCCGATCCAGCATCCATTCAAAATGCACACTGTAGATATCTCCGATTTCACCGCTTTTAATGATTTTTTTAATCTTTGTCATAAACGGTGCATATCTATAGTTAAAAGTAACCGTTACCTTTTTTCCGTACTTTTTCTCTGCATTCATTATTTCGCAACAGCTCTTCGCATCAATTGTCATAGGCTTTTCGGTAATAACATCACAACCCAATTCTAATGCTTTTACAATATATTTACAATGATAAGCATCAACGGTAGTAACAATAACACAATCCGGTTTTTCGGTTTTAATCATGTTTTCAAAATCATCATATACTTTAATGCCGCCGCACTTCTGGGATACAACCTCAGCGCGGCCTTGATTGATATCATAAATACCTTTTAATTCAGCACAGTCCGAAAAATGGTTGGACATTTGAACGGCATACATATTTAATGCGCGACTGCTGGCTCCTGCAAAAACATAGGATTTTTTCTTCATAGTATTATCCACCTCAAAAAATATTGTTGTTGTAATTAAAATTACAACAACAATATAACATAGAACTTTTCAGACAGCCACTCTTAAATTGCTAAAAAAAGCATGCATGCTTACTATATATTGCTATTAAATTATTTATTTCTGAATTCTTTCGGAGATAAATGGTAACATTTTTCAAACTGGTATATGAAATTACTCATAGAGCCAAAACCGCATTCTTCACAAATATCGATAATGGTTTTATCCGTATTTTTAATTAAAAGTTCGGCTTCTTTTAATCGTTTGGTAATAACAAATGAGGAGAAGCCCATACCCGCTACTTGTTTAAAGATTCTGCAAAGATGATATTTGCTGATATGAAATTTGTCTGACAAAAGCTCCAAATCAATTTTATCGTGATAGTTGGTGTTTATATAATCAATTATCTGAGAAACAACAACGTTCGTTCCCGATATTAAATCCCGTTCTGTCAGAGGCTCTGAATCCGCAATCCTATCTGATATTTCGTTCAGAAATGTAAGTAATGCCACCTTCCCAAATTGATTTGATAATGTATGCTTATGAACAGAAAAAAGCAGATTGTGAAAATAACTTCTCGTATTCTGATCCTTAAATCGCAATCGATTGATCTGATGAAATGGACACAATATTTTGTTCTTTTGCAATTCTGATAGATTAAATTCATCTAAAAACGCATTATCAAATGCAATATTCATCCTTGTACAATCTAAATTCAGATCATAGAATGTTTTATGATAGATTAATTTATCAACTAAAATAATATCATTTTTTTCTAAGCTTAACACAGTATTATCAAGAAAGAAGGTCATCTTATCTCCCATAAAATAATAAACCTCATAATATGGATGATAATGCTTGTTTACCGTATTTTCACTTAGCTCATATATTTTTTTATCAACAATGTAGCATTCTAAAGAAATGTAGCATTTTAAAAATTGATCCGCCATTATAAACACCTCTCATTCATTTACGAAAACGATAGCACGATAATGCATATTTCATATATAACAATAAACATGCATAATGTCAAGCATCACGATTATATTTCTTTACCACGTTCGGTCACATTCTTACAATTATTTGCGTTTTGCCACGCATTTATAGGGTCTTGCAAGAAAATTTAACAAGCGCGTGTGATCAAAAATCGAGATAACGGCCAAAGGGTTCCTTCTGCCGTGTTCTAAATCCGCACCAAAAATTGTCACTGATCGTTGAAAAATGGTACGTTTCTTCGCCCATAGTATACCCGATAGACCATCTGTATTGGTCAATTCCAATGTCGCTCTGTTCGCTTTCTCTCGTCCCGGTATTTTTACCACCCCATTCTATTTTATCATATTTAATGAAAGAAGCCCAGCACTTGCTGGACTTCTTCAACAGTCTGTTCAGATTGAAATTTCAACTTGTATACATTAAATAAAAGATGTTTTAAGTAAAATACTTTATTTGCACAGGCTAAAATCATCCATATATACATTTGATGTATTTGAGGTGTTTGTATTCTGCACATAGATCTTTGCAGAATTGAGCACACCTGTCCAAGTAATGTTCATGGTGCCTGTCAGCTGCGTGTAAGATGTGCCTACGCTGGTAGATGAGGTAGTAAACCAATGGTCTCCGGTCGCATCATTAAGCTTTACTACGATATACATATTATCCGATCCTGATGCAAACTTAACCCAGCCATTGGCAGAATAGCTTCCCTGTCCATAATAAGTCAGCGTAGAGCAAATATCTTGTTTCGCAGAGCCGTAGTAGTATGCTCTATTGGAAACCAGGCAAGCATTGGTGCCGGTATGCGCATTCGAGCTGTCTGCGGAAATCGTGCTATTCTGTGCTGACCAAGAGGTTATACCGTCTTCAAAGCCTCCATTGCTCAGGAAATTTGTCCGTTTGAAGGTGACATCATCCACATACATCGCAGCGGTAGATGAACTGGTTTGAACTGAGATAACCGCAGAGTTCAGTTCACCTGTCCATGTGATGTTCAAGGTTCCGCTAAGCTGTACAAAGGTTGTTCCCACACTGCTCACGGTACCTGAAAAGGTGTGATCGCCTGCCGTATCATTGGTTTTGACAACGATATAAGCGTTATCCGTTCCGGTTGCAAGCTTCACCCATGCGCTGCTGCTGTATGCACCTTGACCATAGCACTTCAATGCTTCTGCAATATCCTGCTCCAAGGAGCTTGTGGCTGCAGTACGATCAGAAATAGCGCATCCATTGGTTCCTGTGTAATAGTTGGATGTGTCCGCCGAAAGAGTACTGTCAGATGCTGTCCAAGAGGTTGTTCCGTCTTCAAAGCCTGCATTACATAGAATATTGCCCGGCACCTTTTTTAGGCCGAAATCATCGATATAGATATCATCTGTAGATGTGGTAGATTGAACATATATGCTTGCAGCATTCAATGTACCTGTCCATGTCAGATTCAGGCTACCCTTTAATTGTGTATAAGACGTTCCTACCGATGTATTCGTACCTGTATACACATGATCGCCTGTACTGTCGTTAATGTTCACAACAATCTTTACTGTATCTGTTGCTGTTGCGAATTTTGCCCATACGTTGCATGTGTACGCACCGTTTCCATGATCCTCAAGCAACGATTTGATGTCCTGGCTAGCAGAGCCATAAATTGTTGACCTTGCAGAAAGCAAGCAGGCATTCGCGCCTAGCTTTGCATTATCCGCATCTACGGCAATGCTGCAATCAACGCCCGTCCATCCGGTCGTGCCATTTTCATAGCCGGCATTGGCTAAAAGATTGGAGGTATCCGGCATGTTATTGAGCATACTTCTGATAGCATCCAACCGCTCAGTTCCTCCTGTTTTTGTAGGGCAGAGCCAACCGCCTTCGTCAAATTCGTTCCAAGCATACATAATGACCGCATTTGCATAGGTCGAATTCGGGTTATCCTTTGTCCATTCTATTCCGTTTTTAAGATGCTGGGCTATTTCGCTGGCTGTAGCTGTCTGCGCCCATGCATCCGAGGCATAACTGGCCCATGATACAGGATTGTCGATACGGGGGCGGGGATCGCGACCAGTGGTCATCTCGGGAATCACCTGATAGCCTGCGTTCTTCTGCGTGTCCCAATTACTCTCCGCCGTAGCTGCCAGGCTGGCGTAGGTTTGCCCGCCCGAAGCAGAAATGCTGTATTTGGAAACTGCGTCCATTCCTGCGGTCATAGAGGACATAGCCACGCAATAAGGCAAGGGAATATCTGCTGCAATACAATCCTGCTGTATCGCAATA
>Ga0209373_10003773_pt1 | contig 13667 bp, 9 predicted proteins | sample Higcelweek5metaG_FD_187173 | JGI IMG/M metagenome (GOLD analysis project Ga0209373, IMG submission 187173) | Freshwater pond sediment microbial communities from the University of Edinburgh, under environmental carbon perturbations - High... | ecosystem: Environmental > Aquatic > Freshwater >...
AATTCGATATTTTGCCTTGAACTCCTCAGAAGTTATTAACTCGTTTGTTATTTTCAGAATTCTTGATAAAAGAGTAATATTTTTCATATAAACCGCCTCGTTTTAGAAATTTTTGTAACCAAAACGAGTTTGCATATTTTTAACATTTTGTCAAGTGTTTTTTTGTAAATTTTTTATGAATTTTTTAATATTCCTTAAGTTGACGACATTGTCCGGTCGCCCTGGACCTTCAGGCGGTAATCTTTGCGTTATGTATTTGTCTGAATAATAAAAGATTAACAACTTCAATTTTAAATTGTTAAGTTTTACGTCTATTTTTTTATATGAATTTATGTTATAATTATTTTTGACTTAATTTGAAAGGAGTAAATTTAAGTAAATCTTAAATTAAATATATGGAATATTTTCTAAACACAAATCACTGGAGTAATTTATTTGCTGTACCAAATTCAGTTGTAGATAATTACATAAAATTAGCTAGCGGTCAAGCTATAAAAATATTACTGTACATACTTAGAAATAATAACAAAAATGTATCCTCAATAGAATTATCCAAATCCCTAAACATTTCAACCGAGGACATTGACGATGCATTCACTTTTTGGGAAGAGGTGGGGATTTTATCTAAATCAAATCAAATTATAGAAACTGAGCAATCTCTTCCTTATGAAAACAATAGAAAAGAAACAAATACGGTTGAAGTTACAGAATCAAGCAAAATATCTCTAGAAAAAGAAGAAAAACAGAAAAGCTTTATTCAACGTTCAAGTTCAAATTATAATATAAAACCTTCTGAAATATCTGAAAAAATAGAAAAATCAAGTGATATAAAAGCCTTGTTTCAACTTGCCGAGCAGCTAATGAATTCTATGTTAACACATACAGAACATCGTTCTTTTTTATGGATGCATGAATACTTAGGAATAAAAGTAGATGTTTTACTTATGTTAATAGATTATTGTGTATCTATTGAAAAAACAAATCCTGCTTACATTGAAAAAATAGCAATAGATTGGAATGAAAATAGTATAGATACCATCGAAAAAGCACAAAATGAAATTACAAGAATGAAAAAAACACAGAGTTTTAGCCATAAAGTTTGTAATGCATTTGGATTAAAAAGACATCCAACTCCTAAACAAAAAGAACTTATAAATTCATGGATTTCTAAAGGATTTAGTATAGATATTATAGAATATGCTTGTGAAAAAACAATAGATTCTGCAAAAACTCTTAATTTTGCTTATGTAAATGGAATTTTGGAAAATTGGTATTCGGAGGGATTAAATACCAGACAACAAATAGACAATAAATTCCCAAAAAAATCATATTCTAAAAATGAGTCTTCTAGTTCTGAACAGTCATATAATATAAATGAATTTGATAAACTTGCTTTTACTTTAAGCACAAACAATTCGGACAATGACGAATAATTTTTAAAGGATGATGAATTTTGAATTCAAATATATATAATAAAGCTTTGGATATAATAAACAAGCGTAGATATACAGCAAAGTCAAAAAATGAACAGCATTTTATTGAGGTTGAAAATAAAATCCCAGAAATAAAAGAAATAAATAGGCACTTAGCTCAAACTAGTTATAATTTGTTCAAAATAATTCAAGAAGGCCAAGATATTTCTCAAAAAGTTGAAAACCTTCAAAAGCAAAATTTACAAGCACAAGAAATGGTTAATCAGTTATTACTACAAAACGGCTTTCCCCAAAATTATTTAGATGTAATTTATACTTGCTCTGACTGCTATGATACAGGATACGTAAATGGTAATCAATGTAAATGCCTAAAGGATTTAATTGGAAAATTATCAGTTGAGGAATTAAATTCACACTCACAAATTAAACTTTGTAATTTTTCATCTTTTAATTTAAACTATTACAAAGGTATAACCACAAGTGAAGACCCAAATTGCCATAAAACTATGTCAAATATATTTCAATTTTGCCAAAGATATGCCGAGAATTTTTCTCTGAGTTCATCTGGAATATTTATGCTTGGAAAAACCGGACTTGGTAAAACTCATCTTTCTCTATCTATTGCAGAAGTTTTAATTAAAAATGGCTGGAATGTTCTTTATGACTCAACTATAAACTATTTAAGACAAATTGAAAAAGAACATTTTGGTAGAGATTTAAATGGAAACACTCTTCAAATTCTACTTGATGCAGATTTAATTATTTTAGATGACTTAGGTTCAGAATATGACACTAGTTTTTATGTTGCAACTATTTATAATATTATAAATACTAGGCTTAACAAAAACCTCCCTACCATAATAAATACAAATTTAACGCCTCAAGAGTTGGAGAGAAAGTACGATTCTCGTATAGTTTCAAGATTATTTACCATGTATACTTATTTAAAGTTTACAGGAAATGATGTAAGGCAAATACGTGCAATAGAAAAAAACAAACAAAATAATTGACAATTATGTATCTTATATGTTAACATAATATTAAAATTTAAGAAAGGATTTTTTTAATGACTTTATTTGAAGAATTAAAAAGAAGAGGGCTTATAGCCCAAATGACTCACGAAAAAGAAATCGAGGAATTACTTAACAAGGAGAGTGTTTCTTTTTATATAGGTTTTGATGCAACAGCAGATAGTTTACATGTAGGGCATTTCTTACAGCTAGTTGTTATGAAACATATGCAAAAAGCTGGTCATAAACCCATTGCTTTATTGGGTACTGCAACAACTATGATAGGAGACCCAACAGGCAAAGCTGATATGCGTCCTATGTTAACTATTGACGAAATAAATTATAACGCAGAATGTTTTAAAAAACAAATGTCAAATTTCATTGATTTTACAGAAGGAAAAGCTGAAATAGTTAGAAATGGCGATTGGTTTTTAGATATGAAATACATAGATTTCCTTAGAAATGTAGGTAGATTTTTTTCTGTAAATCAAATGCTAACTGCTGAATGTTTTAAAACAAGGCTAGAACATGGTTTATCGTTCCTTGAATTTAACTATATGCTTATGCAAAGTTATGATTTTCTATATTTATACCAAAATAAAGGTGTAAAGCTTGAACTAGGTGGCAACGACCAGTGGAGTAATATGTTGGGTGGCGTTGATTTAGTTAGAAGAGTCGAAAAAGGCGATGCTTTTGGAATGACTTTTACACTTTTGACAACCAAAGAAGGCAAGAAAATGGGCAAAACCGAGAAAGGTGCGTTATGGTTAGATGCACAAAAATGTTCTCCATACGACTTCTATCAGTACTGGAGAAACGTAAGCGATGACGATGTTATAAAATGCCTTAAATTATTAACATTCATTCCTATTGAAGAAATAGAAACTATGGAAAATACAATGCAAGGTGCTGAATTAAACAAAGCCAAGGAAATACTTGCTTTTGAATTGACAAAAATGGTTCATGGTGAAGAAGAATCTCTAAAGTGCCAAAAGGCTGCAAGAGAAGTTTTTTCTGGTGTTGGAAACAGTCAAGATATGCCTACAACAAAACTTTCAAACGAAGACCTAGTAAACCAAGAAATAGGTGTATTAAATTTACTTGTTAAAACAGGATTGGCTTCTTCAAACGGCGAAGCTAGAAGACTTGTAACACAGGGTGGAATTTCTATAAATGATGTTAAAATTGAAAATCCAACTGAAATGATAAAAATAGAAACTGAAGTTATTATCAAAAAAGGAAAAAAAGTTTTCCATAAAGCTACTATTTAAAAAAATAATCCATCATTAATTCTTATTTAAGTTTTAATGATGGATTATCTTTTTATTAAAATTATTTACCATTTAATATTTTATCTATTTCTTCTATGCTCATAAGATTTTTTGTTATTATCTGCTCTCTAATTTTTTCAATATCATTGTCACACTCTTTGGAAATTTTATATGCCTCATTATATCCTATATATTTAGAAATAGCAGTTAATATAGCTGTTGCATTTAATAAATGTTTTTTACATCCCGCCTCATCTGCTTGCAATGTAACTATACATTTTTCTCTAAAAGTTTTAACCGAATTAATCAATAATTTTAAAGATTCAATCAAACAATCTGCAATAAGTGGCATAAACGCATTTAGTTCAAATTGGCCCATGCCTGCACAAAAAGAAATAGCGTTATCATTTGCAATAACTTTAATAGCTACTTGTGTTACCATTTCAGGAATTACCGGATTTACTTTCCCAGGCATTATTGTACTTCCAGCTTGTAGTTCTTCCAACTTTATTTCACCATAGGTGTTACTATTCATCAATCTTAAATCATTTGATATTTTCATAAGATTTACTGCCAAAGCTTTTAAAAGTCCAGAAACCTCTACAAAAACATCGCAATTTTGAGTTAAATCCATTGGATATTCAGATATCGCCAAACCTATTCCTGTTAATTCACGCAAAACTTCTATCACGTTAAAAATATATTTTTTTTCAGCATTTACCCTATTCCCAACTGCTGTCCCACCTATATTTACCTGTCTCAACCTTTCTTCAACCTTATAAATTCGCCATCTATCTCGTGAAATAGCTTGTGCATAGGCACCAAATTCTTGTCCTAAGGTTATAGGCACTGCGTCCATAAGTTCAGTTCTGCCTGTCTTAATTATATTTTGAAATTTATGCTCTTTTATTTGCAATTCTTCTTGAAGCTTGCTACACTCATCACTTAGCTTTCTAACCAACTGTACCAAAGAAATTCTAAGTGCAGTAGGATAGATATCATTTGTGGACTGCCCCATATTTACGTCATCCAATGGATTTATGTAATTGTAATCGCCCTTAATTTTACTCAATTTTTCCAAGGCGATATTCGCTATAACTTCATTTACATTCATGTTTGTAGAAGTACCAGCACCACCTTGAAGAGCGTCTACAACAAACTGATCTGTATACTTACCTTCTAAAATTTCATTGCAAGCTTCAATAATTGCATTTGACTTTTCTGCATTTATTAAATTTAATTTTTTATAAGTAATAGCCGCTGATTTTTTTACAACTACTATTGCTTCTATAAGTTCGCTATATACTGTGCGATTACTTACAGTGAAATTTTCCATCGCTCTAGATGTATTAATACCATAATATTTATCATCATCTATATTTTTAGTTCCGATTTTATCCTCTTCTGTTCTCAATTTAAATATCCTCCATCTCCATAGCTATAGACGGAAAAACTTCTATGCTTCGCTTTAATATACCCTGTAAATATGCAATCAAAACCCCATAATTTACAATAGGTATATCCCTATCTTGCGCACATTTTATCCTATATTTTACTTCTCTTTGATTTAACATACAAGCTCCACAATGTACAATAAGACTATATTTAGACAAGTCCTCTGGAAATTCAGTACCACATGTAGTTTCGAATTTCAATTCTTTTCCTGTATGTTGCAACAACCATCTAGGAATTTTAACCGTACCTATATCATCACATTGACGATGATGCGTACATCCTTCAGAAATTAAAACTGTATCTCCATCTTTTAAAGTTTCAACCGCAACAGCACCTTTTACAAGTTCCCTCAACTCACCTTTATATCTTGCAAATAAAATTGAAAAAGATGTTAAAAGAATATCCTTTGGTGTATCTGCTGAAACTTTTGCAAAAACCTGACTATCAGTAATCACCATTTTAGGTTTTTTGCCTATATTTTCAAGAGTTTCTTTTAGTTCATATTCCTTTGTAACAATTGCTATTGCATCAGATTCTAAAATATCCCTTATAACTTGTTGTTGAGGTAAAATAAGTCTTCCTTTAGGAGCAGCTTTATCAATAGGTACAACTAAGACAACAAAGTCAGATGGATTTATAAGATCTCCTACCAATTTTAACTTTATATCATCATCTTCTTTTTGTTTAGCTATTAATTCTCTTAACTCGTTTATTCCCTCTCCAGTTACAGTACTGGTGTATATTTGATTAGCTTGTAATTCGGTTTTTTGAGATAAACCATCAACCTTATTAAAAACAACTACATATGGAATAGATTTATCCTTAATTTTTTTGATTAGCTTTTCTTCCTCGTCACCTATTCCATGTTGACAATCTGTAACCAAAACTGCTATATCTGTTTTATTTAATACTTGATAACTCTTTTTTACTCTTAGTTCTCCTAGTGTTCCCTCGTCATCAATACCAGGTGTATCTATAATAACAACAGGACCTAAAGGTAAAAGTTCCATTGCTTTAGATACAGGATCTGTAGTTGTTCCCTTTACATCAGACACTATAGCCAAATTTTGATTTGTAATGGCATTTATTATACTTGACTTACCTGCGTTTCTTCTTCCGAAAATACCTATATGCATTCTATCTGCATTTGGTGTATTATTTAAACTTCCCATATAAACCTTCCGTATCTTATAAATTTTTATTGTATTTTAATAAAACTATGTTACTATTCAGCCATTTATAAAGCAGAAATATTTTACCGAAGGTCCAGGGCGACCGGAAAACTCGGTCGACTCCACAGAGTCGAAACTTCTGTAAAAAATCGTATTTTTTCTTACTATTCAATCACATATATAAAGCAAAGATATTTTACCGAGGGTCCAGGGCGACCGGAAAGCCCGGTCGCCTCCGTAGAGTCGAAACCCCTGTAAAATCTTACTTTTTGTTAATATTGACCTAGTATAACGTTATCCCCAAGTAAATATTGCTTCATTGTTGCAACGTCCGCTATATCAACCACACCATCTTTTACAACATCTGCATTTTGATACTCTTGAGAGGACAATGCACGTTCTTCAATTAGAGATTGACATATATAAATCAAGTCTGTATTATTTATAAATCCATCAAGATTTACATCTCCTATTAAACTTGAACTTGTGTACATGTGTGTAATACCCATATCAAAAGCATAATTATTATTTTTATCATATGCATATATTCTAGTTACATAATGTCCAGATACACATCCATACTCATTAAAATTCACTCTGCAACTAAATTTATTTGTATCGACTAAGACGCCTTTAGACGCATGTATTTCACTTGTGTATTCACCATTTGTAAACCATGTAGAGAACATAACTCTATCTATACCATAGCCTTCATCTGTTGCTTCACATGTTATTGTATATCCAGTATCCGAAACATCTGATATCTCAACATTTTTTATCAACGGTTCAAACAAATCATCCTCATAAAAAGGAAGTAAATTTACATAGTTGTATACCCTTAATCTTCTATTTTTAAACAAAGTCAAATTAGTTTCATTTGTTATAACTGCATTTGCATAATCTATTGAAGCTTGATACATATTTTCCAAACTAGCTTTTTTATAAGAGTCAACTATTTTTAACAAATATTTAAACACACTTTCTGCTCCTGAATATCCACATTGATTTTCAACATCGGCAAAAAAGATCAATACCTTTGGGTCTGTAAAACCAAGTTTTCTTCCGTGAGATATGTAAGCCATAATATCATCATTTGATAATTTGTCCTGTGCAGCCTTGCCCTCGTCAGTAATTAAAAGTCTAGATATTTTCTCAGATTCTTCTTTGTTTAAAACACGCGAATTCCAGTTTGTTGACTGAAGTATCTCATTATATAAATTTTCTTCTAAAATAACTTTCGCTTGTTCATCATTCATTTTTATTATGATTTTCAACAATTCTAAAGCTCTAGTGGCATGCCATTGAATTTTACCTATACTTAAGGCACCTCTATCATTTGGATTTATTGAACCATAATCACCTTCTAGTTCATAGATTATTTTTGATGCTGCTATTACAATTTTTTCATCATCTAATACAAATTCAGCATTAATATTTATTGAAAAATTAAGAATAAGTATTATAATTAAAATGCAAATAGCAAGTTGTTTTTTTATTAATTTCATAAATCCTCCTCTAATCAAGCGTATGTTTATTACTATTTGTGTCAATATGAATAAAATATACTTTTATAATATATTAAAATTATTATATTATAAATAAAGGATTATGTCAATTAATTTTTTCTTTTAAATTATTATACCACATTTTCATGCTTATTCAAAATTATTTTTCAACAGGTTCTTTATCCACTTTAACTAAAATATTACTTCTATATTCAGTTGGTGTTATTCCTGTTTTTTCCTTAAACTGTCTTTCAAAATGCGAAAAATTATTATATCCACATAGTTCTGAAATAGATTTTACTGAAAAATCAGTTTCTGCAAGATGCCATTTTGCATACTCTATTCTACTATTTATTAAATCTTCAATGAGTGAAACACCAAAATGTTTTTTGTACAGGTGTTGAAAATATGATTTACTCATACTTATTTCATGGGCCAAACTTTCAGCGTTTATATTTTCATATGGATGATGTTGAACCTTACTTCTAATGGTTGACAACATAGTATAATGGGAACTCTTGTTGATGGTATTTTTTTCATTTACAAATTCACTTATTTTGTTAAAAATTATTTTCATATAATAATTTACAGTATCCTTTTTATATTTATTATCGGAATAATTTTCATATGAAATACATTTTAGACAAAAAGAAATATGATTTATATTTTTCATATTTATAGGTGTATCAAAAGGAATATTAAGTCTCATAAAATCTGACAATTCATCATTTTCAAAATGAAAGTGAATCCAATCATGAGAAAAGCTATTTCCAATTGCACGATAATACTGCGGAGTACCTAAATTATATAAAAAAACCGTATTTTTAGGAATAGAAATATCTCTTTCATTTATATTAAAAATAGCATTACTTTTTAATACTAACATGAGGTAATCCCCACTTCCATGTGGTCTTTCTTGAAAAAAATTTGCATCGTGAAAGTGATTTATTGCAACATTTCTTACAAACAAAACGATTACAACTCCTTTTTTTTATTCAAAAGCACAAAACATCAATATATTTATATTATATATGATTGAGTTTTTTTTTTCAATACTATACAATTAAAATATTGAAAATTAATTATTATATAGAATGGAGAGTTTATTTTATGAACAAATTTGTAAGTCGATTGGTTCGAAGTACAATTGCAATGGGACTAGCAGGGAGCTTAATGTTTTCTTCAAGCTTATCAATATTTGCTGAAGATGTTGAACCTGTATCTGTAGAAGTTGTAAAATCACTAATAAGAAATTCTGATTTTGAATTAGGAAAAACAAATTGGGGTACTTATGTTGCAGGAGGAGCAAAATCCGCATTAATAACAGAAGATGGTAAACTTACTTTAGACATTACTTCTGTAGGTACATTAAATTATGGAGTTCAAATGTTCCATGATATCACACCAATGTATCAAAATGGTGTTTATCGTTTAAGATTTGACATTTCATCTACAGTAGACAGAACAGTAGAGGCTATAGTTCAAGAAAACGGAAAGGATTATACCGCTTATTTTTGGAAAGCACTTGAATTAACACCTGAAGCACAATCTTTAGAATTTACTTTTACTATGGAAGAAGCAACAGATCTTTTGACAAAATTGGTTTTCAACTGTGGAAATCAAGGTGCAGATTTAGAAGAACACAAAATATATCTTGATAATGTTTATCTTGATTTAATTGATGATAGTAATGTAGACTATAGTTCTTTTCAAACCCCTGAAGAAACCATCTTAACAAACCAGGTTGGATACTTAAAAGACAATAAAAAAGTAGCGGTTTTCCGTGGCAAAAATCTAGATACAGAGTTTAACGTAGTTGATGTTAAAACTAATCAAACTGTATACACAGGTGATATTTACGGAGAATTTAGCAATGCAGATGCAAAAGAAACTAACTGGTATGGTGATTTTTCAGAACTAAAAACTGAAGGAACATATAAAATCACAACAGAAACTATGGGTGAGTCATTCCCATTTACAATAGGTGATAATAGCATATATAGTGATTTGTTTAGAGACAGCATCTATATGTTATATCTACAAAGATGTGGTTGCGAAGTTATCGATGATGATTTCGGTCATGACGCATGCCATACATCACTTGCTACTGTTTTAGGCACAGATGAAAAAATAGATGTTACTGGTGGTTGGCATGATGCTGGTGACTATGGAAGATACATAGTTCCTGCTGCAAAAACTGTAGCTGATTTGTTATTAGCTTATGATGTTAATCCAGAATTATACACTGATAATATAGGTATACCTGAAAGCGGAAATGGAGTTCCTGACGTACTTGATGAAGCACGTTATGAAATTGAATGGATGCTAAAAATGCAAAACAAAGAAAACGGTGGAGTTTATCACAAAGTAAGTTGTGCTGACTTCCCTGGTTATATAATGCCTGAAGCTGAAAAAGGTGCTTTATATGTAACTCCAATTTCCACTACTGCTACAGCTGACTTTGCTGCTTCTATGGCTATGGCATATGAATGGTATTTAGACATAGACAAAGAGTTTGCTGAAACTTGTCTTGCCGCTGCTGAAAAAGCTAGTGGTTTCTTAAAAGAAAATACTTCTTTAATATATACAAATCCAACAGAAATAAACACTGGTGCATATGGAGATAAATCAGATAAAGACGAAAGATACTGGGCTTATGCACAATTATATCGTGCAACAGGAAAAGAAGAATATAAAACTGCTTTTGAAAATTTACTTGCTACTGGAGTAAAATCTGGATATGATTGGTCTACTGTTGGAGGTTATGGAAACACAGCATACTTAACTATGGATTCATCATTGGTTGATACAACTGCATATGAAAAAATAAAAACTGCTGTTTTAAAAGAAGCAGGTAGTTTAGTTGCTACTTCTCAAGCTGATGGTTATGGCGTTACATTAGGTAGCTATTACTGGGGAAGTAATATGGGTGTTGCAAACAACGGAATGCTATTATACCTTGCAAATACACTTTCACCAAACGCTGAATTTATAAGTGTTGCAAATGAACAACTAAACTATTTATTAGGTAAAAATGCTTGTGGAACTTCATTTGTAACTGGTTACGGTACAGTTTCTCCACTGCTTCCTCACCACAGACCTTCCATGGCAGTTGGCAAGGCTATGCCTGGAATGCTAGTAGGTGGAGTTAATTCAGCACTAGAAGATGACACTGCAGATGCTTTATTATATGACAAGCCAATTGCAAAACGTTTTATTGATAACGCTGAAAGCTATTCTACAAACGAAATAACAATTTACTGGAATTCACCATTTACATACCTAATGTCTTATGTTATGACTCCACAAAAAGCAGTTGTAGTTGAAGATGTTCTTGGCGATGTAAGCGGAGATGGAAAAGTAGATAACGTTGATCTAGTTTCATTCTGTCAATTTTTAGTTAAAGACGTTGATTTTGATGCAAATACTTTAAAGAAAGCTGACATATCCGGTGATGGAGTTGTTGATATAGCTGACGTTGCTATATTAAAACAATACATAATGGGTGACAATGTTAAAGAACTAAATTAAAAATTATTATTAAAAAAAGCTATGTTATGAGATTTAATCATAACATAGCTTTTTGTTTTGTGTGGGTATGTATTTATATATAAAAATAAAAAACCCTAACAAAAGTTAAGGTTTAAAACCACTACTGTGGTGGTCAGTTAAAACTGACGATTTGAATAAATTTTTATTTGAACTTATAGTGTAATCTTACATGGTAGTCATAAGATTACATAAATAATAGCACATAGAATCATTTTTGTCAATGGTTTTATGGAAATTTGTAAGAATTGTACAAAACTAATATCTTATTTTCTATTTGGTTTTTTTATTTTTCATTAGAAATACTTTTAAAATATGGTATAATAAATATAATAAAATTTTTAAGGAGATATTTTTTATGGAAAAAGAACAATACTACATAGGTGTAGATATAGGAACTGATTCTGTTGGATGGGCTGTTACAAACGAAAATTATGAAATTGTAACTTTTAATTCAAAACATCTTTGGGGAATACGTCTTTTTGATCAAGGACAAGATGCTTCTGAAAGAAGGTTGTTTAGAAGTAACAGAAGAAGAAATGACAGAAAAAAACATAGAATAAACTTGTTAAATGATTTATTTGCTACAGAAATGGATAAGGTTGATAAAAACTTTTTTCAAAGACTTAAAGAAAATGATTTACATTTAGAAGATAAAACTTTTAACGAAAAGTATAGTTTGTTTAATGATTCAAACTATAGCGATGTTGATTTTTATAAATCGTATAAAACAATTTATCATCTAAGAAAAGAATTAATAGATAATAATCAAAAACATGATATAAGACTTATATATTTAGCAATACATGACATAATAAAAAATAGAGGACATTTTTTATTTCCAGAACAGGAACTCAAACAAATAGGTGATTTTAAAGATATATATGATATGCTTAGTGAATATATTAGAGAAGATATAGGTATAAAATTTGAATGTAAAGTTAGTGATGTAGAAAATTTTGGAGAAATAATAAAAAATAAAAAGACAAATATAAATCAAAAAAAATCCGAACTATTAAAATTGATAAGTTATGAAAAAGATGATGAATCACAAATAAAAGCTATAATAGGCGTTATCTTGGGTGGAAAAGTAAAATTAGATGTTTTATTCAATGATAGTGAATTAAAAGAAGCAGAAAAAAAAGACATTACTTTTTCAGGTGATTTTGAAAGTAACAAAAATATTTATGAAGGTTTCTTAATTGACAGATTTATTTTTATTGAAAAGTTAAAAGCAGTTTATGATTGGGCAATATTACAGGATATTTTAAAAGGTAGCTTTTCAATCTCAGAAGCCAAAGTTAAAGATTATGAAAAACATAAATATGATTTAAAAAATTTAAAATACATTATCAAAAAATACAAAAGCGAAAAATATAAAGAGATTTTCAACACGTTTGTAAGTGATACAAATAATTATTGCTTATACGTAGGTATGAACAAAAAAAATAATATAAAACAAAGTCCGGTAGACAATAAAGGAAAAGAAGCCGACTCTTTAAAACCATGTTATCAAGAAGAATTATGCTCATATTTAAAAAAAATAATTGATCCAATTAAAGTTTCAGATGAGGACAATGATTCACTTGAATACTTGAAAAAAGAAATAGAAAACAAATCCTTGCTACCAAAATTAACTATGAAAAACAATGGTACAATACCATTTCAAGTACATGAAGATGAACTTAAAAAAATTCTTGATAATACAAGAATTCACTATAATTTTTTAAATATCGAAGATGAATATGGAACTATATATGACAAAATATTAAGTATATTTCATTTTAGAATCCCCTACTATGTAGGACCTTTGAACCCTAAACATGAAAATGCATGGATAATTAAAACCTCCAATGAAAAAATACAACCTTGGAACTTTGAAAAAGTAGTTGATATAGAAGCTTCAGCAGAAAAATTTATAACAAAAATGACAAACAACTGTACATATTTAACTTGTAAAGATGTAATACCAAAAGATTCTTTAATTTACTCAAAATACAATGTATTAAATGAAATAAATAAACTAAAACTAAATGGAGAAAATATAACCGTTGAGGTAAAAAAGAGTATATATAATAATTGTTTTTTAAAAAATAATAAAGTTACTTTTAAAACAGTAAAAAAATACTTAGAAACAACACGTACTGATGTAGTATAATAAAACTTGACACTTCATACTCAAAAAAAATATAATAAGAAAAAGGAGTGTTGAGAAATGGCAGAAGCAAAAAATTATGATAAGAGCTACAAAAAGCAAGCTATAAAGCTTGCG
>Ga0209373_10003774_pt1 | contig 13665 bp, 12 predicted proteins | sample Higcelweek5metaG_FD_187173 | JGI IMG/M metagenome (GOLD analysis project Ga0209373, IMG submission 187173) | Freshwater pond sediment microbial communities from the University of Edinburgh, under environmental carbon perturbations - High... | ecosystem: Environmental > Aquatic > Freshwater >...
AATCTAAAAGGAAAAGTAAGCCAGAAAACAAAAGGTTGAGGACAAAAAATTCTTAACCTTAACCTTAACCTTAACCTTAACCTTAACCTTAACCTTAACCTTAACCTTAACCTTAACCTTAACCTTAACCTTAACCTTAACCTTTAATTCTATCTTCCCTTTTCCAGGCGGTCGGAAAGAAACATTGGCAGTCTGTTTTCCTTGATTTTGCGTTGTGTAACTGAAAAATCGTATGCGATGCGGTGAATTGTAATATCACATGTTTCTGAATCGTAAATCGCATAACTTGAACGTGAGTCAAAATCGCGCGGCTGACCGACACTGCCCACATTGACAAGATAATAATTCTTCTTATTTGTCTTGATAGTATGATCTGAATGAAGTATTACGCGGTCATTTTCCTGAATCAATATCGACGGCCAGTGGGTATGGCCGATAAAATTGAGCTGAAATACAAGGCTGTTGAACGCCTCAAAAACAGCTTCTTCACTATCAGGAAACACATATGACCAATCCTGGGGGTTTGACGGTGATGAGTGTGTAAAGAACATGTTGTCTTTTTCTATTGTCAATGGCAGGGAGCGGAGAAATTCCTTTGCATCTTCAGAGAGATTCTGTTTTGTCCATTCCATTGCCGCATATGCGTAATACGTAAAGTTTTGCGTGTCTATTCTTCCTATTGCCGCATAATCATGATTACCGGCAACACACAGTGCGGCCTTCTCTTTGACAAGTTCAATGCACCGCTCCGGATCAGGGTAATATCCTACAATATCACCAAGACAGACAATTGAGTCAATTGAACGATTTTTAATATCATTTAAAACTGCCTGAAGAGCTTCGGCATTTCCGTGTATATCTGATATGATCGCATATCGCATCGTTGCACGCATTCCTTTTGAGTAGCGAATCTGATTTTCCGCTTTTTCAAGAAGTTTAATTTCGTTTAAGTTCCAAGGCTCATATATTATATTATTAAAGGAATTCATGTGCAAATATAATATAAATGATATAGCTGACTCTTCATTAAGTGATTGAAATGAGGAGAGATGGTTTAAAAAATGTCTGATTTAGCCGATTTATTCAAAAAACAAACATCTGATAACTTTTCCAGTAAAGTAGAATCGCTCAGATCTCATATTATTCCGGCATCATCGGTACTCATTCTCACTCACGACTTTCCTGACCCCGACTGCCTTGCATCAGCATTCGGAATATCACATCTTCTTTCTTTCTGGGGAATAAAATCATCAGTTATCTCTTTTGGAGGCTTTGTCGGCAGAGCTGAGAACAGGGCAATGATACGTTTTTTAAATATCCGCACAGTTCCTTTTGTTCTTACAGAGATTAATGATTTCGAACGGATTATTCTTGTTGACTGTTTTCCGGGAAAAGGAAATGTCTCGCTTCCGGCAACAACCCAGGTTCACGCGATTATTGATCATCACCCCAATGAGCCGTCTCCGGATGAATCATTTTTTCATGATATCCGTAAAGACTACGGAGCTACATCGACAATTATAACTAAATATCTTCTCTCTGCTCATTGTCCGATATCACCAAAACTTGCAACAGCTCTTTTTTACGGTATTAAAACTGACACCGGTGATATGAGACGTGAAGTTGCGCCCGATGATATTGAATGCTATAAATTTTTATTTGATATAATGGATCACAAACTGCTGTCACTGATTGAAAATCCTGATCGTGATATTGAGTATTTTAAAATTTTACATTATGCGACATTATCAGCCGTACATTATGATACAGTCGGGTATACCCATCTTGGTAATGTGACAACACCTGATTATGTTGCAGAAATGGCGGATCTTTTCCATAGTCTTGAGAAACTTGAATGGATGATCTGTTCAGGAATTTTTAAAAATCAGATTTTCTTCTCATTAAGGTCAAAAAACAGCGATTCAGCCGGCATTTTTGCTGAAAAAATTGCGATGATTTTTGGCGGAAGCGGCGGCGGACACGCTCGCGTTGCAGCAGGAAGAGTACCGCTTAATGAAAATGATCCCAATAAAGTATTAGACAAGTTCGAATATACACTTAAAGATGTTTTTTCAATAATACATACAGAAGAACAGAAACTCGTAATATAAAAGGAGTTAGAATATGTGGGAATACACAGATAAAGTCCGCGACCATTATCTAAACCCCAGAAATGTCGGTGAAATTGAAAATCCTGATGGTTTCGGAGAAATCGGAAATATTTCATGCGGTGATGCGCTGAGATTGACTTTTAAGCTTGACAACAATGGTAAAATCGAAGATATAAAATTCAAGACATTCGGGTGCGGCAGCGCAATCGCATCTGCATCGATGCTTACTGAACTTTGTAAAGGTAAAACACTTGACGAAGTCAAAAAAATCTCAAATAAGGATATCGCAGACGCGCTTGGCGGTTTACCTAAAGAGAAAATGCACTGCAGTGTGATGGGTGAAGAGGCGCTTGAAGCAGCAATTAAATTTTATGAAACCGATGGTCAGGTTACTATACCTCCTGAAAAAGAGGGACGCGTAGTCTGCCACTGCTTTAATATTACTGAAAATGAAATTGTGAAAGCAGTGACTGAAAACAACCTCAAAACACTCACTGATGTGACAAATTTTACAAAAGCAGGCGGCGCGTGCGGCAATTGTCACAAGGAAATTCAGCAGATTATTGACAGATTGACCGGTGCGGCAGAAGATTCTGAATCAAAAGTTCCGGTTCGTATGACAACACTTCAGAAAATTGACAGAATCAGAGAAGTGATTTCGTCTGATGTCAGACCTATCCTGGAACAGGATGGCGGCGACTGCGAGCTTGTCGATGTTGATGGAAATGATATTTACATCAGATTTAAAGGCCACTGCAGCGGATGTGCGTTTTCAGGCAACACACTTGTATCTGTTGTAGAAAAAAAACTCCGCGAGAAAATCTCACAGAACTTAAATGTAAAGCTCGCGTAACAAAAATGTTGAGGTTAAAGTAAAGGTTGAGTATAATTCTTAACCTTAACCTTAACCTTAACCTTAACCTCATTCTTCCTAATTTGCTTCGCGCCGTTCGATTTCAGTTTTATCATGAAGTAAAAGCCATGCCGCGAGATAGGTTACTATTCCGGGCAGCCAGACTGTAAGCACAGTAAGAAAAATTACCGCAAGACGTACAATTGTCGGATCAACTTTGAGCATATCCGCGATCCCTGCACATACACCTGCGATAAGCTTATTCTTTTCAAGGCGATAGAGTTTTTTCATTTTTACCTCCATTATATGTAAATTTTACTTAAAATCTACTCTTTCAACGATCTTTTCCGTCTTTTCCATTACTCAATGACAGATTATATATATCATCCCTGCGGTGATTCAAGAGTTGAAGTTTATTTTTCGACTCTTCAATTAATGATTTATCTATTGTGCAATAGACAATCTCCTCCCCCTCAAGGGCTTCACCAATTATTTCACCCCATGGCCCGACCACCATCGAATGGCCATAAGCGCAATACGATGAATCGGGGTTTCTTGCCTGTGAAGCAGCAGCAACAAAAAACTGATTTTCGATTGCACGGCCGCGCAGCATTGTATGCCAGTGAGCAGCACCTGTGACATTATTAAACACTGACGGAACTAAAAGCAGCTCAACCCCGTCAAGTGCATATAATCGCGCCATCTCTGGAAAACGTATATCAAAACAGATCATAATACCTATTTTACACAAGGGAGTATCAATTACCGCAAGTGAATTGCCACGTGTAAAGACACCGGATTCACTTATCGCAACACCACTGATTTTAGCCTCGAAAAGATGACATTTTGAGTATTCTCCCAATATTTTTCCATCAGGCGCAATGAGATGCGATCTGTTGTACAGCTTTTCGCCATCAGAAAAAGCCATTGATCCGGTACTGAGATATACCCCATGCTTCTGCGCTGCGGACGCCAGCATCTGTAAATATTCATTTTCTTTACCGACAATATTTCTTATCTTTGAAAGATCGTATGGATAATAGAACATTTCAGGAAAAGTTACAATATCAGCCCCGTTTTCAGCACTGGTCTGAATCATCTCAAGGGCATGTTCCACCGTATTATCAGTATCAGATGCAGGTTTAATCTGACATAATGCTATTTTGATATTCTTCATTTTTCAACTGTTCCGACTGGTTGTAAAATGTAAACAGGAGCATGTATAATTGCGCTGCGTCAGGAAATATATTTAAAATATTTCAGTGTATTTATCAACCCGACACTAAAACACACCTTTTTCACAAACACATCCTGGATATTCTAAGAATGTGCTGTATGATTGAAAACCCGAAAACTGCAATTCCTTTTAAATATAATTGTAAATTGATGATACAGACATAGTCATTCATAAATAAATTCAATTTATTATTACGGATCAAGTACGAAAATCAGGTTTGATATCTTTAATGCAACATTTCAAATTCAGTTGGCCTTCCCCTGAAGAAATTAGACCATGGAGTATTTTCTGGTAATGTTATACTGTAATGCTGCGTGCTCCAATCCCGAAAAAGCTTCCACATCTTTTTATCGGCCTCTTCCTCATCAGCACAGTTTCTGTTAAAGCAGAAACCAGATGTTTTATCCAATATAAATGGTATAATTGTATCAGTAGGATGATAATAAAATAATTGACGTAATATAAACCGCGGAGTAGTACTTGTTGTACATGGTTTCAGTTCAGGATAATCTGATCTTTTTTTACTGTTTTTCAGGGTCCCTGGAAACATTGATGCAAGAATTTCTCTATTCGACCATTTAACAGCATACGAGGATCTTTCCTTTAATTCTCGTAAATCGTTTTCACCATGAAATAGGTATCATCACCAAGAAATATCAATGAATAGCAATATGGCCTATCTCTAAATCTCATGAAAATTGGATGGTTGAACATAATGTGGCAATAATAATTATAAAAATTCGGCTTAAAAACATTGTTTTTTTCATTCTCTTTCCTCAATTTATTTTTAAATAATTCTATTATTTCTACAAAAATACAATTAAATCAATATAATCTACTTTGTTAATATAAATACAATTTACTACCAATGGATCTTCCCTGAAAAAGTAGACACATTCAAGCAACCAACATAAACTGATTTTCAAATTCTGTAGGAGTCAAATATCCAAGAGTCCCATGTCTGCGCTCTCGATTGTAATAACATTCAATATAATCAAATGTTTTTTGAAACACATCTTTCTCATCTTGAAAACTGCAATGATACACAAGCTATGATTTATATATACGAAAAAACAACACTGCAACAGCATTGCCCCAACAGTTTCCTTTTCTTGACATACTCTAAATAAAGCTATTATCCGTTAAAACAGTTCTAAACATATCACTTGCATATTAAGACCCTCGATCAGAATGAGCCATTGTACCAGGTTGCAGTTTACGGTTAATTATTACCCGGTCAATGCTTTGAGAACCATATTCGTATCAATTCTGGAACTTACCACCCATCCAATAACCATTCGTGAAAACAGATCTATAAACACAACCAGATAGACCTGTAACTGTTGATATAATATCGGCTTTGCCGTTCCTTACACCATGCTGTACAATTACTTGTATTTTTAAACGATAATTATAAATAATTTCAATCTAAAAGTAAATTAATAATGGGTGTAATGTCTGGAGCCCATTCAGCTGCACCAATATCTGGTGAATTCTTATATAAACGAGCCCCCCAAAAGTCTCTACCACCATTGCTATTTATTAATATCCCCTTATTTACACAAGAAGACTTCGGTTGCAATTTGTAATATCGTGCAGTTTCGATTCCATTTCCCGCATTACCTCCATTAATAAATAAAGGATCTTCTAATATTGCATTGTTATCATTAATTAAACTATTATTAGTAATTCCTCCAAAAAAGCAGTTAGCATTAAAAAGTATTTTAAAAAGCGAGTGCGTTTGCAATTCGAAGGCAATCGTATTACTTTTAAATATATTATTTTCAAAAGTAATATTTCTTTCACTATTAATATTGTCTGAGTGATCATGTATTAAAATTTTATTTGAGTCATCATAAAAAACATTATTATATATTAAAACATCACCATGTTTTTTTGCAAACTGTAAAGTATAGCAACTGTCATTCTCTCGTGCAGAACGATCAATGATATTTGATGCTTGTTTTCCATCATTCTGACTTATATTATAGCGAATAATAGTTCTCGTACTTAAATTTGCCACATTAAATTCAAATTTAGCCTCTTCATGGTAATCAATAAAAAAACCGCCTTCATTATCATGTGAATAATTGTATTGAATTATCAAATCTCCAATATTACACAAATCATTGTCAAATGCACATCCATCCCATGGTAATCGCACTGTATTCATGACCTCATTGTTCTGGATTATTCCACCTTTTGAACACGCAGACCATACAGCAGCTATTGCACCAGTAGCGTTTGCATTAGTTCTATTTGCAGCAGGATTATCACTTGTCCATTCACCAGTACCTCCCGCTTTATCAATCACATTGTGTTCAATTAATACACTATCTGTTCCATTAACTTGAATGCCATCACATACATTTCTAATAGTATTTTCGCGAATTACAACATTAGTACTCAGGTTATTCCAATTCATTGTATTGTCTGAAGAATTCCAGACGGTCTCTCCACGGAAAAATATTCCTTCACCTATAATATTTTCTACTGTATTGTTTTCAATAAGAACACTATCTATACGTGTATTATGTTGTGTCCCTGCAACATTAGCAGCCTCTGTTTCTACCCATATATAGATTCCACCATTGTAATACAAATTTGCTGCTTTATCATTTCTGCCAATCACATTATGTATATAATTTGATTTGATTTTTATTCCTTTATGTATAGTATTTGAATTTTTGGCAGTATAATAAACCAATATTCCCCATCGAATATATGAATCAGCAGGATGATCGTTTAGTATCTCAACATTTTCAATTGTCCAGTCGTCTTGATCCCAAAGGACTATTCCTGCACATCTTCCGGTAGACCCACTTGCATCAATTACTGGTATAGAACCACTTTCATAAGCACCTATTACAATTGGGGCCTGGTAAGTACCGTTCCCTCTTGGTGTTAATACGCCCCAAATTCCAGTAGATGTAAAAATGTTGCCTCTCCAACTATCACCTGTATATTTGTTAACAGTTCCTCTTTTTAAAAGGATTGAATCACCTGGTTGAAGTATTAATACAGTATTATTCACTTTGTCAAAATTTTTCCATGGAGATGTTCTTATAGTACCTACAAAATTGTTATTTCCATTATCAGAATCTATATAATAATTTGTTGCATCAACAAAAAGCACAACGTTTAAAATTATCATAAAAATAGATCTACAAAACATTATTCTACATTTTAATTTATTTACACTTGATTTAAATTTCATTTGTTCCCCTACATTGATAAGTAAGTATTTACATTATTTACGCTATGTTAGTCTAATAGTAAATTGATAATTGGGGTTAAATCCGGCAGTGCTTTGCGAACGACTCGAAAACCCAGCCATCTAGCAGGACTAATAGTGCTGGAAGTGTAGTTACTATTATGACCTAAACGACTTTCACCACTGTTAATAAAGCACCCACCAGCATAGCCTGGCATAAGTGGATTGCCATACATGCAAGTCATTTCTTCTACATTGCCAGCAACATCATAGATTTTCCATGCATTGGCTGACAACTGCCCAACAGGATGGGTAGAATCATTAGAATTGTTAGAATTCCAACAGTTAGAATCTGTATAGAGAATACTCCCCCAGTAATATGTACTAGACATCGGAGTACCAGCCATATATGCATATTCCCATTCAGCCGGCGAAGGCAAACGGTAACCATTTTTTGAAGTATCAGCTGTCAAATTAATAAGATTAGTACAATTTTCACCATTGTAATCATTTGCTTGTGGTGTGACAAATGTATATACCGGTTTAAGTCCTTCGCGTAATGAACGTTCATTACAATAGATAATAGCATCATAAAAAGTTATATTTTCAGCTGGAAAATTCAAATTACCTGAAGCGTAGTTACTAAAAGGAAACTTACCTGTAATTGAGTAATAATCACCTTGTGTAATCTCTGTCTGACTGCATAAAAGTGGATTGATATTTGTTCCTTTTATAGTACCACGAGGTATTCTACTGAATTTTGTATCTGGCCTTGCAACCTGATTACCATAAGCCAGATATTCCATTGTATTCCAGCAAGGATCGTTATCGTAACCTCCCTGTAAACTGAAATCAGGAAAATTATCCCAATGAAATGATATATACCCTATTATGTGCGTTTGTAAATTCTTTGAAGTTCGAATTGACTCAACCAATTCGGGGATACATTCTAAAGTAATTTCACCATGGTTATTGTCACCGTTACAGATTGTTCTACCAGGAATAATGTCAAAACCTGCATCAGTAAATTGCTTAAACTCACGTTCTGTATTGAAATCGAGTCGATTGTATTTGTTTCTAGAATACCACCACGGTGCAAAAACAACATTGTTTTTTAATACTGAATTATTACTTTGCTCTGTAATAAAGCTCAATGTTTGCAAATTGATACCTATCGCACTCTGAAATTCATTACTAAACATATCTCCATATATTATAACCTTCGTACTTGCAAGATGATTGCCAACGGTATTATGCAAAACATCTATTTTTTCTTCAATCGAAGCAGCAACAAGGTCGTTTACATTCCTAACAGTGCCCGCAGGAGCAGCAAGAATCCATTTCTGATCAATTGATTGAACACCACCGACTTTGGACGTACCCCATATTTGGCTGTGTGTACCAGATTGGCTAGCTTCAGAGTAATGTAGATCTATATATTGTAAATTATAAGAATTTGCTTCGCATGCTTCGTTTATTACTCTGCATAAATGTGTAAAGGAACGATAAAATCCATCTGGTTGTAAAATTTTCCCCGGTGCAATGCATACAACATTTTTTGCTCCTGACGTTTGTTCTGCATCATAATAATCCATTATAGAAGTGCCAATTACTTCTTCCCAATGTGCACCTGTACAACCAACACCAAAGCTTGGAATATAATCCAGACCATAACTCTGAATTTTTGCAATATCCCTATTCAGGAGTTTAAATAACCCGCCATCATTAAAAATACCTCCATTGTAAATGCCATTTCTCCAATCGTTAGCACCTCCATTCATTTCATCACCATTAATCATAAAGTAGCCAACTAAAATGTGAGTGTAATTATTCTTTTTTGCCCTTTCTAAAAATGCATCTGGTATTTGTGGAATACCCATTGGATCTTTATTATCATTTGGACATATATATGCAATCCGTATATCGGTAATGCCCGCAGTAACTATTACAAATTGACATAATATAATCAAATTCAATAATATTAGTTTTTTCACCTTTTATCCTTTACAATTACGTTAATTAAGATTTCAACAAAGTCAGTGTTTCATTAAACAACAGAATACTATAATTTTCTAATTTATTGTCACAATGTGCTGCATGGTGGATATAATATCGGCTTTGCCGTTCCTTACACCATGCTGTACAATTGCAGGTTATTGTAAACCAATTATTTTTATTGTTTGCTAATGTAGAATTGATATGCTCCACAGGCGTTCCCTGCAAACCATGGTGTACCAACAGATAAATTAGGATCACCATTGGTTGTGCCCCAAAAAGTAATTGTTGCACCTGAATTAACTGCAGAAAGCAATAATGCATACCACTCTTTTGGTGTGACTGATTCATCATCATTAAAAGCATACGTCTTACCATTACTTAATAAAAAAACAATACGCATGGCTGTTGAACCATTGTATGTATGTTTTCCAACCTTCTCTACAGTGCCAGAAGTCCAATCATCTGCAAATATACTTGTGATTAAAAACACCAAAACTAATGTTATTTTTTTCATTTCTTTTTCCTAATTTAAAATTTCCAATAATTTTATCACGTACAATGACGCAATGTGCTGCGTGGTGGCTATAATTGTCGGCTTTGCCGTTCCTTACACCATGCTGCACAATTGATGTTATTGTGTTTACTGATACATTGCCTGAATCAGGATATCCTGCATTTTCAGGATGGGATACCTTAAATGTATTAAGCCATGGTCTAGTGGGACCATGGCACACGAGCTTCATTCTATTGTTCACACGGCCTGTTCACCCGTGCGATACATCCACGAACTACCGTCTCAAGTACGACATGTCGTACTTAAAGCTAAATTCCTAACTACCCGGCAAAATGTTCGCCATTGGGAGACTTCCTCCCGTAAAAGCCGCATTAATTGCGTCATTGCACCATCTGTTCTCCTGCTTGTCACCCTGTCAATTTTTTTCAGATAGTCGCAATATGTTTTCGGGCGGACCTATCCTCCCCAAAACAATCAAACCCCATTCCCTACCGTACCAGATGGGCACATCTCTCGAATTGTAATTTGTATTTGTTTTGGGAGCACGTGAGGAAGAGGAGCATCTATTGTGAAACCGGAAAAAGTAAGCGACCAGGATGTTAATAGTTAATGCTTTAAGTAATATAAGTAAAGAGGTGGTAAAAAGCAACGGTGAAAAACAACAGGCGACGAATGCAGTCTTACGACTCTGCTGCTCCCGTTTCTAGAAAACAGAAACGAAATAGAGATATTAAAAAGGGAGGTAAGCACGAGCCCCAAAGAACAATGTTCTTGAATGCGGGGTCATCGACTCCCTCCTGTCTCAAAAACATACGACTTTGCCTAGTACCAATGCAAGGGAAATTAATACCATTGTATCGGTAGGTAAAGTCATCAACGAACTGGCGGAGGCTAACTTTCATGTTTGATCAATTTTTCAAAAAAAATATTGACTTTGACCGTAGTAACTGAGCTCTTGTTCCTGTCGAAGGGTGTATTTTATTGGTATTTTGAACAGAAACTAATTAAGGGCATCCGAGCGAACCTTGAATAAAAAAAAGGTGTGTGACGTTACGCCACACACCGTTACACATAAAAGTTTTTTTACTTCCAGATGTTATCCAGCGGAATAATCTTCATCAGGCACGTGTCGTGGCCCATTTTGATGCTTTTTAGTAACTCAACTTCGACTTTACAATCAAATGCCTTCTCAAAAAGCACCTTGCTGTAGCCAGTAGTGCACTGGCACCAGGTATCCGTGTCTAATCTGTCTACTTCAGCAAGCATCGGACAGGGGCAGAATGCAAACTTCAAATAAATCTCTCCTTCAATACAGGACAACCCGGCCGCCTGTGCCCGCTCCTGGTTTGCGAATTCTTCAAGACTGGATGATGATGCGAGAAGTTCTTTTACAAACCCCAGTTTTTCATCCATTCCATAGCCGCACTGGCAGCTCATCCGGATCTGCTTGATAGTTGGGTGGTCAAAGCGACTTTCCAGTCTTTTCATGGTGGACTTCACCCATGTAGGATTGTCTTCCGACAAAAACTGAGCGTCATCCCCATAAACAATCGCCTGTGCAGTATCTTCTCCGCTAACTTCTCTGACGGCATTATAAATAACCTGTTCCTGAATTTTTCTAATATCAAACATATAAAAACCTCAACTTTCTTGAATTTATGTGAGCTGTGGTTTATGCTGCTGCACTACATATCACACGGTAAACAGCGTCTACTGCAATACATTCACACAGCTTTTCCATTGACTTTATGGTAAAGACATATAATTGAACAAGGCTTAACCAGGTAGCCCTGTAAGAAAAGTTTTTTCTGTAGAGATCAGTTAAAAATTGGATCAAGCATGGGACTAGGGTCCTTTAATGAGGATAGACTTGTGTTTTTTCTGCTTATAAAAATAATATACATTTTTTTGCGACTGTTGCTACTATTTTTTCTCTGAATATATAGTATTAATAGTGGTACTGTCGAAAAATCATGACTGGTAAACATGATGAATGAGTTGAAGATGATAATATTTCATTTGCATAAGTATACTGCTCTTCCTGCACATGCGTCATGCACAATAAAATATTAGACAGAAACTGTCTAATTCCGTTTTCTTCAAGTTGAGATTCACTTTTCTCAAAAAAGGAACTCAAAAACCTTGAATCCTGCTGTCTAATCTTCATTTTTGTATGTTATACAGTTTTCCGTATAAGTACACCTTTCGATAAGGTTTGATTTTTTATGGAACAAGATTTGCATTTCTAATTATTACTCATTTTCAATTCACCACATTGTCAAAAGGGTAATTCTATGATAAACAGACATCTTAATCAACTCTATCAGCAAGCACTTGACAAAAATATTATTAATAAAAAGTATCAGCCCTATTATATACAATGGCTCGAAAAGTACCTGCAGTTCTGTGATAAATTCCAGTTACCATGCATTAGTAAAACCAGTCTTGATCCTTTTCTAAAATCACTCCAGACACAGGATCGGCAGGAATTCCAGATCAACCAGGCTCGCCATGCTGTATTCCTTTATTATATGGTTTATGATGAAAACCCCGGCATCACACATCCAGATATGACCATATTGTCAACACAACAAGAGAACAAACCAGATGTTACATTTACAGCATCATGGGATTGTGTCTTCGACAGATTCAAAACAGAAATTGAATTGCGTCACTACTCAGCACGAACATTTGAAGCTTATGGTTTTTATATTCACAAGTTTGCTGAATTTGTAAAGTTCAGTGATCCTGATAAACTCACATCATTCGATGCAAAACGATTTCTTGCCCTTATGGCTTCAACCTGGAGAAGCTCTGCATCATCCCAAAATCTTGCTTTTAACGCATTCTTATTTCTCTTTAAGTTTATATTACTTAAGTCCTTCGATAATCTCGCAGATACTCCGCGTGCAAAAACAAAAAAACCTGTTCCGGATATTCTTTCACGGGAAGAAATTGCTGCAATACTTCGACATATGCAGCCGCCGTATTCTCTTATAGCAAAACTTGCCTATGGTTGCGGCCTGCGATTAAGTGAAGTAATGTCGCTGCGTACCCGTGATTTTAATCTTGATAATAAAATGCTTACTGTTACCTTTGGTAAAGGTGGTAAATCGCGATATATTCCGTTGCCGGAAGTTGCAATGAATGAAATCAACCGTCAATTTTTCTATGTCAGAAATCTTCACAAAGAAGATATTGACAACGGATATGATGGTGTGTTTCTTCCAATTGAAGTAGAACGGAAATCACCCGGAGCAGCTTTAGAGCTTGCATGGCAATGGTTTTTTCCTGCGCAGACACTTACCGCTATAAAAGAAACCCGCGAAAACAGACGTTATCACATTCATGAAACAAGCTTTCAGAAAATGTTAAAAATAGCGGCAGGAAAAACAAAAATAACACGCAATGTGAACCCGCATATTCTACGCCATTCATTTGCAAGTCACCTTGTCTTTGACGGCTATGATATTCGCCAGATACAGGAACTCCTCGGCCATAGTGATATACGGACAACTATGATTTACATGCACACAGTTAAGACAACTCCAAAACAGATAAAAAGCCCGCTTGACGTATAACTTTTTTCAAAGAACAATGCTATTATTATAAGTATATGAAATAAATAGTTTCTGTTAAATGAAGATAGAACTTGACAAAAGGGCTACACTTAATTAACTTTAGTAGGTATTCAAAATCCACAAAAAGTTAAGAAAGGTAGCCCATGAGATTAAAAGT
>Ga0209373_10003775_pt1 | contig 13650 bp, 12 predicted proteins | sample Higcelweek5metaG_FD_187173 | JGI IMG/M metagenome (GOLD analysis project Ga0209373, IMG submission 187173) | Freshwater pond sediment microbial communities from the University of Edinburgh, under environmental carbon perturbations - High... | ecosystem: Environmental > Aquatic > Freshwater >...
TGGCGGTTGATGAGCGTGCCCTCGCGGCTTTCTGCCGTGCAGACGGGAAGCTCGCTCTTGGCGCAGGCCACCCGCGGGCAGGCATGCAGACAGAAGCTGCCGCGCAGCACATGGCGGCAGGGAATACCGGACACCTCGTCGCTGGTGTAGCCGGTCAGACGCTCCAGCACGCTGTTCATGAACAGCGTGCGCCGCTCGCGATCGACCACGGCCACTCCAAAGGGAAGGGCGCGCAGGATGTGCGGCAAATCGGCCCGGTCCAGGCCGGCGGCGATAAGCCCGGCAAAGGGGGCGAGGGGAGCGTGTGATGCCAAAGTATTGTCCACGTTCATCTCCTCCAGGGGGGAAGTGCGCCTGGTTGCGTGCGCACTCCCCCTGCCCGGAAGGACTGGGGTCTAGTGGCCGCCGCTGTTGACAAGGCCGGAAGCGGCGAGAGCGAGCACGAGGATCTCGGCCAGGGCCATGAGGGCGAAACCTTTTTCGCCACGCTTCAGCATGGCCGGGATAAGCGGGATATAGCAAATAAGAGTCATGGCCGCCAGGAGCACAATGCCAATAAAGTTGAGGAAGTCGCCCTTGCCGATCAGGACGACCCAGCCCCAGCCGTGCGGAACATGCCCGAGTTCGAGATACGTGTTCACCGGCTGCGACCAGAGCAGCGGAATCTCCTGCAAGGGCACGTGGGGCGTGATGATGCCGGTGACATACAGCAGGTAGGTGACGACCATGATGGCCAAACCGCTCCAGGAGCCATAGAACAGCATATTGGCGTAATTTATCTGCGCTGGCGAGGCCTTGCCGTCGTGCTTCATCTTTTCGCTCATCGTCTTTCTCCTTATGGATGCGCTGCAGGGCCGGACGAGCCGGCCCGCGATTGTCATGAATGTGTTGCGCGGCCGCGCGGATTAGATGCCCAAGCCCTTCATCAGGGCCTTGCCGCCCGCGAGGAGCAGCACGCCGATGACCATGTACCGGATGAAGGTCGGCTTGGCCTTGGCCAGCAGGCGCACGCCGACAAAGGAGCCCAGCATGAGGCCGATGATGGAGGGGATGGCCATGAGCGGGATGACGCAACCCTTGTTCAAGTAGACCCAGGCGGCGGAGGTGTCAGTGATGGAGAGCAGGAACTTGCTGGTGCCCACAGCCACCTTGAGGGGCGCGCCCATAAGCAGGTTCAGCACCGGGACGTTGGCCCAGCCGGCTCCCAGGCCGAACATGCCGGCCATGATGCCAATGATGACGAAGAGCAGAAGACCGGGCAGGGTGCGATGGGTTTTCCACTGCACCAGCTCGCCTGTGGCGGGGTCGTTGTAAGCGCCGTCCATGCCGAGCGCCATGCTGAGCGCGTCCTGCTTGGTCACCACGGGGTGGGCGCTGTTCTTGGACACCAAGAGCAGAATGGCGATGAACATGATGGTGCCGCCCAAGCAGAGCTGCACCACATTGGTCGGCAGGGCCATGCCGAGGTATGCGCCCACGATGGCGCAGCTTGAGGCGATGAGCGCCACGGGCATGGCCAGGCGCAGGGAGGCGAAGTTGCGCTTAAGCAGGCCGGGACCGGCCGCCAGAGCGCCAGCCAGAGCCACCATAAGGCCTGCGCCGCGCACAAAGTCGAGGTGGAACGGGAAGAATCCGCTCACCAACGGCACATACAGGACGCCGCCGCCCACGCCAGCCAGAACGGCGATGATGCCGAGGATGAAGCAGAAGAACAGCAGCACGGTGGGCCACACCCACCAGGCGACGCCCGTATCGGCGCCAAGGTGCGCGGCGCTGTCGGCAACGTCCGCTCCTGCGCTGGCTACCGCATGGCTGACTGTTTCATTGCCGGAGGCAAAGGCGGCCACGGCAAAGAGCAGCACGCCGAACAACACGAACAGGGCGATTTTCGCCGGGAGACTCAGTCGATCCATCTTCATTCCCGCTCCTCTGAATCATCTCTGGATTGCCCAGCCTGCCTCGCCGGCCCTCGGCCCGCGCAGTGGACGCCCCCTCTTTATCAAGAACCGAGCCAATGTCTAACTTACTGAAATCACATGCTTGACTCTGTTTTGTGAAGCATGTAAACGGCAAGAACTTGCCGCTGTTGCGGCAAGTATCTGCCGGAAGGCATGGATTGGCCGTCTGCCTTGGCCATGAGAACGGGTTTTCTGTCTTGCGGTTCATCGAGAGGGAAGGCGTCCCCCCGTGGGCAGGCCTGCCGACTCCTGTGGCAGCGCCCACCCTGAGCGGGTATTCACGAAAGTGCGAGGAAATTTGCGATGATGGACCCGCGTGCTTATGGCGGCAAGATATTGCCGCAGATGCTGGAGGCCGATCCCGAGGCCAGCGCCGCTATGCACGAGGCCGGGCTGCTCTTCCGGTCAGAGGCCATGCGCGCGCTGTACCGCGTGGCCATTCAGGTCGCTGGCAGCGACGCGCCCGTGCTGTTGACCGGGGAATCCGGCACGGGCAAAGAGATTTTTGCCCGGCTGCTGCACACGTTGAGCAACCGAAGCGGGCGCCCCTTCGTGCCGGTGAACTGCGGCGTGCTGACGGGCGAGCTTTTTGCGGACAAGTTCTTCGGTCACGAGCCCGGCGCCTTCACGGGCGCAACGCGGTTGCAGAAGGGCAGTTTTGAGCTGGCTGCGGATGGCACGCTGTTCCTCGACGAGGTGGGCGAGATCCCCCTCACCAATCAGGTTGATTTTCTGCGCGTTCTTGAGGAACGGACCTTCAAACGTCTTGGCGGCGAGAAGGACCTGGGTTTTCGCGCGCGCATCGTGGCCGCCACCAACCGCTCCCTGCCCGACATGGTCCGTGCATCGCGTTTTCGGGCCGATCTGTTCTACCGGCTGAACGTCATTCCTATCGCCTTGCCCTCCCTGCGGGAACGCAGCGACGATGTCGCTCCCCTGGCGGAATACTTCCTCTGGCTCTTCGGGCATCACTACCATCGGCCCAATCTTGAGCTTTCGTCGGAAGCCATGACTTTGCTCGCTAGGCACCATTGGCCAGGCAACGTGCGCGAGCTCAAGAATCTCATGGAGCGCGTGGCCTTGCTGCACAAGACTGATGATCCCGTGCGGCCAGAAGATCTGCCCCTGGAGATGCGCCTGGAACTGGGGCATGAACTGCACCCGAATCTGCATCCGGCCTCGCCCCACCATCATCATGCCGAACCTGAGGAGCTGAACCTCGACACCGTGGTCCGGCACGCGGAAATTGGAGCAATGATGCGCGCTTTCAAACACGCTGGAGGCAGCAAGCAGCGCACGGCAGAGCTTTTGGGCATCAGCCCGCGGACGCTGCGCCATAAGCTTGCCCAATATGGTCTTAAGCTGGAATGAAATGGAGCACGCCGAGACGGCGGCGCGTTTAAAGCTCTTCCCTCCTGTTTTTCTTTTTGCATCCCTCCTGCCGGTAGCGCACGCGTTGTGTTTAACGGACTGTAAAGAAAGCTGACACAATTAGTTGTTCAAGCGTGCCGACATTGCCGACACGCTTATGATAAATGCTGTCATTATTGTTGGTTATGCGCGATAGTGATGTGGCATGGGAATTGCCTTTGTCTGGGCAAGGAGTTCCCATGTCTGCCGCAACCCGACTCGATATCGCCATCATGGACAGAAACCCGCACGTTCGGGAGTTCCTCTGTCGCGAGTTGATTGGGCTTGGACATGTGGCCAGCGCCCTGCCGAGCGCCGTCAGTCTGCTTGAGGCGTTATGCGGTCCAAGGCCTCCGCGGATTCTGGTGCTGGATCCGGAGGCGGCGGGGACCTGTCTGCCCGAGGTGGCAAAACGCTTGAGAGACCGCGCTGGGCAAATTGCCGTCGTGCTTCATGTCTTCGAAGGAGCCGACCCGCAGCCGGGCTTTGATGGCGCGATGGTGGTGGAGAAGCAACCGGACATGGGAGCGCTCAAGGCAGCCTTAAGTTCCTTGTCCACGCAAATTTCTCGGCTTTCTGAGGCTAATGATGCGCCAGGGCTGCGCCAAACGCGGGAGCGGGCATGAAGGTGCTTCTGGTTGATGACGAGCAGGACTTTCGTGAGACCCTGGCAAAGCGCCTGGGCCGCCGCAATATTGAGGCCGCGACGGTGGGCAGCGCGGCGGAGGCCTTGGCTTGGCTCAAGGAGTCGACCGGGGTGGATGCCGTTGTGCTTGACGTGAAGATGCCGGGCATGGATGGCATTGAAGCCTTGAAGCATATTGCCGCCAGCCACCCTGGCGTGGCCGTGCTTATGCTTTCCGGGCACGCCCATGTTGAGACGGCAATGAAGGGCCTGGAGTTGGGCGCGTTCGACTATTTGATGAAGCCTGTGGACATTGAGGAGCTGGTGTTCAAGCTCCAAGACGCCTGCGAGCACAAGGCACTTAAGGGCAGGACCGCTCCATAGCGGCGCGCCCATTTTGTGAGGCAACGAACCGGCGCTGTTTGCGGCGGCGCCGGTGAAACGACAACATTTAGCACGGAGGAGAGATTGATGGGATACAGTAGAGATCTCTACGAGATGATGAAGCAGGGCGCCATCGCTCAAGCGAAATGGGACATGGAGATGTCCATGTCCATTCTGCACAGCAGAAAGAAAATGCTGCTTCTTGCGCTTTTGATTCTGCCGATCTTTGTCATCAACTACGCGTTTGCGGCCGACTTCATCGGCAGCAAGCACGCCTACGGCCCTGCTTTCTATTCCGACAGTATCTTCCTGGTGTCCATCGGCATCGGTTTGGCCGCGGGTCTCATCACCGGCTGCATCGGCGCGGGCGGCGGCTTCATCATCACCCCGGCGCTCATGGCCGCTGGCGTCAAAGGCATCCTGGCCGTCGGCACCGACATGTTCCACATTTTCGCCAAGGCCATCATGGGCACCGCAGTGCACAAGAAGCTTGGCAACGTGTCCATGAAGCTGGCTATCTGGTTCCTGATCGGATCCACCGGGGGCACCTTCATCGGCGGCGCCATTCAGAATGGTCTGTACAAAAAGGATCCCATTCTCTCCGACCTGTTCATTAGCTTGGTGTATGGCGTCATTCTGGGGTTCCTCGGCTTTTACGCCTTGTTCGACTTTCTGAGCGCCAGCCGCGCGAGCAAGAAGCCCGGCGCGGTGAGCGGCGACGTCCATGGCGGCCCTTCCGGAACCACTGGCCTGGCCACCAAACTGCAGAATTTGAAGCTCGCTCCCATGATCACCTTTGACGAGGACTTTGTGCCCGGCGGCAAGCAGATCTCCGGCTGGATCGTGGCCATGGGCGGTCTGGTCGTCGGTATTCTGGCCACCCTCATGGGCGCTGGCGGCGGCTTCGTCACCTTCCCCATGTTCGTGTATGTCTTCGGCGTCTCTTCCATGACCACCGTCGGCACCGACATCCTGCAGATCATCTTTACCGCCGGTATCGGCTCCATCGCCCAGTACGCCATTTATGGTTTCGTGTTCTACTCCCTGGCAATGGGCATGCTGCTCGGTTCTCTCCTCGGCATTCAGATCGGCGCGCTGACCACCAAAGTGGTCAAGGGCATCCACATCCGCGGCTTTTACGCCATCAGCATTCTGGCCGGCTTCGTCAACCGCGTCGCCACCCTGCCCAAGAAGCTCGTGGAACTCGGTTATCTGAATTTGTCCACGAGCATGATCAATGGCATCGAGACCGTGGGCAACTGGCTGTTCTGGGCGGTTGTGGCCTTCTTCGGCGTCTGGGTGTTTTACAAGTTCTTCTCCAATATCGGCAAGCTTCGTGGGGAGGCCTAACCATGCTGGTTCATAACAAAGGCGTATTGATTAAGGGACTGACGCTCCTGGGGTCGTTCCTTGTGGTGCTGTTCTTCATCTTCCAGCCTATCATCACCGATGAGCAGGGCAAGAAGGTCAATGGCCTGACATTCTCTGACGAGTTGTTCAACAGTCTTGCCAAAGGTTCGGCCTACTACATTCCGGACGTGAGCAAGAAGCTGGCGTCCGTTGACGGCAAGACCGTCGACGTGACCGTTAAGCAGAAGGACGAGGCCGCCGCAGCGGAGGCTGTCAAGCTGGTGGCCCTGGCGGGCCTCACTGCCGAGGCCAAGGGCAACGCTGTGCACATCAGCGGTGATTTGAGCAAGATGCTCGGCGTGGTCGTCAGCGCCTCTGACAAGTTGTACATGAATGACGCTGAGGGCGTTGGCGCCATGTTCGGCGGCGGCGACGGCATGACGGTCATGAAGACTTGGTGGGGCGTGTTGAATCCCATGGTGAAGGAGCTGCAGAAGCAGAAGAAGGTTGACGAAGCCGACGCGGTGATCATGGTCAACGCCAAGGCCATCGAGCCCGCGTACAACTTCTTCGGCATCAAGGGCGAGAAGGTTTCGGAGCGCGCTGGCGTGGCCGCGGGCCTCTTGTTCTTCTATGTTCTGTACACCATGTGGTATGGCTACGCCATTTTTGACATCTTCAACGGCATCGGCCTGTCCATGAGCAAGGCCAAGGTGAAGCAGGAAGCCTAGACTTCCTCTTCTTCCCAAAGGAACCAAGCACCCCCGGCAGCCCATTTTGGGTCACCGGGGGTGCTTACTTTTTGGGGTTTGAAGTTTCGAGGAATCTGAGTTCGTTGCCGGAAGGAAAAACCGGCTGCATGCACGATGCGCATATCTCCGCGTTGCAAGCGGAGCGCCGGGAGGCGTGCGTTTGCTTTTTACTTACAGCGCCAGTATGGAAAAGCGTGAGGAGGCTGCCTGTGGTTGGTTTGTTCCGCGCTATTCGTTCGTTGTTTGGCCGTGAACGGCCACGTGCTGTGCTCGACACCGGTGAAGCGGAGCGCATCGGTGCAGAGTTCCGCCGCCGCCACACCAATTTCCGCCTGTTGCTGACGGCGGGCAAACGCCTGCTGTCGACCCTGGCCGACATGGAGCGGGCCACCACGGACGGCCGCGTGTTCGGCATGACCTTTTTGCGCGCCGGCGCAACAGCCGTCACCGTCAATGCGTTCCGTATGATCAAGCACCTTGACGCCTTGGCTCCGGAGAACGCCTCCCGCCTGCGCGCCAGGTTTTTGGAAATCTGCGCCCAGGTGGAAGAGGTGTTGGGCCGGCGCAAGCCGCCGGTCTGCGGCGAGCTGGTGGCGGACCTCGCCACGGTGGACGCAGCTCAAGCCGACCTCATGGGCGGGCGCCTGGCTGAACTCGGCGAAGTGAAGAACCGTTTGGGTTTGCCCGTGCCAGAGGGCTTTGTGGTCGGCGCGTGCGCCTATGAATTGTTCGCCTCCCAGCCAGGCCTGCGCGAGGAAATGGCCCGGCGCATTCAGAGCCTCTATGATGCGGGAGCTCAGGACGATGGGGACGATGCGAGTCTTGCGAGCCGCATTCCCGCCATTTACGGCGCGGACGATGCCGCCTTGCAGGCCATGAGCCGCGAGATCGAGGCGCTTGTCCTGGCCGCGCCCCTGCCAGAGGCGTTGGAGCGGGCCATCACGGAGGCCTGCGCAAAACTCATGCAGTCCTGCGGCGAAACGCACCTTTGCGTGTTGCCGAACAGCTTGGGCGAGGGGCAGGGCTTCACTGGCTCTTATCCGGCGCAGTATTCCGTGCCCTGCGGGGACGTGCTGAATGCCTACCGCCGCGCCGTGGCCAGCAAGTATTCCGCCTTGGCCATGGCCCGCAGGCTTTCCCGCGGCATCCCGGACATCGATGTTTCCCTCTGTGTCGGCATGCTCGCCGTGCCGGAGTCTTCCACGCGCGGCACGTGCGGCAGCTCCAATCCAAGCGCCTCTGCCCGGGCGGCGGGATTGGAGCCGGATGAGGCGCTGCGCCTGGCTGGACTGGCCAAGCAGCTGGAAGAAGGCCTTGGCGCGCCTGTCCAATTCGAGTGGCTGCAACGTCCGGATCGTTCTTTCAGCCTGCTGCGCTGCGGCCCGGAGCCTGCCGCGGGCCAGGATGAGGCCGTTGCCCTGTCCACGGGGCATTCATATATGGAGAGCTCACCGGTGCTCATGCGCTTGCGGGAGCTCTTGGATTTGCTTTCGCCTGCGACCCTGCCCGCGCCGGAGGATTCCGACTTCCGCGCAGCGAATTGCAAGAGCGTGCGCGATGTGGCGCGCATGGCCCATCAGCGTGCAGTGGACGCCATGTTCGACTTTGGCCGCAGCCAGCAGGACTTCTCCGAGCGGCAGGCCAAGCAGCTTTGGGCCAATGGCGCGGCCATGCAATGGTGGATCATCAACCTGGAGGACGCCTTTTCCGCCTCGGCGGAGGGCAAGTTCATCCGGCTGGAGCACATCGATTCCCCGCCGTTTCAGGCCGTGTGGGCGGGCATCAGCGCCGTCCCTTGGGCAGGCCCCCCGCCCGTGGACATGCGCGGTTTCCTTTCCATCATGTACGAGTCCACGACCAACCCGGAGATCTCCATCACCGGCGATTTCGACTTTGGCGCGTGGAACCACATTTTGCTGTCCAAGGCCTATGTGTCTCTGTCCTCACGCTTCGGCTATCACTTCGTGACCATTGAAGCCCTGGTGGGCGAGCGGGCGCGGGAAAACTTCGTGAGCTTCCAGTTCCGGGGCGGCGCGGCGGAAATCACCCGGCGCGAGCGGCGCATCGCGTTTGTTTCCAGCATCCTGGCGGAGTTCGGCTTCGGTATCGAGGTGCGGGAGGACGCGCTCATCGCCCGCGTGGAAGGATTGCCGACGAGCGATCTTATGGACCGGTTGCGCGTCTTGGGGTATCTGATCATCCACACGCGGCAGCTGGATATGATCATGCGCATCCCCGAGCAGGTGCGCCTGCACCGGGAAAAGATTCTGCGCGAAATTGGCGGGATGCTTTCGCACCCAACCCAGAACTGAGGTTCCATGCGCTCCGAGATGCTTTACTTGCGGCTTGCCCGTGCCCAAGTGGCCTTTTTCCGTTTCCTGTTGGAAGCGCATGACGGTTTGGCTTTGTTCACTTCCCTTGGGGCCGATGCACAAGGGCGGGAGGTGCTTTGCCTACGCTTTGCACCCGGCGCCAGAGCGGACGTGCGGCGGTTTTTGGCAACCACTGGCCCCCATTGCACGCCAGAGATTCTTGTCGGGTAAGGTTTCAGCGTCGCTATCTCTGCTGGTTGCACATCACGTCTGCACTTCTGTGCATATGGCTGCACATAAAAAGCTTCACCGCGCACATTTAAAACACAGATAAAATCTATTAATCGCTGAAAATGTTGATAAAATACGTGTTGGCACGCGGCATGCTCAATAGTAAATAGATTTTGCGCAACGCGGGTCCGGGAGACGAACACCAAACCCACCCCACCCGAACACCCCACCCCATCTATCGGGCCAGCGGCGCACTATCTGGACTCCTTCCCCCTCCTCCCGAAAAAGGGCCGCTGCAACCGGCCCTTTTTCCTTTTTCAGGCCCTGGAGCAAAATTCTGTCAAGATGCTAATCTTGTCTTTTTGCCGGCCAAATCCTTGCCATTATCATCCGCTCCCCTTGGGCCGGGCTATACTCCCGCCAAAAGGCCGGGCAAGCCCGCCTGGCCGCAAACCAAAGGGGGCCCTATGGGCGGAGGCGGAGGCTTTTCTCCCATTTCCATTATCAGTGATGTGCTGTTCGGAGCTGCAAAAGGTGTGCTTGGAGGCCAGGTGTCTTCGGGCAGCACTGCGACGGTCGATACTTCCGCCGCCGATGCCGCGCTGGAAGCCGCCGAGGCGCGCCGCAAGGCGGACCGGAAAAAGGCCGAGTCAGCGCTTTTGGCCAAGGCCCGCCAAGCCGACCGCGCCGAGCAGGCGGGTCAGGACAAAGTGGCCGAGACCCTTGGCGCGCCCAACGTTGCCGCAGTGCAGCTGAAAGAGAGGCTTGGACAATGAGCGCGCGCAAGGCCCCGGCGTCCAGCGCCCGCCAGCAGCCAGCGCCCGCGCAGCAAAAGGCCCTGGCCGTGCTGGACCGTCTTTCCGCTCTGCGGGCCGCTCGCGATCATTGGACGCCGACATGGCGTGAATTGGCCGTCCAAATCATGCCGCGAAAGGCTGGCGGCTCCTTTGGCAACGGTCCTCAAGCGGATGACTCGGCCGTGTTTGATTCCACCCCGGCGCATTCACTCGAACTGCTGGCTTCCGGGCTTGGAGGACTGCTTACGAACCCGGCGCTGCCCTGGTTTGATCTGCGGTTGGCCCACAGCGCGGCAGATGGTGAGGAGGTCAGCGCCTTTTTGGCGCAGTGCCGCGAACGTCTGCTCGGCATCTTCAACACCGAGGCGACGGGGTTCCAGGCCTGCGTGCATGAACTCTATCTGGATATCTGCCTCTTTGGAACTGCAGTGCTCTATGTGGAGCCGGACAGCGAGACCCTGGTCCGCTTCAGCGTGCGGCCCTTGGCGGAGACCTTTTTGGCCGAGGATGCGCGGGGCGTTGTGGATACGGTCATCCGCACCTACTCTCTTACGGCCCGTCAGGCTTGGCAGCAGTGGGAGCAGGCTTGCTCTCCGGATGTGCAAAAGCTTGCCCGCGAAAATCCCGACGTGCGCGTGGACTTGGTGCATGCTGTGTTCCCGCGTGCGGACCGCGATCCGGCAAGTCCGGCCAATACGGATTTCCCCTACGCCTGCTTCTTCTTGGAGCAGGGCTCCGGCGTCATCCTTGAGGAATCCGGCTACCTGGAGATGCCGTACATGTGCCCGCGCTGGAGCAAGGTTTCCGGCGAGGCGTATGGCCGCGGTCCCGGCCTCACCGCCTTGTCGGACGTGCGTGTGCTGAACGCCATGAGCCGCACCGCGCTTATGGCCGCGGAAAAGATGTCCGATCCGCCGCTGATGGTGCCAGACGACGGCTTTCTTGGCCCCATCCATTCAGGGCCAGGCGGCTTGTCGTATTACCGCGCCGGTTCCCAGGATCGCATCGAAGCCTTGCCCTTCCGTGTGGATTTGGGTTCGGTGGAAACCATGATCGAGCGGCGGCGCCAGTCCATCCGGCGTATTTTCCTGGCTGACCAACTCGCGCCGGAGGCCGTGAACAGCACGGCCACGGAAGCGCTTATCCGCCAGAGCGAGAAGATGCGCATACTGGGCCCAGTGCTTGGACGCATGCAGACCGAGTTCCTTGCGCCGCTCATTGAGCGCGTGTTCAACATCCTGCTGCGGGAGGGCGAACTGCCCCCCTGGCCGAAGTCGTTGCCGCAGGGCTCCCTGCGCGTGGACTACGCCACGCCTATAGCCCAGGCCCAGCGCCAGGCCGAAGCGGACAACCTGAACCAGGCTGTGCGCTATTTGCAGCCGCTGCTGGCGCAGAACGACCCCTTCCACATCCTCGACAACTTCGAGCCGGACGCCATTGCCCGGCATGCGGCGAGTCTGTTCGGCCTCCCCCAGGATTACCTGAGGCCGAAGGAGACGGTTGAGGCCCTGCGCCTGGCAAGGCAACGGCAATAGAATGGGGAAAGGGGAAGAGAGGGGCGGAAGAGACAACCGCACTGGCCTGATGATTGCCCGGGCCCTTTCAAAGCATGGAGGAGAATGACATGGCGATAAGCGTCATTGAAATTTGCAACAATGCCCTGATCGACCTTGGCGAGGAGGCCATCGCCTCCCTGGCGGACAACACCAAGGCTGCGCGGCTGTGCAATCAGCGTTGGCCTGCGGTGCGCGACGCAGTTTTGCGCGCCCACCCGTGGAACTGCGCCACGCGGCAAAGTGAACTGGCCGCAAGCGCTGCCAATGCGGGCTGGCAGTACGAGGCCAGTTATCCGCTGCCGACGGAGTGTCTGCGCGTGCTCTCGGTGTGTGCCGGCGGGGCGGCTGTCGAGACCTGGGAAGTGCAGGCCGGAGCGATTCTGTGCGACGAGTCCGGCCCGCTTCAGATCGCCTACATCACGCGCATCGACGATCCCCGCTTGTATGACCCGTTGCTGTGTGAGGCGCTCACCGCGAGGCTGTCCGCAACCTTGGCGTATCCCATCACGGCTTCCACCTCGTTGGCGCAGTCGTTTTGGGGAATGTACGCGGATAAGCTGCGCGAGGCGCGTGGCGTCGATGCCCGCGAAGCGTCGCCCATTCCAGCGCCTGCGCCCACGACATGGCTCTCCGCCAAGCTTGGGCGCTAGCGCGTCACTCTTCTCGTTGCAGCAAATCCGGTATAATGGCCGATGGCGCAAGTCCTGCGCTGTCGGCCTTTTGCTTGAGTGGCAACGGCGACAAGGCTGGGAAAAATCAAACAGAAGAGTTCGCTTGGAATCCATCTCCGCACAGGGCACTATCTCAGGGCGGGGAGCCGAGCCATTGCGCCCGGAGAAATATCGCGCCGGGAGAACGCACCAAGTGAAGCCACAAGAGACAAGCCCGCTCTCCTTCGGGGGAGAATTCCGCGATTTTGGACAAGAAACGGCTTATCAGGCTGAACGCATGCCGGAGCATGTGCGCCATATGCGGCTTCTTTTTTTCTGTGCGTTCATTTTCAATATTTTGTTTTTGTTCAATGATTGGCGATTCTACGGCCTGCCGCATTTTGCGGTCGCCCTTGCCGCCCGCGCCGGGATCGCGCTGGCTTCAATCGGTTGTCTGCTCCTCATGCGCAGGGTGTCGAACCACCGCCAGCTGCAACAACTCTGCGCCGCCTGGACAGTCCCGGTCATCGTGGCCAGCGCCGTGCTGGTCAGTCCGCATACGGACGTGGCTCTGGTCATTCTGTTCATGTTGCCCATCCTGTTCTATCTGGCCATGCCCATGCCCTTCGGCTGGACCTTCGCTTCTGGCCTGATCTGCAGCGCAGCGACCATGTTCGGTTTTTTGCTCTCGGATCCACCGTCGCCCACCCGGTTTGGCGTGGGCCTCGCAATGGTGACGATCAATGTGGTGCTTTCGCTGGTGCTCATCCGCATGAACCGGCTGCAGCGGCTGGAGTGGGCCGCCACGCGGGCGGTTTTGACCGCGAACCAGGAATTGGCGGAGCAGCGCCTGATTCTGCAGACTCTGCTGCGGGCCGTGCCCGCGCCTTTGATCATCATGGCCCGCAGTACCGGGTGTCTCCTTCAGGCCAATGACGCGGCGCGGCGCTACTTTAGTCCGGAGGCCCTCGATGATCCGAAGCTGTTGCTGCGGTATTTTGAGCCGCGCGGAGTGGACGCGGCGGGTGCGGTGCGCGAGGAAGAAACGCGGCTGGACCTGGGCAATGGGGCCCGGGACGTTTTGCTGGTGACCACCACGACGCAAGTGCGCGGAGAGGAAGCGGTCCTGGCTGTTCTTGTGGATATTACGGCCCACAAGGAGATGGAAGCCCACCTGAAGGAATTGGCCAGCACGGACTCTTTGACCGGCTTGGCGAACCGGGGCTGCTTTTTTGCCCTGGCCGCCGATGAAATCTCGCGGACCCAGCGCTACGGGCGGCCTCTTGCCGTGGCCATGCTCGATCTCGACCATTTCAAGAACATCAACGACACCTTTGGACATGAGGCGGGCGATGCGGCGCTTAGGGCTTTTGCCGTCTTATGTCGTTCGCTGCTGCGCGAGTCTGATGTGGTGGGCCGCCTCGGTGGCGATGAATTTGCCCTGCTGCTGCCAGAGACGGACACGGAAAGCGCCATGATCATGGCCGGGCGGCTGCGTGCTGCGGTGGCGGAGATGCGCCAGTCTGGCGCGTCCATGGCGGTGACCGTGAGCATCGGCATTTCTGAAGTCTTGCCGGACGAGACGACCGTGAGTAATGCCCTTTCGCGCGCAGACCAAGCCTTGT
>Ga0209373_10003778_pt1 | contig 13643 bp, 4 predicted proteins | sample Higcelweek5metaG_FD_187173 | JGI IMG/M metagenome (GOLD analysis project Ga0209373, IMG submission 187173) | Freshwater pond sediment microbial communities from the University of Edinburgh, under environmental carbon perturbations - High... | ecosystem: Environmental > Aquatic > Freshwater >...
GGTCACGCAGTGCGCAGGTGTGGGCGTGTATTCACAGCTCACAGGCGGGTGACTTTTGATCACGTTGCCGCGTGCATCAAGCTCATTCACGCTCCGCATCAGGAGATGGCCACTCCCATCCAGCGCCCCAGAGACGATCACGCGCCCTTCCATGTCCTTCACCGTGAAACTCTGCCGACCATCCGGATCTTCCGCAACTTCCCACAAGTGCGTCGGATCTAAATCCACTTGAGCGTGGTAGTTTTCTTTGTTATCATAAACACGAGTATGCTCCATTGCACTTACAGCATTAGAGAGCGAAACCGAATCCAGTAAGTTCACACCTGATAAGTGGACTCCAGAAGACCAACTGTGGGACACATGAATCCCCTGTTCATCACCCGCGAGGCTGAACGCTTTGCCGGGATTCCCCATCAGGTCCCCAGTCGCCGCCTGATCCGGTTTCCACTCTGTCTCTGCATAAGGGTAGCCCTGCGCATCAGGGTAATTCGGATTAGCGAGGATATAATAATGGGTCGCCATAGACGGGTTATCGATAGCCTTTGAATCCCCGTTGCAGTCTTCCACCCCTTCGCACTCCAGCGCAAAAGGAAGATACTTCTGGTAAGGCCGACCCAGAAAATCCCGCAACGCCGTGGTCAACAGAAGTTCCGTGTTGCCATCGTAACTGCGCGTCTCAATCTCCTGATGCTGGGTGGTCGTGAATCGCACGGCCTGCGTTGTCGGGTGCGTCAACGTTCCTGGCACAAGCACTGCATCGTCAATGTCCATCGCCTCCCAAAACTGGAAAGTGATGGTAACATTCCCTGTATCGGGCAGGGAATTCTTTGCAAAAGTCAGGGTGTCACGCACCCAATGGTTTATGTAGCCACTCATGCTCCGACTCGTTCCATTCACGGACACATTACCGGAGTTCCAACGCCTCCAGAAGGTAAGCGTCAAACCACTGTCACGAGCAATTTCCAAAGCGGCAGAGGGTAGCGTCTGCGAAAGGGTACCAGAGTTGGAGAACGACAGATACCGGGAACCTCCGGGAGCCCCTCCCCGGACACTCTTCGCGGTACCGGACACAGTCCACCCGCGAGCGAGCGCCTCAAAATCGCCACCCGAAAGTAACTGCCCACCAGAATATTCTGCGGCATCCGTGCGGTTTGGAACCTGATCTTCTACGGTGGCACGGGCATGGGAAAGGGACATCGAATCATTATCTTCTATTTTCACGATCGTATAAGAGGGGGCGGAAGGATCCGCCTTGCCATACAAAATGGTACCCATGCTGTCCTTTATAGTGATCTTTTCTGTCAAAGAATCCGTGTCCTTGGCCATGCCCCCAGATTTGACATACTGGGACCAGTCATCCCCACGATTCCAGTGAAATTGGGATTTCATACTCTCGTTGCAGTCATAAAGACAGGCATCATAAAGAGTGAAGGCAAATGATTTCGATATTCCAGCAACAAGACCCGAGGGGATTGAAAACAAAAGAACATGACGATTGCCTGCAGCGGTATGGCGCATCACAGTCATGCTATCATCAAGCACACGGGTTCCAAGACCCGCAAGAGTGTCCCCTTCTGTTACCACATTCACAGAGTGTCCTGTAGGGTGTGTAAAATAATAAGAGACCATTAATGGACCCGCCACAGAGGAATCTCCTTTGTTTTCAACCGTCAGAACCACCTCGCTTTCAAGAGTATCTGGAAGGTTTGGATCCCGGACATAAACAGCAAGCTTCGGCGAAGGCACGTAACCATTGCAAGGCCAGGCTTCCGTTCCATAGACAAGCTGTCCCAAAGAATCATACAAGGCCATTTTGGGATTCTGTTGAACTGCAAGCCCTGAAATGGAAGAGAAGATAGATCTTTGCCAGCTTTTCTGTAATTCTTTATAGACTCTCTGTCCCTGCCAATTGTAAGTATGTATCATGCCTTTGATATCTTGCGAAAGCGGGAACCTTCCCCCGGCAGAAACGGAAACAGAATCAGCAAATTCAAAGGTCAGGGAATATTTACCCTCCGCACATATTTCTGTTTTATATGAAATTGGACTATCAGTCTGTTCAAACACCAGAGTAGAGGCATCAAGGTTAAACACATCGTTGTAATAAAAACGCATGACGTAACCCGCAAGCGAAATAGCCGCATCCCCTTTGTTTGCAATGCTCGCCTGAAAACCGATCTGATTTAAGGCATCTGGATTGCTATCTAGAAATTTTATCACGAGATTAGGAATTGGCGTAACAGAGGAACTGGATACTGAGGAAGAGGATATGATTGCAGAAGAAGAACTAGACGATAATTCTTCCCCGCATGCATTGGACCACGAAGGTGCCGTGCCCCAAAGCAGCGTGCCATCACCATTATACAGAGGCATGTTCGCCGCATAACGCCTGCTCCGCGAGGTATCCGCAAAAGAGAGCATGGACCAGTCATCCCGCTTATTCATTAGGGAACCCGTCCCGTAGACAATCCCTGCCTTGTTATCAAAATAAGAGTTTTCACTGTTAAAGGTCTTTGTCCCGGAATACTGATAACGGATCCGGAAACGACCTTCGCCACAGCCCACAAAACTGGGCGTAATACTGGAATCGGAATACCAATAATGAGGGCTACTGAGACTGCTCGGCCACTCCGCTTTATACCCATAGTAGTCATAGTAGAAGTCCGTGAGTGTTACGGGTTCATCTGAAAAGTTCACAACACCGGAGGCAATATCCAACTGATACTTGCGGAACCAGGTTTCATCACCCACTAGAACACCCAGATTTTTACCCACCGCAGATGGATGCGACAACGCAGGTAAAATTCTCACCTGATGTGAGACCACGGTACTCACCGCGCCACTCTGATCATGAGCCTGCATGCTGTAAGTGTAAAGCCCCGGATTCACTAAAGCATGCCGCCGTATTTCTGTATTCACGGAACGGACATAATAAAAACTGTTACCATATTTATGCGGCCAATCTGCACTATCCAGATAGTCCGCCGGCGTTCCGACCTCAATCCATGCAGGGCCACTCACAAGCGTAAGCCACACGGAATCATCATCGGCATCGCTGAATGCAGGGAAAGCTACGTAATCTTCACCAGAATAGATCGTATCAATAGCCGCGCTGAAAGTGAGTGTGGGAGCATGTGCGCCACAACTTTCTGCCCATGTGGGTGCCGTGCCCCAAAGCAGCGTGCCATCGCCATTATACAGAGGCATGTTCGCGGCGTAACGCCTGCTTCGCGAAGTGTCCGCAAAAGAGAGCATGGACCAATCATCCCGCTTGTTCATTCTGGAACCTGACCCAAATACAATCCCTGCCTTGTTATCAAAATAAGAGTTTTCACTGTTAAAGATCTTTGTCCCAAAATACTGATAACGAATACGGAATCGTCCATTACCACATCCTGCGTAGTTAGGGGTAATACTGGAATCGGAATACCAGTAATGAGGAATGCTCGCATTGGGGGATTCCGCCTTATACCCATAATAGTCATAATAAAAGTTCGTGAGTACCACGGGTCCGCCAGAAAAGTTCACGACACCAGACGCAATGTCCAACTGATACTTGCGAAACCAGGTTTCATCACCCATCAGAACACCCAGATTTTTACCCACCGCGGATGGATGCACCCACGCAGGTAAAATCTTCACCTGATGTGAGACCACAGCACTCACCGCGCCATTTTTATCATGAGCCTGCACGCTGTAAGTGTAAAGCCCCGGATTCACTAAAGCATGTCGCCGTATTTCGGTGTTTACGGAACGGATGTAATAAAGACTATTACCGTATTTATGGGGCCAATCCGCACTATCCAGGTAGTCCGCCGGAGTCCCGACCTCAATCCATGAGGGACCACTCACAAGACTCAGCCACACGGAATCCCCATCGGCATCGCTGAATGCAGGGAAAGCCACATAGTCTTCGCCAGAGTAGATCGTGTCAATAGCAGTGCTGAAAGTGAGTGTGGGAGCGGTATTAAAATCTGAAGCATCACAAAATTCATATGTCGTATTCCGACCACTGCTAACTAAAAAATCACCGTTGGCGAGAGATGCGACGTTACAGCTACCATTTGTGGCCCATGCTGGAGGTATTTCGCCAAATATGCGTGTCCCATTATCAAAAAGTACGATCCGTTCATTCACCTTAGGATGGCGCAGACGTGCTAAATCCTGATATGTTGTATCATGCGCAGGATAAGACCAATCTTCAGTTCCAGTTTCATAATACAAAGTATCATAAGGAGAATCCATTGCAGTAAGCTTATCAGAAAGATAGTCGGTAGGCATTCCATAATGTACGCCTATGGAATCCATTTGCTGATATGAAGTTTCAACAGGTCTCCAAGTAGAATCCAGCGGAAAATAAGCTCCGGGAGGAATAATGCTGGCTTTGCGTACACGATGTCTCATCACATAGTGATCATTGCCACATTTCAAAACCTGCAAACAAATTTGGGACGCATCAGGTGTAAACCAAAAATCAAATTTCGGCTGAGTCGTCCGAGCATCAATGGTCATATAATAGTCATAATAAGCCGTCGAAGATAAAGTAATACTTGAATTAGTGGTATTTTTAAACTGGGTATTAATTTCAATTTGTTTCGCATAACTAGCAGCAGGATCCCAGCTGAACGCCCATAAACCAGCAGATCTTGTGGATTCTAAAATTGTATCAGAAAATACTTTTTCAACACATTGAGTAATATCAGTTGCGCTACATACTTTCACGCGTCCAGAAAATGATCCTGCACTCACAGGAATTCCTGATACATCCATCCAATAGTTTTGTTGGTTATGCCAATCCCAATAATTAGATCCGTCATAATCCGGTGCATTCTTAACAACAAGCCATATAGGCCCAGCAAGAAGTTCTATCGTGTAATTCCCGCGAACAAATGCATTTTCACCAATGCCTGGAACAACCTTTACAGGAAGAACATATTCTCCCTCACCTACATAAAAATTACCCGGTGCAGGATCAACCACAACATCAAAGGCATACGAAGGCAAAGCCAAGAATACTACAAAAACGAAGGCAAAAATAAAATTCTTTTTCATTTCAGTACCCTCCCCTTAGTTTCCACTCGTTACAGAAATGGTGTCCCTGTCATCATTCATGAATTCACGCCAATGGGATTTGAACGAGACTCCATCATCATCGCGCACCTGTAACAACTTGCCCAACGGATCATATTCATAATAGGTTGAGGTATTATCCTCGGCAACCACCTGCACTAAGTTGCCATAACTGTCATAGAGATACGTCTTCGCCTCTGCATCACCGGGGTAGACACGGAGATAATTCAACACATCACCGTTATTCAACGTCAGGGCAAAAGAAGTCAAATTGGTAGCAGGCTGCTGCCGAAGCGTTTCCCACTTTCCAGTGCTCGCTCTCTTGATTCTATATTCAGCCACAAATGAAGTTGTGGAAAGCGTGCACCCCAAAGAAACGGTTCCAGAGGCATGAATTCCACCAGACGCGGGATTCACAGAGTATCCAGAACCTGTCACCGTGCAGTTTTCAATCGCAATTGATTTTTGGTTGGGCACCACCTGCGCTGTCTGGGCTAACGTTGCAGGGAAAAATAATCCTGTCTGGTACATACCGTCCGCAGAATAATGGGAAGTAAGAGTACGACCCCAGGCATCTTCCATTTCACGAACCTTGAAATAACGGTCCACTGTCCTGATATGTGTGCCGTTAAAGCGGGTCAGTGAAGGTAAAGAATCAGACGCCTTCTGATAGGCGAACAAGTCATCAAAAGCGGTTCCCGTAAAATCGGAGGGATCCTTTATCGTGTACGTCCCCCACGCAAGAATGGGCTTCTTTTTACCGTTAAGTTCATCAATGTCCAAGAAACGATAGGGGTTCACACTCGCACTCCGCAAACTGTCATGATTATTCATGATCGAATTCCACGCAGCAGAGGTGTCGACGGTACCCGTGTAAAGTGCTTCCAGGTATTTCTGTGTAAGCATGTTCCGATAGAACATCTCATTGGCAAAATCAGCATTTTCGCTCAGCATATAATGCGGGGTAATCTGCGTAATTTTTCGCATTTCCTTGCCATGGCCAAGTGACGACCGCGCCAACGTCACCGTCGGTGTCCCTGTGAGCGGATCATAACGATGATTTTCCAGCGTAGACCGAGTCATGTAATCGTCGGTACCGTTAATCTGTTGATGGTCATAGCCGGTATAGGTGATGGAACCCACCTGGAAAGCCGGATAGCGGATGTAGGTGAAATTTTTGGAGGTAATTCCAATAGAATCATTTCCTTTTTCGTAAAGAGCTCTGTAATTTTCTTTGCAGTTATCACTTTCACCCTTGTTGTAGTTATTACAACTCAGCACCTTGTCGTAATGCCAGCGTTCCACTTGGCGACCTAATTTGGTACGCACAGAATCCGAAGAAACTCCCGTGGCAACATTTTCAAGGACATCCGGTACAATCGTGGAAAAAACAGAGCGACCCACGTTGATGGGAATTGCACGATTATCGTTACCGCGATAAAAAGAAACCTTGTAATTCAGCCCTAAAAAAGCCGTCAGGTCATGATAAGTGACAGAAGATTCAAAATCGACCATTGCGCTGAATTTGGGTAAGTTATCAACATGAGATAGATGAATCGAGTCTTGAACGTATTCCACCTTACGGTAAATAATCGGGTAATATCCTTCTTCCTGCTTGCGGAACCAGACTTTTTCAAGCTCCGGTTCTATATTCAATAAACCCCAACTCATAGAAAGTGTCAATTCATTGAAATCGGAAAGAGACTCCGAAATCGGAAAAATTTGAAGCGTTGAATATCTATCAATGGTTTTTACTTTCAAATAGCGAACATTCCGGATTGAATCCGCATAAAATGATACGGAATTGCTTTGTCCCTCGTAAAGAACGATCGTCTTTTGATTTGCAATCGCATTTTGCAAAGAATCAAGCAAAGTGAAATTCACAATTCGGCCACGGGGTATATCAGTAACTATTTGCCAATCGTATACAATCAGTGCTTCCGCATTCAATTTGAATAAAATCGTATTAATTTTCAAGAATGGTTTCAATTTCGCCGCCGTTACAGAATCCACAAATTCCCTGGGAATCCCGGTTTCTGGAGTCACGTATTTAAATTCAGTGTATCCATTCTCTGTGTTTCCGTTTCCATCCGTATTTCTCACAGTCACCGTCGGGTAAGTAATACGAGAGCCGGGAATGTAATACAAATCATCATCACCAATACCGACAACGCGGGATTTTGGGATTAAATCAATATCCGGGAGAGCATAAGTAATTTTACTCGCATAGAAGCGGCTTCCAAGAACTGTATTAAATGCAGAATCAGGAAGTTGCCCCATTTCACCAGGAGCATATTCATACTCTGTTTGCTGCGTAATCCCTATATCATGTCGTGTTAGGCGAGAGACTCGCAAATCCCCACCTTTCATTTCTTCAAATGACTGGCGTGCCCACAAAAAACCCATGCGAGAACCGCCGTTATCAATGCTCCAGTTTTTATCAGCAATTTTTTGACCTGCTCGATTAATTCCAGCCGCTACATTTTCCCAGTTTCTCTCCAAAATCAATAACCGACGAGTTCCGTCTTGGCTGGAAAGAGAGTCTATAAATTTCCCATCCCCAAAGAGTGCAACGCTACGAGTGCGAGGACAATGCCCTATACCAAACAAACCGCACTTAACTTTAGTTGAAATATTCGTCTTTAAATTAAAATAAAGAGTCTGTGCGGTATCCTGAAAGTTCATTTCATCCAAATATTCAAACCCAGTACCGGTAAACCCAGCAGGCTTTAAAGTGTCCCAAAAGGCAACGCGGGTTCCAAGACATTGTTCACGCCAATACAATTTTCCTAATTCCAGACATAATCTTGATGCATTGGAATCAGCAATACTGTATCCATCATCTGAAAATTCACTACATTGACCAAACCCGGCAAATTCTGCATATTTTTTTTCATTCGAATAATCTTCGCCATGACCATATCGATCTCGTTCATATTCAATTTCTAAAATTCCCCCAGCTGGATCCGTCACTTTATTCAAACTCCAAGCCGCCGCACCATAATCAGCAAATTGCTGTGTCACTTTACGATTTTCAGAATTTGCGTTTTGATTCCAAAAGCCCCAGTCATCTATTGCATTAGATGTACTAATAATGCTAGCATCAACATCTGTTAACAACTCATAATAGAGGTCACCATAACCATCTATTGAACTTGTGTCTGTTGTATCAGTAACACCTTGAGATGTGGCAATGTATTCCAATTTTGAACTAAGACGAAATGAAGTTGCTGAAGGGGATAAATAACTGAACTGAAACGGCGGAAGACTCGCACATTGTCCATTCTGGCAAGCCTTTTCCGTAATAGAATTGAGGGTCAATTTTCCATAGAGAGCCCGATTAGAATCATTCGCACACACATTAAGAGGAGCTACATTTGGCGAATTCGTAAGATCGGAAAGACTATCTGGATAGTATCCAGAACAGTAGGAATTCGGTGTTTTAGGATGCAATGAATAATTATATCCAAAAATAAATTGACGATAGGGATTTACAGTATCCGTTTTATTGTAAAAAGAAATTTGTTCCAAATAGCGCATTTGGTTCTCTGCTTTTGTCAAAGAATCTTTCGCCCAAATGAAATTTCCCCAATTTATCATCGGATTTTGATAATAATTTCCATTTTCACCCATGATAATTTTAGAAGGAACAGTGTCTCTAGGTCGTCCAAGGCAATACACTAGACTAGTACTACTTTCCAAACAATTCCGAACATAAATAGCAGATACATGAGAATTTAAATCCAGAGAGACATGAATTTTGTAAAGGCCAAGTTTACTTTCCTCGCCAGACGTTTCTTCAAAAATAGAGTTGCCTGAACTAGTACTATCTATTTGCAAATTCAACGTTTGGTCTTGCATCCCTGTTAAATTGTAAATGGTCGAATCCACCAAATAAATAGAATCTTCTATGACAGTTGCTCGATCAAATCCTCCAATAATTAACTTTTTACCAACCAAGGATTTTATAATATTCTCAGGTAGTTTGCTATTCACATACACAGCCGTCGGCTTGAACGCAACTATTTTTTTCCAATAATGAAACTGTTTTTTATTATTCAGTAAACCATATTCTACTGAATCTAATGTCCATGCATTGGTTGTATCCACATCAATAGCCACAGTAGACTGTACCCAAATAGGAATTTCTCCCATCATCGAATCTGAAGCAAGCTCCCATCCCTTGCCATCAACTCGTTCATTAATCAAGGGGTCATTCAACTTAAAAACGGCCTTATGTGTGCCACTTTCTATCGACTCTAAATAAACGTACTCCTTTACGCCAAACGAAGCTTGATACATTCGGGCGTCACATCCTTCTGGTGTCAAACCATTTTTAGGTTGACGAAAATTGGGCAACTCAGTCATCGGTAAATTGGGTCGAGTATAAGGAGTCCGCCACCGATATAAAGCTGGTTCTGTGTAATGAAATTTTATATTCAATCCGATATTATCTTGTATTGAATCGCCAAGCTTTATAAAATCTGCCCCCTGAATTTCGGTAAGTAACCATTGTGTCGCATGAGGATTCATATTAATTTGATAAGAGTAGAAGTAATCTTCTCTTCGATTTCCACTTTCCTCACTATATGCAGTACATTTCGAGGCAAGTTTACCTCCTGAAGAGAAAAAGAATTTATATGTCTCTTTAGTTCCAATATAAGGATTAAGATTTTTCAATGTCCAACGTCCCATTGACGTGATTCCATCCCACATATTTTCTAGAAAATTTTCACTTTTATCCCCGCTCTTATCATAGAAGATTGGAACTCCTTTTTCACGATTAATAGAGTAATCAGCTTTTAAGAAAGATCTTACTGGTTGCTGAAAATAATACTTAGAACCATCTGAAGAAGTAATCACAAAACCTGTTAACTTTCCCACAGAACGATTATCCTCGAAAATTGGTTCAATTTTTCTTGAACCGTAAAGAGCATAATCATAATCATCAAGAGTTCGTTTAAGCAATTTGGATGAAAGTTCATTTTTAGGTTTGTTCTTTCCTTCGTTTAGCGCTTCACTTTCATAATAGCCTTTTCCTTCACCGATAAAAAGAAAATTCATGCGAGAACGAACCGTATCAGGCCCATCTTTATTGATCCGATAGACTAGACGGTTCCCCTCATTCAGAAATCGCGTTTTATATAAGGCATAGGGGGAACAAGAAGAATCGTTCACACAATAATCGTAAGAAGGGTATTCTGTTTTTACAGTTACGCTATCATTTTGAGCAGTATCAAATAGAGTTTCAAATTCATTTACATACTGCCAGCTATTAGTAGTATCCTCACGCAGTAGATAACTATATTCTTGGACACTTTCACTCTTATACACCTTTTTGTCACTTATCTTCTTATAGAGTTGATGTTCCTCTGCTCCAAATGGACGAAATGTTCCGAAAACACCCTCAGATGCGACAGAATAAATATCATAAGCAGGATGCAAATCTTGATTTCCCATGTATTCCATGGTCCGGCCCATCATGGCCCACGTCCAGGGAACTGACGAACTTGAGTTTCTACTTGCAGACCTAGCGTCTGGCATTCCAGTTATATTGTTGTTCCCATCAGAAACAATCGCAGGACCCGCTTGATACATATAACCATACACATACTCAGAAGTAGCATGACGTAACCAATATTCATAAATAGACTGGTGATATCCATTGGTAGCTATTCCCGCATAAGTCGGAATAATGATAGTAAAGCCTATCGTTTTTGAACTATTATTTCCATCTCCGCTTGCATTTGTTACAGAAAGAGTACCACCATTTACTGTGACCCCCCACCCATTCTTATCTACATAAAAATTTCCCATAGTGGCTCTTACTCCCGAAGAAGATAGGGTAATGCCCACTCGGTTTGACTGCTCGCCACCGGCAGAAAATCCAACACTATATGCAGTCTTCTTTCCTGAAGTAAAATTAGCACCAGCAGATGCTCGAACAGTACTTCCTGCATAAGCACCAAGACTTACATGTGGCTTTTCGTAATCATCATAGGAAGAATACATTAAACTTACCTGCACCCCGTACTCTTTTCCAACACTCGCAGAAAACCCATATTCATGAGAAGCAACAGTAAATCCAACACGACCGACCCCCTTAATTTCTTTACCTAATGTCACAGAATGATCAACAGTCCCATCACTGTTATAGGTAGTTCCAATGTTAAAAAATCCCATGCTCCACCCCATATCTACAGACCAAGTAGATAGCGCCGAGTACTGATAAATAAACCCGAGTGTTCCCCCATGGAACTGATCATCCGGCACACCGCGCACATCACGATTAATAACACCCGGATTAAGACTCCAGCCAAGACCCACCCAAGTAGCTTCTTGCTGGGGAGTGACGCCTGCATGGTATGAAATGCTCAATGGATAGCTGCCGTAAGGCCCAGGAACGTCTCCTAACGGGAGCGAATACGCAAAATCCCCGGTTTGCATACTGACCAGATCCTGCATATCCGCAGGTTCAAACTGTAAATAGTCCGGCTGAACCGACCCGCCCTGCAAAGCGAAAGAAAGGGACACTCCCATTAAAAGAGTAATCAATAAAATTTTCTGCTTCATCATCCTCTCACTCCTCCTCTCGCAAACGAATATTTGCACATTCCTTTAATTCAAATTTCACATTGCCGGGACCGCTTCCAAAATCCTGAATATGCAATGTGGCGTTTTCTGGACGTTTTACAAAGGCAAAAACAAAGGCATCTGTATTACCTGTTTCAAAAACAGGAGACTTACGGTAGGTCACTGGGCGGAGCGTGTCTCCGTTTGCAATAAGAAAGGCCTCCCTGAAAGAGGCATCTGTGCGGGGACGTGCCCAGAAAAGTACGCGGAAACCGGAATCCAAGGCCATTCCCCACTTCGCTTTTTCATAGTCGGCGGTAAGTGGCAATGCCGCAAATTCAAATCCACCCTGAGTCACTTGCGTTTCACACTTCTTTTCGTAATAGGGCAAAAAAGCCTCACGAGGAAGTTCCTTGGAACAGGAGGCTAAGATTACCCCTGCCAATGTCAGTAAATATTTTGCCGAAAACCGAATCATTTACTTAAATCGGGCATTCAAAAATTGAGAAAATGCGTCTGTAAGATCGGCATCTGTACCATCACCATAGACAATGCTTCCGTTGCTGGAAGCAAAAATAAGATCGAGTCCCTCTTGCTTCGCAAAATCCGTCATCGCCGAATTAATCTTGTCATAAATGGCTTGCAGTTTTTGAGTCTGCATCGTCTGAATTTTCTGCGCCTGGGCCTTCTCAAAGCGACCCATTTCTTCAATCCGGCGGACTTGTTCATCTTTTAGCGCTTTTTTCTCTGCTAATGGTGCCGCGTCATAAACGGTAGTCATACGTTGCTCAAAAGCTTTGAGTGAATCGTCAATGATGGCATAACTTTTGCGCCACTTAGCATCTTCATCCCGAATTTCCTGCATGGACTTTTGTGATTCCACAAATGACGTGAGAAGTTTTTCTGTGTTTACAAAACCAAAACGAATACGATTGTGCTCTGAAATAGCAAGCCAAGAAAATCCTGCAACAGAAAGAACTATTGAGACAATTGCAATGATTAAAATCTTATTTTTCATGAGTCATGTTCTCCATATATTTCACTAATTCCTGAGTTTTATCCGCTCGAGTTCCTGTTCCGTAAACGACAGTATTACCTGCCGCCCCAAAAAGAATTCCTAAGTTTTGTTTTTTTGAAAAATCTGTGGTCACGACATTAAAACTATCAATGGCAACCTTCAAAGCATTAGTCGCCCAACGGCTGGTAGAATCAATCATCTTATGACGGGCTACATTCGCCTCCTGATTCAATAATTCGAGTTCTGGCAAACGACGATGATTGGCGACAGAATCCATAACACGAGTAAGAGAATCTTCGTAGACCTTCATTTGAGCGCGCCAAGCTTTATCCTTAATTTCAACAATCTGATTAGCCTCCACTAACGGAGCAAAGGAGGTCAATGCTTTATCGGTCTCTATAAAATAAGGACCGTTGCCCCCAATAGAACGCTGAATAGCCAAGCCAAAAAAAACAACCGCAAAAATAAAAGAAACAGCAACAAGTGTTCGCAAAATAAACTCCCTCAATAACAAAAAAAGACTCCCTATCTCTGACAAAACCATCAATGCACAAATAATAAGTTTTTTTCTAGGTCAGTTCAAGATTAAATATTATTTTTCGTAAAAATTTGTAATCAATTTCCTGTGTACCTAATCCCACTCCAACCCACAGAGAATCCTTTCTATAACCTCATTTTTCGCACTAAGACACAAAAAATTTTACTCATTTCACAAGTTCGCAATAAAACTCCGAAAACACGAATGACACAAGAAATAAATATGTAATCCGTTGATTATAAACACGTTATCTTTTCCACAAGTACCTGAATTTTTACCTATTGATTTGTCAGCTAAGTAATACCCTTGTAAAAAGTATCAGTTACGCCCGCCCCGCCCTTTCGGGCAAATGCGCCCAGTATTTCCGGGGTAGTTCCCGGCACATTAAACGCAGATTTTTGCGCTCTGCAATGGTGACCGAATTGTAATACTGTTTCCATAAGT
>Ga0209373_10003779_pt1 | contig 13641 bp, 6 predicted proteins | sample Higcelweek5metaG_FD_187173 | JGI IMG/M metagenome (GOLD analysis project Ga0209373, IMG submission 187173) | Freshwater pond sediment microbial communities from the University of Edinburgh, under environmental carbon perturbations - High... | ecosystem: Environmental > Aquatic > Freshwater >...
CTGGTCAATTCCAGGTCCTTATTATTCTTCTCATATCCCCGATCATGTACAGTGATCCGCAGGCCAAAACCATGTCGCCCTTTTGGGAATAGCCAAGGGCTTTTTTGTATGCTTCAGCATAGCTTTCACAGGCTTCGGTGTTCCTGTTGTACTTTTCAATAATCAGATTCAGCTCATGGGAATCCTCCGCCCGGTAGCTGTTTGGTGTAACCGTTATTATCCTTTCCGCCATGGGGGCAATAACTTCGATCATTTCCTCAACCTGCTTGTCCTTCAAAATTCCTATGATCAATATCAGATGATCGTATTTAAAGTAGACTTTAAGGCTTTCACAAAGAAGCTTTATGCCCGAAATGTTGTGGGCGCCGTCTATTACTGTAAGTGGATCTTCCTTCATCACTTCCAGCCTTCCGATCCACCTGACATTTTTCAGGGCGCTTATGATATTGTCCATGCTTATGTTCAGGCCGGTCTCCATGAGCTTTTCAGCTGCAAACACAGCAACGGCGCAATTCATGATCTGATGCATGCCTAAAAGCGACAGGTTTGCCTCGTAGGTGTTTTTGTCCGTTTTGATCCTTATTATCTGGGCAAATCCGTCGATCCCCAGGAATTCTGCCGAGTCGCTTTTAACTTTGATAAGCTCCGAACCAAGGTTTTGACATTTTAGGGCGATAACCTCTTCCGCTTCAGGTTCCTGCGGGTAAGATATCACAGGCACGCCTTTTTTTATGATGCCTGCCTTTTCACCGGCTATCTCCTTCAGAGTTTCCCCTAAAATCTTAGTATGGTCCAGGCTTATGGATGTTATGACGCTCAGTACCGGTATTATGACATTGGTTGAATCGAGCCTTCCACCCAGGCCCACTTCCACCACCGCATAATCGACCTTTTCCTCGCAAAAGTACAAAAACATCGCACAGGTTATTATCTCGAACTCTGTAGGATGGTCATAACCAAGGTTTATCACTTTCTCCACAGCCTGGGATACTCTGGTTACAACTTCTGCAAGCTGATTCTTTCCGATATTTTCCCCGTTTATCTGGATCCTTTCCTCGAATTCTTCAAGGAAGGGGGATGTATACATCCCCGTCCTGTATCCTGCCTCCATCAATATCCGGGTTATCATAGCCGCCGTTGACCCTTTGCCGTTGGTTCCCGCCACATGGACGCATTTTATTTTTTTGTGCGGATCTCCCAACAGTTCAAGGATTTTTATGGTCCTTTCAAGGCCAAGGTTGCTCCCGAATTTTGCTGTGTTTTCTATATATGCCATAGCCTCTTTATAATCCATAATACATTTACCTCGTTTGAATGGTTTTACTTAAGGGTGTCAATTCTTGCTATGACAGCTTTCAGCATTTCCTTGTACTTTTCGCCCTTTTGATTTTCTTCGTCCACTACTTCTTTTGGAGCTTTTTCCACAAATCTCTTGTTTGAAAGCTTGCTGTCAACTCTTTCCAACTCTTTTTCAAGATTAGCTTTTTCCTTGTTGAGCCTTTCGATTTCCATTTCAATATCGATAAGTTCCATCATCGGTATGAACATTTCAGCTCCCCTGGATACTATAGAAACCACTTTCATTGGTATATCGTCCTTGTTGTCGATATACTCAACCTCAGTGGCTGAGGCAAGTTTCAGGAAATATGCTTCACCGTCTTCAAATGCTGTAGCCGCATCGTTTTCAGTAACATAAACTTTTATTTTTGTCTTTCTTGACGGCGGTACGTTCATTTCTGTCCTTACGTTCCTTACCGCTTTGATGGCCTCGATGATATATTCCATATCCATTTCGGATTTATCGTCACGGGCGGCTTCGTCATATTCAGGCCACTTTGAAATGGCTATGGATTCATATCCGCTGTCCAGGTGAGTGAATATTTCCTCGGTAATAAACGGCATAAACGGATGCAGAAGCTGCAGGCTCTTTATCAGAGTATCATGGAGCACGTTCAGCGCAACGCCTTTGGCCTCTTCCTCTTCTCCATACAGAACAGGTTTTACAAGTTCAATATACCAGTCGCAGAATTCTCCCCATATGAAATCATAAACCTTTTGCGACGCCAGTCCCAGTTCGAATTTTTCAATGTTTTCGGTGATTTCCTTTGTCAGGTTGTTAGCTTTTGACATTATCCATTTATCTGCAACGGAATAATTTCTGCAATCCTTATATTTTTCCATAAGGTCCTTATCAAGATACATGAGTACGAATCTTGATGCATTCCATATTTTGTTTGCAAAATTTCTGGAGGCTTCCACCCTTTCAGGATAGTATCTTATGTCGTTTCCTGGAGTGTTGCCGTTTATAAGGGTGAACCTTAAGGCATCTGCACCATACTGCCCGATTACTTCCAGCGGATCTACACCATTGCCTAAGGATTTGGACATCTTTCTTCCATCAGAATCCCTTACTATGCCGTGGATAAGTACATTGTCAAAAGGGATGTCGTCCATGCAGTACAAACCGCAGAATATCATTCTTGCAACCCAGAAGAAGATTATGTCATAGCCTGTTACCAAGGTATTGTTCGGATAGAAGTATTTCAGGTCCGGTGTTTCATCAGGCCAGCCAAGTGTCGAGAACGGCCACAATGCTGAACTGAACCAGGTGTCAAGAACGTCATTATCCTGCTCTATATTGGTGCTTCCGCACTTGGTGCATTTTGTTACAGTATCAACAGAAGCTATAACCTCACCGCAGTCCTGACAATAATACACGGGTATCCTGTGGCCCCACCACAGTTGCCTTGAAATGCACCAGTCCTGGATGTTTTCCATCCAGTTGAAGTACGTCTTGTCGAATCTCTCAGGGACAAACTTTATGGTTTTGTTCTTTACCACTTCTATGGCAGGTTTGGCAAGGGGCTCCATTTTTACGAACCACTGCTTTGATGTCATTGGCTCTATTACCTCGCCGCATCTGTCATGACAACCTACATTGTGGTCATGGGGCTCTATTTTTAAGAGCAGGCCTAACTTTTTAAGGTCTTCAACGATCATCTTTCTTGCTTCGTACCTGTCAAGGCCGTCATATTTGCTGCCCTTAAGGTTTATGCTTCCGTCCTCATGGAGAATGTTCGGTTCAGGAAGATTGTGCCTCTTTCCAACCAGATAGTCATTAGGATCATGGGCCGGCGTTATCTTCAAAGCACCTGTTCCGAACTCCATATCCACATAATCATCTGCAATAACTGGAATCTCCTTGTTTAAAAGCGGAAGTATTACTGTTTTTCCGATGAATCCTGTATATCTCTCATCTTTCGGGTTTACCGCCACGGCAGTATCGCCCAGCATTGTCTCAGGCCTTGTGGTTGCTATGACAACATAGTCGTCGCTGCCTGCTATCTTATATTTTATGTGCCAGAAGCTGCCTTCCTGCTCGTTGTATTCTATTTCGGCGTCCGAAATCGCTGTTTTGCACTTTGGACACCAGTTTATGATCCTGTTGCCCTGGTATATAAGTCCGTCATTATAAAGCTTAACGAATATGGTCCTTACAGCCTTATTCAAATTTTCATCCATGGTGAAGGCTTCCCTTGTGAAGTCGCATGAACAGCCTAGCTTTTTTACCTGCTCGGCAATTTTCTGCCTGTATTCCGTTGACCATTCCCAAACCTTTTCAAGGAATGCTTCCCTTCCCATTTCTCTTTTCTTGAGGCCTTGTTTCAAAAGTTCGTTTTCCACTTTAACTTCAGTGGCGATGCTTGCGTGGTCTTCACCAGGCAGCCACAATGTGCTGTAGCCTTGCATCCTCTTTGTCCTGATTATTATGTCCTGGATGGTGTCGTCCAGCGCATGCCCGAGATGAAGCTTCCCTGTTATATTAGGAGGCGGCAGAACTATTGTGTAGGGCTTTTTGTCTTTGTCGATTTCAGGCGTAAAATACCCTTTTTCCTGCCACATGCTGTATAATCTTTCTTCAAATTCCTTCGGGTCATAATTTTTCGCTAAGTTCTTTGACTCTTCCATTGTTATTCCTCCTTAATTAAATAGAAAATCCCCGTCCCATAAAAGGACGAGGATCCGCGTTACCACCTTTTTTCCTGCAATGATTTACAGGCTCTTGAAATTTTATCGGTTAAGATAACCGCCCCTGCTTACTTTGGTTCAGCAGAGAAGCTCCGAAGCTACCTTCAGGATACTCCGTACAGAAGGTCTTTCAGCGAGTCAACCTTCCTCTCTTGATACTTTGTATTCCCTACTCCTCTTCATCAAGGCTCAATATCATATTAATACCATTATATTATTTAAAATCAAACTGTCAAGATTTGTGCCATATTATTTTTTGCTTAGCGCAGTCTTTTTTGACTTTTTTGCCGCTTCAGCCTCAGCTTTTTCTGTTTCTAAAGCTTTAAAGGCAACTGAAAGCATGAGCTTAATTCTGTTAAGCTGATTCACTTCGCTTGCGCCCGGATCATAATCTATGGCTGCAATATTCGTTCCCGGGTAAACCCTCTTGAGCTCCTTCACCATGCCTTTGCCGGTTACATGATTCGGCAGGCAGGCAAATGGCTGCATGCAGATGATGTTCTTCACTCCGCCATGAATCAGTTCAACCATCTCTCCGGTGAGGAACCAGCCTTCACCTGTACAATGGCCAAGGGACATGATTTTCGACGCTCCGTCCGCCAGTTTATATATGCTCTCAGGCGGGCTGAACCTTTTGCTTCTCTTCAGCGCAATTTTTGCGTGCACCCTGAATATTTCAATGATACTTATGAAGGCATTTCTCATGAACTTGCTTTTCCTTGAACCTGCCAGATATTCATATTTGAAGTTTTCGTTGTAAGCACAGTATAGGAAAAAGTCCAGCAAGTCAGGCATCACGGCTTCGGCGCCTTCAGCTTCCAATATGTCCACCACATTATTGTTTGCGGTAGGGTGGAATTTTACAAGTATCTCCCCTACTATACCTACCCGTGGCTTGACCACATTGTTTATTTCCAGATTGTCGAAGTCTTCAACGATCCTGTACATATTTCTCCTGAACGTGATTTTGTTTCCGTTTTTTACATTTTCAAGGCATAAAGCGTTCCATTTTTCGTAAAGCACATTGGCTGAACCTTTTATCTTTTCATAAGGCCTTACCCTGTAAAGCACCCTCATAAGAAGGTCTCCGTAAATCACCGCCATGAGCGCCCTGTTGATAAGGGACGTAGTGAATTGGAAGCCAGGATTTTTTTCAAGGCCTACAAGGTTTGCCGATATAACCGGTATATTCTCTAACCCTGCCTCTTTAAGCGCCTTCCTCAGGAATCCGATATAGTTTGTAGCCCTGCAGCCGCCACCTGTCTGGGATATTATAACCGAAGTATTGTCAAGGTCATATTTTCCTGACTTCAAGGCTTCTATCAACTGGCCCACAACGATTATCGAAGGGTAACAGGCATCATTGTTGACGTATTTGAGTCCTTCTTCTACAGCCTTCTTGTCTACAGACGGAAGCACCTCAAGGTTGTAGCCTGAGGACCTGAATGCCTGCTCAATAAGCGTGAAGTGTATCGGAGACATTTGCGGGGATAGTATGGTATGCTCCTTCCTCATTTTCTTCGTGAATATAACCTTACTATCTGTTTTTTCGGCAATGTGAGGAACGAAGTTTGCATTTTCCCTTTCCCTGACTGCTGCATTAAGCGAGCGGACCCTTATTTTAACTGCTCCAAGGTTGCTGCCCTCATCTATCTTCAGGCATGTATATATTTTTCCGCTGTCATGCAGTATATCCTGGACCTGGTCTGTTGTCACTGCATCAAGCCCGCAGCCGAAGGAGTTGAGCTGGATCAGCTCAAGGTCCTGCCGTGTTGCGACAAAGCTTGCTGCTGCATAAAGCCTTGAGTGGTAGACCCACTGGTCAACTACCCTGAGTGGCCTTTGAACATGGCCTAAATGTGCTACCGAATCTTCCGTAAGCACCGCCATGCCGTATCCCGTTATTATATTAGGGATGCCGTGGTTTATTTCCGGATCCAGATGATATGGCCTTCCGGCTAATACCACACCTTTTTTTCCGGTATTCTTAAGATACTCTAAAACCTCTTCTCCCTTTTTCCTTATATCATTTTTCACATCTGCATCTTCAGTATAGGCTTTCTCAACTGCAGCCCTGATTTCATCCTTTGGTATGTCAAAACCCTTCAATTCCTGGCTAAGCCTTTTGATCAGCCTATCCTTGTTGTCAAGAGGCAAAAAGCTGCTGATGAACGTCACTTCATTCTCTTTCAGGGCATCGATGTTGTTTTTGATAACCTCAGGATAAGAAGTCACTATCGGGCAGTTAAAGTTGTTGCCTGCTTCTTGCTGCTCCTTCTGTTCATAAGGGAGGCAAGGATAGAAAATGAACTTCAGGCCTTTCTTTATAAGGCTCATGATGTGTCCATGTGTCAATTTTGCAGGATAGCAGACAGACTCTGAAGGTATGGTTTCCATACCCATTTCGAACAGTGACTTTGATGACCTTGGGGATAATTCTACCCTGAATCCAAGCTCTGTGAAAACAGTGAACCAGAACGGATAGTTTTCATACAGGTTCAATACCCTCGGTATGCCTACAGACCCTCTTTTTGCTTTTTCCTTTGTTAAAGGCGCATAGCTGAAAAGCCTTTTATATTTGTAATCAAAAAGGTTGGGAATGTGTTCCTTGTTCAGTTCTTCGCCAATACCCCTCTCGCACCTGTTTCCTGATACAAATTCCCTGTTGTCGGAGAAATGGTTTATTGTCAGAAGGCAATTATTTGGGCATTTGCCGCATCTTCTCATGCTTACCTCGGTACTGAAACTGTCAAGTTCAGATTCTGCAAGAACCGTTGAAGCATGCCCTTCCACATTTTTTTCTTTTGCGATAAGAGCTGCCCCGAAAGCCCCCATTATGCCTGCAATGTCAGGCCTTACAACTTCCCTTTCGGAAATAAGTTCGAAAGCTCTAAGTACGGATTCGTTGTAGAATGTCCCGCCTTGTACTATTATGCTTTCGCCCAGCGCCTTAGGGTCCCTTATCTTGATTACCTTGAAGAGGGCGTTCTTTATGACTGAATAAGCTAGCCCTGCCGAAATATCACCGACAGTGGCTCCTTCCTTCTGGGATTGTTTTACTCTGGAGTTCATGAAGACAGTGCATCTTGAGCCCAAATCAACAGGCTTCTTTGATGCCAGTGCCTCTTTTGCAAAATCCTTTACGTCTATATTCAATGAGTGGGCAAAGGTTTCAATAAAGGATCCGCAGCCTGAGGAACATGCCTCATTCAGCATTATGCTGTCAATGACCCCATCCTTGATTTTCAGGCATTTCATGTCCTGCCCGCCGATATCAAGTATAAAATCCACGCCCGGCCTGAAAAAGTTCGCAGCCTTGAAATGGGCTACCGTTTCAACCTCTCCGATATCAATGGAGAGGGCGGCTTTAATAAGGCTTTCGCCATATCCTGTTACAGCGGAATTGGCTATTCTTATTCCAGGGTGTATATTGGCATACATATCCCTTAGAATTTTTATGACTGAAGCCATAGGACTTCCCTGATTGCTTCCGTAGAACGAATAAAGGAGGTTCCCTTCATTATCTATAAGGGCGGCCTTTGTGGTCGTGGAACCCACGTCTAATCCTAAGAAGCAGTCACCTGAATAGTCTTTCAACTGCTTTCTGGTTACAGCGTATTTGCTGTGCCTTGTTTTGAATTCATCATATTCCTCATCATCCATGAAGAGAGGCCTTAATATCTGGACCTGCTCGCTGCCTGCATCCGAGAGTTCAGGCAGTTTTTTTGCCAGCGAACAGAATGTTATGCTTTTTTCTTTTTTTGACGCTATAGCAGCACCCATGGCAACAAAAAGCTGGGAGCTCTTTGGGAATATCACCTGCTTCTCTGTGAGGCCAAGGGTTTCAACAAATCTTTTTCTCAATTCAGACAAAAAATAGAGAGGTCCTCCTAAAAACGCAACATTCCCCTTGATGGATTTTCCGCAGGCCAAACCGCTTATGGTCTGGTTTACAACGGACTGGAATACAGATGCCGCTATATCCTCCTTGGCTGCACCCTCATTGAGGAGAGGCTGTATGTCGGTTTTCGCAAAAACACCGCATCTTGCAGCTATGGGGTAAATAGTATTGTAATTCTTTGCCAGTTCATTCAAGCCCTGGGCATCTGTCTGGAGGAGGGATGCCATCTGGTCGATAAACGCTCCCGTTCCGCCGGCACATGTACCGTTCATCCTTTGGTCTATGCCTCCGTCGAAGAATGTTATCTTAGCATCTTCTCCGCCTAATTCAATTGCTACATCCGTATTCGGAATATATCTCTCTACGGTATTGGTGCAGGCAATAACTTCCTGAATAAAGGTCACGTCAAGCCATTTTGATACAGAAAGTCCCCCGGATCCGGTTGCCATGATAGTTATCTCATCGTCCTTGAAGTTTTCATAGGCCTCAGTGATGACATCTACGATGGTACTTTTTATATCAGAAAAATGCCGCTGATAACTGCTGTACAACAAACTGTCATTTTTATCAGCGATAACCACTTTTACTGTTGTTGACCCTACATCGAGACCCATGTGCAAAATAGTTCCCATAATATAATCACCTTTTCATTAAATATACATAGTAACATTGGGGAAAAAAGCAACCATACTACAAAATCATATGGCTGCTAAAAATAGCATTTGGTTTTGCAACATGCGCAAAAACCCTTTATTTTAATCCTTAACATGATAATTGTACTATAATTTCACAAACTTGTCCAAAAAATAATTTTTACCATTCCCCCGCTATTTCAGCGCCCCTGTGGTCAAGGCCGAAGCTTCTGCTGTCGAAGTAATTCCCGCCTTTATAAAAGGTAGTGTCCACATTGATCCATGCATCCTGTTCGGGTATATAGACCTGGTTCCATGCATGGCTTACCCATGTGACCCCATTGAAGCCTTCACCTGTTATAAGCCTTACTTTTATGCCATTTGCCCGGCACATTGCGACATAAAGGCAAGCATAATCAAAACAGATCCCTTTCCTTGTTTCATAGGCAGGTATGGCGCCGGAATCTACATCGAAGTCGTTGTTCAAAACCTTGGTGGCCTTATCGTAATCATAGGTTATATTGCTTCCTACCCAGTGGTAGATTGCCTGGGCTTTTCCATAGGCATCCGTTTCACTTCGGGTTAGTTCCTTTGAATATTCCCTGATTTCACTGTTTGACCTTACTCCCTCATCAAGGGTGACTCCGTTGTAGTATACAGTTGCATTTCCGAATTTGCCCGGCAGGCTTTTTCCGTCTGCACTTTCATCAATGACTATCCTGAAGGAATTGCTCACAATATCCGGTATCTGCTTTGCAAGCTTTGAATTCATGGCCGGAACAACTATACCCTTGCACACATACTTGTATGGTGTTGAAGTTTCCACATATTTATTGAACTTCTCATTGGGGAAAATGGAAAAAAACATGTTCATTGCATAAACGGCAAGAATTACGTAACAGGCAGCCTTTGGAATCTGGAAAGCCGCACCTGCGATCCGCTTGAAAATGCTTTTCCTTGTATAGAGGAACCTTTCTATTTTGTCGATTATCGGGAAAACCGTTAAGCTGCTCAGGGAATTCAGAATCATGCTGAACAGCCTGTGAAGCACATAGATTATACCCGGAATGACAACCGCATATATAAGAAAGGTGTTGCCTTCAATGATATTGAGTATGCTTTGGGGAATCAAAGAATAGATGCTTTGATAAATCCCGGCGTCATGGATCAAAAATATCTTTCTTCCAAAATATATGCCCAAAAGCAGTGAAACCACAAAGGAAATATCCCTGTTTGTTTCTTCCACTTCCCCTTTAAGTCCGTGGGATGAAAACTTGAACAGGAATCCTTTAGCCATAGGATATAAAAACAGCAATATAAGAAGAAATGTTATTGGGTTTATTTCAAACATATATTATTATTCACCGCCATCTGAATGATCGAATATGCGATTAAGCGCCCTTTTTGAAATTTCGTAGGAATATCCCTTTCTCATGAGGTATTCCCCGATTTTTTTATAGAGTTTTCTCTTGTCGGTTTCTGTTTTTTGCAGGGTACCATACTTTTTAGAGGCAAGGTTGAAAGCAATTTCTTCCTCGGCCTCATGATCAATGCCTGAAATTTTTTCCTTGATCATTTCCTCAGGTATTCCCTTTCTGTACAGTAATGCCTTAATTTTGTTCGATCCTTCTGTTTTCAGCTTTTGGCCTATACAAATATCCGTCAATTTATCGTCATCAACATATTTATATTCCTTGAGCATTTCAATGACCTTGACACAGGTCTTTTCACCAAAGCCCTTCTCCTTAAGCTTTGTCAGGATTTCCTTTTCGGACTTGAGCCCCCTGTCGAGGATCCTGAAAGCGCAGGCTTTCCCTTTGGCATAATCATCTTCTTCAATTATACTATCGAGGAATTGCTGGTCTATAGTTTTCCCCAAATTTAATCCATTCTTAACAATTGCGTCCAGGCTGCAGGAGAAGGCATATTCATCGTCAAGGTAAACATTGACCCTGTCTTTGCAGTTCTTTTGATTATCGATCCTGGTTATCTTTTTTACCATATATACAGGCACTCCTAATTTTCATTTTTCAGTATATGGATGGCAGGCTTGTCCAAAACCTTAAGGGCGACATCGTAAATATCATCCTTTTTGATGTTTTCAAGCTTCTCCATATCATCTATGAATTTGAATATATATTCGCCCTCCAGAAGCTGATGAAGAACATAATTCCCTATGTCAGTTGAATCCTCCAGGGTAAACGCCACAGCTGTGTTCAGAACTTTTTTCATCAGTTCGATGGTATTTTCATCAAAGACGATCTCCCTGCTTTTGATTCTCAGGATGCAGCTGTCAATAGCTTTTATGGCTTCTTCAATGTTTTTTTCTTCAACCGCTGTGTAAACATAGAGGGTTTTAACCTTTTTCGTCAGGTCCAGATGGGTATATATGTCATATGCCAGGCCTTTATCCTCTCTCAGGTCCCTGAACAGGATCGAGTTTGAACTTTCGCCAAACTTATGGTTCAATACCTTTAATGCCAGCTCCTCACTGTTCGAGATGCCGTGAAAAGTGTATAGATAGATAATTGTGCTTTGCTCAATGTTTTTCTTGTAAGAGGTCTTCTTAACTTCAGCATTCTTTTCTTCTACCACATCGGCAAGTTCGAATTTGCCTGCTGTCCAGCCTCCGAAATGCTCCATCACCAATTCCTTTATAAAATCGTGCTCATAGGGTGATACGACAGATATGCAGCAGTTGTTCGGGACATAAAATTTTTTATAAAACTCCAGCAATTCATCCCTCTTAAATCTTTTGATGGTTTTCTCTTCACCTATGGTTTCATATCTCAAGGGGCTTTTTTTATAGGCAATTTCATTTATCCTTTTGAAACTGTATTGCTCCAGGTCATCCCTGCTGCTTCTCAGTTCCGAAAGTATTACGCCTTTTTCCTTCTCAATTTCCTCTTCAGGGAATATAGAGTTACGCAGCATATCGGAAAAAATGCCAAGGATACCTTCCACTTCACTGCAAAGGGCAGTTGTGCTGTATACAGTGCAGTTGTGATCTGTGTACGCGTTATATTCCCCGCCCAAACCTTCAAGTTCGCTGTTCAGCCTCTCGTTATTCCTTGTGGATGTTCCCTTGTAAAGCATATGCTCAATGAAATGGGAAATCCCCCTCTGGCCGCGTTTTTCATACAAAGGCCCTACCTTCACTCCAGCATGTACTGCCACAACACCAGTATCTTTTTTTATAGTAATCAATCTTATTCCATTTTCCAGTACAATATTATTATAATTTAACATTATTATCTCCTTGATTTTTACTGCACACTTTATTATAGTAGATTTTCAGCTAAATATAAAGCTAAAAATGAATAAAGCAGGAATAATTCATTTGACTTCACCTGCATATTGTTGTAAACTATATAAGGTTATACACAAACATTTTCAAATAATATCGGCACTATCTACCGCGTTGATTTTCAAGCTTTTCTAATGCTGTACTTTTCTTAGTTATGAGCAAATCATGAATGTCCGATACCCGTTTCAATTGTTAAAATAATCAATTATTATAGAAAAATGAGGAATGTAAATGGAAAAAATTAAATTTAATGAACTTGGCTTTAACAAAAAAATACTTGATGCCATAGACTCGATGGGCTTTGAAGAGCCGTCACAGATTCAGGCTGAGGCAATACCTGAGATCCTGAAAGGCAATGACATCATTGGCCAGGCTCAGACCGGGACAGGAAAAACTCTTGCCTACGGTGCACCTATGCTTAACAACATAACTCCTGGCAAGAAGGTTACTGCACTGATACTGACACCGACCAGGGAACTTGCCATACAGGTCAATGAAGAACTCACACGCATTGCAAAATATCAGAGGCTCAACCTTCTGCCTATATACGGCGGACAGCCTATAGACAGGCAGATAAGGTCCCTTAGGAGAGGAATCGACATAGTCGTGGGAACTCCGGGAAGGGTAATCGACCATATCAACAGGGGCACCCTTGACCTCCTGGATATACAATTCCTGATTCTTGACGAAGCAGATGAAATGCTCAACATGGGTTTCATTGACGATATGGAAGAAATAATCAAGAATACAAACCCTGACAGGCAGACGCTTCTTTTCTCCGCTACAATGCCTGACCAGATAAAAAAGCTTGCGACCAGATATATGAAAAAGGATTCCAAGCATATTACCATTGCAAAAAACACCGTCACTGTTGAGAAAATTAAACAGTACTACTATGAAATAAAGCATAAGGACAGGTTCGAAACCCTGTGCAGAATACTGGATGTTGATGAACCGTCAAGCGCCCTGATATTCTGCAAGACTAAGCGCGGCGTTGACGAGCTAGTCGAGTGGATGAAGGGAAGAGGCTACAATGTAGAAGGCATGCACGGCGATATGGCACAGAACCAGAGAATCAGCACCCTTAGAAAATTCAAGGAAGGAAATCTTGATTTTCTTGTTGCCACAGACGTTGCCGCAAGGGGAATAGATGTTGAGGATATCGCCATCGTTATCAACTATGACCTTCCGCAGGACACTGAATCCTATGTACACAGGATAGGAAGGACAGGCCGAGCCAACAAAGAAGGCACAGCATACTCTTTGGTCACTCCAAAGGAATACATGATGCTCAAGCAGATAGAGAAATACACGAAGAGCAAGATAAAGAGGAAGGAAATTCCTACTATCGATGAGATTTTCGAGACAAAATATAAAAGCATAATCAACACGATAAAAGAATCTCTTGAAAAAGATGACTATAAGGATTTCATTCCTGTGGCAACGGAACTGGATGAGGAATACAACCTTGTGGATGTTGCTGCTACTCTCATGAAAATGTATTTCAGCAGGGAGCTGAGCTTTGATTACAAAGACAACAAAATTGGCGGCAGTGATAATGTAAGATTGTTCCTGTCAGTAGGAAGACTTGATAAGATAGACCCGAAAAAGATGCTCAAGTTTATCTCTGACAATACCGATCTTGATACCGGTGCAATTGGGGATATGGATATCCTGGAAAAGTTCACCTTTATTGATGTGCCTGATATATTTGTCGACACAATACTCAAAAAGCTGAGCGGCAAGAAGTTCAACGGCAGAAGGGTTAACAT
>Ga0209373_10003780_pt1 | contig 13639 bp, 17 predicted proteins | sample Higcelweek5metaG_FD_187173 | JGI IMG/M metagenome (GOLD analysis project Ga0209373, IMG submission 187173) | Freshwater pond sediment microbial communities from the University of Edinburgh, under environmental carbon perturbations - High... | ecosystem: Environmental > Aquatic > Freshwater >...
ACAGGATCTCGTTAACCATCCCAAATTTGCAGAGCATCTAAACGAGAGAGCCGATGTGAGCGCATCCGATGCCCGTTATGCACAGGTACGCACTGCCGATCTCGCACTATCACATGAGAACAACGGAGGGGGATATGAGACGGTAGTACAGCAACTGGCACAGTTTGATCGAAACTATAACTATGATTTCGAGATGACGAAAAAAGACGTGGCGGATATCAAAGCTGGACGATGGAGTAATGAGCTAGTCCAAAAGCTCCGGAATGATTTGGATCGTCGGGATAATGATCCTCTCTATAATCCTGAAACTCCATCGATCCGACTACAGCGTGAGATGAGTGATGCGGTAGGAGCGGATCAAGCTCTCATGAATATGGCACTCATCGATGGACGTGCTAAAGCTATGGGGATCACCCCTGATGAGCTGATCGATCGAAGCGGGTTAAGTGTTGAGAATATGCGAGATTTTGATGGGGCGCAGTATGTCAATGATTTGAAAGAGGCGGAACAGCTGTTCCAGGTAGATATGGAGAAACGATATCTATCCGGAGATCGGGTAAATATCGAAGCTATCCGAAAAGATGCAGAGGAACTACCGCCTCGTATAAGAACGTATGAAGAGTTTGACAAAATATTTAAACCGGATGAAAATGGGGATACGGCCGTTATATCAAAAGGGGGTATAGAGGTAGCGTTTAATGTACGTGGTGCATGGGAGCATTTCAAGCCGAATAAAAATACTCATTTTGATTCAAGAGAGCAATTCTCAGGAGCTTTTGTAAATACGTTGCTCGATCCGGTAGCTGTAGTAAAAGAGCCGCATAAAAGCAGAGATTACGTTTTTTATAAGCCGTTTAAAGATGATCATGGTGTTTATAACATGGCGGCGATTAAGTTCAGTAATGGGAAATTTACCTATTTCGATCTACAACCGATAAATAAAGTCAAAGATATTATAAAAGCAACTGAGGGGAATACACTGTATTTTAAGTATCGTAGGGGAAGCGGAGGCTCAAATGAGCATACTACGAGCCGAGAGGCTGTACACACTTCCGATACAGAAATCTTACATCAAAATGATACTAATGTCAAACCTACCCTAAAAACCGTCAATGATACGGTGATTTTAAAAGATTGGATGGGACTGGATCGTGCACTAAAAGATGGAAAAATCGATGCGATCACCGATAGGAATCAACCTGGATGGGTCAGTGCTAAAGAGATCGATGATGCACGTGTCGCCATTAAAAACTCTACCCCCTACATGGAGGGTGACGCGCGGATCTATGAGTACCGCAACGATCGCGGAGATATGTTCCGGATCGTATCGGATAAAGACGGGTTTAGACTGCACTCCGATCGTGCTGCCGGAGAGGGGAAAGAATCGGCATCATACGACTACACCCCGCAACATGAGGATGCACGTCGGCTACATCAAAAAATCCCCGATGTCAAACTCACCGACGATCAGATCAACGGTATGGCAGAACTGGGGATACGTGAGGGGGATATGCAAAGCGTTATCTATCTCTTTAAAACCGCCGATGCCTCCACCCTGCCCCATGAGCTGATGCACGTATTTGAGCGGACGTTATCCGATGTCGAACGCTCTGCCGTCGATGATGTGCTAAAAGATTACGCTCCCGGAACTCCGCGCAAAGAAGCCCTCGCCCGTTATTTCGAGAAATATCTCGCGGATGGTGAAGCCCCTACTCCTGAACTCAAAGGGGTGTTCGATAAGTTTCGTGATTGGCTCACCTCTCTATGGGAGAACATCATCCATGACGGAAGCCGTGATTTTAAACTCACCGATGCTCATCGTGAACTTTATCGTGCACTATTGGGAGATCGAGAAGCGGCCGCTAAACTCTCAGAGCGATATGATGGTATCGTAAATGAGCAGATCAGGGCTGAGGCGGAGGTGTTGTTTCAACGCAGTGAACAAACCACAGAGCGTTTAAAATCTCTCAGTGATCGATGGGATGATATTATCGATATCGGTTTTGATAAAGTCGGGAGAGCTTTACGCGGTGTCGATGGGGATGGTAATCTCAAAATCAATCCTAAAAGTTCAAATCTCCTCATTAATGCCGGTCAGAGCATAGCCGAATGGGCTCGTGAGAATGTGATTACGAACGGATCCCGTACTGATGCGTATTTAGATGTGATGGATCAGTTCTCGCAAGAGCGTGGATATCTCGAATCCGAAGCGGCCGCATTTTATAAATCGCTCAAAGAGTTTGATGATGTCGCGATCAGTGTTCCAATGCACCAGGGCGAGATGACATCGCACGGCGCTCTTCTCGTTCGTGCTTTGGGTGGGGATATGGATCCGTCCTCCCTCCCCTCTTCTCTAAAATCGCATTATGACTCATTCCGCCGTATCATCGATGCAAACGCAAAGGCTCTCATCGATGCCGGAGAGCTCGCACCCGAACACGCGATGGAGAATTACCTCAAACGGTTCTATCAGCAGCACATCGATCCTGATCGTCCTCTCTCTGTAGGGAAACAAGTGATGGATGGGAAACACGCCCGTGCCGATATCGATTTTGATGCACGTCGGGAGCTTGGTCAGGTCGAAGATGCGGCGTATGTTATCACTCGAACGATTCTCGATCAGCGTCTCCAGCTCACTAAGTCGATGATGTTCCAACGTCTATCAGAGCGTATATCGACCGATGCGCCGCGTGATGGGTTTGTAAAAGTCCCCTCCTCCAAAGCTTCAGATGGTAAAACTCCGATCTATGGGTCACTAGCGGGTCGATACGTCGATAGAGGAACGCTCAAAGATTTGCAGGGGATGTATGATTTTGGAAGCGCACTGGATCTGATCGTACGGGGGATGTCTCCAGCAGTAGATTATGTGAAAGTAAACATGACCGTAAAGAATCCGGGAACGCACGTCTATAACGTCGTATCGAATATGACGATCGCTACACTGGACGGTCACATGAGTGAAGTAGCTCAGGTGATCAACATGGCAGTAAACGATAAACCGAAGTTTGAAAAGCTCGTGAAGATGGCGAATAAGATGGGGATGAACTCGATGCTCGCCGATATGGAAGCGGATCTCGCTCAAAAGCTCGGCAAAGGTACTCATCCGATTACGAAGATCGTTAAAAACCTTTGGGCGGCTGAGGGGACAAAAGTCGGGGATAAGGTTAGAGCGGCGTACGATTGGGAAGATAAGGCGTTTAAACTGGCGAAGTTCTATCATGAGCTTAAAAAGAATAATATGCGTATCGATGATGCGAGTTTGAAATCGGCATGGGATAAGGTCAATGAGGTGTACGTCGATCACACGACACGTCTCCCTACCGCGATCCGAAATATGGATAAATCAGGAATTTACCCGTTTATGGGGTATGCGTGGCGTTCTGCACCGCAAGTGGCGAAGCTTGTTGCTAAACATCCTCTAAAAGTTGCGATGCTCCAGACGCTCATGGGCGCGTTCGGATGGTCACAGATCGCGCTGATGAATCAGATGTTCGGGTACGATGATGAGAAAGATCCCGATGCTCCCGGATACACTGAGGGCGGTCTCAATATGTACGGGATTAAAAACTATGTGAAGATCGGAGATGATGGCAAAGTTGCCGAATATCTCAATATCGGACGCGCCGTTCCGGGTATGCGTTTTCTCCCGGACAAAGGTAATCCGTATCTCCTCTACATGGACGGCGGGTTCCTCCTCTCTATCCTCGGAGCTACTGCCGGAGTGTCAACACACGGAAAGATATACGAGGAGTATGACAGCAACGCTATGAAAGCAGCTAAGGCTGCATCAAAGATCTCTGAGTATATTGTGCCTCCTATCGCTCCGTTTGTCGTTCCTGTAAGCTCAGGTGATGCTTTGACCGCTACGGGCGGAGTAAAAGAGAACAGCGACGGCAGCGCAAAGACGGAAACGGTATCCGTAGGTGCGCGCTATTGGCAAAAGCTGATCCAAGCGGCGAACGGAAGCGTTGACCGTTATTCTCAACCCATAGAGGTATCGGACGTGTTGGCTCAGGCGGTCGGGGCTAAGACGCTCAAAGTGGATAAAGCAATGGAGCGATCATCTAAGCTAAAGGATCTTATGCAAGAGTTAAAGCGTGCGATCAGTGCCGATGATAGTGATCGTGTGGAAGAGTTGGCAGCAGAGATCCGAAATCTTGATCTACCGGATACGAAACTCACTAAGCCCAAAGACGATGAGAAAAAAAGCGAGGATAAAGCACGAAAGAAAAAGGTGGATGATAAGCTAAAACAGTTAGGGTTGGCTCCGAAAAAACAGAGCTCTAGTATTACCATCCCCTCTTCTAGGCCGGTAATGCCAACTTTGCCGTTGGGGAGAAATTAGCCCTCCGAGCAAAAATAAAGAGAGCGGGTTTGGGAGAGTGAATATCGTACCGAGGTTGAAGTTATGAAACTGATTGCCACCCTATTAACCCTGATGGTTCGGGGGCAATAGGTTTAATTTGAATCGGGAATGAATCTCTTTTGAATACCACAACTTTGTTAATTTCTATAAATGGACTCGTGCACATATTGTATTTACCAACCACTTTATTCCCGATACCACTTCCATGAAATACGATTGTATCTATATCATCGGTGTATTTATCGCCGAGCTTTTCCATGAGCCACTCTTTGATTGGTTGTTCCTGATAAGCTGATGCTATGCGTATAGCGTTCATGAAATCATTTTCGTCGATTTGTTTCATATTGTCTCCAATTTATTTAAATCTGAATAGTAAATTTCTTTTGTTAAAACATATTTACCCTCAGTAAATGTAAATTCTATGATCATATATTTATTTGGATTGCTGCACTCATTTATTGCTGATTTTATACCTTCAAAAGACAGAAATATTTCTCCTATTTCTGTACTTTCAAATGTGATTATTTCTTGTAACCCATATATTTTTTTAGGGCAATTCATAATATCCTCTCATCTATAACATATTATAAACACGATTGTATCTATATTTTTAGCTTCTTACAAAGCACCGTGAGTTAAAATACTCATTCAGCCGTATGTCTCACCATACGACCTGATGAAGATTTTAAAAAATCTTGTCTGCCCATCTTCCCATCACGTTCTCAAAGCGGGTGAAGATGGTGTCTGCTTTTGCTATTATTTTGCTCACAATTTTATCCCCCTATTTTCTTTCATTAACACGAGTGATTGAGTAGCTATAACACTCGACTTTATTTAACGCCGCTCTCAGCTCTTTTACTGCTTCATCCTCACTATCTGCATCAATCGTAAACGGATAGCATTTCCCATGATCGTTTTTGAACCCTTTGATATTGTAGATTCCTTCAAATGTTTTCATCGCCCTACTCCTTTTATTTTGCTTATGTAAATTTACACGATGTAACATTAAAATAACATTAACGTGACGTTACCATAACATCATAATGCTATTAAATAACATTACCGTAACATCATTTTAACGTTATATTAATATAATGTTATATAACATTACACTAATGTCATAATGATGTTATTTAACATTACTATGCTATTATTGAAAATCTTGTTTTAGGAGGTGATGGATGATCATAACGATCGCACATCAAAAGGGTGGTGTCGGCAAGAGTACGTTAGCGGTCAACTTGGCGATCATGCTCCAGCGCAAGCTGGGTGAGCCGGTGGATCTAATGGATATGGATATGCAGCAGTCCGCGACGTTGTTCGATAAGCGTCGGGCGAAGAATGGGCTTATGGGGATGAACGTATTGCACGCGACATCGATCGACGCGATCAAAGCGGCCAAGAAAAAGAGCAGCTATACGATCATCGATGTTGGTGGGTTCGATGCGGATATCAATCGTGCGGCGATAGCTGCTGCGGATGTGGTGATCACACCTGTATCGGATTCGACGATCGAGCTCGATGGGTTACAGAGTTTCAGATCCAAGATCATTGCGGAGATCCGCAAGATTAAACCCGATATCAAAGCGACGGTGCTACTGAACCGAGTCCACCAGTTCGCGAGTAAAAGTCTCGAAGAGATCTTCGAGTATGCCAGGGCAAAAGAGGAGTTCGATATCTTCGAGACGGTCATACGTGATCGATCGGAGTTTAAAAAATCGTTCGAGTTCGGTCAAAGCGTCGAGGAGTTCGCTCCCGGATCAAAAGCGGCCGAAGAGATACACCAACTAATAGGGGAATTGACAAATGGCAGGTAAATTTGATGATGAATTGCACGATAGCGTAGCAGAGCAGGGGGACGAACTCCTCGATCAGATCGCGGCATCGGCTCCACTCTCAACTAAAGGGAATGAGAAAGCGGCCGCACCAAAAGCGGAAGAGGAAACAGATAAGAACTCTCCGGTTTATTATGTACCGAAGCATTGGAAAAAACTCATTGTCGAGAATTTGGGGGCATCGTTCAGCGCGTATGCGAAGATGGCGGTGCGGGAGAAGTTGCAGCGGGATGGGTTGATATGAAAAAGTATGTGATTGTTTCGGGGTTGGATGTGAAAGGGCTTGAAGATAAAGTTATAGCCCATATCGAAAAAGGATATGAACCTTGCGGAGGATTTGTGGTTACATCCCATAAGGGGCAAGAAGTTTTAAGCCAAGCGATGTGGCTAATACCTACGATTAATGTTATGTCTCCTAACTTTGAGGATGGAAGACTAAGCGCCAAGGAGATCGGGGAAATGCTTGCTCGATTTGAAGAGGACAAATTGAAAGATGGAAACTGACCAATTAAGAGAGCAGCTGGCCGAAGCGATCCGTGCCGGCAATTATGAAGATACTACTCGGATCGCATTGGATCTCATCGAGCAGCTGGAGAAAACGATCGAGGACAACCAAGAGGAGAATAAACGTCTAAAAATACGTCTCAGTATGGGTCGCCCTCATTATGATGCTACGCTTAATCACCGAATGCTACAAAATAAGGGAGCGGAAGGCTCAGAGTAGATCCGCTCCAGGACAAAATGTTTCAAGCCCGATTCATCTATACGGTGGGTCGGGCTTTTTGCGTTTATGGGGCTAGGTTGTGCGTTCAGGTCCTACGAGGGGATCGCCGGGGCGATCAAGGACGGCGAACGGGGGTAGGGCGCCGGAGATCTCTCATGACTTCTCTGCTCTGCAAGCCCCAACACGATTGGGAGAAGAGCGCCCGATATGCCATCGGTACGACGGTGGGGGGCAGGGCGTGGGTTTGCGTGGAAATTCTGTCCCGCCCCACTTACTTTTTTAAGGTTGGGGAGTTTTGCGGCGAAACTTAAACGGTTTGATCGTTTTACCGTGATCGGGCGAATGATGGAGCAGATCAGGGGCGAAAGTGTAGGAAATAACGAAGTGTAGGAATTAAAGCAGTGTTAAAAATCTACCTCCACAAAATAGGGCTCTCCATCACCGCGAATATGTAGGGGGTAATCGTTCGTTTTATTCCTACACTTTTAAGAGCGATAGATAGGTTTTTGCAGGGGATTAGTGTGCTGAGGCGTGTGTTGATCGTTTCGAGGAGGTCATTTTTAAGGGGGGGGAGGGTAGGCAGTACATGGAGGTGTGGGTATAGGGGGGGTAGATGCCCCCATATCCCACCCACGCGCTCTACTACGTTACTGCTCTGCGAGAGCATCATTTTTGGGTTTTTGTCCCACAAACGAACGAACCCCAAACTTATTGGGATGCATTTTCGCGAAGCGTTTGAGATCGACGTGTTGGGGCTTATGGTAGAGCGGAAGAGGGAGGGCGATATCTCCCTGCCGTGTTGGGGCTTATCTTTTTATGCGTGGGTCATTTTCTTCGAGCCATCTTCGAGTTTCTTCAGGGGTCATAGATGGCTGTTTATACTCTTCAGCTACTAAACTATCATGTTCCACCACTCTTTCCTCTCCAATACCATATCCTTGGTAAGCTAGTATTCCGGCAGCAGCATACTCACAAATTAAATTAACTTCTTTTTTGGATAAACTATTTTCGTGTACATACGCCCAATGGTTCAATACATCCCACATCCACTCTCCTATCGTTCCTGGTACAACTTCTTTAGGATCAAAATATTTTCCATCCCATTGAGATTTTACTTTTTTATCTTTCCCATATGTTATACCCTGAGCATCTTTTAGCATTTTGTCTTTGAATGCCTCTTTTTTACTTTTACCACTTTCTACCAATACTTTTTTAGAATTCCTACTAAATTCAAACCACATAGATCGAGAGTCACCATTGTCTTTGTACGTGCTCGATATCGTTCTATAGACACCGCCTCTATCATCTTTCATTTCACATTCATACGCGTTGGCGCTTATGATAAGAGCAGCCATTAATATAATTTTTATCACTTGATCCCCTTTTATTTTGTCCATTCCGACATTAGATATGCCGGAAATAAAAACTCTGTTAAAGATACTATGATCATAGGAATTGGATTTTTTGCGATGGATTCTTTAGATGATCCAGCTGAATATCCATACATAGATTTGACAATCAAAAGCATAGATGTAAAGAAAATAGTAAATTGGTACCACTCATCAGAAAAAAATGAAATTATGAAGCTGATCAGAACGATCAAAAATAATGGAGGATAAAAAGATTTTGATAGATCAAAACCATTATCTGTTAATTCATCTTCTCCCTGATCCGGAAATCTTTTACGTCGGAATAGCTCTTTAAAGTATAAGAACATCCCAAAAAGAATAACAGATCCCGAAAAAAAAGCACACCCGAAATTCACCCGATATCTCCCATTTTGTGGGTCATTTTTCCAATTACTCTGATTTTGTCCTCGGTAATAAAATCTTCGGGGTAGTTTCCGTTATCAGGTTTTGACATCCATCCGGAACTGGTAACATACATTCGGGTGAGTAGCACAATCCCATTGATTTGGATAAGGTATGCTTTTCCGCTGACTAGAGGAGTTTTAGATCGATCGACAAAAACAATATCTTGACTCATAATCGTAGGGGACATGATCGTACTGTGAACTTTGATAGCAATAATATTTTTTATATCTGTATCCGGGAACAGCATCGCATCAATCTGTATAATTTCATACGGACCGAGAAGATCAATATTTCCATTTCCATCAGAACTTGAAAGATCAGAGTAGTATTGGATATGTGCCGTTTTCGGTTGCACTGTTTTTGATTCTATCCCATAGAAGATCCATTGCAAATCTGCATCGGTATCTTCCAATGCGATTAATATCTGCTCATACGGAATTGTACCCCGTCTTTTGTACCCACCAAGATTTGCAGTTGTCACATTTAATTTCTCTGCAAGATCTATATCTTTACCGATCTGAAAAAAATGTTTCAATCTATCAAGTACTGAATCGATATCGACCATTAAATCACCCTACATTGTTATATTTAGTTTATGCAATATTCTGCATATTATAGCAATATATTTCCTATTTATATACTTTTACTGAACTTAAATATACTTTTTGTTATCTATAAAAATAAAACTTAATTTTTTAAGGAGTCAAAACAAGATAATTAATAGTTAATTTTTAGATACTTATTAATTCCTTTTTAACTATTCGTTAACTTTAAAAAGGTTTTGATAAGTATTAGTTTATTAGAATGTCGTATTGTAAAAATTTTCAATAACAAAATATTGCGACAATTTGCAATATTTTTCACTAAATCGGAAAAATTTTTCTACACTAAGGCATGAGTTTAATGGTTCACTCCAAAGGTAAACGCATCGAATTGTTCAGAGTTTCTATGCATATTGATAAAACTCTATTTGCCAAAAAAATAGGAATATCTTCACGAACGCTCTACAGTCGAGAGACAGATGCATCGGATACTACACATTCAGAGCTTGAAAAAATGGTCGAGATGGGGGCTAACCCTGAATTTTTATTGACGGGAAAAGGGTCTATTTTGAGAGAGGGGTTTAAACGTGGAAGCTGAGAAGATCAAATACGTTCCGGTGCAGTATGTCATGGATCGGGATGAGCGGTCTCGCAAGTATTTTGAGAACATGATGCGCTCGAAGTATAACCATGATCGGGTCAAGATGGAGAACGGGAAGCTGGTCGTGGATCCGAACTACGATGTGGGGGACCGGCATGAAATTTATGAGCTCTATATCGAGGCGGAGAACCTTGCCAAAAATACGCATAAGCTCGCGGTGTACCTGGTCAAAATGCTCAACCGAGATGCAGCCAAACAAAAGATCAACGCCAAAGCCTCCTCTCATCGTCATCTCACCCGCAATGAAGTAACCTCCGAACGTCTCAAAAACGACGGGGTGAACGCGCTTTATCTCTATCTTCGTTACGGATCTTTCAAACACTATGACCGAGCGGCGTATGTCAAAGCGATACTTCGCCGCTTTATTTCTGAAAATTCTCTTTTTGGGGTGCAATCGTGAGACTCCTTTCCGCCACCGCTCTTATGATTGCATCGCCAAAAGCGAATTTTGTTACGGATCGCGTAAATGTTACGCTTGTTTCGGATCGCTGTGTTACCAAGCTAACCTCGTCTACGACGGGATTGTTACGCTGTTTCGGATTTTCCTCACGTACGTACGTGTAGGCGTGCGCGTATATATGCGCACACGTAGTTTTATCCGTAACACCGTAACAATCCCGTTCACGCGGGTGTTTTCTTAGTAACACTTTTCTTTTTTGTTTCTCTTCTACATCCGTAACAAAGAGACAAAAACAAAAAAGAAGCAATAAGAGATAAAGCTTCGGGATTACCTATCGGGGTGATTTCCCAAAAAGGAAAGTTTGCAAAGAACCGATGCTACATGTAGTGGTCGGTCGTTTGGAGATTTTCCGAAAACAAAAAAAGGAGTTAGCGTGGTAAAGATTGGAAACTTGGAATTGTATGTCGGTACCAAAGAGGAGTACAACGAAGCGGTAGAGAGCGGGATGAAAATCGTATGCGCACTTAATCGTGTTGGCGGTTTTGTCTGTCATCAATCCGTCGTCGGGTGGAGCGGGAGAGGGTGCGATAAAGATCATCCTCATTATCTCTACAAAAGAACTCCCGATGCTATCTATCTGAACATGATCGACGGTGAAGATCCTGCTTATATCAGCGATAAGATGATTGATGAAGCTCTTGATTTTATCGATCATCACATCGAAAACGGTGAAAAGGTTTTCGTGTATTGCTCACTCGGAGAATCCCGAAGCCCATCAATCGCATTGATGTATTTGTTGGAGCAATCTTATATCGAGAGTAGAGCAGATGCTATGGATACTTTTAAAATCGCATATTACGAAAAATATCAGCCGAAGCGGGGAAATTCGGAATATATCCGAGCACGATATTTAAACAAATAAATAAAACAAAAAGGAGATTGAGATGGCTCAAAGCGGTGGTAGCGAGAGACGTGATGTATTTGCATTGGCACGGGGGGTCGATTTCGTTCCGTATGCCGAGGCGTTTTTAGGGGTGGTGTTTACCGATATCCGAGCACCGAAGTGTCTGTGCCCGTGGCATGAGGACAAGAACCCATCGTTCAGCGTGAATATGCGAACGAATAAGGGGAAATGTTTTTCGTGCGAAGAGGGTGGAACGATCATCGATTTTACGGCGAAAGTTTTGGGGATCACTCCGCTCGCTGCCGCGACTAAGATTGCGGAGGATTTGGGGTTATGAATTGCAGATATAAAGAAACAGTTTTAGATGACTGTGCTGTATGTGGTAAAAAAGAAGGTGGCTTTATGACTTCAACTAAATGGGGTGTTGCTCATTTAGTTCATTGCTGCTCTGATCAATGTGGTATGAAAGCCAAAGAAATTATAGAGAAAAATACGGCTTCAAAAAAATACAAACAAGTAACACAAAAAATAAATGACCTTGAACGTGAACAATCACAATTAAAATTTAATGGCATCAAGGTAGCACCTCCAAGAATAAGAGGTATATTTTCATGAGCAAGATTGACGAACTTTTTAAATCGTATTGCGCTAAGTGTAAAGAGCTTGGTATCAAACCCGGAACAAAAGAATCGGTATTCGGTAGTCTCATCGAGCAAGAAAAAATCGAAGCGGAAAAACGGGAAAGCATCGAGGAGCTATCCAAAGCGAAAAAAGCTCCCGCTTTGAAACTGAGTGAAACGGCGATCAAGGCATCGAGTGTCACTACTAAACTCAGAATACTCCGTTCTCGAAAACCGAAGATTGAAAAATCCACTAAGAGTACAAAAAGCAAATTAAGTGACGAAAAGCGTGCGGAACACCGACGAGATTACATCCGAATCTATCGGAATAATAAGCGAAGAGATCAGGGTGTTCCACAGCGAAAAATAGGATCACGCAGAGAGAAGCGAAGAGGGTATTTTAAAACGTATTATAAAACCCGTAATGTCGGTGTATCTGTATGAAACGCCCACTCCTCAGATATTTCGGTGGAAAGTTCCGCATTGCCGATTGGGTCGTGTCGCACTTCCCTCCTCATCGTCAATATGTCGAACCCTTTGGCGGTGCCGCGTCGGTACTCCTCCATAAGAGTCGATCATATAACGAAATCTACAATGATAAAAACGGCGATATCGTCAATCTGTTCCAAGTAATAAGAGATCCACAACTCTCAAAACAACTCATTGAGAAAGTGTGGTTGACTCCATACTCCCGCGATGAGTTTGATCTATCCTATGAGAAAACTGATGATCCGGTAGAAAAAGCACGTCGCATAATAGTTCGATCGCATTTCGCGTTCTCGAGCAGTGGAGTATCCCGAAAATACAAAACGGGTTTTCGCAATGAAAATATGCGTTGTAACGCTGATGAATGGATGGATTTTCCCGAAGCTTTGCGAGATATTATCGAACGGATGATCGGAGTAGTTATAGAGAATTGTAATGCGATCGACCTCATTGAGAAAATGGATCACGAAGAAACACTTTTCTATCTTGACCCCCCCTATGTTCCATCCACTCGGAGCAAAGAAGAATATACCCACGATATGACCTATGAAGATCACGAAAAACTGTTGGATCTAATCATCGGGTTAAAAGGTAAAGTAGTGATTAGCGGGTATGACAACGAGCTTTATGATTCGGTACTCATCCCGAACGGCTACGAAAAGCGATCGAGAAACGCTCGAGGACAAATGGGAACTGGCGGTACTCGTATCACCAAAGAAATTTTATGGATATCGCCGTCAGCCCTCGAGCTGAACCACGGATTATTTATCGGGAGTTGCGCATGAGTGAATTGACCGAACAGCAACAAAAATATCAGGAACGGCAAAAGGCGTATAAAGAGGCTCAGGATATCTCTGAGCAGAGCAGTGAAGAGGTGATGGCGAAAGTAAAGACCAAGTGGGAGAGAGCGCAAGGTTCTCTCCAGCGGACGTTGGAACATAAACCCGCGTTGATCCAAAAAACGTTTCCTCATCTCTTCGGTGCGTCCAAAGAGATCGCGAATGAGGCTTTGACATTTATCGGGTGGTGTGATCCGCATGAGTCGATTGCTATCTATAACCATCATGAGGGTGTGTTTCACTACGAAAAGGTGCGGGAGAAATTCGCGTATCATAAAAACGAGGACGGATCTATCGCTGTGGATCCTGATACAGGGAAGTGGATCATCGTGGGTCGTCGAGGTGGGGATAAGTGGATCACTGGCAAGGGTGAGCGGGTCGGACATCCGTTCCCTATCTCGCTGTTTCAGCATGTCGATAGCTTCGGATCTGTCGTGGTGTGTGAGGG
>Ga0209373_10003781_pt1 | contig 13639 bp, 8 predicted proteins | sample Higcelweek5metaG_FD_187173 | JGI IMG/M metagenome (GOLD analysis project Ga0209373, IMG submission 187173) | Freshwater pond sediment microbial communities from the University of Edinburgh, under environmental carbon perturbations - High... | ecosystem: Environmental > Aquatic > Freshwater >...
CAGTGGTTCTTGTGTAATTGCAACAGTGGAAGGTACAAGACCATTATTAGTTGAGCTTCAATCCCTTGTATATCAAACTTATAGCACAATACCAAGACGTTCTACAATTGGTTTTGAATATAATAGACTAAATCAAATTTTGGCAATTATAGAAAAAAGAATCGGTTTAAACCTTTCAAAGTCTGATGTATTGGTTAATGTTGTTGGTGGTCTAAAAGTGGAAGAACCTTCAGCAGATTTGGGTGTGGCAATGGCAGTTATTTCAAGTTATAGAGATATTATTATTCCTTCTGATGTGGTAATCATTGGAGAGCTTGGTCTTGGTGGAGAAGTTCGAAGTGTTACACAGATAGAATCAAGAATAAAAGAGGCTTCCAAACTTGGTTTCAAAAAAGTTGTTATTCCTCAAAGTTCTTTACCACTAAAAGAAAAAATAAATGGAATTGAAATCATTCCAGTAAAAAAACTTTTGGATGCTGTAATAAAATTGACTCAAAGTTAAGAAAAATTTAATTGAACATCTTTATCAAATATGTAACTATATATACTCTGTATGATTATATTTAAAATGTATTGGGTAAATTGGATAAATGATGAGAAATAAAATTTTTAGTACAATAGAAAATATAGTTCTATACAAATTAGAAAAAGAAGGCTATGAAAGTAAATTTTTAGATGTTCAAGGAATCAAATTTCATTATATTGAAACTGAGGGTAAAGGAACATTACCACCTATTGTTTTTATTCATGGTCTAGGTGGAAACTCTACAGAGTTATCTCTTGTATATAAGAATTTACGAAAAGATTTCAAAAAAATTATTTCTATAGATGTACCTGGACATGGTTTAACTTCAAGACCTGAAAAAGGAATGAATATAAATGAGGTTTTAAAAATTTTTCTTTCCTCTTTAGATAAAATTTTAGATGAACCATCTATAATATTTGGTAATTCATTGGGTGGATTTCTTGCTTTAAAATATGCAAATTACAACCCTGAAAAAGTAAAACAATTAATTTTATCATCACCAGCAGGTTCCAAACTAAATGAAGAAGAATTGGTAAAATTTACAGACACTTTTAGGATAAAAACAAATTCTCATGCTGATAGATTCTTTAGTATGTTATATCATAGACCACCTTTATATCTTGCTCCAATAATAAAAGAATATGTAAAATATCGTTTTAATAGACCTGAAATAATAGAATTTTTGGATATAACAAAACCAGATGACCTTTTTACAGTGGAAGAACTAAAAAATATAAGTGTTCCAACTTTATTAATATGGGGTAAAAAAGATGTCATAATGAAAAATCATTTAGACTATTTTAAAGAAAATTTTCCAAGTTCTGTTGAAATAGATGAGCCTGAATATTTTACACATAGTCCTTACATAGAATTTCAAAAAGAATTAGGTAATAAAATATTAGACTTTGTAAAAAAATAATTGTAAATAAGCCCCAATATTATATTTTTATTGCACTAATGCTATATAAATTTAGATTGTGATAAAATTATCTACATAAAATATAAATTGAGATAAAAAAATATAAAAGATTATGGATTGTTTTGAACTAAGTGTTGAATTGGAATTTTGTGCTGCACATACTTTGGTTGGTCATAGTGGAAAATGTGCAAATTTGCATGGACATAATTATAAAGTAGAAGTAAGCCTCAAAGGCTCAAAATTAAATTCATTGGGAATACTTGTTGATTTTACAGATATAAAAAATGCAGCAAAAGATATTATTGAAGAACTTGACCACAAAAATATAAATGATATAGATTATCCACCATTCAAAGAAGGAAAATCTTCTGCTGAAAATATTTCTAAATACATTTACAAAAAACTAAAAGAAAAACTAGGCAATGATGGAAATTTGGTAAATTATATAAAAGTTTGGGAAACTTCCAAAGCCTCTGTTAAATATTTTGAAACTGACGATAATTAAATAAAATTTTTTATTTTATAAATCAAAAAAATAAATTGAGAATATTATATCTTTAATTTTGAGTTAAAAATTTAGATAAATTAGCAATTTTTTTTTATTTATAAGTATATTAAAGTTAAGAGTATTTTATAAAAATGTAATTGAGAAAAATGACAAGTATTAATAATAATAATAATTTGATAAATCCTTCAAACTTAGGTTTTACAAATTTGAAACCTTTAAGATTAATACCAAGCAATTCTAATCAAGTTAAACAAAATTTGATTACGACTAAAGATAGCACATCTTTTGGTGTTGTAAGTGGTCTAGTACCTCCCAATCAGCTATTTAATAATATATTAGCTAGTAAAATTAATTCATCTGTAAATATAGAAGATGGAATATCAAAAGAAACAGTAAATGCAGTTAATCAAGTTGGTGGGACAAGTTGGATTGGTAGAATACCATCTAATGGTAATCGTGAAGTTGCAGTAATTCTTCCAGAAGGAATTGATAAAAACAAACCAGTTGAAGTTATATATTACTTTCATGGTCGTGGTGGAAAAATTTCAAAAAGCCTTACAGATAGTGAATATGGTCTAAAAGACCAAATCAATTACATGACAAAAGTTTTAAAGAAAAATGTTGTTTTTGTTGTTCCACAAGGACCTCAAGCAGAAAAATCTAATTCTTGGATGAAAGCATCTAGCAAAGAAAATATGGCAGATTTTCAAGATAAAACTTTGAACATTATAAAAAATATGGGTGTAAATATAAGCTCTGTAACACTAAAGGGTCATAGTGCTGGTGGTGTTCCAATTATGAATGGCTCTGTTGATGGTAAGTTAATTGCTGACAGGATTGATTTTTTGGATGCAAGTTATGGTTCTTGGGCAACTACAACCGTTCAAAATTGTCCAACTGCAAAAATTAATATATTTTATAAACCAAATACACAAACTGAAACAGATGCAAGAAGAGTAATGGGAAAATCAAATGTTTCTGTTCATACTGCAAATGTATCTCATTCTAGTTTCCCAAAAGTTTTTTTAACTTATTAAATTCTAAATAGTTAAAACTTTAAATAGTAGAAATAGTCAAAACATGAGGTGGAGTAGCATCTGCTGGATATATATAATTTATTTTTATAAGTCTTGTCTCATTCGGTTTTAGTTTTAGATTTAATATTGGTTCACCTTTTTGACCAAAACGTTGAACTATGTGTATATATTTTTCTTCATCAATACCCAAATTATTTTTATATTGAATTTTAAACTCTCCCCTAAAAGCAATTTTGTTTGGAGGGTCTTTATAAAATTTTAATTCTGTTTGTTGGATATTTTCAGATATTCTTATTGGAGTATCAAAACTTATTGAGATTTCTTTTTCTTCATTACTTTTATTATAAAGTGGTATTGAAATTTCATATGTTATTCCATAATTAGAATGAGCTTGATATGCTGTATCAAAATATCTTTTTTCTACATTTGCACTTTGAACTTGTTTTGTTCCCAATGTATTTGCATAAACGGTGTTTAGTGAATAGACTATTGCATTATTTTTTTCTGGAAGAATAAATTTATCTTCAGAATCATTATTAGTTATAAAAGAATTCCAAGTGTTTCCAATGGCAACTCCAGAAACTCTACCATAATAAAAAGGTTGACCATAAGGTTTTGGCTTGTCCAAAGGTGTTGGTTCATGATCTCTTTTTTCGGCAAGTTTACCATTATTTAAAATATTTATCCAATCATCAAGCTCTGGTTTTTGAGAGCAAAATAAATTTTTTTTTTCATATAATGCCAAGTCTGCAATATATAACCTTCCATCAGATTCTAATTTGAAAAGTGTACTAATTCCATTTACTGGAGGTGTTAGGTTTGATATTGGAATTGCTTTATTCATCAAAAGAAAATATTTTTTAGGGTTTATTTTTATATCTGTTGTATTAATAAAATTTTTTTCTCTTAGGATATCTTGAGATACTCTATCACCCGGACCTGCAAAAATATTACCTTGATTATTTTCGACAATATCAGAAAGAACTATAAAAGGTGAATCTGGTTGACTTAGATAACTTGCAGAAGAAATAATTTTTAGTGTCACAATTTTATCTGTTGGGTTATATAATAAGATTCCTTGATATAAAGTTGTTAAATCATTTTTTTCTCTTTCTACTGCTATATGATGAGTAAATATATCAAATTTACCTTCAAAATATTTATTCAAATGAGCTTCTTTAAATTTTTTGTCAAATGATGGAAAACTAGAAAATAAAATTCCTTCTGACTTAATAACTTCTGGACTATTGCTATTAACAACAGGTATCTTATTTAGATTACCTGATAATGGATAAACTTTATAAGGTAAAGTGATTGTTTCCAAATCTTGAGCTTTTGCTGAAAATTGATAAAAAAAGATATTTGAAACAATAAAACAAGCAATTAAAGTATAAAAGTATATTTTTTTCATTTTTTTATAATTATATTATTACAATATTGTTTTTTTTTAATTGATAAATAAATTATATCCTTTGTTGAAAAATTTTTACAAATTTGCAAATGTAAATATAACTAAACATTCTCTTTTATAACATTTTTATATAAATCATTCAAAAAGTCCAAAATTCTTTCAAGTTGATTTAATGTTTCATAAATCCAACTTAATTTATTATATTCCACATTTGGATTTTCTCTTGCAAAAGAAAAATAATAATTTTCTATTACCTCCAATATATTTCTACATTCTTTAAATGTTTTTTCCATAATGAAAGAGTCATCTGGTGTAATTTTTTCCAAAATAATATTAAGCCATAATAAATTAAATAATTTTTGGACTTCTTCAAAATAATAATGAACTTGTTGTGGAAATTTGTATGAATAAGTTGAATATCCCAACTCAAGATGTCTTCTAAAATCAAGAATATAATAGAAAAAATCATTACATTTACTTATATATCTTAATTTTTCTCTTATATAATCAAGATTTTCTCTGGAATTTTGACTACGGCTTATACCAATAAGCAATTCATTTACGCATTCTTTTAGGTTCTCAAATTCTTTTCCTGTATTTTTCTTTAGCAAAGATTGTTTATTATTAATTAAAAATTCAAAACAATTATCTGTAAGGCTTTTAATTATATTTTCTATAAAAGTAATTTGTTTTTCAATTTCTTGTATTGCTACTTTTTGATTGCTTATAATCATCTTTTTTACAGAGTTTGCTAATATTGGGCTTTTAATTATTTCTTCTGGAATAATAAAATTTAAAAATTTAATTAGTGAACTTGCAAAAAAGCTCCAAAAAACTACATTTAGTATATTAAAAATAGTATTAAAACTAGCTAGATGTACACCAATATCATTGATATTAAATAGATGAGTTGATATAAAATAAATAAAATAACTCAAAGGACTAATAAAAAGAAATGCTATAGAAATTCCAACTATTTCTATAATAAAATGAGCAACTGCAAGACGTTTTACATTTGAAGAATGTTCTATTGATACAATTAATGAAGTAAAAGTTGTTCCTAAGTTTGCACCCAAAATAATTGCAACACCTAATTTATATGGGATTATTCCTTGAGATGCAAAACCAATTACCAAAAATAATGCTGTACTACTAGATTGCAAACTTATAGAAATTAAACAACCAGCCAAAACACCTGCAAATTTCGTTAAAATTGGTGCATTTTCATAAAAAGAAATTAATTCTAATAACATAGGACTATCAGAAAGAGGTAAAAGTCCATGCTCTATAAGGTCAAAACCTAGAAAGACTAAACCTATGGCAAAAAATATTTCAAGAACATCACGAACAACTTGTTTTTTTGTTACCATTAGAGCAATACTACTGATAGCCATAAAAATAAGTGCATAGCTGTGAAAATTACTAGCAAATAACCAACCTTTTAGAGTTGTTCCAAGAGTTGCACCAAGCATTACAAAAAAACTTTGTTCCAAAGTAATAAAAGAAGAATTTAAAAATCCCATTGTAGCAACAATTGTTATACTACTAGCTTGAACAAATATTGTTACAAAAAATCCTAGAAAAATAGAATGAAATTTTGTTTTCAAAAGACTATTTAAAAATGGTTTTAAGCTTTTTGAAATGGATGTTTCCAAAACTTTACTCAAAAATCTTAGTGAAAAAAGAATAATCCCAAATCCACCAAGGACTTCTAAAAAATCAATCAAACTCATCTATTTTCCTCACTATAATTCAGCTCACCTCTTGGTAAAATTGTTTCTATACGAATAATACCTTTTTTGTCCAAAAGAATTCTTATTCTTTCAAATTCATATTTTGATGTTTTAGATTTTTTATTTTTTTGATGACTTGTAGAATAATGAAAAATTACATTAAGATGATAAACTTTGGGAGCATTTATTGATAAAATTCCCTTTTCAGAATTAAAATAATGAACTGTTTTATTTGGGTCATCAAGTTTTGATAAAAATTCATTGATGGCAAATCTAGTAATGTTTTTTATAAATTGAACTTTTGAAAGATTTTCATCATCAGAATTAGAATTAAAAATAATTTTTTTTGAATAATGTAAAATTTCTTCATTTCGTTCTGGTTCAAATTCTTTTTGCTTTTCCAAATCTCTTATATAGTTTATTTCTGGTGGTATTGCATCTTTTTTTATAAATCTTACAAATTCTTTTGACCTACCAATTAGGTCTTTTTTTAACTCACCTTCTTCATTGAAATAATTGTAAAAAATTTTTATTTCAAAATCTGGTAAAAAACGTTTTAGCTTTTTACTAAAATACTCTCTTATTATTTCTTTTATTCTATCTTTAAATATATAAATGACAACACCAAGAAATACCAAACTAACAAATGATATACCAAATGTGGTACGTCCAGAACCAATTGCAAATTGTAATCTTTGTGTTTCTGCAACTGTTGCAAATGTTGCAGCAATTCCTGCCGCAATTCCTGCAACTATATTTTTATAGGTATTTTCTTTTTTAGAATGTTCTGTTTTTAAAAAAAGAACTTCTGAAACATATTTTTTTAATAAACCTAAACGATAGTAATAATTTTCTAAAATTTCTTCATTTTTTTCATAATCAATATTAATAAAATTAACTTTCTTACGATAGGAAACTTCTAATGTTAAAATTTGTTCCATCTGTTCAATAAGTCTTTGTGCATGAAGTTTATTCTTTTTTATAATCTCATCAAGTCTAATAAAAACAATCTCAATTTGATTTGAAATATATTCATCTGTTAACAAAAAAACTCTTTTTACTTCTGGATCCATCAATAACATTTTTTTTCTTATTGGCAATAGATATGTTTGTCGATATACATTTATTATTTTTTCAATGTTTTCTATACGGGACAATAATGCTTTTAAAGCAATTGGATGAATAAATTTGGTATCTTTATTTTTTTTCAAAATTTTGACAAAAATTGTTTGAAGTTCTTTTAGTTGTGTATTTATAAAGCAACCAAAAAGTTTAACTTCTTGAATTACAGCACTTTCTAATTTTTGACGTTTTTGAGTAGAAAGATGAACTGAAAAATATTTGTCTGACCACTTCAAAAAAAAATCATCAGATTTAAATTTATTCCATTTAAAAATATCTGGTGTTCTTATTCTTAGGTAATTTGTTAAGTCTGAATAAAATTGATCAACTTTATATGTATCTTTATTTATTCCAACACTTTTAGGAATAAAAAAATATATATCTATATCATAAATTTTTTTATCTATATCATTTTGTGATTTAAAATCAAAATTAAAATTTGATTCAAATTGATATTTATCATGAATTGTATTTATACTGCTTATATCAGCAGTAATTTCATCTATATCTTCTAAAAAATCTGCTGAAACAATATCATCAATATCAAGATTTTTTGTAAATTTATCTTTCAATGGTAATTTTTTTATGACATAAATAACAATCTATCATTTAATTATAATTCATATTTTTATTTTATAAAAAAAATTTAGAAAAAGTGAAAAACTCCACGTAAGCATAGCCTACATGGAGTTTTTTTTAAAACTTTTTACTTAAACTTTTTATAAAACTTTATTTAGAAAATTTGACATTTGTTTTATTATGTCCAATGTATTTGATGGTAAACCTTTTGTTACATCTAAGTTTAATAATTTTTCTCTAAGTAAATCAAGAACTTTTTGTTCTTCTTTATTTTCTTTCAAGTAAGTTAAGAATGCTTCTGTAATAGCTCTACCAGCTACATCATCTCGATTTGCACTTCTCATTTCAATATCAAGTTTTGCAATAATATCTCTAAATGATTTTAGTAAATCTACAGTTGTATATTCTACATTTACAGAAAGGTCAAGTTCTGCTGCAAGTTTTGCTGCTTGTTTTATAAGGTCATTAACTGCAACACCCATATATTCATTATTTATATCATGTAGCTCAAGAAGTCTATCACCTTCTTTTGCCAAGTCATCTCCAACAGATTTTACAGCTTCAGAGCTTATACCCATGCTACCAAATAAATTTATTTTATTATTATTAAATTCTTTTGTTACACTAGATAATTCTTTAGTTAAAGCACTAAGTTCATTCATACCTGTAAATTGTTTTAGCATTACATCTGAACTTAAAAATTTATTTAGAGCATTCATACCTTCATCTTTAAGTAAATCAACAACAGTTTCTTTTGCCTGATTTGAAAGTTCAATCATTGAAACACCATTATTACTTTTACCACTTTCAACACTTGAACCATCACCAGTAGCTAGACTTTTACCACTTCCAACACTTGCATCACCAGTATTACTTTCACCACTTCCAACACTTGAACCATCACCAGTAGCTAGACTTTTACCACTTCCAACACTTGAACCATCACCAGTAGCTAGATTTCTACCACTTGCAGCTATCATAGGTGGAGTTTCATATATCTTACAAAGTTTGTTTACTATTTCAGGGTTTTGAGAAAATTTTTCAGCAATAGCTCTAAAATTATCTATCTTATCTGAATTTAATGTGTTAAAAAATTCCATAAATTTATCTATTTTTTCATTTACAAGCTTTTGTATATCATTCTTTTCTGTATCAGTTACATTACCATCTGCCTTTGCCTTTGCATATTCAACGTTAAGGATTTGGATAAAGCCAGTAAAAGTTTCCTTCATTGCTTCTACTTTTACTCTATTTTCATTACTAGGCTTTTGTAGAAAATCAGACAAAGTACGTTCATACATACCAAGAACACTTTTTATAGACTGAATGTTTTTATTATCACCACTACTTAATAAAGAAATTGCGTCCTGTGTATTTCTTATCATTTCTTCTACTTTTGCTCTTTCACCATCTGATAATTTAGTAGCTTGAGCAAGGAAAACTATACTTTTATTAAAATGCCCTGATATGTCTAAATATGATTTCTTTGCAGATATTTTTTCAATTTCTGCATAAACTGAATTTATCAAATCTTTTGGATTCATTGAATCTTTATTTTCTAATAAATTTATCAAATTAGTTTTTTCTGGACCATCAGGTAAACCAGTTGCTATTTCACGAGCAAATCCAACAAAGTTATCAACAAATCTTTCATCTTTTAAAACATCTCCTAACTCACTTGCTTTATCGATTGTTGCAGAAGAAAATCTTCCAGTAAGATTAACAATACTTTTATCAAAATTGTTTAATATCTTTGGAATTTTTACAGACATTTTATCAAATTCTGTATAAACTGAATTTATCAAATCTTTTGGACTTATATCTTTATTTTCTAATAAATTTATCAAATTAGTTCTTTCTTGACTTTCAGGTAAAGTATCTATGAAATTTTTAGTAGTCTTTTTGAATTCTTCAATAAATTTTTTATCATCTACAAGATTGACAAATGTTTCTTTACCTGAAGCATCTTTTACAGGAATATTAAGACTACTTGTTCTATCTGGAATAACCATTGCATTTAATCTTGTTTCAACTTGTTTAAATAAGTTTTCTCTTGGTATGATTATAGGTGTATTAGTAGGTTCACCTTGACTTTGTAATTGTCTTCTTTCAGTTCTAATCATAGCTTGTTCTGTTTCATTGCAAATTTTATAAATTTCTGATAAACTCATTGCTTCTCCACCATCTTTTTTTAGTGTGGCAAGTTTATCAACATAATTTATTCCAAAATTTAAGTCTTTAACTAAGTTACCAATTGAATTTTCACTCATTTGTTGTTTGCCATTATTATCAACGCTAGGGAAACCCATCATTCTATCTAAGCTAGCTTTTACATCTTCTATAGGCATTCCAGATTTTACAGAGCCAACAATACCAGTTAACGCAAATAAACTTGCATTTAGATGTGCTTTAACAGCAGAGTCAAGAGTTGGATCATTAAGTAATGTTTTCATTTTATCAAGCATTTCAGGATTTAACATATCTGAAATTTCTTTACCCAAAACATCTTTATATTTAGTAATATCGATATTTTTTATTTCAGCAATAAATGTATCTAATTTTTCTGTATTCAATCCTCCTAAATTACCAGATGTTGCATCTAACTTAAAGAAATTTTCAGGTTTTGTTTCTGGTTTTGTTTCAGACTTTGTTTCTGGTTTTACTTCAGGTTTTGTTTCTGGTTTTATATCATCTTGTTTAGGAATATCTGATAGATTAATACCACCAAGCATAGAAGTAAGTGATGAATTAAAACCAAATGTAGGCTTTTGAATTTCACCAAACAATGAAGTATTTAATTGTAAACCTGTATCAAGTGAAGGTTGTTGGAAACCAAATTGTGGTTTAAATCCAAAATCTAATGTAGGTACATCTAATTTAAGGTCATTAAAAAGTGAAAGATTAAAATTATTACTATTTAACATAAGACCAAGTGAAAGAGATGCTGGAAATAACATAGGGGTCATTAAGTTTAAGTTTAAATTTAAATTAGACAATTCTTTTTTATTTTTTACTTCAGTTTGAATATTTTGGTAACCTGCAACATCTTTTGTATTAGATGTTTTTGTTCCAAGTAAAGAAGTTTTATTTTCAACAAAGCACATAACTTTTTCATTATAATATGCAAATTCACCTTTTTCAGCTTGTTGTGCAGAATTTAAAATACTATTCATTTGTTGTTGAGCTTTAATTGGGTCTCTGTCAACTTCATATAAACTATAAGTCAAATCATCATTCAATACAACTGCTGTTATACTATCTCCACGAACTTTTGCAGCTTCTTTTGCATTTTCAAGAGATGAAAATTTATTATCTTTTGCTTCATTTGCCAAATCAACACTTACAAAATCTTTTATGTTTGCACCTTTTATTTTTCCACCCAAGTCAACTTGAAAACCACTATCATGAACTTCTATTTTCTTTTCTTGTAGAAATTCTGATTTCATAAATCCAACAATTTTTGGGTCAAAATCGGATGTATTTCCTTTTTTAGCCATGCTCAAGATTTGGGCTTCATTCTTTTTATCCATTTCATAAAGACTGAATGAACCATCATCATTTTGAACAATAACTTCATTACCTGTTCTCTTTTTTGCAGCTTCTTCTGCATCTTTAACAGTATTGAATGGTTTGCTTTCAATTTTGATAAGATTAGCTGTAACATCATTATTTAATCTTATGGAAATATCACTCATTTAAAAAAACCTCCACTATTTAAAACTAATTTTTAACTTCTATTTAACATCTTTTATTAATATCCTTAGGTAGTTTGAAAAACTTTCGTTCTCAATTTTTAAATGTTCATGAATTAATTGTTAAATAGATTTAATTGAATTATAGAACAATTATACTTAGGTTATTATTTGTTTAAGACACACTATAAATATATCACTATTTTCTAGTAATAGTAAGAAATATTCTCTTTTGATAGATAAATTAAAATCTTAATCTTGATTTATTGGAAGCAAAACAAAAAATATAGAACCTTCTCCAACTTTGCTTTCTACCCAAATTTTACCTTTATGTTCCACCACAATTTTTTTTGTAATTGCCAAGCCCAAACCTGTGCTTTTCTCTCCACCAGTTGTTTTTACACTAGTTTTATAAAAAGGATTAAATAAACCATCAAGTTCATCTTTAGGAATACCTTGACCTTCATCTCTAACAGAAAGCATTACACTATTTATTGTATTTTCTATGGATACGTAAATATTTGTTTGATTATGAGAATATTTAATTGCATTAGAAATAAGATTATTTAAAACTTGATCTATCTTAATTTTATCAACTAAAACTAATGGTATATCTTTATCTATATGTAAAGATATGCTTATTTGTTTTTTTTCTGCAAGTTTTTTGTTTATATGAACATTATTTTTTACTAATTTTACAATATCATTTAGTTCCAAATTTAAATCAGGTTTACCAAGCTCTATTTTTGATATATCAAGTAATTCATTTACAAGACTAAACATAAATTCACTTGATGATTTTATTAAATTTATAAATTCTATTTGTTCTTCATCAAGATTAGAAGGTTCATATAATAAAAGTTCACTAAAACCCATTATTGCACTTAAAGGATTTCTTAAATCATGTGCAACTGTACTTAAAATTTTATTTTTTTGCTCATTTAATGCAATAAATTCAATATTTTTTCTTGCAAATTCTTTTTTTATATTTGAAAGTTCTTTATTGACATTGATAAGTTCTTTATAAAGTTTATTTTTATCTTGTTGTAAATATTCTTTTTCCAAATTTTCAATTGGCTTTTCTTTTAATATTTCTTTCAAAGTGTTTTTTTGTTCATTAATTTATTTATTTATTTCTAATTAGGTTATTATAAATCTCAATAAGTTTATTTTTATATTTTGTTGCAAAAATTAAAATATATTTTTTTAAAGTTATACCTGCAAAGTATAAAATACTTTGTTGATTATTAAAGAGTCGAAATAATAAAGAAGATAAAAGAATATTATTATCAAACGCAGAAATAATATTAGTATATATATCAGACTATTACTATTTTTATATAAAAATAATCAAAATTATAGAGCAATTTATAAATTGCTCTATAATAAGTATTTTGTTAATTAACTAATTATTAGTAAAAGTTCTTGCACGTTTTGGGAATTGACCATGTGGTACATTTGATGGGAATGGAGCATTAACTTTTATGCTTAAATCTCCAATTGTAGCAGTAACTAATTTTGTTCCTAATGTTAGATATTCAAAATTGACGGTTTCGTATGTATCTGTTTTTTTGTGATAATATGGTGTTGTATCTTTACCAGTCCATTCTTCACAAACTCCAACAGAGACAAAGCCTAGTTCTCTAAATGAATCATGATCTGTTGAGCCAGAACTTGTTCTTGAGAGTTTTGCATCTAGGCCATGATTTTTATTAACCATTAAATAAAAATCCCATAAATTGCTATCTGGTTGTTCAATTTCAAAAACTTTATCTCCATCAGAATCCCAACCAATCATATCTAATGTATGAGCAGATAAAATCTTTAGTCCTTGTTTTTTTAATTGATTTGCCATTGCTCTACTGCCCAAAAGACCTTTTTCTTCTTCATCAAACAATGCAAATATAATATTTACTTTTCTGTTTTTAAGATTTTTTAGTACACTTGCGGCTTCTAATACAATAGCTGTTCCTGTTGCATTATCATTTGCACCAGCATTATTAACAGAGTCAAAATGAGCACCTAATAGGATATATTCATTTGATTCTTGGTTTGCCATCAATTTGGTAAAAATATTCTCTCCAGTTTTGCTATAAGCTTGTTTTTCAACTG
>Ga0209373_10003782_pt1 | contig 13639 bp, 10 predicted proteins | sample Higcelweek5metaG_FD_187173 | JGI IMG/M metagenome (GOLD analysis project Ga0209373, IMG submission 187173) | Freshwater pond sediment microbial communities from the University of Edinburgh, under environmental carbon perturbations - High... | ecosystem: Environmental > Aquatic > Freshwater >...
TCATGGACTTTTTGTTAAGCAAAACTTAATTCCCCTTTTTTGCGCCTGAAAAGTATTAGATTATACTAGTGTTTTCAAAGAACACCAAACATTGCCGAGGGAACTATGAGCGCAAAAGCAAAAGAAGAAAAAGTATTACCCAAACGTTTTATCGTCACCTTCCGCGAGGGTTCTTTGAAAAAAGGAATGGCCTCCGTCAACAATTTCATGGGCGTTAAAATGAGCAATATGATGAGCAGTGCCGATTATGACGACAATGCCATTAATATGGCGGAAGTGGCCCGATCCGCGGGCGTTCTTTTCAATCACATTGGAATCGGTATTTTCAGCGCCGATGAAGATCAGGCTCGCAAACTGATGGCGGAAATGAAGCAGAACGAAAACATTATGGCCATTGAACCGGAAGGAACCCGGTATGCGTTGGGCGCTGATATCTCGGAGGAATATCTGCGAGGTTTCCGCGATGCCTCAGACGCACTCTATGAATATTCGAGAAAGTATGGCTGCGAAAAGCAAATGTCGCTTTTGAGTGAATCTTATAAAGATACGGATGCCCTAACCTGGGGCTTGCAGGCAACGCTCGCTGCCAAGTCCAAATTTTCAGGGAAAGGGATTCAGCTCGCCGTTCTTGATACGGGTTTAGACGGAAAGCACCCGGATTTCACGGGACGAAATATTACCGGGAAAAATTTCATCGGCGGGACCACTACGCAGGACGGGCACGGACATGGAACCCATTGCGTGGGGACATCCTGTGGTTCCAAAACCCCTAAAGAAGGCCCTCGTTATGGCGTTGCTTATGATGCCGAAATTTTTGTGGGCAAAGTCCTCTCGGATGAGGGGAGTGGCCAGGACACCGGAATTCTCGCAGGCATCGAATGGGCGGTCGCCAATAAATGTCCTGTGATTTCCATGTCGCTCGGTTCCGAAAGCGAAACCACCACGATCGCTTACGAGAGCGTGGGCCAGCGCGCACTTGATGCGGGATCTCTGATTGTCGCCGCCGCAGGAAACAACGCGAATCGGAGTTCTTCTTATTACGGCTTTGTGGGGTGCCCCGCCAACAGTAAATCCGTTCTCTCCGTGGGAGCCTTGGACTCTCGCCTCGGTATGGGAAATTTTTCCTCACGCGACACCATACTTGCCGCAGGAACCGCCGTGGACATTGCTGCCCCGGGCGTCGATATCTATTCCTCGTGGCCCATGCGCGATAAATACAACACCATCAGTGGCACCAGCATGGCCGCCCCCCATGTCGCAGGCATTGCGGCTCTCTGGGCAGAATCCACTGGAGCCCGCGGCGCATCACTGTGGCAGATCGTCATCGCCAACGCCAAAACACTCTCCCATCCTTTCGCCGATGTAGGCCGTGGACTGGTACAAGCCCCATAAGGCAAGGCAAAAAATGGTAAATCTTATTATCACCCTTTCCGACACCGGGAATAAAAATCTGGCGAAAACGAAAATGGAACTCGAAAAGTCGGGGCTCACTGTAACTCAGGTTCTCAAAAACATCGGCATCATCCACGGAAAAGCGGAGCCCGGACAAATGAAAAAACTCGCCGCACTCCGCTTTGTCAAATCCGTGGAAATTTCAAAGAGCATGAGCATCGCTCCGCCCGACAGTCTTATTCAGTAATTAATCTATACCCACAATAACGTTGGATGCTTTGATGATTGCATAAGCCGTTGCGCCTACTTTTAATTGAAGGCTTTCAACAGCGCTTTTGGTCACTACAGAGGCAATAACCGAACCGCCAGGCAATTCAATCAGAACCTCCGCATTAACGACTCCGATGTTGATTGCTTTCACAATCCCTTTCAATTGATTACGTGCACTAAGCTTCATAAACTGCTCCTTCTAAAAATGAATGTGTTAAGCCTGCAAATAATATACATCGTAGCGCACAAAAAGCGGGGGTCCGCGTCCACTCCTTTTCAAATTTTCTGATTTTTATTTTTCAGTTTTAAATGCAATAGGGAATTAATTTCCGTTCGATGAAAGCATAAAAATGCGGAAACTGAATACACATAAAATAAACTGCGCGTAGAAATTTCTTTTATATCCAAGGTATTGTCGGCTTCCTATTTATTTTAGGGCCCGTTAGTTTATTTGTTACCGAACGGCAACCAATTTCCAGATGAAGTTTGACGAATAAAGGATTTTAAATATTTCGTTTTAATTTTTTTCTACTCATTTGAATCTTTTTTATAGGAAGCCCTTCGCAGAGGGACGCGCTCTGCGAAATTCTTTTCAGAACAGGAATGAAAATAAAAAAAGAACTCGGCAAATAATGACGAGTTCATGGTTGACGATTATTTTGAAAACCTTATTGTCCCCGTTTCAGTTCTTTCCCAATCACAGCAATGGCGTCTTCTATTTTCTTATTCCATACCAGTCCGAAACTCAGTCGCATACAGTTCTGGTATTGATTTTGTAAAGTGAACATGCGACCGGGAGCAATGCTGATGTGTTGTTCCATGAGAATATCAAACAACTTCGATGTGTTACAGGTTTTATTGAGTTCAACCCAGATCATAAAGCCGCCTTTCGGAGTGCTGAGCCTCGTATCTTCGGGAAAATGACGCACAATGCTATCTATCATTTTAAGGCTATTTGTGCACAAAGTATTTCTCAGCTTGCGGAGATGGTTTTCGTAACGACCGCTTTCAAAAAAAGTGGCAACGGCTTCCTGCTGCAACGTGACAGCCGATACAGAATTGATCAACTTTTGCTGGAGAATCTGTTCCTTATATTTTCCAGGAGCCACCCAGCCAACTCTGTACCCGGGGGCGAGTGTTTTAGAAACACTGCCACACCACAATACATTTCCGCTGACGTCGAACGTTTTGCAGCAAAGGGGACGCCTGCTCTCAAAGTAGAGGTCTCCATATAAATCATCTTCAATGATGACAACGTTATATTTTGCCATCCATTCCACAATTTCTTTTTTGCTCTCGGAAGGAATGCTGCTTCCCAAAGGATTGTTGAAATTACTGATAAGACAACAGGCTTTTATTTTTCCGCTTTTGGCGAGGCGTTTCAGTGCATCCACATCTATACCCGTCTGAGCATCCGTCGGAAGTTCAATAACGTTGAGTCCAAGACCTTTGGCGAGTTGCAACAAGCCAAAATACACGGGACTTTCAATGGCGATACTATCACCCGGTTTGAGAACCGCCATAAGGCAAAGGCCAATCGCATCCATGCATCCAGAGGTAATCACAAGATCCTCTTCTGTGAGATTTCCATTCCAGTGCATACTTTGTAACGCGAGTTGTCTTCGGAGTTTGGGGTTCCCCTGAACGGATTCATACTGAGTGCCATTTCCGGGAAGGGTGAGAATGGCCTTGTGCAACTCCTTGTTGAGCCTTGCCAAGGGAAGATATTCCTGTGAAGGAACCCCCACAGAAAAAAGAATTGTTTTTTCAAAATCGAATTCGGAAAATACTTTAGAAACGAGATTGTGCGTTGCATCTGCATTTTGGGGATGCCCCGGCGTACTGACATTCGGTTTGGCAATATCTCTTCTTTTCTGACACACATAATAGCCCGATTTCGGGTACGATGCCACTAGCCCTTTGCCTTCAAGGGAATAGTAGGCTTCCAGAGCCGTACTCATGCTCACCCCTTGTTCGCGACAAATCGTGCGGATAGAGGGTAACTTTTCACCGGCCTTGAATACTCCGGTTTCAATTTTGCGCTCTATGTTTTTTGCAATTTCACGGTACAAAAAGGAATGAAGCATCTGAATCTCCCAAAAATCTGTTCTGGTCGAAGATAATAAAACTGCATCTGTTTTGGTTAGTACAAAGTCATTATCTTAGGTAAAAAAGAGGTTCACTCATGAAAACATTTCCGATTCAAATTGAAAAGTCCTCGCAAGAAGCCTGGAAAGCGATTGATTTCACCCATCTGGAATTTGGGCGCATCCCCACCGACCACATGTTTGTGGCCGATTTCAAGTGCGGAGCATGGCAGAATGCCCGTATTATTCCCTACAGTCCAATGCCCTTAAGTCCTTTTACTTCGGCTCTGCATTATGGCCAAACCGTTTTCGAAGGGCTCAAAGCATACCGCTTCCCCGACAATCGAATTTCAATATTCAGGCCTGAATCCCATGCGGCACGATTCAATCACTCTTTGGAACGCATGTGTATGCCAATCGTTCCCTTAGAACTTTTTATGAACGCCCTGGATTCGCTGATCAGACTGGATGCCCATTGGGTCAGTGACACTGAAGGGACATCGTTATACATTCGCCCCTTTATGTTCGCTACCGAAGATAAATTGGGAGTGCAAATTGCGGATCATTACCGATTCATGATCGTGTGTTCTCCTGTCGGAAAATACTATTCCAAATTTCTCCGGGTGAAGGTGGAACAAAAATATACGCGGGCATTTCCCGGCGGCACCGGATTTGCCAAATGCGGCGGAAATTACGGCGTGAGTTTCTATCCCTACAAAGAGGCTCATGACGAGGGCTTTGATCAAATCCTCTGGACAGATGGAGCCACCCATCAGTTCCTCGAAGAAAGCGGAACCATGAATGTCGGCTTCATTATTGGGAACAAATTCATAACGCCCCGTCTTATCGAAACCATTCTTGCAGGGATGACACGGGATTCTTTGCTGCATATCGCCGCAGACGAAGGTTTGTCCGTAGAAGAAAGGCCCATACCCTTTACCGAAATTACCGCTGCGATTCAAAGCGGGGAACGGGTGGAAGCCTTTGGCATCGGCACCGCAGCAACCATTGCCCCGATTAAGGAAATCAGTGTTAACGGATCTTTATTTTCAACATATATAGAACCTGATGCAACCATGTTCCGGTTAAAACAACGCTTGGAAGCTATCCGTCTTGGCAAATCTCCCGATCACTGGCACTGGAACCATTTTGTAAAGGGTACCTCTAAAAATTGGTTTGCGAGAATGAAATCGAACGAGGCCGAGCCAGAGCAGGAATGAAAAGTGGTGAATACTGGTTGTATTGATGCCTTTGGCATCCACTTCGGCGCCTCGATCATGATCCCAAACAAGTTTGCTATCGCGATGCTCGGCTTGAATGCTCTTCGCCACTTTGAATGACGAACTATGGCGAAGTACCGCAGTCGATTTGTTGCGGTGTCACGTTGTTCCATCCTCACCCCTACGGGGCTGTAGATCAGCTCTGCGAAGCCTGATGTTCCCCGGAGGGAACCGGCTTCTAGTCATAGAAAATGAATTTTTAGAGGTACCCTAAAGCAATAAAAGCTATCATTAATGGGGTTTGGTTTTTATTAAGGAGTTTCACGGATGAACAAGATTAAGAATGTCATTACAGACAACATAAAAACGATATCGATTTTGTTGGTTGTCGCGATTGCTGCGTTTACGGTATACAACGCCATCATTCTTCGCAATGTGGAAGAGAAGCAGATTAATGTGACAGGGCTTGGCACTGTGAATTTTCAATCTGATCTGATTGTGTGGTCGGGTTCATTCTCTCAGATTGCCCCCAATATGCGTGATGCTTATACGCGACTTTCTGCGGATCAGGAATCCATTCGCCGTTTCTTAAAAAGTAAGTCCATCTCCGAAAAGGATTACAAATTTTCTTCCGTGAATATCAATAAGGAATACGATATGGTTATTGATAACAACGGAAATCAGACCCAGATATTTAAGGGGTATCGTCTCAATCAGGACTTAACGATTGAGTCCAAAGAGGTGGACAAAATAGAACAGCTCTCCCGTGAAATTACGGAACTGATTAATAGTGGCGTGGAACTTTATTCGCAACCACCGCAATATTATTACACGAAACTTTCTGAACTGAAGATGAAGCTTATAGAAATCGGGACAAAAAATGCGAAAGAACGCGCGGAGACCATAGCGAAAATGTCCGGTTATAAACTGGGCACGCTGAAGTACGCGAATATGGGGGTGTTCCAGATTATCGCGCAGAATTCGAATGAAGATTTTTCCTGGGATGGATCTTTTAATACGGATTCCAAGATGAAGACGGCGACGATTACCATTAGGCTTCAATTCGGGATAAAATAGATCTCATTTTCGCATCTTATCGACTAACGCCTGGGGCGCTTTTTCCGGTGACCCGCAATCAAAAGGAGGTTGCGGATCGTATTCTATGCCGAGCTGGATCGCCTTCGCGCAAATTTCATTCACCGCCAGACTCAGCAAGTACAAAGCCATATCTATGCCCGCTGAAACCCCCGCTGCCGTGATAATTTTTCCTTCTTTTACATAGCGCGCATTTTCAATAATCACACCGTACTGAGCCAACTGCGTTTTGCGATTCCAGTGTGTGGTCGCCCTGCAGCCTTTCAATATTCCGGAGGCCGCTAAAAGTAGCGCACCTGAACAAACAGAAACCGTCCATTGACTTGTTGTATGCGCTTCACGAATCCATGCGAGGATCTCAGGATCATTCAAGATTGCATCAACACCAAAACCACCGGGAATCAAAAGAATATCCGGATGCGCTATGTCCTGCAAAGAATAATCGGCCCCGATCTGTAACCCTTTAGGATCTTTATAATATCCGGGTTTTACAGCGGCCATATAAACTTTGGAGTCCGGCATCCTGGAGAGAACCTCGTAAGGGCCCACTACATCCAGTGCCGCAAACTTATCGAACAGTAATATTGCAATTTTTGTTTCTACCATAATTTAACCTCAGATTCAAAAGTACCGTAACCAAGTTTGCACTCAATAATAGGCATTTCAAAAGCGATGTTACCTACAAATAATTTTCTCTTCGCTGTAAGCCCCCATTTTTCCTTTGTAAAAAATATTTTTTACTTATATCTCCGTTGAATTGATAACAACAGCAAGCGATAAACATCTTATTTTATAGGGGAAAAAGCCGTTGTTTGTATGAAAACACCGACAAAACCCGTAATCCCCTGCTCTCTCTGAAAATTTTAAAGAAAGCTTCTAAAAATAAGAAAATAAAATTACTTTTCAGTCGTATCCAAATAAGGAAGAAATCCATGAAAAAAATCGTAAAAATACTACTTGCGGCTGCCGCTTTGAGTACTTCACTCTTTGCGGCCGATGGTTATCAGATGAGCGTTTGTTCTTCGGATAACACCAAGCTGTGCTATGGTGGCAAACAAATCTTTTTGTCCGGAATGAACATCGCTTGGTTCAAATTCAGCCAAGATGTGGGCCGTGGAGGCTATAAAGGATCTCTCCTGTATGTGGATGAAACCCTCGTTCGAAAGACGTTCAAAGATCTTCGTGCGGCGGGTGGTAACACCGCTCGTTGGTGGCTCTATACCAACAACGCTATGGATCCAATTATCGATAGCAATACCAACAAGGTTACAGGGATTGAAGAGAGCACTATCGCTAACGTGAAAACGGTTCTTGATCTTGCGGAAGAGTACGGCGTGGTGGTTTCCATTTGCCTTCTTTCTTTTGATATGGCAAAAGATACCGCTTATTCCCCCAATACAGTTGCTGGATGGAGCCGATTCAACTATGAAGCAAATCGTCTCATGCTTGAAGATACTAGTTATACCCGTGCTTTTATTAATAACGCGGTTGTCCCTTTGGTTAAGTTGTACAAGAATCACCCAGCACTCCTCACTTGGGAAGTTTTCAATGAGCCAGAAGGCATGGTTACGGGTTTCGGTGAAGGGTGGCACACAACACTTACTTCCATCACAAACGTTCAGCGCGTTATCAATATGGTCGCAGACGCGATCCACACGGAAGCTCCCAAAAACCTAGTTTCTAACGGTAGCGCGAAGACCACAATGACTTCCGATGCAGCAGGTACCAACCACTACACTAACGAAAAGCTTCTTGCTTCCAACGGCGGTCACTATACTCTCGGCACTCTTGACTTCTATCAGGTTCACTATTATCCAGAGTGGAACTCCAATGCCCAAAGTCCGTTTCACCACGCGGCTTCGTACTGGAACGTCGGTAAGCCTCTTGTGATCGGGGAATTTCCTGCGGCAAGTTGGACCCAAACCTCGATTAACGCCAATGCCGGCAGCGAAGACCGCCGCATGACTGTGGACTCCGCTTATGCCTTTGCTTATGACAACGGTTATGCCGGTGCTCTTTCCTGGATGATGTATGGAGAAACGCCAACATTCTACGGTTCGGACGGTACTGTCTGGGGCATTGACAGCAGTGCTCCAGCTTTGACCGCGCTCTACAACGCACACAAAGACGCCATTATGCTCAAGGATGTAGTTATCGATGATCATACGGGTGAAAATGGTTGGATGCAGGTGACTTATGACAACAGTGCCGCTAATTCCCAAATCAGCTATACCAAAGCTTACAATCTCACCGGTGCCACAAGCGTGACCTTTAATATTATAAACTCCGGTACTCAATCCATTACTTACATGTTGGTTTTCCAGACAAATGCGACAGATAACTGGGGCTGGTATCAGTCCGAATCGCAAAAATGTACAGTCATTGCGGGCGATACGACGACATGTACCTTTGATCTTGCAAACATCGCCAAATATAATGATGCCACCGCCCTCATCACCGCTCATTTGAATCAAATTGCGGCAGTGTTTCTCGTTGCTACTGAAGCCTACACAGGTACAGTCTACATTGATAACATCGCCACCGATAATGGTATTGTTATTCAAAATTTCGATACGGAATATGATGTTTTCAGCCCCGCCGGGACAGAGGCTGCTTCGATTAGCGTAACAACCTATTTCGATGGTACTAAAGCATCTATCCCTTCTATTGCAAAGAGTATGAATGTTTCCAACATGTATTTTATGAACGGTTCCTTGAACATGACAATTCCTGCAAGTGGTAACCTTACTGTAAACCTCTTCAACTTGAAGGGGGATCGTGTGGCAACTCTTCACAAAGGAATGATCAAAGCCGGCACACATTCCTTTGCGGTGAAAAATATCGCCCAAGGGATGTACATTATGCAGGCTCAAGGTACCGCAGGTCTATTCACAGGTAAAGTACTTGTGAAGTAATCATTGCGAATTTGACCCCAAAAAGGCTCCCCCTAAAGGAGCCTTTTTCGGTTTTTACATATCGTATGTGAATACATTTCGCTATCCCCAATCTATAGTTAGTGCGAATTTTTCCTGAAAGCATTAAGAATCAGGGGCATTATAACCCACAACGTAATGCTAACGCATGGCAACCCAAATTCCTGTTCCTCGAAAAATACTTCAGAGATCATTGCCCATGGAATTAGAATGAATAGAAAATCACACCCAAGGCGTGACTTTTTGTATCTTTGGGTTCCTTTCATTCAACCGCGTCGCTTTTCGCGAACCGTAAGGACAACTATGAAAATCGCTCACAATACCATGGTAAGCATGCACTACACGCTCACCTCCGATGAAGGCACCGTTATCGATTCCTCCGAAGGCCGCGCACCGCTGGACTACGTCCAGGGCCAGGGCATGATTGTCCCCGGACTTGAAAAGGCAATGATCGGTCACGACGTTGGCGACAAATTCAAGGTACAAGTTTCTCCCGCCGAAGGTTACGGCGAACGCGATGAAGCTATGATGCGCGAATTCCCGCTGAATGTATTTCAGACGGAAGGCAAAGTGGAAGCGGGCATGACATTCTATGCAGAAACCCCGAACGGTCCTGTGGGACTCAACGTGGTCAAAGTCGATGGCGATAAGGTCACCGTAGATTTGAACCATCAGCTCGCCGGCAAGAATCTCAACTTTGAAGTCGAAGTGGTTGAAGTTCGCACTGTGAGCGAAGAAGAACTGGAACAAATGCAGCACCACTGTGGCTGCGGTTGCGGCGACGACAAAGATGACGAATGTGGTTGTGGTGGTGGAGACGAGTGCAAATGCCACGATGAAAATCATGAAAAGAAAGAAAATTGCGATGGCAACGGTGGCTGCGGTTGCAAGCACCATGACGAACATCACCATCACTGATTTTTGACATCCGTCAAAAGAATCAAACAAGAATCTGGTTGTCACGCGGCAACTGGATTTTTTTGTTTAAACAGCACGCTTTTTTCCCTCGCATAATACGAGAAAATATCTACGCCACTCACCTCTAAAAATTATTTTACATCCATGAAATTAGAATGCCGATGATTACACTTTAGCATCGTGAAAATCGCAGGAACGGCCGAGGCCGATATTAAAAGGGGAAAAATAGGCAATCCAGCGCAATTCCAGTCGTAGAAAGTGAATTTTCAAAACCAATCGAGAAAAAAAACTGGATATCTAATTTAAATGAGGCTATTTAAAAAACAACGAGGTCGTTTTTATGGATAACTTCTTCCGGGCATTCTTTTCCCAATACCGCGCGGACTTCGGGTGTTTTTTTGCGAAGCACTAACAGCAGGTTACCGCTGTCATACTGGGAAATCCCCCGCGCGACACGAGTTCCCGCTTCATCCAAAACTTCAATCAAATCGCCCTCATCAAAATGCTTCCGCACCATAATGACACCCACAGGGAGCAAACTCGAATGCTTTTTGCGAAGCGCTTCCACACCACCCGCATCCACAACGACACTGCCGCGGGGCGTACTCACAAAAGAGAGCCAACGCTGACGACTGTTGAGTTTTTTGCTGTGACCTGCAAAAAGAGTTCCAATAGCATCGCTAAAGAAAATCTCATCGGGCATGACTTTGGTGCCATTTGCAAGAAACGCACTGCAACCACTTTTTACGACCGCACGAATCGCTTCCAGTTTGGAGCGCATGCCACCCGTACTCACCACAGAGCCCGTTTCACCCGGTTTCCCTGCGAGAGCCATAATCTCATTGTTGATCTCCGGCACAAAGCGGAGCAACCGCGCCTTGGGATTCTTTTTGGGATTATCATCAAAAAGGCCGTCTTCATCAGTGAAGACCAACAACAAATCCGCATCCAGAAACAAAGCGACATCGCTGGAAAGTTTATCGTTGTCACCGACTTTAATTTCTGCAACCGCAAGAGAATCATTTTCATTGATGATCGGCACAATCTTTTTCTTGAGCATGACTTGCAAAGTGTTTTGCAGATTCTTGTAGCGCGCACGATCCCTGAAATCATCTGCAGAGAGAAGAATCTGCCCCACGGCAACACCATTCGCCCGGAACATTTCCCGATACACGTACATCAAGTCAATTTGGCCCACGGCGGCACACGCTTGTTTCTCTGCCATAACACTGGGCTTTTGAGTATAGCCCAAAATAGCCATACCAGTGCCCACAGCACCGCTCGTCACAATGACAATCTCTTTGCCCGCTTCCATTAATTTGGCGACAGAAAGAGCGAGCTTTTGAATGTATTGAGACTGCACACCACCGCGTTCAGAATCTACCAAAATGCGCGAACCAATTTTTATAACAATTCGATTGGCTTCGCCCAGTACTTTTTTACGGAGTTCACTCACAGCAAACCTCTAGCGACAAACCAACAGCCGAATCGCATCTAAACGCAACTGGGGGGTGAGTGCCGCTTTTTTTCTTTCTTGAATATTTTTGCGAAGTAGCGCAAGAACGGGACTGTTTTCCGCCTTACCACGGAGAGCAAGCAAATGATTTAAACGCTGATATTCTTGTTCACTGCGAGCTTCCACATCAATGGCTGCTTTTTCGGCATACTCATTCATGGTTGCAATCGCCAATCGTTTCGCTTCTGCAAGGCCAATCGTTGCAAAAAATTTGAGTTTTGCTGTCACCGGCGGTGAATTCTGAGGAACCTTCGTATCTCGAAGCGAGGCCTTATCTAACGCGGCGAGCGATTCGGAAGCATCTTTACCGTTGCTATCAATGAGCACACGAATAATTTGCGGACCCACCACATCGGACAAGCCCCATTCAGGAGCAATGGAAGGTTCCACAATAAAATTAAACTGCATCAGGAGTCCCTTCGTACCCGAATTTTCCCAGAACACACAGGCTTCCGTACCCTTGCCTACGGCGGTAGACATATCAATCACGCCTTGAGCAAGTGGATGTTCCCAGCTCAAAAATTCAATTTCATCGTGAGCCATGGCTTCAATGCGATCAAAAGTTCCTGTCAAAGCACTACCGCGCACTTCTTGTTCTTCTTCACCTTCTTGCTTCGCAATCATGCCACTGTCGGGCATCCCAGGGATAGTTCCTGCTTCTACCTGCGGACCTGTAGTAAACACAAAACTCTTAGGGATGAGACTCTTTTCCACTTCTAAACCAGCAGCAATAAGCGTTTCAAACATCAAATCTTTCAGACGCGTATCGGCATCCAGCTTTTGAATTTCATCGGTGATAAGCTTTGCCGCTTCCGGGTCACGAGAATTGAATTCCAAAAGGCGGTCACGGCCTTTTTCAATATTCTTGCGAAGCACCAAGCTATCTTCTTTCACCAGTGGAATCACATTCTTTACAAAGGAATCCAGGTTCCCTGTAGGGTCATCCAACGCTTCGATCAAATCATCGGTGTACTTGAGGAACAACTCACCACCGCTCATCAACGGAGCTCCAAAAGCATCCAAACCTTCATTGTACCAATGAAACATCACTTCTTGGGCAGAGCCCACCACATAAGGCACATGAATATGAATTTCTTTATTCTGACCAATACGATCCAAACGACCGATACGCTGTTCCACAAGGGCTGCATCCAAAGGCAAATCAAAAAGAACCAAGTGGTTGCTGAATTGGAAATTACGACCTTCTGAACCAATTTCAGAGGACACCAACAGCATGGCTCCATCGGGACGGGCAAACCAAGCCGCCGCCTTATCTCGAGCAATAATGGAAAGATCTTCGTGGAAAAGCACAAAGCCCTCTTCTCCCACAATACCCGGCAACACGGAAGAAAGAGACTTCACCACTTGAATGTCTTCACAAATTAAAAGAATCTTGTCCTTTTTGTGTTCCTTGAGAAACTTCGCAAGCCACACAACACGTTCATCCTTTTGCCACCCTTCCGCATAGCCCGTTATGAGCAAACCATTCTCTTGAATATCGGTGGAGCGATCCTGATCTTTATCGGCTGCCGCCTGCACCAATTCGCGGTATATCGGATCGGGTTTCAAAGGGACCGCATCGAGCACGCGTTTGGGGAATCCGCCCACGCCTCTGCGGGTATTGCGAAATACGACAGAGCCTGTGCCCATCGCATCGACAATGCGACGAATCCATTCGCCCGCAGACATGGAACGCGAATTTTCTTTTTCAAGCCAAGTACGAATCTGAGATTTTTTCGGAACCAGTTCGTAAAGATCGTCCCAACTCAGTTTGCTTTCAGAATCTGTGGGGAGCTTCGCCAAATCTTGAGCGAGCCTGTGGTAATCATCCTGATCTTTGATGAACGCGTTGAAATCGGTAAACCGCGCAGGATCCAACATGCGGAGGCGATTAAAATGCGATTCCGGGTGCAACTGAAGAGGCGTACCCGTCAAAAGGAGAAATCCTTTGGAACGCCCTGTGATTGCATTCACAAGCATATATTCTTTGCTGGTGAAACCATCTTCACAGACCAAATGATGCGCCTCATCCACGATTGTCAAATCCCAAGTCGTTTTAAGCAGATCTTCAATCAATGCCGGTTGGTCCATCAAAAGTTCCACCGTACAAATAACATCGTTCTGTTGCAAAAATGGATTCGGTTTTTCACCGCTTTCAAAAAGAGCCCGAATATAACCTTCATCCACCAACGTAAAAATGTGGTTGAA
>Ga0209373_10003783_pt1 | contig 13629 bp, 11 predicted proteins | sample Higcelweek5metaG_FD_187173 | JGI IMG/M metagenome (GOLD analysis project Ga0209373, IMG submission 187173) | Freshwater pond sediment microbial communities from the University of Edinburgh, under environmental carbon perturbations - High... | ecosystem: Environmental > Aquatic > Freshwater >...
CGTTCCGTACAATCCGGAATTGATCGCGGGGTTTATCGCGGAACGATACTCCATCGGATTGGATGAAGCGTGGAACGGTGCGCAGAGAATGATCGAGAAGCGATTGGAATACTCCATTCAGGGGCATATTCGGGAGCGTTGGCAAGCGGATCGCGCCTCACGTGTAACATTCCAGACGAAGTTCTCGAAGATGACGTACAAGTATATCCTCGTCCCGGTCTGGATCTCCTCCTTCATGTATAAGGGGAAGAACTATCAGTTTGTCGTAAACGGGCAGACCGGTAAGGTCGGCGGCAAGGCGCCGATTTCCGCGCTTCGCGTCGCATTGGCAATCCTTGCGGGAATCACACTTCTTGCGCTCGTTCTTTACTTCACGAACATGTGATTTCAGATTCGCGACTTTTCGCAAATCTTTTTTGGGGAAAATGTCTGGCGTCGCTTGACAGCGTGTCACCGCATAAGTATAATTACCCTTGCTGTTGAGCTCCTCGCAACATGATAGTAGATGCGGATGTGGCGGAACTGGCAGACGCGCACGTTTGAGGGGCGTGTGGGAGACCGTATGGGTTCGATTCCCATCATCCGCACCAAGAAGGACCTGATCTTACGAAGGTAAGATCGGGTCTTTTTTTCTTTTAGGCATTGCAACTTTTTCCGTCTTTGATAGTATGTTACATGAAGCGCCTCTTCGGGTTTACATGTAGTGCCCGTTTTTCGGGCAGAAGGATGGTAGGGAGTATGGATAAAGTCGGGTTTAGTCTTGTATTTATCGCTATTTTCTTTGTCGTTACGGTTGCCATTGGTATCTATGCAAGGAAGCATACGTCGAATGTCAAATCATTTGTTCTCGGCAGCCGTGAGGTAGGTCCCTGGCTTACCGCTTTTGCCTACGGAACGACGTATTTCTCCGCAGTTGTGTTCATTGGATACGCTGGACAATTCGGATGGAATTTCGGAATATCCGCGGTCTGGATCGGCCTGGGTAACGCCCTGATCGGAAGCTTTCTCGTTTGGAAGATTATGGGCCGGAGAACCCGCATCATGACCAAGCATCTGGAAGCAACCACGATGCCGGAGTTTTTCGGCAAACGCTATGACAGCAAGGCGTTGAAGATTGTCGCAAGTGTCATTGTTTTCGTATTCCTTATCCCGTATTCTTCGTCCGTTTTCAATGGCCTCTCGTACCTTCTGACCTCCGCTCTCGGTCTTCGGGACGTCGAGTTCGGATTTGAGCTCATCATCATCGGCATGTGTGTGCTGACAGCGGTCTACGTGATCCTCGGTGGCTATATGTCCACAGCGATCAATGACTTCTTCCAGGGTATCATTATGCTCGTTGGCATAATCCTGGTCATAATCTCTGTGATCTCCTTCAGCGGCGGTCTTCCGCAGGCGATGTCCGACATGTCCAATTTCGTCGCTCCTAATGTAGCCGTTCAGGGAGCGTATACGTCCTTCTTCGGACCGGAACCCTTAAACCTTCTCGGCGTTGTCATTTTGACATCATTGGGCACCTGGGGCCTCCCGCAGATGGTTCACAAGTTCTATACAATCAAAGATGAGAAGGCGATCAAGTATGGCACCATCATCTCTACCGTCTTTGCCATCGTAATCTCCGTCGGATCGTATTTCCTTGGAAGTTTCGGACGCGTTGTCCTGACACAGACAGAACTTCCGATGAACGCGGATGGCGCTCTGTTGTTTGACCAGATTGTTCCCCGCATGCTGGATAAGGCGGTCCCCGCGATTCTGATTGCGGTAGTCGTAGTCCTTGTTCTCTCCGCATCGATGTCCACGCTGTCCTCTCTCGTTCTCACATCGAGTTCGACGCTGACGCTCGACCTCATCGGCGGAAATATCATAAAGGATATGACGGAGAAGAAGAAGGTGCTGTCGATTCGCATCTTCCTCGCAATCTTCATCGTCATCTCCGGCGCGTTGGCGATTTATTCCTACCGGACGCAGAACCTCTACATCACCAAGCTGATGTCGATCTCCTGGGGCGCTCTGGCAGGTTCATTCCTCGCACCCTTCATCTATGGCCTCTTTTCCAAGAAAATCACACGAGCGGCCGTTTGGGCGAGTTTTATCGGCGGTGTCGGAATCACGGTAGCTCACCTCATCCTCTCGAACGGGAAGATATTCGGTCATGGATTTACCTTCCCGACGGGCCTTCCGATCAACCTCGCCTCTCCGATCAATGCCGGTGCGTTCGCGATGTTCTTCGGACTGATCATTGTCCCGTTGGTCTCGCTGATCACTCCGAAGCTTAAGCAAGCTACGGTCGATCATGCTTTTGAGGGCTACGATATTGCGGTTGCCGCAAGTCAGAAGGCAATTCTTCCGCAAGACGAAGTGAAGTAATAGGTCAGTATTTTTTGGATCCAAACACATGTCCCGTTGAATGCGTCTATCAGACGATTTTCAGCGGGACATGTTTTTTCGTGTCGGAAGAAGAGAGGGCTTATGATATACTATTCGGGAGTCATTCTAAAGTGAAGGTGGGGTATTCACATTGAAGCAGATCCTCTTAGGTAATGAAGCGGTGGCCCGTGGCGCGTATGAAGCCGGAGTCAAGGTTGTATCCTCGTATCCGGGAACACCGAGCACAGAGATCACCGAATCGGTCGCCCAATATGAACGTATTTATTGCGAGTGGGCTACCAATGAGAAGGTTGGAGCGGAAGTTGCGATTGGCGCTTCGATCCGCGGAGCGCGTGCTCTGACCTGTATGAAGCACGTCGGCGTGAACGTCGCGGCGGATCCTCTGTTTACTGCATCCTATACCGGTGTCAACGGCGGGCTGGTCTTTGTCGCGGCCGACGATCCGGGCATGCATAGTTCACAGAACGAACAGGACAGCAGAAATTACGCGCGTGCCGCAAAAGTTCCGATGCTTGAGCCTTCCGACAGCCAGGAATGTAAGGACTACCTCGTTCATGCATATACGCTCTCGGAGAAGTATGATACACCTGTCATGATAAGGTTACATACAAGAATCTCCCACTCGCGCTCGGTTGTCGAGCTTGGCGAACCGCAGGACCTTATCGTACGTCCATACGAGAAGAATATCGACAAGTTCGTGATGATGCCGGGAATGGCAATCAAGAGACACGTCGTCGTCGAAGACCGTATGAGAAGACTTGCAATAGATTCCTCGGATCTGTCATCTTCGATCGGACTTCATCAGATGGAGATCCGTTCCACCAAATTGGGTGTTATCGCGGCGGGAGCGACCTATCAGTACGTTCGTGAAGCCTTGCCGGAAGTTAGTGTGCTGAAGCTCGGCATGATCTGGCCGCTTCCGACAGATCTTATCCGCGATTTCTCACAGAAGGTCGACAGACTGATCGTTGTCGAAGAGTTGGATCCGTTCCTCGAAACGGAGATCCGTGCGGCGGGCATCGCCTGCGAGGGTAAGGCGCTGTTCTCCCTTCTGGGTGAGTACTCTGCATCGAAGATTCGCAGCGCACTCTCCGAAGAGCCGGCGCCGATATCGGCCGTCGGCGATAATGAACTCCCCGGGGCACCGGGTCGTCCTCCTGTCATGTGTGCCGGATGCCCGCATAAGGGACTTTTCCTGGCTCTTTCACGAATGAAGCTCAAGGTTACGGGTGATATCGGTTGTTATACACTCGGCGCTCTGCCGCCGACGTCGGCGATGGACGCGTGCGTATGCATGGGAGCGTCTATCGGAATGGCGCATGGATTTGATAAAGCCACCGATGGCGAAGAATCCAAGAATACCGTAGCGGTTATCGGGGACTCGACATTCCTACATTCCGGTATAACGAATATCGTCAATGCAGTTTACAACCAGAGCAACATCACCGTACTGGTTCTCGATAATTCGATCACCGGCATGACAGGACATCAGCAAAACGCTTCGACCGGTCTCGACATCAGGCTGAGACCGGCCCCCGCGGTAGACCTTGAGGCGATATGTCGAGCCGTAGGTGTGACTTCCATTCGTGTTGTCGACCCTGTCGACACCTATGAGACACAGAAGGTGATTCGCGAAGAGCTTGAGAAGAATACAGTTTCAGTGGTCATCGCGCGCCGGCCTTGTGCTCTGATTCCTTCCGGGAGGGCGATAAAAGGCAAGCATACATCTGTTGATTATTCCGCGTGTAAAGCCTGTGGCTCATGCATCCGCATGATGTGCCCGGCACTCACAGAAGGCTCCGACAAGATGCCTGTCATCGACACGGAGACATGCAACGCCTGCGGGCTTTGCATCAATTTGTGTAAATTTGACGCGCTTCACAAGGAGGGAGACAACAAATGACACAGAATGCCGAATTGAATACAACAACCAACGAATTGAATCCGACAGGACTTCGTCTCAACATCGTTCTTGCCGGAGTCGGCGGGCAGGGTACCCTTGTCGCGGGCAAACTCTTAGGGAATGTCGCCATGCGTATGGGACTTGACGCGAAGGTTTCCGAAGTGCACGGGATGAGCCAACGCGGAGGTTCTGTTGTCACCTATGTGCGTATCGCCGAGAAAGTATATTCGCCCCTTGTTGAAGAAGGAACCGCGGACTTTGTTCTTGCCTTTGAAGAATTAGAGGGCATGCGATGGGCACAACTTCTCAAAAAGGGAGGGACGCTTCTGCTGAATACGCAACAGATCAAGCCTCTTCCGGTTCTTATGAAGAAGGCAGCGTATCCCGTAGAAATCTCGCAGACCCTTGAGGACAATACGGATTCCGAGAGTGTTGTGAAGGCTTTTGACGCGCTATCTGCCGCTCTGTCTCTCGGAAGTTCGAAGGCCGTCAATATGGTCATGCTCGGAGCTATGTCCTACTATACGGATGTACCGCTCTCCCTTTGGGATGAGGCGATCGCGGATGCGTTTGCCGGCAAAGAGAAATTGATTCCGATGAACCGCAAAGCATTCGAGGCCGGACGGAATCTTGTCGCAGGCAAGGCAACATAAGGTATAATAATGAGAGATCCAATGGATGAATACCAAAGGAGGACTGTGTATGCTGGTAAAGCAGATCAATGTATTTTTAGAGAACCAATCGGGACGACTCGCTGAGGTAACCAAAACACTCGGTGAGAACAACGTCGACATTCGCGCACTTTACATTGCGGATACCACGGAATATGGTATTCTTCGGATGATCGTCGATAAGCCGGATGCCGCGGTTGAGATCCTTACCAAGGCGGACTTTACCGTTAGCAGTACTCCGGTGATCGCGATCGCGATCGCCGACAAGCCGGGAACTCTCGATCACGCTCTATCCGTTCTTTCGGACGGAGAGTTATCTCTCGAGTACCTGTACGCTTATGTCGGTCGCTCCTCCAACGACGCGGTGGTTGTCATTCGCGTTCATGATCCTTCGCTCGCCCTAAAGAAGCTCGCGGAAGCGGGTATTCGCGTCCTCTCATCTGAGGAGGTTTACGGCGTCTGATGGAGAATCCATACCTCACATACGGTATCTCCGATCGCGTGTATCGCATATCGCAAGATGCCATGATCCGGGTAAGCCCTGTTTTCGCGCGCATTGAAGAGATTCGCGAGTTTAATCAGCTTCGAGTCCTTCGGGCTTTTCACGATGCTCGACTCTCGGATTCGCATTTTTGCGCGTCGACGGGATACGGGTACGATGATGCGGGACGGCAGAAGATCGAAGAGATCTATGCATCCTTATTCGGCGGAGAAGCTGCCTATGTCCGAATTCAGATCAGCTCGGGAACACAGGCGATTGCCATGTGTCTATACGGGAATCTGAGACCGGGCGACGAACTCCTGTCCGTAACCGGATTGCCCTATGATTCTCTCGCCTCGACGATCGGGGGGACACTGTCTGCAAGTGACGATTTAGGATCCCTGCATGACTTCGGCATCGGATTCTCTCAAGTAGGTCTACTTCCTGACGGTTCGCCGGATCTCGCTTCTATACAGTCAGCGATCCGGGAGAATACCCGGATGGTTTATATTCAGAAATCCAAGGGTTACTCATCCCGCAGAAGCCTTACCGCGGAGGATCTTTCTGCGATCATCCATACCGTTCGAGCGGTACGAGAGAATATCATTATCTTCGTTGATAACTGTTACGGTGAGTTCGTCGAGAAAGAAGAGCCGTGTTCACTCGGAGCCGATCTCTGCGCGGGATCCTTAATCAAGAATCCGGGCGCAGGACTGTGTCCGACTGGCGGATATATTGTCGGCCGATCTGCGTTCGTCGAGAAGGCCGCCTCCCGTGCAACCGCACCCGGACTTGGCAGTCATGTCGGCCCATCTCTGGGATACAATCGAACGATCGCCCAGGGTCTGTTTATGGCTCCGCACACTGTCGCCGAATGTCTTAAGGGAGCCGTGTTTGCCGCGGCGCTTTTCGATGCCGCCGGATTTGCGTCTTCCCCGAAGGCCGAGGATTTACGGGGGGATATCGTTCAAAGCGTAACCTTTCACAAGGGGGAGCAGGTCGTGGATTTCTGCCAGATTATCCAGGCATCCTCTCCGGTCGACGCCTTCGTATCGCCGGAACCTTGGGCTATGCCCGGATATGATTCGCCGGTCGTTATGGCGGCTGGCACCTTTGTACAGGGATCTTCGGTTGAATTATCTGCCGACGGTCCGATCAAGCCGCCTTATATCGCGTATATGCAGGGCGGACTGGTCTATGAACAGGTCAAGCTTGCGGTTATGCGTTCTGTCGAAAAAATGGGGGTTCTCGCCTGATGCCGGACAACCGAGAGAATAAACGACGAAATGCCATCTCACCCTCTCCGAAATCAAGGGGAGGAGATTCGCGTGCAAACTCCGCAAGAGCATCGCAAAAATCTTCGACCGGCTCGCGTGTCCGGCACATTGATCATATTCGCAACGTCAAGAGGAAAAGAACGACAAGGAGTGCCTTGCTCCTGTGGCTCATTGTGCCGCTTTTCATGGTTGTCGCAGCGGCAGCGACTTTATACGTCACGGATTATGTCGCGCCGAAACCTAACTATTCCTTCGTAACTCGTGGTGTTATCGAGCATACAATCGGCGCTTCAGCGTTGATTATACGCGACGAGACCGCCTATTTATCCCCTACAGAGGGCGAACTGGTCACAATGGCTCTTGAAGGGAGCCGTGTTTCAAAGGATCAGGAGCTTGCGATGGTGATCCCCGAAGACGCCAAGGAGACAGCCGAACAGCTGAATCTTTTGCAACAGCAGATTGTCGATCGCCAACGAGAACTTCTTTCGGCCGGCAAAGGCCCGGGAGCGGAAGCGATCTACGATGAGTCGGATACGAACATCGTTCCGATAATCAATATGATTCGACTGGACGCGATAACGGGTACGCAAGCAAACCTCGTCTCTTATACATCGTCGATTCAGGTTCTGATGGATACAAGGGACAATGCCTTGCGTTCTGTCGATTTTCAGGATGAACAACTCAATGCGCTTCTGGCGCAGAAAGAATCTCTCGAATCCTCTCTCTCCACGAATGCGACCATGTTTCGCGCCGAGGTCCCCGGAATTGTATCGTACAAGCTGGATGGACTCGAGGCGGCACTTTCGTCCGCGACGGTTGTAACCATCTCTGCGAGTGAACTGGATGCATTCCTTGCGGCATCGAACGGAACCATGATGAACGATATTCATGTAGAACCGAACACCAATGCATTCCGCATCTGCCAGAACGCGCAACAGTATTTTGCGACGGTAGTTGAAGGCGCGACAGTCAATGATTTCCCGATTGATGCTACGATTGATATCCGTATTACCAATGAGGGAATTGTGATCAATGATCTCAAGGTCGTACGTTCCATGCAGAGCCTTAACGGGGTGTTCATCGTGATGCAGTCATCATCCGGTGTTGAACGTTTACTGGATCGACGTACGGTAGAGATTGAGATCATTCGCAAATCGACAGCAGGACTGAAGGTCCCAGCATCCTCCTTGATCGATCCCGATTATACGACAGGATACGCGCAGATGATGTATAACGCGTCCGGATATGCCCGCCTGATGACGGTCAAGGTGATCGATCACGATCGCGAATACGCGATTGTCGAACCGGCGGAAGGTTTCGATATTCCGAACGACAGCACGATTATCATCACAAATCCGCAGACAATCGCGGAAGGTGAGAAGGTAGAGCAATGATTGAAGCAACGACGGATCTCCGGGAGCGGATGGAAGAACGACTTCTTCAGGTTCGCAGACAGGTTGGGGAGGCGACAAAGGCCGCCGGAAGAAACACGGATGCGGTGACGCTTATCGGCGTTTCGAAATATTTCCCACCGGAATATGCGAAAACAGCCGTTGAACTCGGACTGCTGGATCTTGGAGAGAATCGTGTTCAGGAACTTCTCGAAAAGTCCGAAATTCTGGCATCTTCCGGACTTCATCCGCGATGGCACTTGATCGGCACCCTCCAATCTCGCAAGGTCAAGAGTATTGTCGGTCATTGCGCGTTGATTCACTCTGCGGAGTCCTCCAAGCGAGTACAAGAGATCGATGATGCATCTTCTCTCATCCATTTCACTTCGGATATCCTACTTCAGGTGAACATATCCGGGGAAGAGACCAAACACGGTTTCACTCCGGATGAGACTCTTCGTGCGGTTGAGGATGCTCTTGCTTGCCGAAACGTTCGATTGCGCGGCCTCATGACCATGGCGCCGATCCGAACAGCGGAGACGGATCCATATGATGTGTTTCTGAACACCAGAAATCTGTTTGACCGGATTTCTTCATCGTATCCTTCGTTGGTGGATTTCGATATATTGTCGATGGGTATGAGTCAGGATTACATAGATGCCATTCAATGTGGCGCGACACATATTCGTATCGGAACGGCCATTTTCGGGCATCGCGACTGATTTTTCGCCGATTCTCGTAAACCGATTGTCAAATTTGCTTAGTATTGTTTCTGTGTAATTACATATGTTTTACTTGTTACGATATGCTCTTGATTCCTCCATCAGGGACTTCTATACTGACCATGTGGTTCAAAACATGGACTGTGATTAACATCGATCGCGTATAGATCTCTTTGTAAGTTTATTTTGGAGGTAAGAAAGATGGCAGGCTTTTTCAAGAAAATCGTAGATAAGATTTCCGGATATCCCGATGAGTCGGATATCGATTACGACAACGAGTACGGTTACGACGAAGCCTCGGCCGATCAGTATGGATATTCCGCTCAGCCGGAATATGCACAGCCTCAGGAACCGACATACACGGCACCTGCATTCCAGCAGGAGAAGATGTACACCGCTCCCGCGCATACATCAACCCCCAAAGTTGTTCCGATCAAGACGAGTATTCCTGGCGAACAGCAGCTTGTCATTTTACAGCCGAACAATATCCAGTCCGCACAGCGCGTCTGTGATCATCTTCGTGCCGGCCATACCGTAATCTGCAATATTGAGAATGTCGACGCCAAGGTAGCACAGCGTGTGATCGATTTCATTTCCGGATCCACCTACGCCATGGACGGCAATGTCAAGCCGATCGACGCCCGTGCACATAGCTTTGTCGCGGTTCCCCGTTCGGTAAGCCTGATCGATAAGGACATCGCACCTCAGGAGACAGATGAGTATGTTGCCCCGTTCCGTATGGCACATTAATCATCTGAATCACCGTACACTTTGAAGGAGAACCGACAAATGGGAATCGTAATCGGCCTTGATGTCGGTGGCAGTACGACAAAAATCGTTGGGGTTCTCGATCAGAAGGTGATCAGTCATGAGCTTGTTCGTGCAACCGATCCGGTCGCGTCAGCTTTTGGAGCCCTCGGCAAATATCTTGATGTCAACCGCCTTCATATTTCTGATATTGATCGATTGATGATCACCGGTGTGGGAGCTTCGTTCCCCAACGGTGATCTTCTTGGTATCCGGACTCATCGCGTCCAGGAGTTTCTGGCGACAGGACTCGGAGGATTACACGTAAGCGGCCTGGATCATGCGGTCGTTGTCAGCATGGGGACAGGAACAGCTTTTGTGGATGCCAAGATGGATGTTGTCCGACACATTATCGGATCCGGTGTCGGCGGAGGAACCGTTCTCGGTTTGGCGAATTCGATGCTTCATGTGCGGGATTTCTCGCTTCTAACAGAACTTGCCTCCGAGGGAAGCCTTCAGCGCGTTGACCTGAACATCGGTGATATCTCGCGCATTGAGATTCCGGGCTTATCTATGGATACTACCGCATCCAATTTCGGCAAAATCGTTGATGACGCGTCTCGAGAGGACATAGCACTGGGAATCTTTAATCTGGTATTCCAGTCGATCGGAACCATGGCGGTTCTTGCCGCACGTTCGGTTGGCCTCAAAGATGTCGTTTTCACCGGGAGGATGACCAGCGTTCCACAATGCAGAGAACTATTCTTTGTTTTCTCACAGCTCTATCATGTGCAGTTTCATGTGCCGGAACATGCCGAGTTTGCGACGGCGATCGGCGCAGCTCTGTATACGGAATAGGCGTACGATGGAGAAGAGACGTCGCGCTTTTGAGATTGATGCCTTCCGCGGCTATGCGGTAATCGGAATGATTCTCTATCATTTCTTTTTCGATGTCCGTTATATTATGGGAATCGATGCATTTGCCTTTCAGGACTCTCTCTGGTTCTATGAGATCATTCGTCCGTCGTGGACGCTGACGTTCATTGTTGTAGCCGGAATCAGCTCCTGTTTTTCGGGTAATTATTTCCGGCGATCCGGTAAGATCTTTCTGGTATCACTTATTTTCTCCGGCGCGATGGCTGTCGCATCCTTGATCTTTGATATGGAGTTATACGTTTTCTTCAACGTCCTTCATCTTCTGACCGTAGGAACATTCTGTTACGCATTATTCATGCTGTTTGAGAGAAGGTTTCTCGAAAAACACGCTGCTGACCAGGTTATGCTCGCCTTATACAAGAAACGTGTCATCGCGGGATTGGCGGTATTGTCGGCACTATTGCTCTTCTTCGGAAGACTCACCATGCTCGCTGACGTCCAGGTAAACGGATATTGGCTTCTTCCTCTCGGGATTTTGTCCAAAGATACGATCGGAATGGGGGATTATCTCCCGATCCTTCCCTGGATGGGATTTTTTGTGATTGGACTTCTCATTGGCAGAGTGGCCTACCCGGATCGTGAGACACTGTTTCCGTCCATTTCGGAACGCTTTTCGGTTGTCACGAGGCCCTTATGCTTTCTCGGGAGACATTCGCTGCCCATCTACCTTTTTCACCAACTGCCGATTCTCGCTATCCTATTTCTCCTTCGTTATGTTAATCTGATATAGAGATTTGACACGAAGGAGAATAACCCTTGCAGACGAGAAACAACAGGATATGGCGATACATTCTTCCGGTCGTGATCGCTCTCATTGGCGTAGTTGCTCTTCTTTTGCCGACATTTTTGCAGGATCGTCCGGATATTTCCGAGACGTATGCCCGGGAGATCTTTCCTCATATTTCAGCGCCGTATTTGTGGATTAATGGATTGTTTCCTTTTTCTCTTACCGAAGTTCTCGTGCTTTCGATACTCCCGATTGCGATTCTCTCTGTCATCCTATGGATTCGGGCGATTCGTCGGACATCGGACCGCGCTATCTATGTGCAACGTACCTTGGTTGCAGCTGCGTTGATGTTCTCAATCATCGCGATGACGTATTCGTTATTCCATGGAATTCTTTATACTCGATATACCTTGGCCTCGAATATCGACCTTTCCTCGGAACAGCGCTCGCCGGAAGAGCTTGAGGAAGTTACGCGTTGGCTCTTAGAGAAGACGGTCGAGGCTCGTGCGAATGCTACGGAGAATCAGGAAGGCGTAATGACGTTGCCTGCTCCGATCGATCCTACAATGCAAGATGCTGACAGAGCCATGCAACTCGCGTCCGCAAGATTTCCGGTCCTGTCCGGTAACTCCGCGCGGGCCAAACCCGTGATGTTATCTTCATATTGGTCTTACACCGGCATCACGGGAATGTATTTTCCTTTCTTCATGGAAGCCAACGTGAATATCGATGCGCCGGACATAGATCTGCCTTTCACGGTATGTCATGAACTGGCGCACCTTCGCGGGATTGCCAGAGAGCAGGACGCGAATCTCGCTGCTTTTCTCGCGTGTCTATCCAGCGACCAACCAAACTTTCAATACAGCGGATATCAGTATGCTCTGTTGTATTGTCTGGCTGATTTGAATTTCGCGAATCCGGATCTTCATAGCGAACTTCTGACACAGATCTCAGATGGAATCTGGCGCGATTGGGAGAATAAGTCAGCGTACTGGGATAACCTGGAGGGACCGGTCCAGGAAGTCTCTTCCAATGTGAATGATTCATTTCTGAAAGCCAATAATCAGGCCGAGGGCGTCCGAAGCTACAGTCTCGTTACGGACCTCATAATTGATTACTATTTCGAATTCGTCAAGGAGTAAGACATGCCCACCGTATACCTTGAAGGGCACAATCATACCTATCCGATCTCTGATGTTCTCTCTATGTTCTGCGGAATGCCGGTACATGGTGGGGAACATCAGCTGACGTGTGGGAACGATATAGAAGTAGTCATCAGGAGTGTCGTTTTACAGGATCGCATTGAGACATATATTGATGACGGGATCCACATCGCGACGATGATCTCAGAATCTTCGCTTCCGGAGAAACGGGAGATCAAGAGGCAACTATATCTGGTACTTTCAAGACTTTATCAGAAAACCTTTCCCTGGGGTTCGCTTACGGGTATTCGTCCGACGACGGTTGCGGGCGAAGAGGGATCGGCTGAAGAACTGATGTCCAAGTATTTTGTGCGAGAGGATAAGGCTCGCCTTGCAATCGCGGTCAATCGTGCCGAAGAGAGGTTGCTGGACCAGACAGACCCAACGGGAGTATCCCTCTATCTCGGCATACCCTTTTGTCCGTCAAGATGCTCGTATTGTTCTTTTATTGCGTATGATTCACTGTCCGCCCATGCAAGACTAGACGAATATCTGGAGGCCTTATATAGAGAGGTACAGATATTTTTCCAGAATACGAATGTAACGCCGGAGATGATTTATGTCGGTGGTGGGACGCCTACCGTGTTTGACGACGATCTCTTCTGCCGCGGTTTTGAGAAGATATTGTCCGCGATTCCCCGACAGGCCGTTTCTGAATTCACCTTTGAGGCGGGGCGAGCGGATACCGTGACGCGAACGAAGCTTTTGTTTCTCCGCGAACAGGGGGTTGACAGGATATGTATCAATCCGCAGACAACATCGAATGATACGCTGCGAAGAATCGGGAGGAACCATACGGCAGATCAATATTTTCGCGCGTTCGAAATGGCTAGGGCTGTGGGCTTTCGCACGATAAATTCGGATATCATCGCCGGTCTTCCTGGCGAATCTTCAGAGGAATTTCAGCAGTCACTTCTTGACGTTCTGGGATTGATGCCCGAAAACATCACCGTTCATACGCTCGCGGGAAAGAGAAAATCACACTTGTCCGATGATTTCGCTGAAATGTACAGGAATGTGCCAATCGATCCAATTGATGAGATGATCCGCTCTTCGCATTCCACACTCTTTGATAATGGTTACTTTCCTTACTATCTCTATCGGCAGAAAAGCACAATCGGAGGGCACGAGAATACAGGTTTCTCGAAGCCGGGTCACGAATGTCGATACAATATCGCGATGATGAG
>Ga0209373_10003784_pt1 | contig 13617 bp, 15 predicted proteins | sample Higcelweek5metaG_FD_187173 | JGI IMG/M metagenome (GOLD analysis project Ga0209373, IMG submission 187173) | Freshwater pond sediment microbial communities from the University of Edinburgh, under environmental carbon perturbations - High... | ecosystem: Environmental > Aquatic > Freshwater >...
TCAGATAAGCAATGAACTTTATTCAAATCAGATAAGCAATGAACTTTATTCAAATCAGATAAGCAATGAACTTTATTCAAATCAGATAAGCAATGAACTTTATTCAAATCAGATAGCAAATGAACTTTATTCAAATCAGATAAGCAACGAAATTTATTCTATTAGCATAAAATCATTGGGTAAAAAAAGATTTTTGACTAATTATTAAAAAGAGAGGAAAAATGATAAAAAAATTACTTATTTTAGGTGGTTATGGTCTAACAGGTAAATGTTTTGCACCTTTATTTTTAGAATATACGATAGATGTAGATATTATTTTAGCTGGTAGAAATATTGATAAAGCAAATGAAATGGCAAACTCTCTAAACTTAAAATTTGATGGTAACCGTGTAAGTGGAATTGCGATTGATGCAAAAGATAAAGAAAGCCTAAAAAAAACCTTTGTAAATGTTGATATGGTTGTTATTCTTTCTTCTACAGTTGAATATACAGAACAAATTTTAGAAGCAGCCCTTGAAACTAATACAGATTACATTGATATACAATACTCAAACCAAAAATTAAAATTATTAAAAGATAATGAAGAAAAAATAAAAAATGCTGGTCTAACATTTATTACAGAAGCTGGTTTTCATCCCGGATTACCTTCATTTTTGGTAAGATATTCAGCTTTATATTTTGACAAAATAGAAAAAGCTCTTGTAAGTAGTCTTATAAAATTTGAAGAAGCAACAAAAATTACAACAATACCAGATTCTTTTTATGAATTGGTTGAAATGTTTCTTGAATATTCAGCAGATACTTTCAAAGATAATAAATGGGGGTCGTCTCCAATTGATATGCTTTTGCCATATAAAAAATTTGACTTTAGAGAATATGGCAAAAAGTTTTGTGTTCCTATGATGTTTGAAGAATTGAGAGATATACCAAAGATGTATCCTTCAATAAAAGAAACAGGCTTTTTTATGGCTGGTCTAAATTGGTTTGTGGACTATTTTATTTCACCAATAATGATATTTTGCTTATTTTTATTTAAACAAAAAGCAGTTAAACCGATGGCAAAATTATTATTTTGGAGCTTACAAAAATTTACAAAGCCTCCATTTATTACAATTCTAAAAGTTGATGCAGAGGGCTTTAAAAACGAAAAAAGAAAAGGTTTAGAAGTTTTGCTTTCTCATAGAAGTGAATATATGTTTACAGCTATTCCTATAGTTGCTTGTTTACTTCAATATCTTGATGGTTCCATAAAAAAAGGTCTTTATATGATGGGTCATATTGTAGATGAAAAGAGACTCATGGAAGATATGAAAAAAATGGGAATCAAAGTTGATATAATTGAAAAAGGATAGAGATTAATAAGGATTTTTGCATTTTGACACAAATATTTTTAGGAACATTAGTAGGTTTTCTAACAGGAATTATATCAGGACTTTTTGGAGTTGGAGGAGGAATTATAATTATTCCTTCTTTAATTTTTTTAGGATTACCAATACATCAAGCTATAAGCAATAGTCTTTTTTATATAACAATCATAATGCTTTCTGGAGTTTTTCAACAATATAGAAATAAAAACATAAACTTTCATATTGCCATTCCCACAGCATTAGCATCAGTAATTTTTGCTCAAATTGGTATAAAAATTCTTAATAAAATGGATTCTAATAATCTTCAATTATATTTTGGTATATTTCTTTTTTTAATTGGAATAGATTTCGTTAGAAAAGTTTTTGACAAAAGAAATAATGGTTTGGAAGATATAGAAATTCAAAATAAAAAATATAAAATAAAAGATTATTTAATTTCTTTTACTATTGGTATTTTTGGAGGACTTTGTGCAGGGCTTTTTGGAGTTGGTGGTGGTGTAATTCTTATCCCAATGTACAATAATTTATTAAAAATGCCTATAAAGTTATCAATTGGAACAAGTTCATTTGTAATATTTTTTGCTGCTTTTTCTGGTTCTATTACTCATATCTTTGAAAAAAATATTTCTTTTCATCTATTAACTCCAATGGTTATATTTGGTCTTTTGGGAACAATTATTGGAATATTTCTTTTAAATAAATCAAAGGATTTACATTTAAAAGTGGGTTTTGGTTTTATAATTTTATCTATTTCATGTTTACTTATTTTTAAAAGTTTATTATAAATAAAAAAAATCATTACTTGTAAAAATACTATATCTTTCATAGAATATTATTAACTAGTAATTTTTTTAGGTGTGCTTATGGAAATATTTTCTAAAAATAATATAAAAATTGAAAGCAATAATACTGTAAAAATTCAATCATCGACTATCAAACCAACAAATGAAGAAATAAATATAAATTCTTCTGATGTATTTAAAAATGATAATGTTGAATTGAGTGAAGATAAAAAAATTTTAAAACCTCTAGGTAAGTCAAATAATCAAAGAGTTTATTTTTTATATAGCATTGAATCACCAATACAAAAAATTTTGATGAGAGAACCAAATAGACTTGGTGTTATGGATGATATTGATAGATTGAGAGCAAAAGGATATACAGTAGTTGTAGATAAAACAACCACAACAAAAGATTTTAAAGATGCAATATATGATAACAAATCAGCAGGTGTTGTTTTTTTAGGTCATGGTGGTGAAGGTTCATTGGTTACTATTGCAGATAGTTCTAGTACCGAAGGATATGTAACTCATTGGGATATTGAAAAAGATAAAGTAAGTAAAAACTTGAAATTTGTATATATGCAAGCATGTCAAGCTGGAATGGAGCAAAAAAATTGGGAAAAAGCTTTGGGAACAGAAGTTATTGCTTGGACAAAATCTCTTTCCAACGTAGAAGTAATTTCTTTAAATGCACCTATTGGAGTTACTGCAATTATTGGTGTTGGACCTATATTTTCTGTATCAAATCAAATAAAAAATAAAACTCTTGAACAGATAATTGATAAAAAATTATAAATTAAAAATGAGTCAATTATTAGTTGACTCTTGTTTTTAATTTATATTTGATAAAGTTTAACTTTTTTAAAAGACTTGCTTTAGTTTTTTTTATTTTTTCTTTCCAAAAGAAAATAATTTACTAAAGAAACTGTTACCTTCATTTTCATGTTTTTTCTTTTCTTTTTCAGCTTTCTTTTTGTCTTGTTCTTTTTTCTTTGTTTTTTTAGGATCTTCAGGTATTATATGTTTTTTTGCAGTTGCATCTTTAGGGTTTAATTTTAAAGCATGTCTAAATTCACCTTGTGCCATTCCAGTCCATTTTTTATTTTCGTATGCCAAGCCGAGTTGGGTATGATATTCTGCCATATCTTTTTTTAATGAAATTGCTTGTTTAAAGTTTTCAATAGCATTATCATAATTTTTTGCTTTCATATTATTCAGACCTTTATTATAAAAAGTGTCTGCTTGTTCTGTTTTTAATTTTTCTGCTGTTGCATTAGCATTTTCAGACTGAGGTTTAACTTCTGGAGGTTTGGATGTATCAGGTTGAGAAGCTTGTTTATTTGAAGAATCTTCTGTTTTTACAGGTGAAGATTTGGGCTCTGAAAATATTGATTTTTGGTTTTCTGGTAAACGATCTGCCAATAAAGTTCTAAGCTCAAGATAATTATTTTTTTTCCTTGCATCACTCAAAACGTCATAAGCAACAGTTATTTTAGAAAATATCCTATGTGCTTCTTGTTTTTCATCATTATCTTGCATAAATTTATCAGGGTGATATCTTTTAGCTAATTTTAGATAAGCTTTTTTTATCTCACCATCTGAAGCATCTTGGCTAATTCCTAGTGTTGCAAAAAGGTCTTCTTTCCACAAATTGTCGTCATCAATATAGTCGCTCATATCCTCAAAAATTCTTTTTCAAAAAATTACAGATAAAATTATTACTGCTATTATAAAGTATAGAGTATTTTTGTAGGCTAATTAAACAAATTATACATTATTTTACCATTGAAAATTTATTTAATATACTTATGTTTCAAAATATTAAGCAGAAAAAGGGCTATAAACTCTTTTTCTGCTTTATTTAAATTAAATTAGAATTAATTTCCGTAATACCATTTTTCAACTTCTGGATGAGTTATTTTGCCTTTGTCCATATTTAGACCAAGTTTTAACTCATTTCTTTTTTCCATTGCTTCTTTATATCCATAATTTGCAATTACTTGTGCATAAGGTAATGTTGCATTTACAAGAGCAAATGTAGAAGTTCTTGGAACTGCACCAGGCATATTTGCAACACCATAATGAATTACACCATCTTTTTCATAAACAGGTGCACTATGAGTTGTAGCATGGATTGTTTCCACACAACCACCTTGGTCAACTGAAATATCAACAATTACAGAGCCTGATTTCATTTCTTTTACAAGATTTTCTGTTACAAGTGTTGGAGCTTTTGCACCCGGAATTAAAACTGCACCAATCAAAAGGTCTGCATATTTTACAGCTCTTTCAATTGTTTCATAGTTTGAAGATAGGGTTTCTAATCTTCCTGATAAAATATCTTCCAAATGTCTTAATGTTTCAAGATTAATATCTAATATTGTAACATTGGCACCCATTCCCAAAGCTATTTTTGCAGCATTTTTACCAGTTGTTCCGCCACCAAGTATAACAACATCTGCTGGAGGTACACCCGGTACTCCACCTAATAAAACACCACGACCGCCATTAGCTTTTTCAAGATATTGTGCACCAACTTGTACAGACATTCTTCCTGCAATTTCACTCATTGGTTGCAAGAGAGGTAATGAACCGTCAGGTAATTTTATTGTTTCATAAGCAATACAAGCAGCTCCTGTATTCAATAAACCATCTGTTAAAGTTCTTGATGCAGCACAATGTAAATAAGTAAATAGAATATGGCTTTCTTTTATGAGAGGATATTCTTCTGGTAATGGTTCTTTTACCTTTATAATCATTTTTGATTTTTCAAAAACATCTTGTGCTGTTGGTAATATTTTTGCACCAGCATCTTCATACTCTTTATCACTAAAACTACTACCATCTCCAGCAGTTTTTTGAACATAAACAGTGTGTCCACCGTCTTTAATTAAAGTTCTTGCTGCCGCAGGGGTTAGAGCAACTCTGTACTCATGGTTTTTAATCTCTTTTGGAACACCAATCTCCATTTTTCTTACCTCTCTTTATATATTAAAAATTTAGTTCCCAACTATTTAAATCATTAATAAAAGAATAATTTGTTAAGTCATAATGAATAGGTGTTAATGAAATATACCCTTGTCTAAGAACTGTTACATCAGCATCTTCTTCATCTTCATATTCAAGAGACTTACCAGCAACCCAATAATAAGTTTTTCCTCTCAAGTCAACTCTTTCTTCAAAAAAATCTAAGTATCTGTGTACACCTAATTTTGTTATTTTAACACCTTTTACTTCATTTTTTGGTAGGCAAGGAAAATTTATATTTAATAAAGTTTTTGGGGGTAATTTTTTATCTTTAAAGTTTCTTAAAAAATTGAGCGTATAATCTGCTCCTGTTTCATAATGTTGGTCTGAAAAACTATTTATAGATACAGAAATAGCTGGATAACCCAAAATAGTTCCTTCCATTGCTGCCGAAACTGTACCTGAATACATTATATCTGTTCCAACATTTGCACCTCTATTGATACCAGCAATAACAAGGTCAGGCAAATTATCTTTTAGGATAACTCCCATTGCTATTTTTACTGAATCTGAAGGTGTTCCGTTAACTTTTAGGGCAAGTTTAACGTTTTCAAGATGAGTTACTTCTTCAACTCTTAGTGGTTGGTCTAATGTAAGAGCATGACCATTTGCACTTCTTTCTCTATCTGGTGCAATTACATAAACTTCGTGTTCTTTTGCTAGTGTTTCTGATAAAACTTTAATGCCTTGTGCAAATATCCCATCATCATTAGAAATCAAAATACGCATCCAAAATCTCCATTGATTTTTATTATAGAGTTCTTAAAAATTTAACTTTATTATAACTTAATTTTAATGAAAAATTTAGTTTTAATAGTTAAAAATTAATAAAAAATTTATTTTATTATTAACGACTCACAAAATTTAATTTTACTTTTACTATTATAAACAACATAAGTAAAATTAACAAAATTCCAAATATTCCACCCACAGGATAATAACCACCTGTAAATATAAAATATTCTTTGTCTATTATAAACATAGAAATTTGAGTTGTGAAAGAAATTAGAAAAATCCAAGCTGTGTGCAAACCAATTGAAAACCACAAATTAAATTTTAAAAAAGCATAAGCAAATACAATACCAGTAAAAAAAAGCCCAATTAGAGGTAAAATTATTTCCAAAAAATTTATATCAAATCTTAAAAAATGTAATTGAGAATATATATAACTTGAAACACAAAATGCCGTTATTGGTTTATAATTTTCTTGCAATTTTCTAAAAATAAAATTTCTAAAAAGTAACTCTTCCAAAAGTGCAACAAAAAAACCTAAAACAAATATTTTGAAAATCAGTAAAAAATTTATACTTATTTGGTCTATTTGAATAAAATTAAAAATAGTTTCAATTAGATATAAAACTGTCAAAAAAATTAAGCCTAAACTTAGTCCACAAAAGAAATATATAGCACTTTGCTTTTTTAGTTTAAAAACATCAATAAAGTTTTTTTTGTCTAAAAAATATAAATTTGCCAAAACTAAAATATACAAAACAGATACATAAATATTTTTTGCTATGTCTGGTATATTTTTTTGACTAATTGCATCATTAATATTTATGTTAAAAGCAAAAATCAAAGATGTTGATAAAATAAGTATTTCTAATATTAATAAAATAAAGAAAAAAGAAATTTGTTTTATTGGTGATTTTTCAATATTAAGTAATTCCGTTTTCTTCTGGTTCTTGTTCATATTTTATTAGTTCATACATTGCTTTATAAGATGCTTCAAGGTCTGTTTTACCAAAAGTTTCTATGATTATAATATCACCACCAGAGATAAATTTTGGCTTTATGAGTCCTAGTGTAATATCTTCATCTAGTCCTGATGGGTCAAAATGATATTCTAGTTTAAATTTCTTTTTTTGAAACCATATCCTTATTTCATGCCATAAAGGAAGTATTAAAACTTTTTCTTTGGGAATTGTTATAAGTGATAAATTTTTATCATCATAACAAAATATTGTACTATCTTGAATTAAAACTATTTTTCTTATAGATTTTCTTTCTTCATCTAATATTATTGATGGATTTAGTTCTGATAGGTCAAATTTAAGTTCATCTCTAATTAATTGACTAATATAGATTTCTACTGGTGTAAAAGAAATATTTGTTTCATTTACAAAGCTATTGTAATCAATTTTTTCAAAATCGTCTTTATTAATGATTAGTTCTGTTAATCTTGTTGCCATAAAAAATTTTTTCTCACAAATTAACTATAATTTATACTTAGAAAAATAACTTTTTGCCAAATCTTTTTCTTTATCTGTTATATATCTTTTTTTTAATTTTACATCAAAAGTTGTTTCAAAACCTTTTATTATACAATTTTTTGTATTTTCATATTCAGGAATATAACCTAATATATCTACTAAATTTACTTGACTAGATTTTCTATTGCAACCATTTAAAATTATTGGTAATTTGCTAAAATCTTGATTGATTAAAATAGAACCATGTTGTAAAAGAGATAGTTCTCTTCTCAGTTGAGCACTTCCAACAATTTTTAGACCTAAATAATTTATATCTGCAATGGTTGAAGCTGCAAAACATAAAGAATTTTTCATATATTCTTTCGTTTTTATTTTCCCAAGTGATAAATCCAAATTTTCATTCAAGTCTTTTAAGCCACTTACTAATGCTTTACTAATTTGCATATAAGACTCAAGAATTTTTTCGGAAAAACCATATTTTTTACTTGCAACAAAACTATATGTTATTTCTCCATCATGCAATACAGCTTTTCCACCTGTAGGTCTTCTAACGAAATCTATTCCAAGCTCTTTACATTTTTCAAAATTTATTTCATCTTGTTTTTGATTTCTACCAATGGATAAAGTAGGTTTTATCCATTTGTATATTCTTAATATAGGTAAAGTGTCATCTAATATATGAAGGTCAAGCAATGCTTCATCAATTGCCATGTTTTCAAAACCATGATGAGGCTCATCATCTATTATAAAATCCCATTCTTGCATTATAATTTTTTAGCCTTAAAACTTCTTTGTATATCTTCCATCAAAAGGATTGTAATAATATTGTCTATAGTAATTTTTCTTTACCGAAGCAGCAGTTACAGCATTTACATAAATTGTTGATGGAATAAATAATGAATTTGTTAGTTTTAATAAACCACCTTGTGTAGTTTGAGTATAATTTGTAACAAGTCCTTTATTATTAAAATATAAAACTTCCAAAGTTTGTGGATCCACTTTTAGAAGATTTATTGTATTACTTTTGGGTCCATATCTTACTTCAACATAGAAATGTACACCTTCATTTTTATTTGCCAAAAGCATACTTTTATCATAATAAATTTTAGGGTCTGAAAGTGGTGGATTGAAGTATTTTTGATTATTTGTAAAATGATTTTCTATATTTTTATCTTTATTTGCATAGACTCCATTAGACCAGTCTATAATTTTTAGAGAAATTAAATTTTTTATTTCTGAAACAATTTGATCATTTGTTTTATTAAAACCAGCTGCTTTCATTGCATCAAAAAATGCTGTATTAGTTGTTGGTTGATTTGCTTCTGTTGGAGGTTGGGGTGCTGGTGTAACAGCAACTGGATTATTTACAGGAGTTTCAACAACAGGTTGGCTAGGGTTTGGAAGCTCTGCAACTGGATTGTTTACAGGAGTTTCAACAACAGGTTGGCTAGGATTTGGAAGCTCTGCAACTGGATTGTTTACAGGAGTTTCTGCAACTGGTTGGCTAGGATTTGGAAGCTCTGCCACTGGATTATTTACAGGAGTTTCGACAACTGGTTGACTAGGATTTGGAAGCTCTGCCACTGGATTATTTACAGGAGTTTCGACAACTGGTTGACTAGGTTGTTCTTGTACTGTATTTGGAGCATTTGGAATGGGTAAAGTATTGGGTATATCCGAAGGTTGCTCTGTTACAGTATCTTGTGGAGGTGTTTGTTGAGCTGGTGCTTGATTAGTTGGAGCTTCAGCAATAGGTATATCTGTTGGAAGACGACCTTTACAAGATGAAACACTAGTTGAAATAAATAAAACAACAATAAGAGAAAAAATACTGTTTATTTTTTTTCGCATCATAATTAATTATAACCATAGAAAAAATACTTTCATTTAATTTTCATTAGTTTTTAACTCAAACTTGCTATTTAATTAAATGAAGGTAATAAATATTAATTAATTTTTATAAAAAATAGTTGTACCCATAACACCAGTTATAGAACCTTGCATTTGTTTTGAATCAGTCAAAAGACCATTAAATTCAACACCTGAAACTGTATCAACTATATGAACATCTTTACCCTTAAAAGTTCCAGTAATAGGACTTGGAACACCTGTCATACTGCAAGTATTTGATGCTGTACCTGATAGATTGCTACCAGATTGAGTTATTACCAATGCAATAGTACAAGTAGCGGTCATGTAAAATTCGGTAATTCCTGTATAAGAGCCTAGCCATGTTCCTGTAATATTTATGGCTTCTTCTGGTGTTGGAGTTGCTACAGGTGTTTGTTCTGGTTTAGATGTTTCACCTGAAGGATTTGTAGTATTTTTATCATTAGAATCTTTTATAACATTTTGAATTACAACTTGTTGAGTTGTTTGTTGTGCTGGACAACCATATAATCCTAAAAGAAATGTTAATGTAATTAATGGGGCTATGTAAATTTTTAATTTATTTGAATTAATCAAGTTCCAAAACTCCTTAACAGAAAAATTAATTTATTATCACTATTTATTGAATTACATTAGTAAAATTTATAGCGAAATATCTATATCTAAAACTAGCTTTATTATAGCACTTGTAAAATTACCCTTAAAGTAAATAGAACAAATAAAGCACAAAAAACTGTAAATTTTGTAAAGAATATTTTTCTTAAAAATCTAATGACATTTCATGTTTATAAACTTTAAAACCGTTTTCTTCATAGAGATTTAGAGCAGGAATATTATTATATCTTACAGTAAGTCTAAGTTGACGGACATTGTGTTCTTTACAATGTGTTATTGCTTTATCCATTAAAAGTTTGGAAAGTTTTTTACCCCTAAATTCTTTTTCTACTGCTATATAAAAAACACAATAAAATGATGTTCCAACAACAACATCATTACTTTCTATCAGCCAAATAAAACCAGCAAAAACATTATTAACTTTCAAAACATAGATAATACTAAATTCTTTGGTGTAATAATAATTGAGAAGATTGTCTATATATTCAGGTGTTGGAGGGTCTCCATATTCTTCTATTAGAGAATCTGACATTAATTTTGAAACAAATGGTTTATCATCTAAAGCTATTTCTTCTACTACAATCTTATCTTTAGTCATATATAAATGTTTCCAAACGTTTGAAAATTAAAATATTTAGTAAATTTTACTATATATTTTAAAAATAATAAAATTACTTCAAAATGTAAATTCAAAACAAAACTTAAAATTTAGTTTTATTGTTTTTTCTATGGACAATTAGTATATTTTATTTTAAAAGAAAATATATTTTTATATTATTTTAAGTTTAAAAAAATGAAAATAGAAATAAGAGAAATTAATGATATAAAACTTGCAATAATAACATCAGATGAAATTATCATAAAAAATCTTCAAGATGCATTAGATTTGATGGCTGAATGTTTCTATTATCATAATTTACATAAAATTATATTGCAAAAAGAAAATATTACACCAGATTTTTTTGATTTAAAAACAAAATTGGCAGGAGATATACTTCAAAAATTTTCTACATATAGTATTCAACTTGCAATCATTGGAGATTTTTCAGAATATTCAAGTCAGAGCTTAATAGATTTTATATTTGAAAGTAATAAACAAGGACGAATTAATTTTGTAAACTCAATAGAACAAGCAATAGAAAGATTAATAAAATACTAGACTACATATATTATTAGATATTTTAATTTTTTATAGAAAGGACAAAAAATCTTTTGAAAAGTATTGTTTTTACAGGTGGTGGGACAGCAGGTCATGTCACACCAAACATTGCACTAATTTCTAAACTAAAAGGAAAAGATTGGCATATAGAATATATAGGTTCTGAAAATGGAATTGAAAAAGAACTTATAAATAAAATTGAAATTACATATCATGAAATATTAACAGGTAAACTGAGAAGATATTTTGATATTAAAAATTTTACAGACCCCTTTAGAGTAATAAAAGGTTTATTTCAATCATATTTTTTGATAAAAAAGATTAAACCAAATATCATTTTTTCCAAAGGTGGTTTTGTAGCTGTTCCTGTAGTCATAGCTGGTTTTCTCAATAAAATTCCAGTAATTTCTCATGAATCTGATATAACAATAGGACTTGCAAATAAAATTTCTATACCTTTTTCAAAGAAAGTTTGTTTATCTTTTGAAGAGGTGAGCAAAATTTTACCAAAAGAAAAAACTGTTTATACAGGTACACCAATAAGAGAAAATTTGTTAAATGGGAATAAAGAAAATGGTTTTAAAATTTGTGGTTTTAATACCGAAAAGCCTATTTTACTAGTAATTGGTGGAAGCTCTGGTTCTGAAGTAATAAACAAAATATTGAGAAATACTTTGGATAAACTTTTAAATGTTTTTCAAGTAGTTCATATTTGCGGAAAAAATCGTATGGATGAAAATTTTAATAACATTGAAGGATATAAACAATTTGAATATTTAAATGAAGAACTTGCTGATATTTTTGCGATTAGTAATTTAATTTTATCAAGAGCTGGTTCCAATGCTATATTTGAATTTCTTGCTCTAAAAACACCAAATTTATTAATACCTCTTTCAAAAAAAATTAGTAGAGGAGACCAAATTTTAAATGCAGAATCATTTAAAAAAAATGGTTATAGTAAAGTACTTTTTGAAGAAGATTTAAATGAAGAAAATCTTTTTAATTCAGTTTTAGAACTTTATGAACAAAAAGATATCTATATAGAAAAAATGAATCAAACTGAAATTAAAAATAGTGTAGAACAAATAATTAATTTAATTGAAAAAATTTCTATATAAAGATTTTTTGTAAAATACATCTTTAGTTTAAATTAATCAATTTTTAACAAATATTTTATTATAATTTAAGAAAGTTTTTAAAGTATTTTATTTATAAGTAAAATAGAGAAGTTAAAAAATTTTTTATAATCTTTATTATTGAAAGAAGGGTGACTACTTTGAAAAGAACGTTAACAGCTTTATTATTATCTTCAATATTAATTCCAACTGTAGTAAGTTGTAATTCAGCCCAAAAATCTACTATTTTAACAAATCCAACTCAAAATGTTTTAAGCAAATCAGTTAAAACAGACTGGGCTGCAAGTTTGAGACCAGAAGTAAAATCTTATTATCAAACAGCACAAGGCAAAACTGGTGAAGCATTGTTTGATGAACTTCATGAAATTATTTCCAAAAATAACAAAGTTCAAAGTTATGGCGATTCAAAAGGTTACATGTACTCAACAGTTGATAATATTACAATGAATGGTACAACAGGTATTCTTACTGCTTATTCACAAGTATTTGTTCCTGGTAAAGGTTCCAATGGTGACTCATACAAAGAACAAGGCGACCAAAATAAAGATGGAAAATCTGGTGATTTTATAAATTGTGAACATGTATGGCCACAATCTTTCTTCAATAAAGACCTCCCAATGGTTGGAGATATTCATCATTTACAATCAACATTTAGCGTTCCAAATGGAAGAAGAAGTAACTATCCTTTTGCCGAAATTACTGGAAAAGTTGAATATTCAACATCTTCTGGCTCAAAATATGCAAATGGTGCTTTTGAACCAAATGATCCAAATAAAGGTAATACAGCAAGAGCTATGCTTTATTTCTATACAAGATATTATGATCAAAATATTAGAAATGGTGGATATAGCAACGAATTTTGGGCTCAAAAAGTTCCTATGTTCTTAAAATGGAATAAAATGGATCTTCCAGATGCAAATGAAATGAGAAGAAATGACTTAGTTCAACAAAAACAAGGCAACAGAAATCCTTTCATTGATGCTCCAGATTTAGCTGATGCAATCGGTGCTCAAGTTTTCCAAACTAAAAAATAAGAATAGTTTAATCTAAATTAAAATAGCTTAATCAAATTGATTAGGCTATTTTGCTATTTAGCTAAATATGTAATTTTTAACAAAATTTTATCTTAATTTAAGACAATTTTATCTTTAAATGTAAGATAATAAATATAGTTCTTATTTTTTTATTAATATAATTTTAAACTCAATGGAGAGGACTCTATTTTGAAAAAAACACTAACCATTTTATTACTAACTTCTTTTGCATTAGCATCTGTAGGATGTAATTCAGCAAAGTTAACTAATAATACTTTAACACAACAAAACCAAGTTCTTAGCAAATCAGTAAAATCAGACTGGACTGCAAACTTAAAACCAGAAGTAAAATCTTATTATCAAACAGCTGAAGGAAAAACTGGTGAAGCATTATTTG
>Ga0209373_10003786_pt1 | contig 13612 bp, 8 predicted proteins | sample Higcelweek5metaG_FD_187173 | JGI IMG/M metagenome (GOLD analysis project Ga0209373, IMG submission 187173) | Freshwater pond sediment microbial communities from the University of Edinburgh, under environmental carbon perturbations - High... | ecosystem: Environmental > Aquatic > Freshwater >...
TTCCCATCTGATTTTTGTTGTTTTCTTTCCAGCAACACCTTGATAGTGGTCGGCCAAGAACCCTTCAGTTGTAAATACATTTGATCCTTGTTGAGCAGAATCTAATGATAAGTAACCGTTTTTAATTAACAGATATTCATTTACACGGTCAGTTCTCCACTTACAATATTCATTAGCTTGTTCCCAACTTACACCAACAACAGGATAATTGCTATATGAAGGATGGCGCAAATAATTATTTACGTAGGGTTCGTTATATGCAAGTGCTCGCCGCCAAACCAATGTGTCGGGGGTTGCATTTCGCATTTTTTCAGGATTATTAGGGAACCTTGTATTTAACCAAGCCAAATATGTTCTATAGTCATAATTTGTTACTTCAGTTTCATCCATATAGAAAGAAGCGACTGTAACGCGCCGGGGTTTATTGTCCCAAGCTTTCATGACATCTTCGTCAATTCGGCCCATGGTAAAAGTACCACCCTGTACAAAAACCAAGCCCGGTCCGGTTTCTTGTTCAATGTATTCTGGGTCGGTAAAACCGAACACTTCCATGTCCTTCGAATTCCAACCGATTGTTCTGGAAGAACCACCTGATTTACCTGTTTTCGAAATGCCAGTAGAATTTTTAGCATTGTTACATCCAAAAAGAACTACCATTAAGAATATAAGTAAAAATGATAATCGTCTCATTTTCCAATAATATTACAACGTTTGCAGCAAATATAACTAAAATGATCAATACTTATTGTATTGTACACTTTCTTTGAATTTGCAAATTAGATAATTATTTTCTTCCGATGCAAAGAAAAAGAGAGTGACTTTTAAATCTCTTTGTTGAAAACGGTTCCTAATCGAAGTTATTTTGTGAGCGAAAAAAAAAGAAATATATAATATTCTATATTTGAAACCGTTTTTGAGAGAAAATAGAGATAGGATGAAGAAGGTTTTTTTCAATTTTTTAGTATTGATTATTGTATACATTGCTATAGGTCAGCCTGTTGTTTTTGCTGCGCCTTTGTCGGTTGATAGTGAAAAAAATTCTTCTGTTCTTGCTTCGGGCAATTGGATAAAAATTTCTGCAATAAAAAGTGGTGTTTTAAAATTGACTTACGACCAGTTAAAACAAATGGGGATTTCTTCTCCCGAAAATGTGTCAGTTTATACAAATGGTGGCTTTATGTTGCCAAAGATGAACAATGTTGATTACCCTGATGACTTGCAAAAAATCCCGGTTTTGCATTCTAAAGATAAAAATGGGAAGCAGTCGGTCTACTTTTATTCGGCTGGAAATACAAAATGGAGATGGAATTATTCGAAGCAGATTTTTGTTCATGAATTGAATCTTTATTCAGAGAAAACCTATTTCTACCTGACATCAGATGTTTCAAAATCAACTGTTCCTGAAAATAGTGATGCAATCACTGAAAATGCATCAGTAACTATTTCTACATACAATAATTATGATGTGTATGAGCAGGAGAATTTTAACATTGCTAATTCTGGTCGATTATGGTTTAGTGACAAGATCTTTCAATCATCGTCAAAGACCTATCCTTTCAATCTTAAGGATATTAATAATTCTCAAAAAGCATCAATAAATATTGGTGGGGCAGCACAATCCAGTGATGAATCAAAATTTATTATTTCTATAGGTAATTCAAAATTGGGTGAATTTTCATTTGTTTCAGCGCAAGATCCATATAAAGCAGCCTATAGCTCATCAATTTTTTCAACAGATGCTTCTAATGAGTTGAACGTGACTATAAATTACCAAATTTCTAAAAGTTCGGGAAACTCTTGGGTCGATTATATTACGATTAATTATTTGTCGAACTTAGTTTTTACCGACAATCAGGTTGCGTTCAGGAGTGCTGATGTTTTAAAGAATTCTGTTGTAGAATATCAAATTCAAACAGCAAAAAAGGATGCGATAATTTGGAATGTTACCGATCCATTGAACCCGCTATCCGTCAATCCTACGTCAATTTCAAATGGTTTATCATTTAAATGTAACGGGACAAGTATTGATGAATTTGTTGTGTTTAGTCCGGCAACAGGGATTTTTGAGGAGCCTATTTTGGAAAAAGCAATAACGAATCAGAATATTCATGGATTGCCTGCTTATGAAATGGTGATTGTAACACATCCTGATTTTATTACCGCAGCTCAAGATCTTGCTGAGTTCCATCGGAATGCAGATCATTTGAGTGTGTTGGTTTTAACTCCCGAAGAAATTTACAATGAATACTCATCGGGGTTGCCCGATCCCGCAGGGATACGAAACATGCTTCGGCACTTTTACCATAAATCAACATCGACAGATTCCTTGCGATATGTATTGTTGATTGGCGATGGCTCTTATGATAACCGACATTTCGATGGGACAAAAAATAATTTCATTCCAACATGGCAATCGAAAGAGTCGTTGGAAGAAAACTATACGTTCACTACAGATGATTTTTATGTTCTTCTCGATGATAGCGAAGGGGAGTACGACGGAAATATTGATGCTGGAATTGGACGTTTTCCTTGTTCAACATTGGAAGAAGCCAATCTGATTGTGGAAAAGGTCATCAATTACACATCGGATAAAGCAATGGGCAATTGGCGAAATGTAATTACATTTATTGCCGACGATCCCGATGACGGGAGAACAGGAGATACCCGATTTATATCTCAATCGGAAGATTTAATTGAAATTATTAACAATCATTACCCCGGTTTTTATTCAGAAAAAATATATTTTGACTCATACCCACAAATTTCGACTTCAACTGGGCATGGTTATCCCGATGTAACGCAGGCAATAAAGCAAAGGGTAGATAAAGGGTCGTTAATTCTGAATTACATTGGACATGCAAATGAATTAACTATTGCCGATGAAAATATCTTGGGAATTAACGATGTTAAGACGTGGAATAACAAAAATGCGCTTCCGATTTTTGTGACAGCAACTTGTGAAATCAGTCGATTCGATGACAACAATCTCTCTATTGGAGAGCAAATTCTGTTAAATCCATCGGGTGGAGGTGTGGCACTATTTACAACAACCCGAGTGGTGTTTGATGGAGATAATTTCTCATTGAGTAAAAATTTCTACAACAGTGTTTTTAAGCAAGATAAGAATGGGAATAATTACAGGATGGGTGATATTATGCGCGAAGCTAAGAATTTGCCTTCCGATGCGGTTAACCGTCGGAAATTTGCTTTGCTTGGCGACCCCGCTTTACAATTGGCTTTCCCAAAATATAAAGTTCAAACCTCCAGCATAAACGGTATCGAAATAAATTCAGAAGATATAACCATTGGTGCTTTGGGGAAAGTTAAAGTTAAAGGTTTTGTTGCCGATAATAATGGGACTCTTCAATCGAATATGAATGGAACTGTTTCTTCAACCATCTACGACAAAACGGTATATGTTCAAACGTTGGCAAATGAAGGTGGTTCAGGATATGAGTATCCCATTCAAAGTAACATAATTTACAAAGGAACATCAACGGTTAAGAACGGTGAATTTGAGTTCACGTTTATTGTACCCAAGGATATTGCCTATAACATCGAAAAAGGAAAAATTTCCTATTATTTCTCGAACGACACCATCGATGGAAATGGTGCTACCGAAGATTTTAAAATTGGAGGAACCAGCGAAGAACCCATTGTAGATAATAACCCACCTGTGATTAAGGTGTATTTGAACAACGAAAAATTTAAGTCGAACGATAAAGTTGCATCAAGTGCTTTGCTGTTGGTGAACTTGTCAGACGAGAGTGGAATTAATACCGTGGGTACTGGTATCGGACACGACATTGTTGCCGTGCTCGATGATGTCAATTCAAATCAGAATGTTAATTCAGATCAAATTGTGTTAAACGATTTTTATGTGTCGGAAGCCGATAACTTCCAGAAAGGAAAAGTACTTTACCCACTTAATAATTTAGAACCAGGAGAATATACCCTTACCATAAAAGCATGGGATGTTCAAAATAACTCGTCAGAGCAAACAATCACTTTTTTTGTAGAAGAAGGATTTGAAATTGTTTCGGTTTCCAATTACCCAAATCCGGTCGATTTTTACACCAATTTTCATGTTTTGCACAATCTACCCGGCGATGTGTTTGATGTAGCCATTGAGCTGTTTACATTGCAGGGATATAAGGTCGATGAGTTTTCTGAAAGTGTTAGTTCGAATGGAACAACAGAAGCCGATATCCGTTGGGATATTGCCAACCTGAAAAGGCCTGTTAACAATCGGCAGATACTTATTTATAGGGTAACCATGGAAAATCTTGACGGATTAAAAGCCATAGGAACCGGTAAACTAATTTTGGACAGCAATAATTAAATATTTTCACAATAACCAATTATTTAAACCGTTATTCTATTTTTGGAAACCATTTTTAAAATTCAAGCATAATTATATAATCATGAATTGTAAATCATTTTATACCCTTTTAATTGCGTTGATAATCACAAAGATATCTTTCTCTCAAGCGTCAACAACAGGAGCCGGAGTTGTTAGCTCGGCTGTTCCGTTTTTAACCATTGCACCCGATTCAAGGGCTGGAGCAATGGGTGATGCAGGTGTTGCATCCATTACCGATATCAATTCGCAACATTGGAATCCCGCAAAATATTCCTTTGCCGAAAGTAACTCGGGTATTGCCCTTTCGTATACACCTTGGCTCAGAAACTTCATTGGCGATATGAATCTTGCTTATTTGGTTGGATATCATAAGCTTGATGATTTTCAGACGCTTTCGGGTAGTTTGCGTTATTTCGACTTGGGTTCGATGGTCACAATAGATGAAAATCAGATAGATGGTCAAAAAATGAGTCCCAATGAATTTGCGCTCGACTTTGGTTATAGCCGCAAACTTTCAGATATTTTGTCGGGTTCGGTTGCCCTTCGTTACATTCGTTCCGATATTTTTAATGGGATAACCAATTCTGATTTAAAAGCTGGAAACTCTTTTGCTGCCGACGTTGCTTTCTTCTACAACAAGTCGTTCCGCCAAAACCGCAAGGAATCGAACATTGCTTATGGTATCAATATCTCGAATATTGGTGCTAAAATTTCATACGATGGAGGGAATATCAAAGACTTTATTCCAACCAATATGAGATTAGGAGGTGCATACACTACTGAAATTGACAAATACAACAAGGTTTCGTTTTCGGTCGATTTAAACAAATTGTTGGTTCCTACCTTGCCACCCAGGGCCGATGGCGAGTCCGATTTTAAAGGATTAGGGCTTGATAGTATTGGCTCAATTGACGGTATTTTCATATCGTTTGCCGATGCTCCAGGTGGATTTAAGGAAGAGATGCAGGAAATAATGTTGGCAGTTGGTGCTGAGTATTGGTATAACAAGCAATTTGCAATTCGTGCAGGTTATTTCAACGAATCGGCAAATAAGGGTGATCGTAAGTTTCTCACCTTTGGTGCAGGATTGAAAATGAATGTATTTTCGCTCGATTTTTCTTACATCTATACTTTGGCAAGAACCAGTCCACTAGAAAATACGCTTCGATTTACACTTGGATTCGACCTCGATGATTTCAAAAATCAAAGCGGAAAAGGAAGACGCAAATAATGAATTTCCGAATTGGACATGGGTTTGACGTTCACGCTCTTGCAGCAGGAGAGTCTCTTTGGTTAGGAGGTATACAAATACTTCACGAAAAAGGAACTGTCGCTCATTCTGACGGAGATGTGTTGATTCATGCCATTTGTGATGCGTTACTTGGTGCACTTGCCCTTGGCGATATTGGCAAACATTTCCCCGACAACGACGCCAATTATAAAAATATCGATAGCAAAATTCTTTTAAAACAATGTTGCAACCTGATAGCTGAACAAGGTTATCAGGTTGCAAATATTGATTCTACAATTTGTGCACAACGCCCAAAACTTATCGGTTATATTCCTGAAATGCAGAAGTGTCTTGCTGATGTAATGGAAATTGAAGGAACCCAGGTGTCGGTAAAAGCTACAACTACCGAAAAATTGGGCTATGTTGGCCGGGAAGAAGGCATGTCGGCATATGCAGTTGTACTTCTGCAGAAAGTTGTCAAATAGAAAAGAATATCTCCTATTCTTTTAATCGATCAATTTCAAATTCAATTCTTTTTAACCAGCAATGCCGAAATAGGGTAATGGTCAGAGAAAGCTACTTTGTACCGTTTATAGTTGTAGGTTTTAAAATGCTTCGAACTTAAAATGTAATCGATTCTATTGGGCGGTAGTTTTCCACGGTAAGTTGTTGAAATTCCGCTTCCCGATTCAACAAACGCATCTTTCAACGCAGGGGTCAGTGCATGATAAGTGTGGGAAATTGCAGTGTCATTAAAATCACCGCAAACGATTACCGGATATTTACAGCTTTCGATGTGTTTTATCAATTTCTCAACTTGGGTCGATCGTCTGATGTAAGCATGTTTTAATTTTGAACCAATGGCTCGCATCTCTTTTAGTTTTTTATCTTCAAAACCCAGCGTATCGATAACTGAATAATCATCGGTTTTAATGCCGTACGATTGCAGATGACAGTTGTACACCCTTATTGTATCCTGTTTTATTTTGATATCGGAATAAATTACCATGTTGTTGCTGTTTTTGAACCTTATTTCCCCCATTTGCACAATAGGATAACTCGAAAATGTAACAGGTCCGTTCCAACTGCTTTGGTGTGCAAGCTGGCAATGCTTAATTCCTGGAAACCTATTTTTTAGTGTTACCGGGTTCAATGTTCCACTCTTTTGAAGCTTGGTTTCCTGTAAACAAATGATATCGGCATTCTGGCTCGCAATAAAAGCAAGTATGTTTTTTTCTTTTTTAGGATTTTCTAAATAGGAATAGAAATTGGCTACGTTATAGCTTAAAATTTTTATCCCCGTTTTGCTTGATGTTGTTCGTGGTAAAAGCTGGAAATAACTTTGATGGATGGAAAATCCTGAAAGAATAATAATGGATGAGATAAGTGCATATCTCCAATAGAGAATTCCCCAAAAAACGACAAAACAAACATTCAGAAAGAGGATGTATGGATACAAAAGTCCAACCATAGGTGGTAACCAAAATGATTTTGGATTGATATGCGGAACCACATATGTTGCAGCCAGCATAAGTGCAACAATAATATTGGCTATAAGGAAAGTGTATCTTACAATTCTTCTCAAGGCTATTTTCTGAATTTTATTTCCCAAAGATAAGAAGGGTTTTGTTTTATGTGAAGAGATGTGATTCTATTTTGAATTTGAGACAAGTAGTTTAATCTGTATTTTATGCTTTAATAAAGTATAAATCAAAAGGTCGACATATTGTAAAAATATGCGACCTTTGCGCAAAATTTGTTAAAATGAGAAATAGTAACAGTAACGGCAGGCCTGGAACACGGGGAAATGCAGACAGTAGAACAACAAAACCCGCATCTGCAAAAAGGGGAAAACCAGCAGATAAACCGACTGATTCAGATAAACCCTTTAAAAGAGGTGCTTCAAAAAAATTCGATAGTACTGACAATAGGGATTCAAAACCACGTTTCGGACGAACTGCAAGTTCAGGTTCTGAAGCTTTTGGTGGCAGAAAACCATCAGACAAACCCGCATCAAAATTTAATAAACCTAAAGGAAGAGAAGAATTAAGGGCGACCGCAAATAAGGCAGCAGCTGAAAGGGGATTTAGGTCAGAGTCAAAAGTCGATTCTGCTTTTGATTCAGCTGAAACGAGAAAGCCTGCTGGAGGTGCATCGTCAAGATTCACTAAATCGGGTGAAAGAGGCGATTTTAAAGCACGTGGAGGTAAACCTTCAACAGAACGAAAACCGCGGACAGCATTTGATCCGGAACGAAAATCAGCTCAACCCAAAGGATATAAGCTAGACGAAAAAATAAGGTTAAACCGCTTTTTATCCAATTCGGGAGTTTGCTCACGTCGCGAAGCCGATACTTATATTTCAACTGGCTGTGTCTCGGTAAACGGAAAGATTGTTTCAGAGTTGGGAACGAAGGTTTCGTTGAACGACGATGTTCGTTTCAGCGGTCAGCAATTGAACCCGCAACGTAAAGTCTACCTTGTTCTGAATAAGCCCAAGGGTTACGTTACCACCACCGATGACCCACAGGAACGTAAAACGGTTATGGATTTGATAAAAGATGCTTGTAATGAACGAGTTTATCCAGTAGGCCGTCTTGATAGAGAAACAACCGGTGTATTACTATTTACAAATGACGGTGATGTTGCCAAAAAACTCACACATCCGTCGTTTAGTAAAAAGAAGGTTTACCACGTTTTTCTTGATAAACCACTTACCAAAAACGATTTGTTGGCCATTGCCAAAGGGGTAGAACTCGAAGATGGTTTTATTGCCGCCGATGCCATAAATTATACATCAGAAGAAGATAAAAAAGAAATTGGGATTGAAATCCATTCAGGTAAAAACCGGATTGTACGCCGACTTTTTGCCCATTTTGGATATGAAGTGATGAAACTTGACCGGGTACTTTTTGCCGGGCTTACAAAAAAGAACTTGCCAAAAGGGAAATGGCGTTTCTTGACCCAGTCAGAAATAAATCAATTAAAGATGATGTAAAATGTAATGCTTACCATACTTTTCTTACCAATTACCTGAATGGAGAAAGAAGCATTCCTACATATCGTTACCAGTAACCAGGGGATCATTCACAAAGTGTGTGGCATGTATTGCGACACACCCGAAGACCGGCAGGATTTGTTTCAGGAAATTGTAGCACAACTTTGGAAATCGTATGCTACGTTTCGAAACGAATCGAAGGTGACCACCTGGATGTACCGCGTGTCGCTGAATACGGCAATAACCCACTTTAAGAGGGATAAACGCCGTCCCGACCGCGATGGTTTCGATCAGAGCAAATTTCAAATTGCCGATCAGCAGTACGACGAAACCTTCGATGAACAGGTTAAACTTTTGCATAACGCCATTGCGCGGCTTACCAGCATCGAAAAGTCGATAACACTGCTTTACCTTGAAGACAAAAAGTACGAAGAAATTGCCGAGATAGTAGGAATCACACAAAATTACGTGAGGGTGAAAATGAATCGCATTAAAGCGAAACTAAAAAAAATGATGGGGGAAGTATAATGGAACTGGATGAATTAAAATCGGCATGGAGTAAATTCACTTCCGACGAGGTACAAAAGCGATCGGTTTCGGAACAAGAAGTGAATACATTACTCACCAATAGAACCCGCGATATCACTGAAAAAATAGGTAGAAACATACGTGTTGGTGTCGGAATTATACTTGCTTGGGTCGTTCTGGGGTTGATTATCAATCTGATTCTTTCACCTGTGCTCGACAAAGTTCTCGATACGCCATACATGACTGATGAGATCCTCTTTTGGACCAGTTTTATTGAAATAGCCAACTACCTGTTGATCTTTGCAACCATTCTTATTTTTTGGATCAGGTACAGCCGCATTGAAAAATTAACCATCGATAATGCAAACCTCAAGGATACTCTTACACGGTTAATTGGGATCGTAACTTCTTATAAGCGCATGTTTTATGTGGTTATGGTAATTGTTCTGTTTTACATTGCGGTTTCATTCAGTTCAGGTTTCTTTCTCGAAACCAATTATCGAATGGAGGAAACAGGTTTGAACCTATCTGAATTGACATTGAAAGGTTGGACAATAATGATTTCTGCCTTTACTATAACTTTGGGGCTGGTTGTCGTAACTTATTACCTGTTATTCAATTTCTTCTTTAAACGGTTATATGGCCGCTATCTGAAAAAAATGACAGAGACCCTCAAAGAGCTCGATGAGGTTAATATTTAGTTGTCCTTTTTTCTAAATAAGCCTTTCTGTTTTGAATTGCCATGGAATTGGCTTTACTTTGATCCGATATTTCACACAATGGGGTGCCCAAAAAAGTTAAGGGCTGAGATCATACCCTCTGAACCTGATGCGGTTAGTACCGACGAAGGGAAGGTGTACAGGAGTTTATTCCTGCCTCATTGGTTTTAAAAACCATAAATTTTAAGTTATAATGAGAACTTTTTTTATTCTACTGGCAGTGTTGTTGTCTGTGAACACTTTTGCCCAGTATCGCATTGGTGGCAAAGTTTCCACCTTGTCGAAAAATGTGTTGCCCGGCGCTACGGTAACTATTAAGGGAACAACAATTGGGACTGTGACCGACAAAAACGGGAATTTCAAAATCGAGAACATTGAAAAAAGTACAATTGCGTTGAAAGTCTCTTTCATAGGCTATTCCGATTTTCAGAAAGAAATTACCGTTGACAAGGACATCTCAATTGATGTTGTTCTTGAAGAGAAACCGGTGCTTACCGAAGAGGTCTTTGTTCAGGCTACCCGTGCCGGCAAACAAACGCCTGTGGCTTCAACCATGGTGAAAAAGGAACAAATTCAAAAGAACAATCTTGGACAGGATGTTCCCTTTTTGCTGAGTACCACCCCTTCGTTTGTGACTACTTCCGATGCTGGAACTGGAGTGGGGTATACCGGTTTTCGAATAAGGGGAACCGATGCCAACCGAATTAATGTTTCAGTAAATGGAATTCCGTTAAACGATGCCGAATCGCACTGTGTATATTGGGTGAATATGCCCGATTTCTCGTCGTCGGTAGAAAATATCGAAGTGCAGCGTGGTGTGGGAACATCAACACATGGGGCAGCTGCTTTTGGGGCAACCATTAATATGCAGACCAATACACTTCGGAAGAATGCATATGCCGAATACAGCGCGTCTGCGGGGTCTTTCAACACCATGAAAAACACGTTTAGTGTGGGTTCGGGGTTAATTGCCGATCATTTCAGTTTCGATGCCCGTTTGTCGAAAATTACTTCCGACGGTTTTATCGATCGTGGTTGGTCAAAATTGAAATCGTTTTATGTTTCTGGTGGTTATTATACTGAAAAGACCATTCTGAAAGTGAATGTTTTTTCAGGTGCTGAAAATACGTATCAGGCCTGGAACGGTATCCCTTCAGTTAGGCTTAACAGCGACCTTGCCGGCATGAAACTGTACGAAGATCATTGGCTCTACTCTTCAACACAAACTCAGGAGATGATCGATTCCGACCCTCGTACTTACAACCTTTATACTTATGAGAACGAAACCGACAACTATCAGCAAGATCATTATCAAATGCTGTTCAGTCATCAGTTTAACCCAAACCTGAATTTTAATGCAGCAATGCATTATACTTATGGCCGTGGATATTACGAACAATTCAGGGCTGACGATGATTTTGAAGACTATGCCCTTCAAAATGTAATTGTTGGGGCCGATACGATTACCTCAACAGATCTGATCAGGAGAAAATGGCTCGACAACCGTTTTTATGGAGGAACATTTTCGTTACAGTACACCAACGATAAGCTCGATTTTACAATGGGCAGTGGTTGGAATAAATACGATGGGAATCATTTTGGAAATATTATTTGGGCTCAATATGCCAGTAACGGAGCAAAGGATTTTGAATGGTACAGAAGCGAAGGCGTTAAAACCGATTTCAATGTTTACGCCAAAGCAAACTACGGTTTAACTGAAAAACTGAATCTTTTTGCCGATGTTCAATATCGGAATATTTTGTATTCGATTGAGGGAATTGATGACGATCTTCGAGATTTAACCCAAGACCACACGTTCGATTTTGTCAATCCAAAACTTGGTTTGACCTATTTCGCGAATAGCAATTCGAAAGCCTATTTGTCATGGGCAATGGGTCACCGTGAGCCTAACAGGAGCAATTTTACAGATGCTGATCCGAACGGAAAACAGCCAACAGCCGAGACCTTGAACGACCTTGAGGCAGGGTACGATTATCATTCTGAAAATTTTTCAGCTGGTGCAAACCTTTATTACATGAGATATAAAGATCAGCTGATTCTCACCGGCGAAATCAACGATGTGGGTTCGGCAATTATGACCAATGTTGACGACAGTTACCGTATGGGTGTTGAACTGATGGCAACGGCAAAAATAGTGTCGAATTTGGTTTTAGATGTGAATACCACATTGAGCCAGAACCGTATTTTGAATTTTACCGAATATGTCGATAATTGGGATACCTGGGGGCAAGATGCTTTTGAAATGGGAACAACAACCATCGCATTTTCACCATCGGTTATAGCCAATGGGCAGCTGACTTATTCTCCGTTGAAGAACCTTGGTATAAGTTTAATTTCGCAATTTGTTGGCAGTCAATTTATCGATAACAGTTCAAGTACCGATCGGTCTCTCGATTCATACTTCGTCAATAATTTGAAGGTGAGTTATTCTGTATATCCTGAAAAAATAAAGGAAATTGAATTCCATTTGCTGGTCAATAATTTGTTGAACGAAGAATATGAAACCAATGCCTGGGTATATTCTTACCTTTTGGGAGGGCAACGCTACAAAATGGACGGATACTTTCCACAAGCTGGAACCAACTTCTTGGTTGGGGTGAACATCAGGTTTTAATGAACCTAAAATACAATAAAAAAGGCGCTTGAAAGCGCCTTTTTTATTGTATCGAAAATCGTCAAACGGTTATTTTTTTGCTTCGGGTAATTTTACATCCAAACAGAGTTCTGTAAGTTGTTCCTGTGAAATGGTCGATGGAGCGTCCATCATTACATCGCGGCCAGTATTGTTCTTTGGAAACGCAATTACGTCGCGGATTGAATCCAAACCAGCAAACATGCTTACCAACCGGTCAAATCCAAAAGCAATGCCTGCATGAGGTGGAGCACCGTATTTGAATGCATTCATCAGGAATCCAAACTGCGATTGAGCTTGTTCAGGTGTGAAACCTAACAATCCAAACATTTTTGCCTGTAAAGCGCTGTCGAATATACGAACAGATCCGCCACCAATTTCTACACCATTAATTACAAGGTCGTAAGCATTTGCACGAACATCGCCCGGTGCCGATTCAAGTAAGTGAATGTCTTCGGGTTTTGGTGCCGTGAACGGATGGTGCATGGCGTGCCAGCGGTTAATTTCTTCGTTCCACTCCAACAGAGGGAAGTCAACAACCCATAACGGGCGGAACACATTTTTGTCCATCAGGTTTAATTGACGGGCTATTTCTAAACGAAGGGCTCCCATCTGTATTTGAGTTTTTGCTTTTTCTCCCGAAAGGATGAGCAACAGGTCTCCTGGTTTAGCTCCGCAAGCGTCAATCCAAGTTTTAAGATCGGCTTCATCGTAGAATTTGTCAATCGATGATTTGATCGAACCATCGACATTGTATTTTACATACACTAACCCTTTGGCCCCAATTTGTTGGCGTTTTACGTAGTCGGTAAGCCCGTCAAGCTGTTTGCGTGTATATTCAGCACAGCCTTCGGCACAAATGGCCACAATGTATTCGGCTGAGTTAAAAACAGGGAAATCTTTTCCTTTTGCAATTGCGGTAATATCGCTAAACTCCATTCCGAAGCGGATATCAGGTTTGTCGCTACCATATTTTTCCATGGCTTCGGAAAAAGGCATACGTTGAAATTCACCCGGATCAAATCCTTTTACTTCGCGGAAAAGATGGCGGGTCAAGTTCTCAAAAACATTGAGTACATCGTCTTGTTCAACAAACGACATTTCGCAGTCTATCTGTGTGA
>Ga0209373_10003787_pt1 | contig 13612 bp, 18 predicted proteins | sample Higcelweek5metaG_FD_187173 | JGI IMG/M metagenome (GOLD analysis project Ga0209373, IMG submission 187173) | Freshwater pond sediment microbial communities from the University of Edinburgh, under environmental carbon perturbations - High... | ecosystem: Environmental > Aquatic > Freshwater >...
TCACTATTTCCAATATTATGTTTGGTGGCATTTTCCAAAATATTAGTTTGGCTATGGGTTTTAATACTGCCATGATTTTATCTCTCCAATTAGTTGGTGGAGCCGCTGGCAACATGGTTGCCCTTGCTGACATTCTTCCCGCCCTAACTGTCGTTGGTTTAAAAGGTCAAGAAAGGGAAGTCATCAAAAGAATTATTATCCCTTGTCTTATTTATATTCTCATTGTTGGATTTCTAGGATTCGTACTTATTAGGTAAAAAAAAATACCCCGATTTGTTCGGGGTATTTCTATTAAAATCTTTTAGAATTATTTATAAACAATTTTTGCTGATTGTTTAAGATTAGTTAACCAAGTAGTGGCGGCAGTTTGATTAGCTTCCAAAGCAATTTGTTCTTTAGCTAAAGCTTCAAGTTCAGCCTTAGTTTTTCCAGTTGGTAACAAAGCTTTATTGGTTTTTAAAAATTCATCAATTTGAGCTTGAGTAACTTCAATTTTAATAGGTGACAGAGCAGCTTCAATTTTCTTAATTTTAATTTGTCTGTCTAGGTCGGCTTTGGTCATTCCTGAAGATAATAAAGCGGCATCCAAAGTTTGGTTTTGAGCTTTAAGTTGTTCTTCTATTTTGGCTATTTCTTCATCAATAGTTTTTTGATCAATATTAATGTTGTTTTTAATTCCTTCATTAAGAATTAAAGTTTCATCAATCATGGCTGACAAAATTTGTTTTCCACCTTGTTGTTCTAGAGTTTTAATATAACTAACTCGGCTAATTCCTTTACCATTAACCGTGGCCACGTTCCAAAAACGGACATAACCAATAATTCCAAAAGCTAATAATACAGCTAAAACTGATCCGTGGACGATAATCATTTTTTTGTTTTTATTTACTTTCTTACTGACTTTTTTGACTTCAATTTCTTTTTTCATATTTTTGTTAATTAATTAGTATTAAATACAATATTATCATGAAGAACAATTTCCTGCCTGAAAATTAACTTATATTTTATATTTTTATATTAGTGCTATTATTTTATTAATGAACAAAGAAGAATTGCTTAGGTGTATAAGTGATTGTGATAAAAATCATCATGCAATGATTGGAGCTGCTTGTATTGCTCATGATATTAAGATAGAAATATCATTAGATCACGCCAAGGAAATTGCTCATCGAAGAAATAATCCGGATTATGTAGGTTTATCAGATCAAGAAGTAGTTGCGACAAGTTTAAATCCTGAACAGATGGCTAATTTTATAGATTTTTTCAGGAAAGTCCCCAACCTTCCTCCTGAACTTATTAAACCTTTTGAATCTTCTGAATCGGCTGAAATTACCGAAATTATTAAACCTCCTGAAATTGTTGAAAGTTTAGCTTCTTAATATGCTATTCTTTTTTAATGCTTCGTTTAGTGTTAATTATCTCTCTAATAATTAATGGTGTTTTCGCTTTTCTTTTTTTAAAACCCAAATCAATTTCGCCTACCACTTACCAAGTTGAAAGAATTATTGACGGCGACACTTTTGTTATTAAAGAAGGAAACCTGTCTGCCGGCAGGCAGATAAGACTTATGAGTGTCAACGCTCCCGAAGTTGGTCTTTGTGGCAGTCAACAAGCCACCGCCAAACTCACTAGTTTAATCAGTGGTAAAAAGGTCAGACTAGAAGGGGACATCAACGATCATTTTGGTCGATTCTTAGCCTTAGTTTATGTTGATGATATTTTAATTAATGAACAAATGATTCTTTCCGGTTGGGCCCGTTTCACTTCCACCGCTTCGTCAAAATCAGAAATTTTAAAAGCCGCTTTTCAAAAAACCAAAGATTCTAAAATTGGAGTTTTTAGCGACCAATGTCTCCAACTTACCAACCCTGTAAATTCTAAATGTAATATTAAAGGTAACGTCAAAGATGGCAAAAAGACCTATTTCTTTGCCGGTTGTGGCAACTATAGTAATGTCGCCCTCGAGTTAGACCAAGGCGATCAATGGTTCTGTTCCGAGACCGCTGCCGTCTCTGCTGGTTTCACCAAGTCCGCCAATTGCTACGACAAAGTGTATTAAAAATTATTTTTTTAGTCTTATAAATTCTCTTAATACTTCCAAATACTTATTTTGAATTTCTGGAAATATTATTCTTTCATCCAATCTAGTCATTTCTCCATTGTTTTTAATTAATTCTGAACACTTATCAAAATAAAAACCATCTTGTGTTGCTAAGAAAAACCAAGTATCTTTCCAGTGTTTAACCATATTTTCAGCACGTTTTTTTAAATCTATTTTAGCCATATTACTTAAATATCTACGATATTTTACTTCTACAAAATACACCTTTGTTTTATCATTTTTTATCAAAATAAAATCAGGAGATTGTTTAATCACTGTTAGTGTTTCGTAGTTTTTTATTAATTCTCTATATTGGGCTAGTTCTGGAGTTGTTTTTTCATAACCAAAAGGGATTACTATAAAAGTTTTATTTGAATCTTCCCTTATCATCATTTCAAACAATAATTCAGTAATTTTACCTTTAACAAATTGACCAATACTTTTTGCATCATTGTTATTATTCATAATTAATATTACTCCAATTCTTGTTATTAATACTACTAATCTAAAACCAAAATCTCCCTTCAATCGCGTTATAATCAATAGAATAAAACTATGTTTGAACAATCATTTAAAAATATTGATAATTTACTTCGTACTGATTCTGGTTGTGCTACTGAACTTGATTATGTGGAACAAACTTCATGGATTTTATTTTTAAAATATCTAGACGATCTAGAAGAAACTAAAAAAACTGAAGCAGCTTTGTCTGGAAAAGAATATAAATATATTTTAGATTCTGAATATCATTGGATTAATTGGGCTTGTCCAAAAAATGAAGAAGGAAAATTAGATCATAATAAAGCCTTAGATGGTGACGATTTAAAAGATTTTGTAAACTTAAAACTTTTTCCTTATTTAAAAAAAATTAAAGGTGAAGATCCAAACACTATTGAATATAAAATTGGTGAAATTTTTTCTGAACTAAAAAATCGTCTTGCTAGTGGCTACAAATTACGAGAAATTCTAAATGTTGTCGATGGAATGCATTTTCGACTCTATGAAGAAAAACATGAATTGTCATATTTATATGAAGCCAAAATTCAAAAGATGGGTAATGCTGGACGAAATGGAGGCGAATATTACACTCCACGTCCTCTTATTAAAACTATTGTTAAAGTAGTCGATCCAAAAATTGGCGAAACTATTTATGATGGGGCTTGTGGTAGTTCTGGATTCTTAGTCGAATCATACAATTATTTAACTCAAGATCAATCAAAACTTTCTTCAAGTCAAATGGAGATACTTCAGAATAAAACTTTTTACGGTAAAGAAATAAAATCTTTGGCTTACATTATCGCCATCATGAACATGATTTTACATGGGGTTGAAGCCCCAAATATAAAACACATGAATACTCTTTCTGAAAATATTAATGATATTCAAGAAAAAGATCGTTACGATATTATTTTGGCCAATCCACCTTTTGGAGCTGGTATTGGTCGTGAAATTCAACAAAATTTTCCAATTAAAACTGGTGAAACTGCTTTTCTTTTTCTTCAACATTTTATAAAAATTTTAAGAGCTGGTGGTCGAGCTGGAATAGTTATTAAAAATACTTTTCTGTCCAATACTGACAATGCCTCTGTTTCTTTACGTAAACTTTTATTAGAAAATTGTAATTTACATACAGTTTTAGATTTACCAGGTGGAGCTTTTCAAGGCGCCGGAGTTAAGACTATAGTTTTATTTTTTCAAAAAGGTGCCCCAACTAAAAATGTTTGGTTCTATCATTTAAACCTTGATCGAAATTTAGGTAAAGGCCAACCATTAAGTGAAAAAGATTTAGAAGAATTTGTAGAATTGCAAAAAACTAAAGCTGATAGTCCAAATTCTTGGAGTCTAGATATTAAAGATATCGATCAAAAAACTTTTGATTTATCAGTCAAAAATCCAAATAAAGTTGAAGAAACCACCCTTCGCGAACCACAAGAAATTTTAGAGGAAATTAATAAATTAGATGAAGAAAGTAAAAATATTTTGAATAAAATTACAAATATTTTATAAAATATATGGATTTTAACGAATTTACATTTTCAAAAAAATATTTACGAAATGATGAACAACTTTCATTATTTTTTGATTTTGATTTACAAGACTTAACAAATCATAATAGAAAAACATTTGATGATTGTCAAAGTTTATTATTTTTTTTACAAAATAATTTAGAAAAACAAATTTATTTAACCAGAACTAAAGTATCTGATTTTTATGAAGAAGATAATAAATTAGTAATAAATATTGAATCTTATCAAGAATTTTGTAAAAAAATAGGACAAAATGGCAAAAACAGAACACAAGCTTTTCTGTCTAAAAATGTGGATCATTATACTGAAGATCAAAAAAAAGAAATTATTGCTGGATCAACTGAAGAAGAAATAATAGAAAGGATAAAAAATTTTACAAATGAACAAAAAAATATATTTATTGAAAAATTGAAAGAGATTGACAATATAAATTTTAACAAAACAGATATTGAAAATATATCAAATGACGATTTTTTAAAAGCATTCTCTTTAATTTTAAATGATCCTAAAAAACAGGAAATAATAATTGAAAATTATCCACAAGTACAAATTAATGTTTTAGAAGAACATAAAAAATTTTTAGAAAACAATTTGGATAAAAAAGAGTTATATATTCAAAATTGGATTGATGGAAATATTGATAATAATGGAATAGACACTACAAACATATCGGAAGAAGATAAAAATAGATTGCAAAAATCAAGACTTCTGATATTTGGATTAGAATTTACTGGACATGAAAGAGAAGTATTAGACTCAGGACAAAGGATGGATATCCTTGCAAGGATTAATTTAGAAAATAACAAAAAAGAATATACACTTTTTGAATTAAAATCCCCATGTGCTCCTATATTTGTCGATGAAGATAAAGAAATAAAACTTTCTCCAAGAATTTCTAGGGCGATTCCACAAGTTTTAGATTATAAGGCTGATTTTGAAGAGAAAAAGGATGGGGATGCAGATTTGAATAGAAAAAAAATATTATCAGGAAAGATAACAAAATGTATAATTATTATTGGCAAACAAAGCGACAATGAGAGAAATAAGAAAATATTTAGAAGTTTAAAAGAAAATTTTAGTAATTTAATTGAGATTTGGACATATACCGACTTAATTAATCGATTAGAAACAACAATAAAAAATTTAAGGGAAAATCTTTAATTTATGACTTGGAAAACAAATAAGCAAGAAAATTTAAAAGGTGGTGACGGTGGTCAAATTTTTATCTTTACTGATAAATTGTCAGGTAATGGTTCAATGTCTGTTGATGGTGGAGGTGGGTCAATTGGTGGAAATGCTGGAAAAATACAGATAGAATCCAAAAAAAATAATTATAGAGGGAGTCTTTCTGCTAACGGAGGTAAATCTGTAATTCAAAAAAAGAAATGGTGGGAAAAAACATGGATACAAATAATAATGCTATTAGGTGCATTAGCTAGCTTAATTGGTTTATTCTTTATTTTTTCATGAGTACTTGGCAAACAAAAAAACTCGGTGAAATTTGTAGTTTTGTAAGAGGACCTTTTGGTGGAAGTTTAAAAAAATCTATTTTTAAAAAAGATGGTTATGCTGTTTATGAACAACAACATGCAATTTATGATCAATTTAATGATATTCGATATTTTATTGATGAAAAAAAGTTTAACGAAATGAAAAGGTTTGAATTAAAATCTAATGATTTAATAATGAGTTGTTCAGGAACTATGGGTAAAATGGCAATTGTTCCCCAAAATATTAAAAAAGGAATAATTAATCAAGCATTACTCAAACTTACTCCATCAAATCAAATATTGATTAAATTTCTAAAATCATGGATGGAGAGTGAAATTTTTCAAGATAAATTGAAATTATATTCAAAAGGAGCTGCAATAAAAAATGTTGCCTCTGTTAAAATCTTAAAAGACATTGAAATAAATCTTCCTTTACTTTCTGAACAACAACGCATCGTAAAAATTTTAGATGAAGCTTTTGAAAAAATAAATAAAGCTAAACAAATTGCAGAAAAAAATCTTCAAAACTCAAAGGATCTTTTTGAATCGTATTTGCAAAATATTTTTGTGAATTCAAGTAATAGTTGGCACAAAAAAAAACTAGGAGAAATTTGTATTGATTTACTGCAGGGTATAAACACCGCAACCGATAAAACAATTTTTGTAAATGAAGGTGTGCCGATTTTACAAGCAAAAGAGATCGGTAGAGGTAAATTAGAATTAAATAAGTGTAAATTTATTACCAAAGAAAGTTTTGAAAATGTTACCGATAGATATAAACCAAAAAAAGGAGACATCCTTTACAATAATATCGGTTCATCTCTTGGTAGAAGTATTGAAGTTGATTGGGAATTTCCATTTACAATTGCATGGAATGTAATGAGAATTATTCCGAATAAGAATGAAATTTCCCCTAAAATTTTAAATTATGTATTACAATCTCCAAATATTTTTAAAAATATAATAAAAAAGACTAAAGGAGTGGGTATGCCGTTTATATCAAAGAAAGATTTAGTTGAAATAATTGTTGATTATCCTGCCATTTCAGAACAAGAATCCATCATTAGTAAACTAAATAAAATTTCAAACGAAGCCAAAAAACTAGAATCAATTTATAAACAAAAATTAGCCGATTTTGAGGAACTTAAAAAATCGATTCTAAAGAAGGCTTTTAATGGAGAATTGTAATGTGGCCAAAAACGGAAAAATCATACCAAGTCTATATCAAAAAACTTTGGTGGGAAAAACCAATTATTATCAATGCTTATTCTCTAGATTCTAATCAAAAAATAGATTTGTCTGATAAAAACTTTTTTATTGAAAAATTATCAAAGTATGGTTTTGAAATTAAAAATATAAATAACACTGTTGCATATAAATTTACTTCTCCAAAATATTTTGATGTTTGTAATATAGATTTTTATCTTGTTACTTTGATAAACAACAAACAAATTGGAATAATAGAAATCGTTGATTTTTGTGTTAATGAAAAATATAGAAATAAAGGAATTGGTAGTCAATTTATTAAAATTTTGGACAATATTGCTTTAAACAATAATATTGGTTACATTGTTGGAGAATTGGAAGGAAATAACAAAGGTGAGCCATTAAATAGAAGAAAAAAATTTTATATTAAAAATAAGTTTATTGTCGAAGCTACTGAAAAATCAAAATTAAGTGGGTTTATTGTTAAAAAATGTTTAAAAGATATAATACAATTATGAATGAGTCAGAAACTAGGGCAGAATTAATTGATCCAAAATTAAAAGCTAGTGGTTGGGGTGAAGTTGAAGACTCAAAAGTTTTGCGTGAATTTCATATAACCGATGGTCGAATTCAAGTTGGTGGAACTCGAGCTAAGCCAGAAATTGCTGATTATATTTTGGTTTATAAAAATAGAAAAATTGGTGTAGTTGAAGCCAAATCAGATAGTTTTGGTCCTACTGAAGGAGTTACTCAAGCCAAAGCTTATGCTGATAAATTGCAAATAAATTACACCTATTCTACTAACGGTAAAGAAATTTATGAAATTTCTATGGAAACTGGTGAAGAAAAATTTATAAATAATTTTCCTACTCCAGATGAATTATGGAATAAAACTTTTTCTGATCAAAATGAATGGAAAGAAAAATTTAATAATGTTCCTTTTGAGGATGGTGGCACTGGTAAAAAACCAAGATATTATCAAGAAATTGCCGTCAATAATGCTTTAAATAATATTGCTGAAGATGATAAACGAATTTTATTAACTTTAGCCACTGGTACTGGAAAAACATTTATCGCTTTTCAAATTGCTTGGAAACTTTTTCAAACCAGATGGAATTTAAAACATGACAATGTTCGTCGACCTAGAATTTTATTTTTAGCTGATAGAAATATTTTAGCTGATCAAGCTTTTAATGCTTTTTCTGCTTTTGATAAAGATGCTTTAGTTCGTATTAATCCTCTAGATATTCGCAAAAAAGGTGGAGTTCCAACTAGTGGCAGTGTATTTTTCACTATTTTTCAAACTTTTATGAGTGGTAAAAATGGAGCTTCATATTTTGGTGAATATCCGTCCGATTTTTTTGATTTAATCATTATTGATGAATGTCATCGTGGTGGTGCTAATGATGAAAGTAATTGGCGAGGTATTTTAGATTATTTTTATCCAGCAGTTCAATTAGGATTAACTGCTACTCCAAAAAGAAAAGATAATGTCGATACTTACAAATATTTTGGTGACCCAGTTTATATCTACTCATTAAAACAAGGTGTAAATGATGGTTTTTTAACTCCGTTTAAAGTTAAACGAATTAAAACCACCATTGATGATTATGTTTACACTTCAGATGATCAAATTATTGAAGGTGAAATTGAAGAAGGAAAAATTTATACCGAACCAGATTTTAATAAAATTATTGTAATAAAAGAACGTGAATCCAAAAGGGTTCGTATTTTATTAAATGAAATAAATCAAAACGAAAAAACCATAATTTTTTGTGCCACTCAAGACCATGCCTTAGCAGTTCGTGATTTAGTTAATCAAATGAAAGATAGTAAAGATCCAAACTATTGTGTCAGAGTCACTGCTAATGATGGTGCCAGAGGGGATCAATGGTTAAGAGAATTTCAAGATAATGAAAAAATAATTCCCACAATTTTAACTACTTCGCAAAAACTATCAACGGGAGTTGATGCTCGCAATATCCGTAATATTGTTTTAATGAGACCAGTAAATACTATGATCGAATTTAAACAAATTATTGGTCGTGGTACTAGACTTTTTGATGGTAAAGAATTTTTTACAATCTATGATTTTGTTGATGCTTATAAACTTTTTTCCGATCCAGAATGGGATGGCGAACCAATTAATGAAGATGTTGATACACTCGAAAAATTAACTATTCCTAAAAAACCAAAAGAAGAGGAAACAGTTGAAATTATTGAAAAATTAGAACCTAAGAAAAAGATAATAATCAAATTAAGAGATGGTAAGGAAAGAGAAATTCAACACATGATTTCAACTTCATTTTGGAGTGCTGATGGTAAACCACTTTCTGTTCAAGAATTTATAGATAATTTATTTGGAGCTTTACCTGATTATTTTAAAACAGAAGAAGAACTAATAAAAATTTGGTCAAATCCAACCACTCGTAAAATATTTTTAAATAAAATTTCTGAAATTGGTTATGAACAAGACGAATTAGATACAATTCAAAAATTAGTTAATGCTGAAGATAGTGATTTACTTGATGTTTTATCCTATATTTCATTTGGAACTAGTCCAATTTCTAGAGTTCAAAGAGTTACTCAAACAGAAGATAAAATTTTTTATGGTTTACAAGAAAATCAAAAAGAATTTTTAGATTTTGTTTTATCAAAATATAAGGAAAATGGAGTTGAGGAATTAAATGAAGAAAAATTACCAGTCTTACTAAATTTAAAATATCAAGCCATTGCCAATGCTGAACAATCTTTAGGAAATGTAGAAAATATTCGCTCAACCTTTTTTGATTTTCAAAAAAAATTATATATTAAATAAATAAATTTATGTCCCTTTATCAAATCAAAAACCAAAAAATCCAATCAATAAAAGAAGTTATTTTTGAAAAAGAAAAACCACTTCATGATTTAATTGAAAACAATTTGGAAGAAATTTTTGGATTAAAAGTAGTTGGTGGTGAGTTTGAAATTGAAGGCTATTTTTTAGATACTCTTGGTTTTGATCAGGAAGCAAATTCCTTTGTCATTATTGAATATAAAAGAGATAAAAATAATTCAATTGTTGATCAAGGGTTGCATTATATGCAACTTTTGTTGACACATAAGGCAAATTTTGTCTTGGCTTACAATAACCATTTTGGTAAAAATTTAGAAATTAAGAATTTTGATTGGTCACAAATTAGAGTGATTTTTATTGCTCGATCTTTTACTGTCTATCAACAAGGTGCCGCCAATTTTGAGAATTTTCCTATCGAACTTTGGGAAGTATCTCGATATCAAAATGATTTACTAAATATTAGTCAAATACAAACAAAGAAAAAAGCTGAATCAATTACAAAATATATTGAAAGTGCAGAGACAAAACAAATTACAAAAGAAGTAAAAATATATACTATTGAAGACCATTTATTGAGAAGTAATGAAAAAATACAGGAGTTATTTAAAAAATTGCAGAGAGAAATTTTTGAAATAGACGATCGAATAATAGAAAAACCAGTTTTAACTTATGTCGGTTATAAAATCCGTTATCAAGTTTTTTGTAGTGTTCATTTTTTTAAAGACAAATTAAAATTACATATTCGATGCAATAATATTGATGATCCCAAAAAGGTGTTTAAAAAAATACCAGATGAATATAAATGGGGCAAAACAGCTCTTTGGTACTGGGATATTTCAACTGACAAAGACTTGGACTATGCTATGACCATTGTTAAACAAGGTTATGAGGTAGCACCTGATAAATAAATATTTTTTATTTATCTTTTCCGTTTTCTTTTTTAATTGTTTTCCAATGATATACATACACTGGAATACCAATTAAAATCATCGAAACTGCATTAGATAAGGATCTTTTGGTTTGATTAGCCTGTTCTGCTTTGTTTCTTTTATCCATTTCTTCCACTGAGATTTCAGATTTTTCGGCCACGGCTGGGTCAGAATAATAAGAATATTCGGAAACTTTAAACACATAATTTTTTATTCCTAAATCCACCAATTGGATTCCTCCAATGATGGTAATTAACAAACCTACAAAAGAAAACAAATACAAGTACAACAGTCGGATATTAAATTTCATTAAATTAAGTATATCACCGCAACTTTATAAACTTAATAAACTTTTCCCTTAATTTGACAAGTACTTCAAATAGTTGTAGTATATTAAGTATGACAACTACTACAAAACAACGTATCACCCTTTTTATTAATCCTTCCATTGCCAAACACGCTCGAGCTCAAGCCGTTATCGAAGATTCAACTTTAACTAAAATTGTCGAAAAAGCTTTACTTGATTATTTACCTCAAGAAATAATAATTAAAAAAATCGAACTTTAAATAATTTATTTATAAATTTAAACTAAAAAATATGATCAAAAAAACTGATAAAAAAGAAAAGAAGACTGGTGTTAATCCATTTGTCGCTGCTGTAACTGGAATTATTGTTGGAGCTGGTGTTGTTACTGCTGGTGTTATGTCTTTAAAAAATAAAGATAATCGTAAAAAAATTAAAAAGGTTATCGATAAAGTTAAAACAAAATCTCAAGACTATTTAAAAAAGACTAAAGATTTTATTAACGATAATGAAGTTGAAGTCGAAGTCAAACCAAAAAAAACTATTACTGCGAAAAAGATTGTCAATAAAATAAAAAAATAAGCCCTCCATTTTTCAAGGGAGGGTGCCCGAAGGGCGGGTGGGTTTTAAACAAAAAGGTTTAATTATTAATTAGTTTTAAAAGGAGATAAATTTATGGGTATTATACTATGGATAATTTTCGGTGGATTAGCGGGATGGATGGCTTCAATTATTATGAAAACCGATTCTAATCAAGGCACGATTACCGATATCATTATGGGTATCATCGGGGCTGTTGTTGGTGGTTTTCTTATGGGCATAGTTGGTCAATCTGGGGTAACCGGATTCAACCTCTATAGCTTTATAGTTGCCATTGTTGGCGCTATTGTGGTTATTTATTTAGGTCGTTTATTGCGAAGAAACAGATAAACAGGAGACAAAACTATGACAGAAATCATAAAAGAAACTGTAGAAATAAAAAAACCTGAGGCTTCAAAAACAGAAACGGCAGAATATTTAATTTATTTCTTTTTTGGATTAATTGAAATTCTTCTCGGTTTCCGTTTGATTTTAAAATTAACTGGAGCTAGCACTGCTAGTGGTTTTGTTCGTTTTATTTATGGTTTAACCAAAGTCTTTACTATTCCTTTTGATGGAATTTTCAGAAGAGGTTATTCCCAAATTACTGAGACAACTTCAGTTTTTGAACCTTCAGTTATTGTGGCTATTGTTGTTTATATTTTCCTAGCTTGGGGGATCGTTAAATTATTAAGAATTTCCTCAAAAGAAAAACAAGAATCATAATTATGAATTTTTCTATAACAAACTTAACTCCGTTAACTTCTTTAATTTTTGGAATTTTAATTTTAATTTTTCCAAAACTTATTAATTATTTAATCGCTGGTTATTTAATTCTCGTCGGTCTTTTAGGTCTAGGTATCCTTGGCTAATTTGAATTTGCTTCCTAAATTTGGTAATATAAAAGCTTCATGATTACTAAATTAGGAAAGCAAAAATTAGAAGAACAAATCGCTGAACTCCAAAAAGAGTTAGAAAGAACCTACAAGCAACGCAATGAAGCGGCCGCTGAAGGTGATTTAAAAGAAAATTCCGCCTATATTTTTATGGGTGAAAGAGCCACTGTTCTTAACTCTCAAATTTCTGAAGCTCTCGACGATTTAAAGATGTCTACCGTTCAATCAGCCCCTACTCAAAGCACTACTATTTGTTTTGGTCATAAAGTCACTGTTCGCTTTGAAAACGATAACCGCGAGCTTACTATCACTCTAGTTGGCAAGAACGATGCTCGTCTTAAACCAGATTGGATTTCTTGTGAAAGCCCAATTGGAATTGCCCTTCTTGGTAAATCTAAATCAGACAAAGTTTTAGTTAATGATCAACCTGTCACTATTCTTGAAATTTCTGTCGGCGAAATCTAAAATTTATTTTGTGATAAACTTTCTTTAGGATGTTTTCGTTATTTTAAAATAGCGTGTGGTCCCGATTTATCGGGAATACGAGGAAGAAGGTTGTCGAAATTATCTGCGGATACCTTCAGGTTGAACTAAACAACCTAAAAGATTTTTTGAAAAGAAAAATCTGTTTTAGTGATTACATCCCCATTATTTTTTACCGTCATTTTTGGCGGCTCTAAAAGGAGATGTTATGTGTGGAATTTTTGCCTATAAAGGAGGCTCTTTTGATGCCTCAAATATTGTTTTTTCTGGTCTAAAAAAACTAGATTATCGTGGTTACGATTCTTGGGGAGTGTCTCTTTGTACCGATAATAAAATTTTTATTAAAAAAGATATTGGTAAAATTAGCGAGGTTAAAGATCTCAATTTACCTAATGGTCAAATGTCTATCGGTCACACTCGTTGGGCTACTACTGGCGGTGTTTCTCAAATAAATTCTCATCCTCATTTTTCCACCGATAAATCTTTTGCTTTAGTTCAAAACGGTATTGTTGAAAATTTTTTGGAATTAAAAACTGACTTAATTGAAAAAGGTTATAAATTTGAATCCGAAACCGATACTGAAGTTATTGTCAGATTAATTGAAAGTCAGCAAAATGAAAATTTATTAGAAGCCATTAGAACTGCTTTTTTGCAATTAAAAGGTCGCAACACTATTGCTGTTATCGATTCTAAAAATAATCAAATTATTGCTCTTAGAAACGGTTCACCTCTAATTGTTGGTACCAATAAAAATGATTTTT